>Ga0209257_1000303_pt1 | contig 107862 bp, 105 predicted proteins | sample AraplaCvi_mCL_r2_FD_184277 | JGI IMG/M metagenome (GOLD analysis project Ga0209257, IMG submission 184277) | Arabidopsis root microbial communities from North Carolina, USA - plate scrape MF_Cvi_mCL_r2 (SPAdes) (version 2) | ecosystem: Host-associated > Plants > Roots > Endosphere | place...
CAAGTACAAGGCGAATGACGGCACCGCGGACAGCAACGTCGCGACCGCCACGATCGAGGTGACCGGCGTCAACGACGCGCCGAAATTCGCCAGCGGCCTGACGGGCCTAGGCTTCCCCGAGGATGAGCCTAACCACGACGTCAAACTCGATTGGACCGTAAAGGACCCCGACGATGCGGCCTTCACGATCACGGCGGATAAGAGCACGCTGCCGACCGGCGTCACCTTTGATTCGGACACCAGAACGATCCATTTCGACACGTTCGGCCAATACGATTATCTGAAGGAAGGCGAGTCTGCGGCCTTCGTCATCAAATTCACGATCACCGATGCGCATGGCGGCTTGGTTGAGCAGGATTTCAACTTGACCATCGCGGGGGAGAAAGAGACGCCGGTCGCCGTCGCCGATACCGTGCTCTCGTGCCTCGGAATTGACAACAATATAGACCTTCCGGAATGGGCCTTGCTGGCCAACGACAAGGGCTTCGGCGAGAACCTGGATGTCGCCGTTGTCGGAGATCCAATGGGCGGCGGGTATGCCTACTATGCCAACCCAGGCGTCAACGGCTATGTAGCATTTGGCGACATCGATGAGCTTGGCGGCAGCTTCTCTTACACCGCGACCAATGGCAGTGAGAAAAGCGCGAAAGTGGGTGTCACCATCCACAACCAGGAAACCGGGACGGATATTACCGGCACGGATGCAGACGAGATCCTGGTCGGGAGCGCGTATTCGGAAAAGCTCGACGGCGGCGGCGGCGACGACATCATATTCGGCGGCAGGGGCATTGGCAGTATCGATGAAGTCAGCGGGGGTGCCGGCGACGATATCCTCCTCTTCACCTCCAAGGGCACGTACGACGGCGGCACTGACAACGTGGCCCAAAGCGGTGGCCTTGCGGCCGCCGCGGAGAATCACGGCGACAGACTGCTCGTATATGACGATCGCAATTTCGCAGATTCCACTACGGTCGCCCACGTCCACGGCGTCGAGACTATTTCGACCCAAGAGAAACTGGGCGGTGTCAATAACGAGACGGTGACGATCGGCGCCGCCAGCGTGCGGCAGCTTTCCGATCACACCATCACGCCGGGCGGCGGTTTCGGCGAGCATGATGCGATCCGCTTCGATGGCGACACAGCGGACCAGGTCTATCTCTCGATCAGCCACGATGGCGGCAAATGGGTCGATACCGGGATCGAGCAGGCGGGCTATCGCATCTACGCCCATGAAACTACCGGCGGAGACCCGGCCACGACCGATGCTTATGTGATGGTGCAGGCCGCCAATGTCGGCAGCGTACACCTCAACAAGGACAACGTGCCTGTTGCAATCGACGACAGAGTCCTCGCGACCGGCACAACCGTCGAGATTCCGGAATGGGCCTTGCTGGTCAACGATCGCGAGGCCGGCAAGTCGAATATCGATGTCACCGATGTCGGCAATGCCTTCTTGGGTTCCGTGATCCATAGCCCAGACCCGGGCGTCAACGGCAGTGTGGACTTCGTCGAGCAATTCCTGGGCGGCTCATTCACCTACAAGGCCACCGACGGCAATGAGCAGAGTCCGGATGCGCTGGTCACCGTCGGGACGTTCATCGTCAACAGTCTCGCCGGCACGGCGGCGGACGAGATCTTCGTCGGCACGTTTGCCAATGAGAAGTTCGATGGTGGCGGCGGCAACGACGTCATTCTTGGTGGTCGCGAGGGCGCGGACGAGATCTTCGGGGGCGCGGGGGACGATCTTCTCGCCGTGCAATCCGCCGCGAGCAAGTTCGACGGCGGCACCGACGACGTGGCCGCCAGCGGCGGTCTCGGCGCGGACGCAGCCAATCATGGCGACGTCCTGGCGCTGATGGCGGATCTCAATCTCGCGGACTCCGCCGATGCGGCAAACATCAGTGCGATCGAAACCATTTCGGCCGATGATTATGCCGGCGGCCAGGACGGGCAGTTCCTGACGATCAGCGCTGCCAGCGTGCGGCAGCTTTCCGACCACACCATCACGCCGGGCGGCGGTTTCGGCGAGCATGATGCGGTCCGCTTCGACGGCGGCCACTCGGATCGGATCTACCTTTCGGTGAGCAAGGATGGCGGCCAGTGGGTCGATACCGGCATCGAACAGGCGGGCTATCGCATCTACGCCCATGAAACGACTAGCGGAAACCCGGCAGCGGCCGATGCCTATGTCATGGTCCAGGCGAACGCCGACACCGTGCACTTGAACCTGGATGCGCCGGCTGTGGGCGACGACTTACTCCTCACCAACAACGGCCTGAACGGCACCTTTGACGTGCCCGATTGGGTGCTCACCGCCAACGATCAGAACGTGAAGGCCGAAGTGACCGGCCTTTCCTACGACTCCAGCGAGGTCGAGGTTCACTTTGATGCCGGCCAGCTCGCGATCACCGATCGCGGCGCATTGGGGGGCACGTTCGAATACAACGCGGCCACGGAAGACGGCTCTTCCAGGTTCGGCACCGTCACAATGAAGAACCAGGACGCCGGCCCGCTGTTCGGCACCGACGCGGATGAGATCCTGGTCGGAACCACCAACGGCTCGACGATCGACGGCGGTGGCGGCAACGACATCATCTTGGGCCGCATCGTAAACGCCATATTTTTCACGCCGGAGATCATCGGTGGCGCTGGAGACGACATCATCTCCATCGACCTGGCGGCCAACATCCACGGCGGCGTCGATAGCCTGGCCACAAGTGGCGGGCTCGCATCGAGCGAGGCTCACCATGGCGATGTGCTGGTGCAAACCACCAGCTTCAATCTCGCGGATTCCGCTTCCGTCGCATCTTCAGACGGAATCGAGACCATTTCGACGCTGGAGAATTTAGGCGGCTACGGCAGGCAGCTGGCGACGATCGGCGCCGGCGCCGTGCAGCAGCTCTCCGACCACACCATCACTCCAGGCGGGGCTTTCGGCGAGCACGAAGCCATTCGCATCGATGGCGACGCCGTAGATCAGCTGTATCTATCGGTCAGTAAGGACGGCGGTGCCTGGATCGATACCGGAACCGAAATGGCCGGCTATCACGTCTATGCCCATGTAACCGGCACCGACAAGGACCCGGCCACGACCGATGCCTATGTCATGGTCCAGGCCGCCAATACCGGCAATGTGCATCTGAACGAGGATGGCGTGCCCGCACCCGGTGCCGACACGGTGCTGACGAATGTCGGCGATAGCCGGGGTGTCGTCATTCCGGAATGGGCCTTGCTGGCCAACGATAAAAGTCCCGGCGGCGCGCCACTGGATGTCGCTTCCGTTAGTGATGCAACAGGCTCCGGCGGCCTTACGCACACTCCGGGCTCGGGCAATAGCGGCAGCGTGACCTTCATCGACGATCTAACACTCGGGGGATCGTTCGCTTACACAGCAACGGATGGCAGCCTCGAAAGCTCGGCTACCCTAGTGACCGTCCACAATCAAAACGGTGACATCTTCACCGGCGCTGGGACCGACATCACCGGCACGGCGGCCGACGAAATTCTCATCGGCACCGAATCGTCCGCGAAGCTCGATGGCGGTGACGGCAACGACATCATTCTCGGTGGTGACGGCGCGGCCCTTCTCGGTGGCGCCGGAGACGACGCTATCAGCTTCTCCAGCATCTTTAACAGCTATCACGGCGGCACCGATACTGTGGCATCGAGCGGCGGCCTCGCCGCGAACGCGGACAGCCATGGCGACGTTCTGTTCCGAGATCGCAATTTGGACCTCTCCGATCCTGCGAGCTATCTCACCACGACCGGGATCGAGACGATTTCGACCGGGGCGAAGTTTGGCGCCGACTCCGTGCAAACCGTGGCGATCAGCGCCGCCGCTGTGCGGCAGGTCTCCGATCACACCATCACGCCGGGCGGACTGTTTGGCGAGCACGACGCGGTCCGAATCGACGGCGACACCGTGGACCAGCTCTATCTCTCGGTCAGCGGGGATGGCGGCCAATGGGTCGATACCGGGATCGAGAAGGTGGGCTACCGCATCTTTGCCCATGAGACGACCGGGGGAGATTCCGCCACGGCCGATGCTTATGTCCTGGTCCAGGCCGCCAATGCGAGCAACGTTCATCTCAACCTGGATGCGCCTACGGCCTTTGCCGACAGGGTGCTGACGACTGCCGGATCCTCCGATATTTCCATTCCTGAATGGGCGCTCTTGGCGAATGACAAAGGAAGCAACCTGGATGTCGATAGCATCGGCACCTTGAACGGCCTTTCCGGTCTTGCGCACTTTTCCGGTACTGGCAGCGACGGCACAGTGGTTCCACGCGATGATGCCAATCCGGGCGGCTCGTTCACCTACACGGCCACGGACGGCATTACCCAGAGCGAGTACGCGAGTGTCAGCATCCAGAATCTGGGCAACACCGGCGAGATCACCGGAACCGCAGCGGACGAAATCCTGATCGGCAACAGCAGCACCGTCGAGACGGTCGACGGCGGCGGCGGCAACGACATCATCTTCGGCAATGGCGGCAACTCTTTCGGACCGGACATGATCTTCGGCAACGCCGGGGACGACATCATCGCCTTCGCCGAATCCACCTTCATCCATGGCGGCACCGACAACCTCGCCGCGAGCGGCGGGCTTGCCGCCGTCGCAGATCTATGTGGCGACGTGATGGTGCAGACGTTCAGCGCCAACCTCGCGGATGCGCAGTTCGGTAGCATCGACGGAATCGAGACCATTTCAACCGAGACGAAGTTCGGCGCCACCGGTGCGCAGGCGCTGACGCTGGGCGCCGGCAGCGTGCAGCAGTTCTCCGACCACACCATCACGCCCGGCGGGTTGTTCGGCGAGCACGAGGCGATCCGCATCGACGGCGACACCGTAGACCAGCTCTATCTCTCGATCAGCAAGGACGGCGGCAAGTGGGTCGATACCGGAGTCGAGATGGTGGGCTATCATGTCTATGCCCATGAAGCCGGCGCCAATGCGGCATCGACCGACGCTTATGTCATGGTCCAAGCCGCCAATGCCGGGAACGTGCACCTGAACGCCGATGGTGTGCCGATTGCCGTCGCCGACACGGTGCTGGCGAATAACGGCGCAACCGGCAGTATCTATATTCCAGAATGGACCCTGCTCGCCAATGACAAGAGTCCCGATAGCGCGGCATTGGATATTACGGCCGCTGACAATCTCACGGACGCCACGCAAATCGATCACATTCCCAGCACAGGCAGTAACGGCGCGATCATCTTCTATGACGACGCGTCGCCCGGCGGATCATTCACCTACAAGGCGGCGGAGGACGGTCTCGTCAGTTCGCCAGGCCTGGTCACTGTCCATAATCAGTCCGGCGGCGACATTACCGGCACGGAAGCGGATGAGATCATTCTCGAGTACAAGAACACCTCAGAAAAGCTCGACGGCGGCGGCGGCAACGACATTATCTTCGGCCACGGCGGCGGCGGCGGTCATCAAGAGATCTTCGGCGGTGCCGGAGACGACATCATCGATCCCGTACCGAGCCAGAACAGCGCGCACGGAGGCACCGACAATGTGGCTGTGAGCGGCGGCCTTGCCTCGAGCGCGAGCAGCATGGGCGACGTGCTGATCGCCAGCGAGGACCTGGATCTGGCGGATTCCGCCGATGCCGCAAAACTCGACGGGTTCGAAACCATTTCGACCCAGACGAAATTCGGCGCCAGCGGCGCTCAACACCTCACCATCGGCGCCGACAGCATTCAGCAGCTGTCCGACCACACGATCACCCCGGGCGGCGTCTTCGGCGAACATGACGCGATCCGCATCGACCGCGACACCGTAGACCAGCTCTATCTCTCGATCAGCAAGGACGGCGGAAAGTGGGTCGATACCGGGGTCGATGCGGCCGGCTATCACATCTTCGCCCATGAGCTTACGGACGGAAATACGGCCACGACCGATGCCTACGTCATGGTGCAGACCGCGAACCCCAGCAACGTGCACCTGAACCAAGACGCGCCGTAGGCACGGAGAGCGTCTCAATGACTGCGCGTTGTGTACGCGTGGAACCAGTAGTCGGCTTAGATCCGCATATGAGGGGATACAGAAGATGAAAACACAGAACGGAATCGTTGGCGTTGTCGCGCTTCTTGCGGCAGGGATTATCTCTTCGCTCGCGATGTCCTCGATCGCGCAGGCCGCCAGTGTGTGTGACGCAATCGGCGGCAATCTGGTCAGCAATTGCGGTTTCGAAAGCGATCCGGGCGGGACCTATATCCCGACAGATTGGACCGTGACGGGCGATCCAACGGGCTATGTGAACGGGCTGGCCCATTCTGGGTCTTGGGAATTTTACCTGAGGCAGGCCCGTCGCCCGGATCCCTTGGTCCTATCTCAGTCCGTCGCCACCACACTTGGTGAGAAGTACAAGGTGTCATTTTGGGCCACGTTGGGCTCTGACGTTAACGGTCGAGACACCTTGGACGTCACATTTGGCGGCGTCACGATCTATTCGCAAATCAGCCAGCCAATTAACCTTAGTGGTTACTTCGAGCACTCGTTCATCTTGCAGGCCGTCTTGGCCGCTACCGATCTGGCTTTTTTTGCCCGTACCCATTCTGCTGACGCCATAAGGCTGGACGATATTTCCGTAACTCAGGTCAGCGCGGCTGTGACGCCAATTCCCGCTACGCTGCCGCTGCTTGCCACTGGAGTAGGCGCGCTTGCCTTCGCGGGATGGCGCAGAAGGCGGATGGCTACTGCCTGATGCGGTTGACATACGACGACACGATGACCTGCAACGCCAATACCAACACACTCAATGGCGGGCTCGGCAATGACACACTCTCGGGCGGTGCCGGGCCGACATGCTCAAGGGCGGACTCGGGACCGACACGCTCAATGGTGGGAACGGCGCGATAGCTACATTGTGAGGCGCGGCGAGGGCGGCGACTTTATCCAGAACGCCCGTACCGACGGAGCCATACTCCTAGTGATCTATAGTAAGCGGTAACTTCGCCTCCGCCTTGGCAGTCCAATCCGTTGTCACTGACCCGGCGGACTCGGCTTCTGGCGCAAAGCTACCGTTCGTGCGTGGAGCGAAACTCTCCTCCAGGCTCGGAATCGGCTTACGCTTGGTTTGGCTGTCACCGGCGAGGCAAGCGAACAACACTGTCGGACAGATTGCAGAGGTGGTGTCACTTTGAGCGGGCCCCGATTGGGGGCCGGGAGTAGTAGAGCGTAGGAGAGCGTACGTCGGAGTACGTGGCTGGGGGACCTGGATTCGAACCAGGGTTGACGGAGTCAGAGTCCGTAGTCCTACCGCTAGACGATCCCCCAGCAGGGGCTCGGTCCGGCGCCGCATAGAATAAGACGGCCGGGCCGGCGGAAGCGGGCGGAATTTATCGCCTCGACTCTCCAGTTTCAACCCGCCTTTCGCGGCACCACGTTCGAGCCGGATTTCCCGGCGGAAAGCCCGGATTCGTGCGGATTTCCCAACGAATCCAGCATCGGCCGGCTGAAAGCCGCCCCAAATCCTTCATTTTGCCCCGGCTTGCGTGTAGGATCGGCGGCGGAACGGTCCAGGCGCGAGCGCGGCCGGCGTCCCGGGGAAGGCCCGGGCCAGCGCGGTAGCGGCGACCCGGGCTTAGGAGTTGAACGGTGATTACGGGCCTTTCCGGTCCGGCGGAGGCTGCGCAGCCGGTGTTTGCGCGCGCCGCCCGGCCCGGCGAAATCATGGCCGCGCTCGATCTCGGCACCAACAATTGCCGGCTTTTGGTAGCTCGGCATGCCGGATCGGGATTCCATGTGATCGACGCCTTCTCCCGCATCGTCCGTTTGGGCGAGGGCGTGTCGCAGACCGGGCGCCTCTCCGAGGCCGCGATCGCCCGTACCCTGGAGGCGCTGAAGATCTGTGCCGGCAAGATGGCGCGGCGCGGCGTGACTCTCTCCCGCGCCGTCGCGACCGAAGCCTGCCGCCGTGCCGACAACTGCGCGGATTTCGTCGACCGCAGCCTGGAGGAGACCGGGGTCCGGCTGGACATCATCAGCACCGGCGAAGAGGCGCAGCTCGCCTTCAAAGGCTGCCTGCCGCTGCTCGACAAGCATCGCCCCTATGCGATCGTCTTCGACATCGGCGGCGGCTCGACCGAATTGGGCTGGCTACGCTTCCGCCCGAACCAGGCGCCGGAGATGGTGGCCTGGCATTCGGTGCCCTTGGGCGTCGTCTCGCTTACAGAAAAGTTCGGCGCCGAGCCGCAGGCCGGCGAGGATGCCGACACCTTCTATCAGCGCATGGTCGATCTGGTCGCGTCGCATCTCGATCCGCTGCATCGCGCGATCAGCGCCGGACGCGCGATCGGCGCCGGCGAGGTGCAGATGCTCGGCACCTCCGGCACCGTCACCACGCTGGCCGGCATCCGGCTTGGTCTCCCGCGCTACGACCGCGGGCAGGTCGACGGCTCCTATCTCGATTTCGCCGATGTCGAGCGGATCAGCAACGACATCGCCCGCCGCGACGTCGCCGGCCGGGCGCAGATCCCCTGCATCGGCCTGGAGCGCGCCGACCTGGTGCTCTCCGGCTGCGCTATTCTCTCCGCGATCTGCCGGCTCTGGCCGGTGGGTAAGCTGCGCGTCGCCGATCGTGGCGTGCGCGAAGGGATCCTGATGAGCCTGATGAGTGGCCCCGCCAGAAACGCCGCACTCGAGGCGCCGATCCCGGTCACCAACGGCCAAGTCCTCTCGGTCTGATCTCATGGCAAAAAGCTCAGGCGGACCGCGCCAACCGGACATGACGCGCGGCGGCAGAAGCGCTCTTGGCAGCAACCCGTCGGGGCGCGGCCTCAAGGAGCGCGTGAAGACCGCCAACAAGCGCAGTGTCTCCTCGACCCGCTGGCTCGACCGGCAGCTCAACGACCCTTACGTCGCCGAAGCCAAGAAACGCGGCTTTCGCTCGCGCGCGGCCTTCAAACTGCTACAGCTCGACGAGCGCTTCCACTTCCTCAAATCCGGCGCCCGCGTGGTCGATCTCGGCGCCGCCCCTGGCGGCTGGACCCAGGTGGCCGGCGAGCACGTGCTGAAAAAGGGCAAGGGCAAGGTGGTCGGCATCGACATCCAGGAGATGGAGCCGGTGCCGGGTGCCGAAATCCTGCATCTCGATTTCATGAGCGAGGAAGCGCCGGAGAAGCTGAAGGCGCTGCTGGACGGTGAGGCTGACGTCGTCCTCTCCGACATGGCCGCCCCCGCCACGGGGCATCAGCAAACCGACCATCTGAAGATCATGGCTTTGGCCGAGACCGCCTATGTCTTCGCGCAGGAAGTGCTCGCCCCCGGCGGCGCCTTCATCGCCAAGGTGCTGCAAGGCGGCGCCACCGGCCATCTCCTCAAAGAACTGAAGCGCGATTTCGAAGAGGTCCGCCACGTGAAACCCGCCGCCAGCCGCAAGGATTCGGCGGAGATCTATGTGGTGGCGCTGAGCTTCCGGGGGAAAGCGGGAAAATAGGCCGAGAACCGGCCCCGACTCCCAGATATAGCGAAGTCAAATCCTGGACGCCATAGCCATGGGGGCATGCCTGCCCTGCGGCCGGAAACCCGCGATTCCCGGCCGTTTTCCTGGACGGCCGGAAGTCCCTGTGTATGATGCCGCGCCAACCCGATTCCGGGCCGGAATAAATTTTAAGGACGGACCGGTTTCCACCGACGGTCCCTCCAGCGGGGTTTGGCGATGGAAATCCGTGACGCTTTGACCTTTGACGACGTGCTGCTGGAGCCGGCGCGGAGTTCCGTGCTGCCCGCCACGGCCGTCACGGCGACCAGGCTCACCAAGCGCATCCAGCTCTCGATCCCCCTCCTCTCCTCCGCCATGGACACGGTGACGGAAGCCAAGATGGCGATCTGCATGGCGCAGAACGGCGGGCTCGGCGTCATCCACAAGAACCTCGACATCCAGCGCCAGGCCGAAGAGGTCCGGAAGGTCAAGCGCTACGAAAGCGGCATGGTGGTGAACCCCCTCACCATCCACCCCGAGGCGACGCTGGCCGAGGCCCGGGCGCTGATGGAGGCGCACGAGATCTCCGGCTTCCCGGTGGTCGAGCAGAAATCCGGCAAGCTGGTCGGCATCCTCACCAACCGCGACGTGCGCTTCGCGACCGACATGAACGAGACCGTAGGCAACCTCATGACCAAGGACCGGCTGGTCACCGTGCAGCCCGGCGTCGGCCATGACGAGGCGCGCAAGCTCCTGCACCAGCACCGGCTGGAGAAGCTGCTGGTCGTTGACGAGAACTATCGCTGCATCGGCCTCATCACGGTCAAGGACATGGAGAAGGCCCAGGCCTATCCGCTGGCCTGCAAGGACGAGCGCGGCCGGCTGCGCGTCGCAGCGGCTGTGGGTGTCGGCGAGGACGGCTTGCGCCGCGCCGAAGCGCTGCTCGATGCCGGCGTCGATGTGCTGGTGATCGACACCGCCCATGGCCATTCGGAAGGCGTGCTCTCCGCGGTCGGCGCGGTGAAGCGGCTCTCCAACGATTGCCAGGTGGTCGCCGGCAATGTCGCCACCGCCGACGGCGCCCAGGCGCTGATCGACCAGGGCGCCGATGCGATCAAGGTCGGCATCGGCCCGGGCTCGATCTGCACCACGCGGATCGTCGCCGGCGTCGGCGTGCCGCAGCTGACCGCGATCACCGATGCCGCGGGTCGCGCGCACAAGTCGAACGTGCCGGTGATCGCCGACGGCGGCATCAAGTATTCCGGCGATCTCGCCAAGGCGATCGCTGCCGGCGCCGATTGCGCCATGGTGGGCTCGCTCTTGGCCGGCACCGACGAAAGCCCGGGCGAGGTGTTCCTCTACAACGGCCGCTCCTACAAATCCTATCGCGGCATGGGCTCGTTGGGCGCCATGGCGCGCGGCTCGGCCGACCGCTACTTCCAGGCGGAAGTCGCGGACAAGCTGAAGCTGGTGCCCGAAGGCATCGAGGGCCGCGTCCCCTACAAGGGCCCGGCCGGCACGGTCATCCACCAGCTGGTCGGCGGATTGAAGGCGGCGATGGGCTATACCGGCAACGCCACCATCGAGGAGATGCAGAAGAACTGCCGCTTCCTCAAGATCACCAATGCCGGCCTCGCCGAGAGCCACGTCCACGACGTGCAGATCACCCGCGAAGCGCCGAACTACCGGCAGAATATGTAAGTGACGCAGTAAGTGACTCCGGGCGCCAGACTCCAAGCCGCGATCGAGCTTCTCCAGGCCATTCACCAGGGCACCGCGCCGGCCGATCGCGCCACCGCCGCCTATTTCCGCACGCGGCGCTATATCGGCGGCGCCGATCGGCGGGCGGTGCTGGACCATGTCTATGCGATCCTGCGTCGGCGCGCGGCCTTGGGCTGGAAGCTCGACCGCGCACGCGGCGACGTGAAGCTGCCGGAGATCGAACGGGCGCGGATGATCGCGCGCATGGCGGTGATGGAAGGCTGGTCGGCGGACAAGATCGCTGGCGCTTTCGACGGCGGCCAGTATCGCCCGCCGACCCTCGACCAGACCGAGAAGCGGATTGCCAAGGCGCTGGAAGGCCAGGTGCTCGAGGACCCGAAGGCGCCGGTCTGGGTGCGCTACGAGTTTCCCGAATGGTGCGAAGAGCGCCTGAAACGCGCCTTCGGCAAGTCTCTCGAAGCCGAGATGCGCGCGGCGCTCACCGAGGCGACGACCGATATCCGGGTCAACACCTTGAAGGGCACGCGGGCCCAGGCGATCCGCGCCTTGCGCGAGGCCGATATCGAGGCGAAGCCGACGCCGCTCTCGCCGTGGGGCCTGCGCGTCGAGGGTCGTGCGCCGCTCGCGACCCTCACGGTCTTCAAGGATGGCCTGATCGAGATCCAGGACGAAGGCTCGCAGCTGGTCGCGCTGATGGTCGATCCGAAGCCCGGCGAGCGCATCGTCGATTTCTGCGCCGGCGCCGGCGGCAAGACCCTCGCGCTCGCCGCCATGATGGAGAACAAGGGCAAGCTGGTCGCGATGGACGTGCTGAAAGGCCGCATCGAGCGCTCCGCCACCCGCATCCGCCGCGCCGGCATCAACAATGTCGAGCGCCGCGATCTCTCCTCGGAACGCGATCCCTGGGTGAAACGCCATGCCGGCGGCTATGACCGCGTGCTGATCGATGCGCCCTGCTCGGGTGCCGGCACCTGGCGCCGCAACCCAGATGCGAAATGGCGCCTGAAGCCGAAGGACCTCGAAGAGCTGGTCGATCTGCAGCGCCGGATTTTGGAAAGCGCCGCGCGGCTGGTGAAGCCGGGCGGGCGTCTCGTTTATGCAACCTGCTCGCTGTTCCGGGAAGAGAACGCCGATCAAGTCGCGGCTTTCTTGAAGGCGAACGACGCCTTCACGCTGGTGCCGGCGCCGCAAGTCTGGGCCGAGGCGACGGCGCGGCTTGGATTGGAAACGCCGTATCCGGGCGACGGCGACACTTTGGTGCTGACTCCGGGCAAGCACGGCACCGACGGCTTCTTCGTCGCGGTGATGGAGCGGAAGGCGGCGGTGGAGACGCCGGCGTGAGCGGCTACCTCATCCGCCCGGCCGTGCTCGACGATGCGCTGGAGATCGCGGAGATCCATTATCTCGGCTGGAAGAGCACCTATGCCGGCGTGGTCAGCGAGCAGGAGATCGCGGAAAAGCAGCCGGAGAAGCGGCTCGATTATTGGAAGCACAAGATGCTCGACGGCCAGAACCTGGTTCTGGTCGGCCAGCAGGAGCCCGACGGCCCCATTCTCGGCTTCATCTATGGCGGCCCGGTCCTGCCGCACGAGATCACCCGCGAGATCCCGGGCGCGCCGAAGCTCGCCGACTTCGACTGCGAGATCAACATCGTCCACTGCCGCCACGCCATGCAGGGCAAAGGCTTGGGGCGTGCGCTGATGGCCGAGATCGCGCATCACTGGCAGGTCGGCGGCAAGCGCGCGCCGATGCTCTGGGCCTTCCGCGACAACGCCTATCGCCGCCTCTACGACAAGCTCGGCGGCACGGTCTTTGCCGAGGGCGTCGATGAGGGCGCGCCGGATGTGGCCTATGGGTGGCGGGATCTCGATACTTTGATTGCGGCCTGTAGATCGGACGGAAGGACGTAGAATGCCGCGCGCGCTTCGCGTCCTATCGACCTTCGCGATGCTCGCAATCTCGGTTTCCGTCGTGATCGTCGGTGCCGATGCATTGAAGACTTCGGACTCCCCACTGCTGATGAATCCGTGGTCGATCCCGGTCCTGGCCTCCTTTCTATCCATCCCCGTCATCGCCTGGACATTGTTCCGGTTGTTGGATGCCAGATGGAGCGCGCAGCCGAAGGATGCCGCCTCGGTCATTCGTTTCAGACAGCCTGTCGTGGCGCGCTGGTTTGGCTGGGCCGGCGTGGTCTTCCTGCTTGGCATCTGCGCCATGGCTTTCAAGCAATCGGATGGCGATCTTGCGGAAATGATGGTCCCGGCAGTGATCGCAATCGTCAGTTCTGTCGCGCTGATCCTCAGCATGAGGAAACCCGCTGCCGAACTCGTGCTCTCACCGGCCGGACTCGATTACAACCGCTTCGGCGTCGGGCCGATTGCCTGGGAAGAAATCCAAGCTGCGGAGGTGAGCAGCGGCAGCGCCGACTCCGTTCGCCTCACATTGCGCAATCCGACCCGGTATCGGCTGCCGATGGCGAAGAAGGACGGAACACTGGTGATTGAGTGCAGTTCCGTCGGCGCGCCGGCGGTCGCGGTCCTTGAAGCGATCAATCTTCGCCGACACGTTTACAGTTTCTGATCTTTCGGAGTGACAAGACATCCATGACCGACCGCATTCTCATTCTCGACTTCGGATCGCAGGTGACGCAGCTGATTGCGCGGCGGGTGCGCGAGGCCGGGGTCTATTGCGAGATCATGCCGTTCAACACCGAGGCGGCGAAGATCAAAGCCTTCGCGCCGAAGGGCATCATCCTTTCCGGCTCGCCCCATTCCGTCACCACCGAGGACGGGCCGCGGGCGCCGAATGAGGTGTGGCAGTCGAAGCTGCCGGTGTTCGGCATCTGCTACGGCGAGCAGACGATGTGCGCGCAATTGGGCGGCGAGGTGCATGGCTCCGACCATCGCGAGTTCGGGCGCGCGACCTTGCAGATCAAGCAGCCCTCGGCTTTGTTCGACGGCGTCTGGAAGCCCGGCGACACCGACCAGGTCTGGATGAGCCATGGCGACCGGGTCGTGCGTCTCCCCGAGGGCTTCCGGGTGGTGGCGGTCAGCGACGGCGCACCCTATGCCGCGATCGCCGATGAGGATCGCAAGTATTTCGCGGTGCAGTTCCATCCCGAGGTGGTGCACACGCCGCGCGGTGCCGCCCTCATCCAGAACTTCGTGCACAAGATCTGCGGCTGCAGGTCCGACTGGACCATGGCCGCCTATAAGGACGCGATGATCGCCAAGATCCGCGCCCAGGTGGGCAAGGAGAAGGTGATCTGCGGGCTTTCGGGCGGCGTCGATTCCTCGGTCGCGGCGGTGCTGATCCACGAGGCGATCGGCGACCAATTGACCTGCATCTTCGTCGATCACGGCCTGCTGCGCGGCGGCGAGGCGGAGCAGGTCGTGAGCCTGTTCCGCGACAGCTACAACATTCCGCTGGTGCATCGCGATGCCTCGGACCTGTTCCTGGGCGAATTGAAATCCGTCACCGATCCCGAGACCAAGCGGAAGATCATCGGCCGGCTGTTCATCGATGTGTTCGACGAGGAGGCGCATAAGATCGGCGGCGCCAAGTTCCTGGCCCAGGGCACGCTCTATCCCGACGTCATCGAAAGCGTCTCCTTCACCGGCGGTCCCAGCGTCACCATCAAGAGCCATCACAATGTCGGCGGCCTGCCGGAGCGTATGAACCTGAAGCTGGTCGAGCCGTTGCGCGAGCTGTTCAAGGACGAGGTGCGCGCGCTCGGCCGCGAGCTCGGCCTGCCGGAGAAGATGATCCGCCGCCATCCCTTCCCCGGCCCCGGCCTCGCGATCCGCATCCCGGGCGACATCACCCGCGAGAAGCTCGACATCCTCAGAAAGGCCGATGCGATCTATCTGGAAGAGATCGACAAGGCCGGACTCTACGACCAGATCTGGCAGGCCTTCGCCGTGCTCCTTCCCGTGAAGACGGTCGGCGTGATGGGCGACGGGCGCACTTACGATCATGTCTGCGCGCTCCGCGCCGTCACCTCGACCGACGGCATGACGGCGGACTTCTATCCCTTCGAGCCCGCCTTGCTCGGCCGCATGGCGACCCGCATCGTCAACGAGGTCAAAGGCATCAACCGCGTCTGCTACGACTACACCTCGAAGCCGCCCGGAACGATCGAGTGGGAGTGATGCGGCGCCAGCGCGACCACGCAGACGGCCCCGACCCAATTATCTGACTAAGGCTTTGACACCACGGGCAAAAGCACGTCCGGCGGGGTCAGAAAATATCGATTCCGTCTGCGTCCTGTCTGCGTTGCAGTGCAAAGCGGACGTCGCTTCTTCCGGTCTGCGTTCGGCGCCGCGAATCTCGATTCCGTCCGGGTCCCGTCCGGGTTTTGGGATAGGGGTTTTCAATTTTTTCAAGGCGTTGGCAAAAACCCGGAACCCGGACAGCGGCTCGGCCCAGGCTCGGGCTTCGGATTCCAACGGAGCTCAGGCCCGAGGCCTGCGGCAGACCCATTTCGAGCGCCTTTGCAATGTACCATATTTGTTCTCAAAAGTCGATGAAGGGGTCGGGCCCCCTCCTGTCGCGAAACGGCGCGCGGCTGTCCTGATCCGGCGCTTCCTGTTGCTTGCCCGCAGCCGGTGCCGTTGCGATCTCCAAGCTCCAATGCTCTGGAGAGGAGACCGCGATGCGCACCCCCGATCTCGACCGCGCCCTTGCCGTTCCGGATTCCCGGCTCGCGCAGGAGGCGACCGGCATCCTGCGCGCGCATGCGACCGACCTGCTCTTCAACCATTCGATCCGCGTCTATCTCTTCGCCGCCGAGCAAGGACGGCGGCGCAAGCTGGGCTTTGATCCCGAGTTGCTCTACGTCGCCGCCGCGTTCCACGACCTCGGCCTCCTCCGCAAGTTCTCCAGCGCGGACGAGCGTTTCGAGGTCGATGGCGCCAATGCCGCGCGCCAGTTCCTCGAGGCCCACGGCATCGCCGAAGAGCAGGTGCAGGCGGTCTGGGAAGCGATCGCGCTCCACACCACGCCCGGCATCCCGAAGCACATGCGCGCCGAAACCGCGCTGCTCAATTCCGGCGTTCTCCTCGACGTGCTGGGGATCGGGTTCGACCAGTTCCCCGCCGCGGTCCGCGAGGCGATCGTCGCGCAGTACCCGCGCACCGATTTCAAGGCCGGCTTCATCCGCGAGTATTACGCCGGCTTCGCGCACAAGCCCGCGACCACCTATGGCACGGTCAATGCCGGCGTGGTGGAGCGCTTCGATCCCGCATTCAAGAGTCCCAATGCCTGCGACCTGATCGCCGCCTCGCCCTTCCCGGATTCCTGCGGTCACGGCGCGGCGTCATGACGGGGCCTGTATCGGCATGCGGACTCCCGGCATAATGCCGCGCCGGACTGGAGAGGCTCTGCGCGGTGCCGAAGCAAGCGGTCGCGATCGTCGTCTATGAAGGAGTCCAGGCCCTGGATGTCGCCGGGCCGATGGACGTGTTCAGCGAGGCGAATGCCTTTCTCGACCCGGCCGATCATTATGAGACCGCGCTGGTCTCCGCGCACCGCGATCCGCTGCGCGCGTCGAACGGCATGCGCCTGGTGGCCGATCTCACCTTCGCCGAGGCTGCCGGCGGCTTCGACATCATCCTGGTGGCGGGTGCACCGATCCCGCCGCAAGCAGAGCCGGAGCCCGAGCTGCTGCACTGCGTGAAGGCGCTGCCGTGGCGCGCCAGCGCCTACGGCTCGATCTGCACCGGGGCTTTCATCCTCGGCTATGCCGGGCTGCTCGACGACCGGCGGGTGACGACGCATTGGCAGGACGCCGCGGCGCTGGCGGCGCGCTTCCCGAAGGCGAAGGTCGAGCCCGACCTCATCTATGTCCGCGACGGCCGGCTGATCACCGCGGCCGGCGTCACCGCGGGCATCGATCTCGGCCTGGCGCTGGTCGGACAGCGGCATGGTGCGGAGACCGCGCTCAAGGTCGCAAAGCGCCTGGTCGTGGTGGCCCAGCGCCAGGGCGGGCAGTCGCAGTTCAGCCCCTATCTCACCGCCCCTGCCGATCCCAGATCGCCGGTCGCCCGCATCCAGGACCATGTCATGGCCCATATCGGCGAGCGCCACACGCTGGACACCCTGGCCGCCGTCGCCGGCATGAGCTCGCGCAACCTGGCCCGGCATTTCGTGCAGGCGGCCGGCACCACGCCGCATGAGTTCATCGAGCGCGCCCGCGTCGATGCCGCGCGCCGGATGCTGGAGGGCAGCGACCGGCCGCTCAAGGCCATCGCCTTCGATTGCGGCTTCGGCTCGGCCGACCGCATGCGCATCGTCTTTGCGACCCGCCTCGGCGTAACGCCGCTCCAGTACCGCGCCAGCTTCCGCCGCGCCGACGCGTCAGGAAACGGCGGCGCGTTGTCCTGATCCGCAGGATCCGTTTCGTTGTGGACGCCGGCCCGCGTTGCGACATGTCGACCGGCCCGGCGGCGCGCCCGTCGCGCCTCCGTCACCGCAACCCGAGGAGAGTTCCATGTCCGAGATCATCGCCGGCATCCGCGTGCCGGACAGTGCCATCGCCCGCGCCGCCACCCAGCTGGTGCGCGATACCGAAGACGACCTGCTTTACAACCACAGCCGCCGCGTCTTCTTCTGGGGCGCGCTGACCGGCGAGCGCCGGGCGCTGAAATACGACCCGGAGCTGCTCTATCTCGGCGCCATGTTCCACGACATGGGCCTCACCGGGAAATACGCCAGTCCGGACCTCCGCTTCGAGGTGGACGGCGCCAATGCCGCGCGCGACTTCATGAAGAGCTACGGCGTGCCCGAGCGCGACGTCGAGGACGTCTGGACCGCGATCGCGCTTCACACCACGCCCGGCATCCCGGAGCATATGCGCCCCACCATCGCGCTGGTGACCGCCGGCGTGGAGATGGACGTGCTCGGCATCGCCTATCGCGACTTCACCCATCAGCAGCGCGACCATGTCTGCGCGCACCATCCGCGCGAGGCGAACTTCAAGGAGAACATCATCGACCACTTCGCCGCGGCGATCGGCAAGAAGCCGCTCACCACCTTCGGCAATGTGAAGGCCGATGTGCTGGCGCTGAAGGACCGGAACTACACCCGGCAGAACTTCTGCTCGATCATCCTCGGCTCGGCCTGGCCGAGCTGAAAGCCGGCGCCGGACGGCGTCTCGCAGGGCGGCGTCTCACTGGACAAGCGCAGCGCAGGGCAATCCCGGCGCAGACCAGCCCCGCAGCCCCGGCGGTTGAATTTGCCGCCGGGGAGGCTTATCCGTGGCGCCATGGAGACCCAGGCCGCCATCCCCACCGCCCTGATGCCCGCGCCGGACCGCCGCCCGGCCGATCCCGCCAAGGCCGCGCCTTTCCTGCCGATGAGCCGCGCCGAGATGGCGGCGCTCGGCTGGGAACAGTGCGACATCGTGCTGGTCACCGGCGATGCCTATGTCGATCACCCGAGCTTCGGCATGGCGATCATCGGGCGCCTCTTGGAGGCGCAGGGCTTCAAGGTCGGGATCATCGCCCAGCCGGACTGGCACTCCGCGGAGCCGTTCACGGCTTTGGGCAAGCCGCGGCTCTTCTTCGGCGTCACCGGCGGCAACATGGATTCCATGGTCAACCGCTACACGGCGGACCGCAAGCTTCGCCACGACGATGCCTATACGCCCGGCGGCGAGGGCGGCAAGCGGCCGGACCGCTGCACACTCGTTTATGCGCAGCGCTGCCGCGAGGCGTTCAAGGACGTGCCGGTCATCCTCGGCGGCATCGAGGCCTCGCTCCGCCGCATCGCGCATTTCGACTACTGGTCGGAGAAGGTGCGGCGCTCGATGCTGGCCGATGCCAAGGCCGACCTGCTGCTCTACGGCAATGCCGAGCGCGCGGTGGTCGAGGTGGCGCGGCGTCTCAACGCCGGCGCGAAGCCGGCCGAGTGCGACGACATCCGCGGCGTGGCACTCTTCCGCAAGGTGCCCGACACTTATACCGAGCTCCGCGCCGACGATCTCGATTCAAGCGATGAAGGTGCGGCGCGGGTGAAGGGTCCCCATGGCACAACGGATGTCGTCATCCGCCTCCCCGACTACGAGCAGGTGGTGGACGACAAGGAGGCCTATGCGCGGGCGTCGCGGGTGCTGCACCGGGAGAGCAATCCCGGCAATGCGCGGGCGCTGGTGCAACGGCATGGCGACCGCGACCTCTGGCTGAACCCGCCGCCGATCCCGCTCACGACGGAAGAGATGGATTCGGTCTACGACCTCCCCTATGCGCGGGCGCCGCATCCCTCTTACGGCGATGCGAAGATCCCGGCCTGGGACATGATCAAGTTCTCGGTGACGATCATGCGCGGCTGCTTCGGCGGCTGCAGCTTCTGCTCGATCACCGAGCATGAGGGCCGCATCATCCAGAACCGCTCGGAAGCCTCGATCCTGCAGGAGATCGAGCGGATCCGCGACAAGACCCCGGGCTTCACCGGCGTCATCTCCGATATCGGCGGGCCGACCGCCAATATGTACCGCATGGCCTGCAAGGACCCGAAGATCGAGGCCGCCTGCCGGCGGCCGTCCTGCGTCTTCCCGGAGATCTGCCCCAACCTCAACACCAGCCATGACGATCTCATCCGCCTCTATCGGAAGGTCAGGGAGACCAAGGGTGTGAAGCGGGTGATGGTGGCGAGCGGTGTCCGCTACGACCTCGCGGTCACGAGCCCGGAATATGTCGAGGAGCTGGTGACCCACCACGTCGGCGGCTATCTGAAGATCGCCCCCGAGCACACCGAGCGCGGGCCGCTCGACAAGATGATGAAGCCCGGCATCGGCACCTACGACCGCTTCAAGGAAATGTTCGACGCGGCGGCAAAGAAGGCCGGCAAGAAATACTACCTGATCCCCTATTTCATCGCCGCCCATCCCGGCACCACCGACGAGGACATGATGAACCTCGCTTTGTGGCTGAAGAAGAACAAGTACCGCGCCGACCAGGTGCAGACCTTCCTGCCGTCGCCGATGGCGACCGCGACGGCGATGTACCACACGGGCGTCAACCCGCTGAAGGCCGTGCGGCATGGGGCGAGCGAGGAAGTGCGGGCGGTGAAGGGGTTGACGCAACGCCGGCTGCACAAGGCGTTCCTGCGCTACCACGATCCGGACAACTGGCCGGTGCTGCGCGAGGCGCTGAAGAAGATGGGGCGCGGGGATTTGATCGGGCCGCGCGAGGACCAGCTCGTGCCGGCGCATCAGCCGGCGGGGTGGGTGGCGAAGACGGATGGTGCTAAGGCGCGGCCGAAGCAGCGCGCGGGGCGTGTGCGAGGGGGGCAGCGGTTTACGACGAAGGGCGTGGGGTTTCCGGGGGAGAAGTGAAGATGGCGCAGCGTGGAGCGTGCGGAGCGATGGCGGTGGGGAAGTCGATCCGTCTTGCCACCCTCGGCAGCATGCTCGCTCTGGGCATTGCGCTGGCCGCCCCCGACACCGGTTGGGCCGATACGCCATTCAGGGCACCGCCGCCGGGCTTCCGGACATTGGCATTGAGCTTTGGCGGCGGCACCATGACGGACGTCCCGAAGAACACGACGACGCGCAACTACGCGGTGCAACGCGCCTATGCCGACCAGATCAGCCGACAGGTCCGGCATCCGGTCTTGCTTGGGAAAGCGACCTGCATCGGCGACGGCAAGACACCGGACCGCGCGATCGAAATTTCCGGTCTCGTGCGTCCGGAAGACGAGATCGGCGGCGGCATTGCCTGCGCCCTGGCGCGGCATCCCGGCGCGAGGCTGGCCCGCCCGATCGACACGGTCCTGATCGTCGACGACGCCCGCACCCTGCTGCTCGTCAACCTGTTCGACGCCGCCGGACGGCCCGTGCAGGTCTACACCAACGCGATTAAGTTCGCCGCAGCGGTGCCGGCGCCGTAGGCGCTGTGCAGCACAGGGCGCTGCAACACATAAAGCCAAAAGCGAAATACAGAACGAATTTATAGTGCTATCATGCGTTGCATAGTGGTGGCGCGGCTAATGAACTCTTGCGCTCGACTACCTTTTGGGGAGTAGTGCGAGAAAGCAAAGACATCTACGAAGAGTGTGACGTCATGTTGCGCCTAGGCCGGACAACAATTGCATGACGAGCAGACCGTATTTCAATAAGTCGATTAAAGAGCTGGAAGAGATCTTTGAAAGCAATCGGAATGATGCCGAAACGCTTAACCGCTTAATTCACGAGCTTGGGTTTCGCAGTACGCAAAGAGCACTGGCCCTGAAGAAGGAGGTCCAGGCTGCTACTAGTAGCGAGAAGCCGGCCCCTCAAAAGCCTCCTCCCAGACCTGAAAACAAAGCCAAGCAGCGCGAACCTGCGCCACCGCCCTCTGATGCGCAGTCAAGTTCACCAGAGACGGTAGAGCGGCCTGAGGCTGCCAAGGCAAGTGTAAAGCCAGTGGCCAAGCCACCAATGAGCAATAATGCGCAGGATATCTTGCGCGCGTGGACTGCGCTGGAGGTTTTGTCGCCGCAGGGGTACAGGCGGGAAACCGACCTTGTTGCAGGCGATCGCAAAAGGATCGCCCGCTTTGACGAGGGGCAGTTACCGTGGGAGATCGGTGAAAAGTCGCTCCGTAAAAAACGCCTTTATTATGAATTGATCGTCGGCGCGATTGAGTTGGCACCTGCCGTTGAATCGCTCCTGAAAGTCTATGCGGACCAGCGCCCCGATAAACCGAGTATGCGCGGGCATAGTCCGGTTGCGAGCATTCTGCTCGATAAAGAGGGAAGACCACTCGAAGAGGATACGTGCGCTGCGATTTCGAGCTTTGCGTGGGGCATTCCTGTCGCGCTTCAAGGGGATTTGAGAAAACTCGCCGACTGGCCGGAGCAGGAAAAGCTCTTGATGGCGGCTTTCCGGAAGATTCTGATCAGGTATGACCGGAACAATGATGTGGTGCCTCTCACCAAGAAACACATCGCCGAACTGTTCGACCATCTCGTGGGCGCGCTGAACCTTCACGACCACGCAGTGCAAGCACCGTATTTCGCTCTGCGGCGCTATGAGTTCTTTGCGAGCAAGACGCCCCCTGAACCTGGCCTGTTGAATTCCTTCTTCCTGGAAGACTTGGCCACGGCTCGCGTGTTGGAGAAAGAGGGCAAGCTGCCACTCGCGCTCCAGCATTATCTCGGCATCAAGAAGCCATCGCAGCGCACCAATCTGCTGGAGGATAGCGCAGGCCTGCAATATTTGTTGCAGCCCGCCCTAACGCCGTCGGGGAAATGGCCCTGCGAGGGACGCTTTCCGTTAGCGCTCCTTCAACAGGCAGCGGTTAACGCTACGAATGCCGCGGGTCTCAAAACCGGTATTCTCGCAGTCAATGGTCCGCCCGGGACCGGGAAAACAACCTTGCTGCGCGATGTCGTGGCGGCACGGATCGTCGACCGAGCGGCGGTGATGAGCGAGTATAGCCGACCGGCTCAAGCGTTTACGCCAACCGATCAAAGCCTTCAGCGCAGCGGCGCAAAGATTACGCTACATAAGCTCGATGACCGCCTCAAAGGCTTTGAGATGGTCGTCACCTCATCCAACAACAAGGCGGTCGAGAATGTCAGCGCGGCACTCCCCGCACTAGATGCCATCGCAACGGATGCGTCGGAACTCCGATACTTCAAGAGTGTTTCGGACAACGTCCTTGGACGCGACACCTGGGGCATCATTGCGGCGGTGCTCGGCAATTCTTCAAACCGCTATTTGTTCTCGCAGGGCTTTTGGCGCGATGAAGAAAATGGCCTGTCCACCTATCTCAATCATGTCAGCGGCGTGCCGCAGATCGTATCGGAACCTCAAGGCGATGGCCGTCCACCGCTTAAGCGCAACCGTCTCGTTATCGACCGCGAGCACCCGCCCGCCGACAAGCGCGAAGCGCAGGCACGGTGGGAGACAGCTCGCTCAAACTTCCTGACCAAACTCCAACGTTTCAGGCAAACGCAAAGCAGCCTGCAAGGGCTTCACGTACAACTCGTACGGTTGCCGCAGGTGGCATCGGAGATTGATAGCCTCGCATCGAAACTACCGGATCTGGAAGCGGATGCGCAGACCACCGCGAGAAAGCTCCCGGCCGCGCATCAGGAATTGCAGGAAGCGGAAGTCCAGCATCGAGTTTCCCGACAGGCACAGGTTTCGCAATTTCAATTGCGTCCCGGGTTCTTCGCACGGCTGTTCCGTGCAGCGCGTTTCAGAGCCTGGCTCGGTGAGCAAGAAGGCCTTTCAAAGAAGGCCTATGATGACCAGCAATTGCTTCAGAACCGCAGGAAGATTGCTGATGATCTCCGAGCCGAACTCTCGGCCACAACGGAGATGATCGCGCGGATGCACACATCTCTGGAAGCGCTCCGCGCGGAGCAAGCCAGTATCGAGGCAGAACTTGAACAAGCATGCTCCTGCCTTGACGTGCCGATACCCGATGCCGCCTTCTTTGCGCGCGCACACGAAGATATTCAGACCGCCAGCGTTTGGTTCGGCAAGGCAGCGAGCCGACAGCGCGATGATGTTTTTGAAGCGGCTGTCCAGCTTCACCGCGCCTTCATCGACAGTGCCGCCGAACCGCTCCGCCAAAACCTTTCCGTTTTTATCGAGACATTCGGCACGCGTTCGCTTGGCACACCGCAAAAGGATGTGCTGATTTCCGATCTATGGGCATCTTTCTTCCTTGTAGTGCCGGTGGTCTCTACGACCTTCGCTGCGGTGAACCGGATGCTGTCGCGCCTGCCGGTGGAAACGCTGGGATGGCTTCTGGTCGATGAAGCGGGCCAGGCTCTACCGCAAGCCGCTGTTGGCGCGATGATGCGGACAAAGCGTTCTGTCGTTGTCGGCGACCCGCTGCAGATTGAGCCTGTCGTCACCCTGCCGAACAGCCTGACCGAAGAGATATGCGCATTCTTTGGCGTTGATCCATTGAAGTACAATGCGCCGGAAGCTTCCGTGCAAACCGTGGCGGACGCCGCCAGCATGTATTGCGCCAGCTTCCCGATCGGCAGTGGTCACCGGGATGTGGGTGTCCCGCTTCTTGTGCATCGGCGCTGTGACAGCCCGATGTTCGATATCTCGAACGAGATTGCCTATTCGAATCTGATGGTGCAGGCGAAGAAGCCTTCGACCGCAAACCAGATCCTCGGCCCGTCGTCCTGGGTCGATGTAGTCGGCAAACCCGGACCTGACAAATGGTGCGCCGAAGAAGCAGCCGTGTTGATCGACATGCTGGGCCGGCTGCGGGCGGGCGGCGGGGATGCCGACATTTATGTCGTGACGCCCTTTGTCATTGTGCAGGACAATCTCCGCCAGGAACTCTTGCGCATTGGTGTACTGGACGGATGGGTCGCAGATCCCAACGCCTGGGTGTGGGAGCATGTTGGTACGGTCCATACCGTTCAGGGGCGCGAAGCCGGGACTGTTTTCTTCGTGCTCGGAGCGCAAGGTACTTCACAAAACGGCGCGCGTAATTGGGCCGGAAGCAGACCGAACCTCGTCAATGTTGCCGTCACACGGGCACAGTCTTCGCTTTACGTGATCGGCAACCGTAGCTTCTGGAAGTCGGCAGGCGTGTTTTCTGTGCTGTCTAGATTCCTTTGAGATTGCTGCTTCCAACGAACCGCAATCTAAGAACACAGCCTGAAGGATCGGGATCGAGCAGATTTCTCGGTCCGGCTGCTGAAGCGCTCTGCTGGGCCAGGGCCTTCACGGTGCGGCGGCGGGAGAGGCTGGTCTCCTCGTAGACGCGATCGGCAGCGGGTCGTGGGCGCCAGAGCTGGAATTGCGGCGCGCCGACCCAGACCAGGAGTTCGTGGAACAGTAAGCGGCCGACAGGTGCGCTCTTGCAGTGCATCCTGCTACGGTTGAATATCATTTCGTCAGGCAACAGGGATGTCCGCATGCATATGTCTTTGCTGAGAGTCTCGGCGATTCTGCTCACCTTGGCAGGGTCCTTCATAGCGTCGTCGACTCGTGCCGATGAGGCTAAAGAACTAGTATGCGACGACATCACGGTGATGCTGAGAAAAGAGATTGCCCAGATGAAACGGGCCTATGGAGTTTACACATTGCGCAAAGGCAACGAGGCGGCCAGCATTCTCATGGTGACCGACTATGATGAATCTGCGACCAACGACGATAGCGGCCTCTATATGCCATGGGTTCTTATGGAGCGGGCCTCTCCGACCGATCCGGCAGCCTATTGCATCTCAGGGAGAGGAACCAAAGTCGAGGCACTGATGAGCATCGAGGATGCCCCATCCGAGGCACGCTATGGGATGCCCGGATCGGGCTACCCGCGCTGCTCTCGCGGTGGGGATCTTCTTGAGGGTATCAAAGTACGGGTTTGGGCCAATCGCGAACTCGGCAAGAGTTTCGTACTATATCTTCACAATGAGCTGGGAGATAATTTCACCTTTCTTTTGGGGGAACCGTCCCCGTGGATTCTATTGAGATCACGGCAGGACACGTCCGCCGAGTGTTACTACGACCGAGGTGACAACGCTATTATCAGGTCCAGGGGCCCACTCCCGAATTGAAAACGCCTAACCCACGCAGCCATCCTTGCTTGCTGAGTAGCCTGCCCCCTCGCTTACCTTCGCAGAAGATGCTGATGGCGATGAGCCATACATTGCAGAGGTCATCGCGACGCCCTCAGCGCTGACGCGCTGCGCGTCGTCCGACGCGCGACCCCTCACCCAGCTTCGGCTAAGCTCGCTTGCGCTCGCCAAGCCTGCGCAACCCTCTCCCACAAGGGGAGAGGGATATTTTCTTGGGCCGCGGACTGACTGGCCGCGAAGTGCTGCGCTTTGACGGGATGGTGCGGCTCTATGCCTTCATCGGATTGAGCGTTTCGACGCCGGTGAAGTCGCGTTCGTTATCGGTGACGACGATGCAGTCGTTGGCTTGGGCGATGGCGGCGATGATCGTATCGAGGGAGCTGCGCGGGCGGCCGCGGGATTTGCCTTCGGCCATGAGGCTCGCCCAGGCGAGGGCGGCTTTCTCGTCGAAGGGGAGGACGCGGCCGGCGAAGAGGGCTTGCGGGCCTTCGGGGCCGGAGAACCAAGTCTCCAACGCGCGGCGGCGCTTGCCGGCCGGCTTTTCGAGGACGCCGCGGCAGATTTCCGCGACGGTAAGAGAGGCGATGTAGAGATCTTCGTCGGCCTGCTCGGCCATCCAGTCCAGCAGCGGCGCGGAGGGTGCGGGCCGCGTGACGTTGCTGATGATGTTGGTGTCGAGCAGGAAGCGCATCAGAGCTTAATCTTGCGGCCGGCTTCGCGCGGGCGCTTGAGGTCGAGATCGGCGCCGACAAGCGGCGAGCGGCGCAAGGCGGCGAGGATGCCGCCCTTGCGCGGCGGCGTGCCGGCGATCGACTGGCTGACGGTGGTGCGGAGCGCCGAAGCTTCGGGCGTGTCTTCCGCGAGTTTGCGGGCGATCGTGCGGATCAGGTCACGATCGGCGTCGCGCGCCAGCACCTCGAAGCGCGCCAAGCCGCGCTCGCCGAGGCGGGACCGATAGTTCTTGATGGCGCGCTGCTGGGCCTTGCTCATGGCGATCTCCGATATTTCCAGTAATATATCCAGAGATCGGCCACGGTTCAAGCGGCGGCACTTTGGTTGCGAGATAGTCTTGGCTCTTTATCTGTGCCCGGCCTGAGACACTCAGGCTGCATCAACCCCCTCCCCAGCCCTCCCCCAATCTTGGGGGAGGGGAAAGGAGTTGATCGGGTGGCGAGCCGAAAAATCTTCCCCGCCACCGTCGATTCCACGTCCAGCCGTTCGACGTCCTTGTATCCGAGGGCTTTTTTGAGTGGAAAGGAACGACGGCGATGGCGAAGACGATGGCGGTACTGGTGGCCCGGCTGATTTTCGGCGGGGTGTTTCTGATGGCGGCGGGGTTCAAGTTTTCGGGGATGGACGCGACGGCGGGGTATATCGCTTCGGCCGGGTTTCCGTTTCCGCTGCTCCTGGCCTGGGTGGCCGCGTTCTTCGAGGTCGGGCTGGGGCTGGCCTTGCTGACCGGCGCTTTCTTCAGCGAGGCCGCGCTCGCCGCCGGGGTCTATGTGATCTTCCTCGCTTTCGCTTTCCACGGGCCGGGGCACTGGGACGGGAACCAGGCGGAGTTCGGGTTCTTCGTCGACCACTTCACCTTCCTGGCCGGGCTGCTGTTTGCCGCGGTGCATGGGCCTGGCGCGAAGCTGGCGCTGGGGTGGCGGCTGCCTTGGTTCCGTGCGGTTGGGTGATGATCGCTTTCAGGGCTGGATCTTCATTCTGCGCGCGGCCTGTGAGGCTCAGGCTGCATCAACCCCCTCCCAACCCTCCCCCGATCTCGGGGGAGGGAAAAAGGGGGAGCTCTCCCCCGATCTCCACCTACGCCAAGGCTTCGGTGGACGCGTCGGGGGAGGGGAAGAAGACGTCGCGCGTTGATGTGGTGGGCGTCGCGGCGTCAGTCGTCAGGACTTGATGAACGCGAGCAGGTCGGGGTTGAGGACATCGGCGTGGGTGGTGAGCATGCCGTGGGGATAGCCGGGATAGGTCTTCAGCGATCCGTTCTTCAGCAGATTGACCGCACGCGGCACCGCGCTGGCGAACGGGACGACTTGATCGGCCTCGCCGTGCATCACCAGCACCGGCACGGTGATCTTCTTGAGGTCTTCGGAATAATCTTCGAGCCAGGAGTCGACCGTCGCATAGTGAGCGAGGGCACCGCCGGCCATGCCTTGGCGCCACCAGTTCGCAATGACCGCCTCCGACGGCTTCGCGCCATCGCGGTTGTAGCCGTAGAACGGATTTTCAGGAACGAAACGGTAGAACTCCGACCGGTTGGCCAGCATGCCGGAACGGATCGATTCGAACCATTCCGGCGGCTGGCCGGCCGGGTTGTCCTTGCTTCGGACCATGTTCGGCGTGAGGGATGCGACCAGCACCGCTTTCGCGACGCGCTCCTGGTGGCGGGCGACATAGCGCGCCACCTCGCCGCCCCCGGTCGAGTGGCCGATATGGATCGCGGCGCGCAGGTCGAGATGTTCCGTCAGGGCCGCGAGGTCGGCAACCCAGGTGTCCATGTCGTTGCCGGTGCCGGGCTGGTCGGACCGGCCGTGGCCGCGCCGGTCGTGGGCGATCACCCGATAGCCGTGGCGCAGGAAGAACATCATCTGCGCATCCCAGTCGTCTGCCGAGAGGGGCCAGCCGTGGCTGAAGACGATCGGCTGGCCTGAGCCCCAATCCTTGTAGAAGATGTTGACGCCGTCCTTGGTGGTGATCGTGGGCATTGTTCAGCTCCTTAGATTGGCCGCGAAGGAATCCCGATGGAATCACCAATGGAATCCGGGGGCGTGTTCGCGGCGCGGTTGCGGGCGAAGCCCGGCGTGAATATTCGCTTCTTGAGGGCGCGACCAAGACTTTGTAGGCTTGATCCATGCTTTGCAGGCATAGGAAGTCCTTCGCATGGAATTGCGGCACCTGCGCTATTTCATTGCGGTCGCCGAGGAAGGCAGCTTCCTGACCGCCGCCGAGCGGCGCCTGCACACCGCACAGCCCTCGCTCAGCCGGCAGATTCGCGATTTGGAAACCGAGGTCGGCGTGCCGCTGCTCGACCGCAATGCGCGCGGCGTGACGCTGACCGAAGCCGGCAAGGTGTTCCTCGCCCATGCGCGGCTGGCGCTGCTGCAGGTCGAAGCCGCGACCGAGGGCGCGCGGCGGACGGAGCAGCCGGAGAAGCCGACCTTCATCGTCGGCTTTCTGCCCGGCCAGGAGGTGATCTGGCTGCCGCATGCCTTGCGCATCCTGCGCGAGGAAGCGCCGAACGTCGATATCACGCTCTCCAGCCAGCCCTCGCCCGATCTCGCGCTCTCGCTGATGCGCGGCCGGCTCGACCTCGCGTTCCTGCGCCCCGAACGGGAGACCGTCGGGCTTTCGTTCCGGTCGCTCACCAAGGAGCCGCTGATCGCCGTGCTCGCCGCCGATCATCGCCTGGCCGCCTGCCGGAAGATCGCGCCGCAGGACCTGGCGCGCGAGGCCTATATCAGCTCGGCGCGGCTCTCGCCGGTGCTGCAGACGGTGATCGCCGAATATGCCGCCGCTTCCGGCATCCGGTTGAAGGCGGAATACGATGCGGAGAATCTCTCGACCGCGATGTCGCTGGTCGCGTCCACCGGCGGCATCACGCTGATCCCGCTCTATGCGCAGAACATCCTCACGCCCAATGTCGTGGCGCGCGCTTTAGAGGGCACGGCGCCGACCATCGACCTCACGCTCGGCTATAACGAGGCCAACGGATCGCCGCTGCTGCAACGGTTCCTGGCGCGCGCCGAGGAACTGGTCGCCCATGTGCAGAAGCAAAGCATCCTGCGGCACGTGGCCATCGAATAGACGTTACCCCTCCGCTTCCTGCCAGTGCGGATAGGTAACATAGGCGGTGACGGCGCCTTTTTCACCGGAGCGGATGGTGACTTTCGCGCCTTTCGGCATGGCGACGATCTCGCCCGGGCCGGCGGTGACGGTGCCGGCCTCGCTGGTCACCGAGAGGCCGCCCTCGAGGATTACCATCGTGTCGTGGACGGCGATCGTCGCATCGAGACTCTGGTTCGGGCCATAGCGGCCGAAGCCGATGGTGACCGGGCCGCCATGGCGCTGGTCGATCATATTGGCGGCGAAGATATCGGCATCCTGGCCTGGCGAGCGTTCGAATGTCGCGTCGGCCACAGAGAACTTGCGCACTTGCATCGGCGTCTCTCTCCGGTTTGCGGGTGGGATATGGGCAACCCGGGGAGAGCGCTGCGCGTTCCCAAGGCCGGCCGGGTTGCCTCAGTCATGATCTCGGCGTTGCCTCAGTCGATGATCTCGGCGCCTTCGGCAAAGAGGCGGGCGACGCCGTCCTTCATCTGCTGCACCTGTTCCGGCGTGTGGCCCTGCCATTCGGCGACCTCGCCGATCACCCGCAGGGGCGCGCGGGAGCGATAGGACCGGGTCGGATTGCCCGGGAATCGCTTGTCGGTGAGGTTGGGGTCGTCGACGATCGGGCCGGTCGGCGCGACGATATAGATCCGCTGCCGCCCCTCGCCGGCGGCGAGCTCGGCGCCCCAGATCGCGGCCTCCAGCGTGCCGCTGCAATAGACCCAGGAGAGCGGCCGGCCGGTGCCGAAATTGGATCGGTAGCCGGGAGCGATCAAATCGCCGATGCGGAGATCGGCCTTGGTGCCGTGATAGAGACGCTCGGATGTCTCGCGAATCTCCCGTTCCTGGGACGACATGGCTTTCTCTCCCTCCGCGATGCAACAAGAGATGCAACAAGAGGCCGGTGTCATAAGCGCATCGCCCCCGCTTGCCGCAAGCCCCGCTCCGGGTTAGACAATAAGAGTGAAAGCTGCGGCCCGTTCCGCACTCACCTCCCCGCAAACCGCAGGATCGCAGCGCCGCCGCTCAGCCGCCAATATAGGCGGCGAGCTCTTCGGGCGTGCCGTTGGGGAACGCGGCCTGCAGGTGGCGGAGGAAGGCCGAAACGCGCGCGCTCAAGAGCCGGCGCGACGGATAGAGCGCCCAGAGCGCGATCTCCGGCGCGTCGGCGTCGCCCCAATGCACCAGCGTCCCGTTTGCGAGGTCGCGGCCGACCAGGGAGATCGGCAGCCGGGCGACGCCGATCCCGGCGCGGACCGCATCGCGCACCATGATGAGCGACGAGAGCCGCAGGATGGGATCGACGACGATGCGCGCGCGGCGCTTGCGCGTGACCAGGTCCCAGGCGTTGCCGCCGTCGCCGCCGTCGCGCACCACCGCCGGCACCGCGCGGTTGCCTTTCGGCCGCGCCAGCGCGCCGCCGGCGACCACGACCAGCCGGTCGCGCAGGAAGACGCGGCCGACCAGCCCGGCATCGGGCGCGGGATTGACGCGGATCGCGAGATCGAAGCCCTCCTCGATCAGATCGACCGGACGATCCTCGGTCGTGACCGCCAGCCGTACTTCCGGATGTTTCAAGGCGAAGCCGGCCGCGATCTTGCCCATCGCGATCTGCGAGAACAGCAGCGGTGCGCTGATCCGCAAGGCGCCGCGCGGCTGCGCGCCGCCCGAGGCGATCGCCGCCGTGGTCTCCTCGAGCTCGGCCAGCAGGGCGCCGGTGCGCTCGGCAAGCGCCCGTCCCTCCTCGGTGAGCTTCAAGGTGCGGGCGCCGCGCTCGAACAGCCGGAGCTTGAGGCCGGCCTCGAGCTCGGCGACCCGGCGCGACAAGGTCGCCTTGGGGCGGCCGGCGGCGCGCGCCGCCCGGCCGAAGCCGCCGTGGCGCGCCACCAGGTTGAAATCGGCGAGGCCGAGCAGGTCCATGGGATGTTCCATCAGTGAGACGGTGTGTCCAAATATAACATCTGCCGGCCAGGATTTGGATCACCAAGTTCCTGGTATCGACAACAGCCGCCAACTAAAGGAGCCCATCATGATCTATTCCACCGCCACCGTGCCGGTGAACCCGGCGGGCGAGACGAAGCTCACCCGCGCCCAGGTCTGGGCCGGGCTGGAATTGAAGGCCCGCGACGCGCGCCTGTTCCTGCCGCCCGGCCTCTGCACCCGCTGCGATGTCGTCGCGGAAAGCGCCACGCATATCGTGCGCGAGGCGACGATCGCCGGCGCCGACCTCCGGGAGATCATCGCTTTCGAGCCCGAGCGCAAGGTGACCTTCTTCCAGGCCAGCGGGCCGCGCGAAGGCGCCATCATCAACGAGCTGATCGAGAGCGAAAGCGGCGTGCTGGCGCTGCGCTTCTATTGCTATCTCGGCCTCCGCGGCAAGGCGCCGAACGGCCCCGAGGAACAGGCCGAGCAGGCGCTGTTCGACGGCGACAACGGCTACAAGGCAGCCCTGCTCTCCACCCTGAAGCGCACCCGCGAACTCGTCGCCGCGGGCCGCATCTGATCGTATCAGCCGGCAGCCCAGTGAGGAGATCGCCAAGATGCAGAACAATCCAACCGACGACGCGCAGTCACGGCAGCCGAGGATCCTGGTCCTCGGCGCAACCGGCGGCACCGGCCGGCTGATCGTAGCCGAGGCACTGGCGCGGGGCTTCGAGGTCACTGCGCTCGCGCGCTCACCCGAGAAGGCGCGCGGCCTCGATGGCGCCAGGGTCGTGATCGGCGACGCGCGCGACGAATCCGCGCTGCGCCAGGCGCTCGCCGGCCGCGAGGCGGTGGTGAGCGCACTCGGCACCGGCGTGAGCCCGTTCCGCGAAGTGACGCTGCTCTCGACCGCGACCCGCGCCCTGGTCAATGCAATGCAGGCCGAGCACGTCGCGCGCCTGGTCTGCATCACCGGCATCGGTGCCGGCGATACGGTCGGCCATGGCGGCTTCGCCTTCGACAAGCTCATCTTCCCGCTCCTCCTGCGCAAGGTCTATGCCGACAAGAACCGGCAGGAGGCAATCGTGCGGGAAAGCGGATTGGATTGGGTTCTGGTGCGACCGACCGTGCTGAACGACAAGCCCGCGCATGGCAATATCCGCGCGCTCACCGATCTCGCCGGCGTCCACGGCGGCACGATCGCGCGGGCGGATGTGGCACGCTTCGCGCTGGATCAAGTTCGGGGCGATGCCTGGCTGCACCGGGCGCCGCTGATCACATGGTGAAAGCCGGGACGCATTCTTTTAAGGTGCGCATCGGCAATGCGGCGGAAGGTGCATCTTGGCAACGACGATCTACGGCATCAAGAACTGCGACACGATGAAGAAGGCGTTCACCTGGCTGGAGAAGCACGGCGTCGCCTATGACTTCCACGATTACAAGACGGCGGGCGTCAGCAAGGCCGCGCTCCAGAAATGGTGCGCGGCGGCGGGGTGGGAGACCGTGCTGAACCGCGCCGGCACCACGTTCCGCAAGCTGCCCGAGGCCGAGCGCGAGAACCTGACCGAGGCGAAGGCGATCGCCTTGATGATCGCCCAGCCGTCGATGATCAAGCGGCCGGTTCTGGAGACCGGCGGCAAGATCGAGATCGGGTTCAAGCCGGAGCGCTATGCGGCGCTGTCGGCCGGTAAGACCTCCCACCAACGAGGAGCTTGATTCGTGAACGACGCGCAAGCGATGTCCCCCAGCGCCGCCGACATCGAAGAGATCCGCAATCTGTTTCTACGCCAGGCCGCGGCCGAGAACGCCCATGACATCGGGGCGATCGAATCCGTGCTCGCCCGCACGCCGGCCGGGCAGCCGGACCCCGTGAACTTCGTGGCCCGCGCTTATCGCTTCTGGGGCCGCGCCGCAGTCGTCGATCACTTCCGCGCCGTGTTCGCCGGGACCTGGCGCTTCGAACCCGACGCGGGCGCGATCCGGGTCATCCCGCTTGGCCCGGACGTCGCCCATATCTTTGCGCCGACCCGCATCACCACCGGCCAGCCGGCCGCGACCCATGCGTTCCTGGTCAATGAGATCGCGATCCGGACGCCGGAAGGATGGCGCATCGCGGCGATCATTCCCGTGCCCGCCCCATGATCTCTACCCCCGCCTCCTCTGCGCCGGCATGCAGGAGAAAGCGATCGCCCTAATGGCCCGCGCAACCGGAGCGCTATGCGGCGCTGTTCGGGGCCTGAGCGCTTCGAACTCCAGCGCGGCGCAGCGCCCGGCCTTGGCGGACGAGCGCCACGATCTGGGCGGCAAGGCCGACGACCAGGATCGCGAGCAGGCCGCCCTGGGCGCCGCGCAACAGCGGCGCGTTCAGGTCGGTCACCAGCGGGTGGCCGTCGGGCACGCGGCGCAGGACCTCGGTGACGGTCGGGAGCATCAGCAGGAACGCACTCAAGGTGAGGCAGATCGTTTCGATATAGCGCGCCGCGCGCGCCGCGCCCAGGATGCGCCCCACCCCGTATCCGGCGAGCAGGACCAGGATCGTCACCGCGCCGATCACGTCGCTGATCGGCTGATGCGCGACCAGGAAGACGGTGGCGGCGCCGATCAGCATCGAGACCAGATAGACCGCACCCGGCGTCGAGCGGGGCACGATCCGGCCGTGGCGCGCGAACATGTAGAAGGCGACCGGAATGGCGGGCAGGCTGCCGAGGGTATGGATCCAGCCGAGCGGGGAAATTCCGAACATGAGCGTTCCTTTGCGTGAGGGATGAAGAAACTACCTACCAGTTGGTAGGTATATGGACGTGAGATCGGCAGGCCGGGGCGGCTCCGTTGGTTCAGGCGGCGAGGCGTTTCAGCAGCGGACGGGTGACGGCGGCGAAGGCGGCGGGGTCGCCATAGGCGCGGGCGGAGAGCATCGCGCCATGCACCGTCGCCATGAACAGCTCGGCCTCGCCGCGTGGGGTGCCGGTGAGGACAAGCCGGCCCTCCGCGGCACCGCGCTTCATGACCGCGGTCAGCCAGCCCGAGAGCTTGCGAAAATGCGCGCGCACTTCCGCGGCAACGGCTTCGGGCAGGACCGGGATCTCGCCGGCCAGCAAGGCGCAGACGCAGAACGGGTTGGTGGCGTCGGCAATGCAGGCTTCCCAATAGCCGACATAGGCGCGCAGCTGGGCGAGCGGATCGGCAATCTTGCTTTCCAGCGCGGCAATGCCGGCCGCAGCCTCCTCGCGGTATTGCGCGACCAGCGCGCGCACGAGATCGGCCTTACTGGGGAAATGGTGGTGGATGCTGGCGTTGCGGATGCCGACCACCTTGGCGACGTCGGCATAGCTGAAGCTGTTATAGCCGCCCCTGACGATCAGGGTGCGGGCGCAGTGCAGGATCTCCTCGGCCGTGGTCGCGGGCTGGCTCATGACGACCCATCTACTAACTAGTAGGTAGATCGTCAAGCCCGCGGCGGGGATTTTTTTGCGGCTTGCCTACTCCGCGGGCGTCCCGCCGGCCATGCTCTGGAACACGCCGTCCCGTCGCACCAGGGCGTGGAACAGGGCGGCGGCGATGTGGAGCAGGATCAGGGCGAAGAAACAGAACGCCAACGCGACGTGCGCCTGCCAGAGCAGTGCATGGAGGCTGTCGCTGTGCGGCAGGATCGATGGCAGCTGGATGCCCCAGAGCAGCGTGACCGGATTGCCGGCGGAGGAGACCATGCCCCAGCCGAGGAGCGGCATCGCCAGCATCAGCGCATAGAGCGCGACATGCGAGAGCTTGGCGGCGAGGCGCATCGGCTCCGGGAGATCGCGCGGCAGCGGCGGCGTCCCGGACTTGAGGCGCACCAGGATGCGGAGCACGGCGAGGACCAGGATCGCGATGCCCAGCGTCTTATGGGTCGCGACCAGCGGGACGTATTTCGGTGCGGCGGTCGAGACCATGCCGACGCCGACGAACAGCATGGCGAGGATCGCGATCGCCATCAGCCAATGCAACAGGCGCTGCGGGATGGTGAAACGGGTCATGGCTGCGTCCCCTCCTGCGCATCGCCGCGCGGATAGTCTTTCTCCTCCGCGGTCCGGAGGTTGAAGGACCGCGCATAGGCGGCCGAGCGTGCGGCCGGAAATGGATCGTCGGAAACGGTGATGCCGTCCGGCAGGATGGTGGGATCGAAGTTGATGTCGCGGCAGGGGCCGTCGCGCTCCGCCTCGATCTTGTCGGCGACCAATGTGCCCACCTCGACCTGGCGCCGGTCGGCCGGCCATTGCTTGCTGGGATCGGCGGTGGGATCGCCCGCATCGGCGACGGTGATGACCAGGGTCCAGCGCTGCGGTTCCTTGGCGACGCGCGCGGCGATCTCCGCGGCCAGATGATCGGGGCCGAGCTTGGCGAAGTCCTCGGCGCTCATCGATCTCACCTCGGCCTGCGGCTTCAAGGACCAGCGCACGGCATGGCTTGCGCCGGATTTGTCGATGAAGAGAAAGGTGTTGAGGCTGTTATAGGTTTCCTCGGCGTAAGACTCGATCCAGGGCGCGCTCCCGGCCCAGGCGCCGAAGGCGGCGATCTCAGGATGCGCGGCGGCGAAGCTCTTCATCGCGTCGGGGTCGTCCTTCCTGGCCGAGGCCGCGAGCAGCGCATAGAAAGCCTCCGGCGTCGCCACCGGAAAGAACGGTGGATCGATCATCGCCGAGCGCCAGACCTGGCCGTCGGGCGTCGAGATCTGCAGCCCCAGGCCGCGCACCCGCGAGGTGGCATCGGGCGCGTTTGGATCGGGGGTGCTGAAGTTGAAGCGGCCGACCACCGGATACCGGCCCTGGGCGAAGACCTGGGCGCGCGACAGCTCCACGCCATTTCCGTTGGCCTCGAACTGGCCGGTGAAGCAGATGCCCTTGGCGTGATTGCGGCGATGGCCGAGCGCCGGGCCGCCGGCGGGAGCCAAGGCCTGCACCAGCCTGGCACCGCTCAACCGGTCGGGCGAGAGCCAGCCGGCGGTGTAGGCGAAGGCGCCGGCGAGTGCCGCGACCACGGCGGCGATGAAAGCGAGAGACAGAAGCTTGGCGCCTGGCGACGGCTGGGCCATGAAGAACCTCGGGAGAGTCGCGAAGGAGTCGGATCTAGTCTGCGCGCGTTACAGAATGACTACAACGTGCGTTTAGAAAGGTCGTAGACTGAAGCCTCACGGAAAAGTGCGCCCCTGGAAAGGGCCCGGCGATGAATTACGCGCAATACAACGCCTTCTGCAAGAAACTTCCGGCCACGACCCATGTGGTGCAGTGGGGCGGCGCCCATGTCTGGAAGGTCGGCGGCAAGGTGTTCGCGATCGGCGGCTGGCATGACGACCATCCGGCCTTCACCTTCAAGGTGAACGACATCGCCTGGGAGATGCTGAAGCAGCAGAAGGGCTGCCGGCCGGCGCCCTATCTCGCCTCCCGCGGGATGAAGTGGATCCAGCATTACGACAATCCCGGCCTCTCCGATGCCGAGCTCAAGGACTATATCCGCCAGTCGCACGCCATCGTCGCCCGGGGCCTGTCGAAGAAGAAGCGCATCGAACTCGGGCTCGAAAAGCCGGCCGCGCGGAAGTAATTGGCGACCGCCGCGAACGGGATTAACCTTCGGGATCGAGCGCGCAGCCCTCTTCAAGTCCGGATTGGGAGGCATGGCCATGCGATGGAATGCTTTCAGCCTCGCCGTCACGGCCGGGTCCTTTGCGGCGACGCTCCAGGCGGCTGCGGCCGCCGACATGCCGGTCGATCTGGAGCTCGTGCTTGCGGTCGATATCTCGCGCTCGATGGATCCCGACGAGCAGCAGCTGCAGCGCGCGGGCTACATGGCGGCGATCACGCATCCCGACGTCGTGGCCGCGATCCGGAGCGGCGCGCGCCACAGAATCGCGCTCTCCTATGTCGAATGGGCCGGGCCGGAGGTGCAGAGCACGGTGGTCGATTGGCGCGTGATCGACGGCGCCGAAGCCGCCCAGGCCTTCGCCGACCGACTGGCCCAGGTGCCGCTCCAGGGCTATCGCGGCACCGCGATCGCCGACGGGCTGGTGTTCAGCGCGACCCGGTTCGAGGCCAACGGCTATGACGGCGTGCGGCGGGTGATCGACGTATCGGGCGACGGGCCCAACAACATGGGCATGCCGATCGAGCTCGCGCGCGAGGCGGTGATCCGCAAGGGCATCACCATCAACGGCCTGCCGATCATGATCAAGCAGCCCGGCGGCTTCGCCGCGATCGCCGATCTCGACATCTATTACCAGGACTGCGTGATCGGCGGCACCGGCGCCTTCACCATCGTCATCCGCTCCGCCGACCAGTTCGCCGAGGCGATCCGCCGCAAGCTGGTGCTGGAGATCGCCGGCGATACCCCGCCTGCGCCGGTCATGCTAGCCACTGCGACCAAGGCCGCGAGCCGAATCGACTGCCTGATCGGCGAGAAACTGCGGCGGCAATGGATGAGCGAATGACCGGCGCCGGCCCCGACAGCACCGCTGCCCGTGTTGCGCTCTGGCGAGCGCTGCATCTCGAGGTCGATGCGGCGCCGCATGTGCTCGAAGATCGGATCGGCTTGCAGTTGCTGGCGCCGGATTCTGATTGGCGCCGGCGGCCGGACATGGATCCGCAATTCACCCGGCCGTTCCGCGCCTCGATCCTCGCTCGCGCGCGCTTCATCGAGGACCTGGTTGCGGAACAGGCGGCGCACGGGGTCGGTCAATACGTGCTGCTCGGCGCCGGGCTCGACAGCTACGTTCAGCGCCGGCCGGAGATTGCGTCAGGCCTGACGGTGTTCGAGATCGATCAGCCGGGGCATCAGGACTGGAAGCGCCGGCGGCTCGTGGAATGCGGTTTCGGCGTTCCAGACGGACTGCGCCTGGTGCCGGTCGATTTCGAAGCCGGCGATCTCTGGCTGCGGGAATTGACCCGCGCCGGCTTCGATCGCGCCAAGCCTGCGCTGCTCACCTCGACCGGCGTCAGCATGTATCTGACGAGAGATGCCATCGCGGCCACGTTGCGCGAGGTCGCGGCTTTGGCGCCTGGATCCACTTTCGCGATGACTTTCATGCTGCCCTTCGAGCTGGCCGATCCCGCGGTGCGCCCCGGCCTGGAGCTCGCGGCCAAGGGTGCCCGGAACAGCGGCACGCCGTTCATCAGCTTCTTCACCCCGGCGGAGATGCTGGAGCTCGCGCGCAGCTGCGGCTTCCATGCCGTGCAACACGTCTCCGCCGCGGATCTCGCGACGCGCTACTTCGCCGGCCGGAGCGATGGTCTCCGCCCGCCGGACAATACCGAGGAGTTCCTGGTCGCGACGGTCGGCTGAGACGAAACCACGGGACCCCAAATCCGTTGATGAGAGAGAGCAGCGCCCTCATGGACGGAGATCTTCATGTTCGAGGGATTCGAATCCCTGTCGGTCGAGACCGGTCCGGCGCGGATTTTCGCCCGGCGCGGCGGTTTCGGACCGCCGGCCCTGCTGCTGCACGGCTTCCCGGAGACGCATCTGATGTGGCGCGACGTGGCGCCACGTCTCGCCGCATCCCACACCGTAGTCTGCGCCGATCTCCGCGCCTATGGCGCGAGCAGTTGCCCGGAGAGCGCGCCGGATCATGCGCCCTATTCGAAACGCGCACTCGCCGCCGACATGGTCGCGCTGATGGAGCGGCTCGGCTTCGATCGCTTCGCCGTCGCCGGCCATGACCGCGGCGGGCGCGTCGCGCAACGCATGGCCCTGGATGCACCGGGCCACGTCACCGCGCTGGCGGTGCTCGACATCATTCCGGTTTCGGAGGTCTGGGATCGTGCCGATGACCGGTTGGCACTGGCCTTCTGGCCCTGGTCGCTGCTGGCGCAGCCGGAGCCTTTACCCGAAACCGTTCTCACCCGCTGCGGCGACACGATCGTCGCGGATGCGGCCGCGAACTGGGGCGCCGCCGGCGCGATCCCCGCGACGGTGCAACGAGACTACGCGGCGGTGCTACAGGATCCTGCCCATGCGCATGCGATCTGCGAGGAATATCGCGCCGGCGCCAGCATCGATCGCGGGCACGATCAGGACGATCGCGCCGCCGGCCGAAAGATCGCCTGCCCCACACTGGTGCTCTGGAGCGGCGACGGCGCGCTCGCGCATTGGTATGCGGACGAGGGCGGGCCGCTCGCGATCTGGCGCCGCTGGTGCGAGCGGGTGGAGGGCCGCGGGGTCGAGGGCGGCCACTTCTTTCCGGAGGAGCACCCGGCGGAAACCGCCGCGGCGCTCTCCGGATTCTTCAACCGATCGATTTCCTAGTTGATCGCCGGCGGCTTCAGGCGGCTGACGGTGACTTCGTTGCCGTCCTTCTTGCGGATGATGCCATAGATGACGTCGGGCTGGCTGTGGTCGAAGGCAAAGCCCTGGCCGCCGATCTCCACCGGAATCGTGCCGACCCATTTCAGCTCGGCGCCGAACTCCGGAATCTCCATGACGTAGAGCTCGGGATTGTCGTGGCCGGTGACGTAGAGCTTGCCGTCCGGACCCCAGGAGCCGCCGGAATTGCTCATGTCGTCGAATTTCTCGACCAGCGCATCCGGGAACACCCAGGCCTCGGCCACCCGCCAGTCGGCGTCGAAGCGCACGAGCTGGGTGTTGTACTTGTTGCCATAGGCGATCGGGCTCTTGTCGAAGACCCGGTTGTAGTTGGCGAAGGCGCCCCACCATTGGCCCTTGGCATCGCGGTCGAGCCAGGTCAAGGAGCCGCGCTCGATGCCGAGGCTGTGGCTTTCGATATGCTTCATCGTCGCCGCATCGAAGATCTCGATCGAGCTTGCCATCGGCCAAGCCGGATAGTTCGAATGCGCCGCATAGAGCTTGCCATCGACCACGGTGGCGCTGTCGAGATGGATGGCGCCGCTGTCCTTGTCTTCCCACTTCGAGATCAGCGTTCCGGTCTTCTTGTCGTATTTGGCGATCGTGGTGTTGTCGATCGCGTAAAAGGAATCGGCATCGACGGCGACCGCCTGCCGCGCCTCCTTGATCTGAAAGCGCTGGATGAGCTCGGAGCTGCCCTGCGGCGGCGCGGCCTCCTCGGCGATGGCGGGAAGAGCGGCAAGCAGCAGAACGGCGCAGGAGAGCGAACGAACGGACAGCATCGATGGGCCTCCTCGGTGATCAAGGGTTCCCAACCCGATTACCGAAGCATTCTACTCCTGCCGATGACGGCTCAGCGACGATTCCGTGACGCGGTGGACTCCGAATTACCAGGGCAGAACGATCCGCAACGCCACTGCCTCAGCAATACAGCTGAGGGCGATTGCGCTGCCGAAAACGGCGGTCACGACGAGTCGGAGTGAGGGGTGTTTCATATCGCTCTCCCTTCAGGAGACTCTTCGTTTGAAGAGGTGGCGCGGTTACGTCGGAAGGAGATCGACCTGCCTTTCTCCGGCAGGCCCGGTCCGCTCGGCTTAAGCGATGACGGTGGTCACTTCGATATTGCCATGCACCGCCTTCGAATAGGGGCAGATGCCATGGGCGGTTTCGGCGATTTCCGCGGCGGTCTCGCGATCGACGCCCGGGACGGTCACGGTAAAACGCGCCTGCAGGAAGAAGGAGTCGCCGGCGCGGTTGAGATCGATCTCGGCATCCACTTCCGGATTGCCGGCGAGCTTGATCTTGCGTTGTGCGGCGGCGAGCTCGATCGCGCCCATGTAGCAGGCCGACCAGGCGGCGGCGAACAGGTTCTCGGCGGCGGGGTGCGGCTGCGCCAGCTTCAGGTCCACGAAACCGTCGGCGCTCTTCGCAAAGCCGTCGCGGCCGCTCTTGCTGTGGGTCTTGCCGGTGAACAGGGTCTTGGCAGCGGTCGGGGTGATGGCGTTCATGGTGAAATTCCTTTCGGGTGAGTGCGTTAAGGGGTCCTGCCCGGTCCGGCGGGGCCGCCTCGCAGCCCCTTGCTTCCGTTCCGATGCCGAACCATATTGCTATGCAAATCATAGGGACAAGTCGCTATGAAAAGGAAAGTGACCAAGCGCACAGAATCCATGGGGCCGGCGGTTTCCCCCTCGGCACTGGATCCCACAACTTTGTGCCCGGTGGCGCGCACGGTCGGCATCGTCGGCGACCGCTGGACCCTGCTGGTGCTGCGCGAGCTCTTCACCGAGAACCACCGGTTCGAGGAGATCCAGGCCCAGACCGGCGCCACGCCGCAGATGGTGGCGGCGCGGCTGAAGGCGCTGGAGGCTGAGGGGATGATCGCGCGCCGCGTCTATAGCGAGCGGCCGCTGCGGCACGATTATCATCTGACGAAGAAAGGCGAGGCCTTCTATCCGGTGGTTCTCGCCATGCGGGCCTGGGGCGAGACCTGGTTGAAGACGCCGAAGGAAGGCCGCACCGTCGACTTCATCCACAAGACCTGCGGCAAGCCGGCCGGCCTCGGCACGGTCTGCGAGAGCTGCGGCAAGGTGCTGAAGCGCGCCGACCTGATGGGTGCGCTCAATCCGACCTATCAGGCCGAGCGCGATGCACGGCTGGCGGCGTTCAAAGAGAACCGCTGATCAGCGCTTCGGCCGCCTGACCGCGCGGACTTTGCCGGTCTTGGCGCCGCCGCAGAAGAACTGGTCCTTGCCGTCGGATTCGAGGCCGGAGATGAAGGTGCCGTCGGGCATGACGAGCTGCTCCAGCACTTTGCCGGTCTTCGGATCGACGCGGCGGAGCTCGCTCTCATCGGCTTCCCAGGTCGCATGCCAGAGCTCGCCATCGACCCAGGAGACGCCGGTCACATGGCGGTTGGATTCGAGGGTCTTCAGGATCTTGCCGGTCTCAGGGTCGATCTGGTGGATCTTGCGCTCGTTGTACTGCCCGACCCAGAGCGTGCCTTCGGCCCAGGCCAGGCCGGAATCCTTGCCCTCGCCCGGCGAGGGAATCGTGGAGAGAACGCGCCCGGTCTTCGGATCGATCTTCTGAATCCGCTTCTCGGCGATCTGGTAGAGATGCGTGCCGTCGAAGGCGGTGCCGGCATGGGCCGCGACGTCGATCTTGCGCTGAACCTTGCCGCTCTTCGGATCGAGCGCGTTCAACCTGTCGCCCGAGGCGAACCAGACGGTGTCGCCGTCGAAGGTGACGCCGGCCACCTGGTCCACGCCTTCGAAGGGCCCGTATTCGCGGATGATCTTGGCTTCTGTTCTGCTCATGGTGCTTTCCTGAGGTTTCGTCCCACACCTTCCAACCTAGGCACCGGCGAGCGGCCCCGGGAGTAACAAGGTGGTCGTGAATCCCGGGACCGGCGGCGTGGTCCAGCGCTGGGCCCGGCCGCGGCCGAAGGACTGCACCTTGCCGGAAGCGGCGAGATCGTCGAGCGCCCGCTGCACCTTGCGCTGGCTGGCGCCGAGTGCGAGTGCCAGCGCCGAACTCGACCAGGATTCGCCGTCGGCGAGGAAGGCCAGCACGCCGGCGTGCTTCTCCTCGACCGGACGCGCAAGCACGGCAATCTCGCCGGCACGGCGCGGTGTCAGGACGAATCCCTCTTTGGTGGCGGCAACGCCCGCGAGCGGCCGCAGCACGGCGCGCAGGCGGCCCATCTCCACGCGGAGCCGCGCGCGGTGCGACTCGTCGGCGCGCTTGGCGCCGAAGGCGCGCGCCACCAGCGCGTCGCGCGACAGATCGCCGGGCCAGGCCTCGCCGAGCGCCTGGGCGAGCAGAAAGAGGACCGGCCGCCGCGTCAGCGACACCACCGTCTGCGAATCGCGCACGGTGTAGCGGCAGGCATCGATCACCAGCGCATTCGATTGCTGCAAGGATTCGACATCAACGAGGCGCAGCACGCGTTCCCGGCCGCGGGTGAGCAGCCTTGCCGCCGGCGCGGCGAGCAGCGCCTCGGCCCGCTCGACCTCGGCGATCAGCCCGGCGATGCGCGACGCCTCGGCCGCGCGCCTGGCGCGGGCGAGCGCGGCGCGGGCGGGCATGGTCTGCAGGCGGCGGATCGCGATGCCGGCGCGCACCAGGTCATGCGCGGCGCGAAGCGCCGGCGGCAGGCCGGCGGGATCAAGCCAAGCGAGCCGCATCTCCGCTTCGTCGAGATGGCCCATGAGCAACAAGCGTCGCACTTCGAGATGCAGCGCATGGGCTGCGTTGGCGCGATCACCGTGCTGCTCCAGGGTCACGCGCGCCACGTCGAGCGCCTTCGCCGGCCAGCCGAGATCGCGGGAGACGAAGGCGATCTCCGCCTCGGCCAGGATGCAGCGGGCGCGGGCCACCGCTTCCTTGGGGCCGAAGGCGCGGGCCGCTTTCTTGACCAGAAGCCGTGCGCGGTCGAGATCGCCCAGTTGCGCCATGGCGATGCCGCGCAAGGCCAGCGCCGGCGCATCGTCGCGGAGCGCGATCCGGTTCAGCGCACCGAGCGGATCGCCGGCGGCCAGCGCCCGGGCCGCGGCCGTGATCAGCGAGTCCATCGAAATCCCGCCACACTTGTCACTCCCACCCCGCGATCCCTGGTCCCTAAATCACTCTCACCGAAAACATCGACCGAGGGAGAGGAAACATGACGACACACAGCACCGCAACCCGCGAGAATTGGCTGCAGGCCCGGCTCGACCTGCTGGCGGCCGAGAAGGACCTAACGCATCGCAGCGACGCCGTGGCGGAGCTACGCCAGGCTTTGCCCTGGGTGCGGATCGACAAGAACTATGCGTTCGACACCGAGGCGGGCCGCGCGACTCTCAAGGACCTGTTCCGGGGCCGTTCGCAGCTCATGGTCTATCACTTCATGTTCGGGCCGGACTACAAGGCCGGCTGCCCGTCCTGCTCGGCGATCGCCGACGGATTCGACGGCGTGCTGCCGCATCTCGCCAATCATGACGTGATGCTCTGGGCGGTGTCCCGGGCACCGCTCGAGAAGCTGCTCGGCTACCGGCAGCGCATGAACTGGCACTTCCCCTGGGCCTCCTCGGCGGGCAGCGATTTCAACGCCGACTTCAACGTCTGGTTCACAGATGCGCAGCGCGAGGCCGGCACGATCGAATACAATTACAAGCGCGGCGGCCACGCGATGGACGCAGCGCAGTATCCGGAACCGGTCCGGCAATTCGCCGCGAGCTGCGGCACCGACGCACCGACCTATACCCGCGACCGGCCGGGCTTGAGCACCTTCGTGCTGGAAGACGGCGTCGTCTATCACACCTATTCCGCCTATGCCCGCGGGGTCGATGGGATCTGGGGCATGTACCAATTCCTCGACCGCGCGCCCAAGGGCCGCAACGAGGCCGGCATCTGGTGGAAGCGCCACGACGAATACGGGAAGGCGTGATGTCGCGCGCCGCCGATATCCTGCGATTCGCGGCGGCGCCGACCTTCGCCGTCCTGGCCTGGCTCAACGGCAGCGCGCCGGACATGCATTGCATGCCCGGGGAGTCGCCGCTCGACGGCATGAGCCTGATGTACGGGCTGATGGGTCTCTTCCATCTGGCACCCTGGCTGCGGCTGCTGGCCCGCCGCCGCTCTTACCGCTAGCGATGCGCAAAAGGGACGGTATCCTGTTCCGCATCATCTGGACGGGGAAGCGGCGGAACAGGATGTCGAAATCGACGCGGGCCACCAAGGCGCTGGAACAGGCGAAGGTCGCCTTCACCGTGGTTACCTACGAATACAATCCCGATGCCGACAAGGTCGGCATGCAGGCCGCCGAAGCTTTGGGTGAGTCACCGGAGCGCGTCTTGAAGACACTGATGGCCCTGGTCGATGGCAAGCCGGTCTGCGCGATCGTGCCCTCCGACAAAGAAGTTTCGATGAAGAAGCTGGCTGCGGCCTTCGGCGGCAAGGCAGCGCAGATGATGAAGCCCGGCGATGCCGAGCGGATCTCCGGCTACAAGGTCGGCGGCATCAGCGCCTTCGGCCAGATGAAGCCGCCGCGGGTCGCGATCGAGGCGGCGGCGATGGAACACGACCTCGTCTATATGAACGGCGGGCAGCGCGGCTTGCAGGTGCGGTTGAAGCCGGGCGATGCGGCGGCCGCGCTGCAGGCGATCGTGGCACCGCTGGTGGCGTGAGCGATATCAGTCGGCCGGCTGGGCGTGGCGGGCCAGGGCCTGGCGAAGCTCGGCGAGCTTGGGCGGCTTGCTGAGCAGTTGATCCACCTGGTCCGGGATGTCGCCCTCGGCGACCAGGCGATGGCCCCAGCCGGTGAGCATGATGACCGGCGTGGTCGGCGAGACGGCCTTGACCGCCGCCGCCAGCTTGCGCCCGTCCACATGAGGCATGCCAAGATCGGTGATGACCAGGGTCGGAAGCGCGCCGGCCTGCTGCGCAGCGTGAAACGCATCGATGCCGGCCTGGCCGCCATTCGCAGCGATGACCTCGTGCCCGTCGGTTTCCAGGGTGTGCTGCATCGAGCGCAGCAGCAAGGGATCATCATCGACCACCAGGATTCGCAGCAGCCGCGGCCTGGCCGAGGCGGCCTGCTGGGTGGTCGCCGGCATGCCGGCAATGGCGGTCTCGACCGTAGGGAAGTGCAGGCTGACCGTCGTGCCCTGCCCGACCTTGCTTTCGATCTTCAGATCCGCGCTGTGGCGCTGCGCGACGCCATAGACCATCGGCAGGCCGAGACCGGTGCCGCGCTCGCCCTTGGTGGTGAAGAAAGGCTCCAGGCAGCGGCGGCGCGTGGCCTCGTCCATGCCGACGCCGGTATCCGTCACCTCGATGCAGGCCTGGCGTGCCGGCCCGTCGAGCGCGTGCGTGCGGACGGTGACCGCCCCGCCGTTCGGCATGGCATCGACCGCGTTGAAGACGAGATTGACCAGCGCCTCGCGGATCTCGCTTTCGACGCCCAGCACCGCGGGAAGGTCCGGCCCGAGATCGGTGTGCATCTCGATCACCGTGCCGCGCTGCTGCGGCATGTCGCTCCAGCGCGCCCGGGTGAGATCGACGATCTGCCGGACCAGCGGGTTCAGCTGGGTCGGCAGCATCACCGCTTCCTGATAACGGTAGAATTCCTTCATGCGCGAGACCGTATGGGCGATGTCGTCGATCGCGCGCCGGACCGTGGTGAGCGATTCGCGCCCCTGCGCGCTCAACCCGGCTTCGGTCTCCAGCAAGGTCTCGGTGAACAAGGTCGCCGGCGTCAGCGCGTTGTTGATGTCATGGGCGATGCCGCTCGCCATCTGGCCCAGTGCGCGCAGGCGCTCCTGCTGCATCACCGATTGCTGGGTCTGGAGCAGGTCGTTGTAGGCCTGCTCCAGCGCGGTGTAGAGCTGCGCCTGCTGCGCCGCCAGGGCGACATGCGCGCTCAGCTGGCGCAGGAACTCGCATTCGGCGCTGCTGAAGCCGTGGGCCACGCGCCGCGCCACCAGCAGGATGGCGAAGACGTTGCTGTCCGAATAGAGCGGCGCCAGAACCACGGAATGCAATCCGCCCTGGGCCAGCCGCCGCGCGAAGGCGAAAGCGGCCGCCACCGTGTCCGGTTCGTAGACCAGGTGACCGTGGGCGCAGCGTTGCAGCCCGTTCGCGGCAACGGCGATGCGCGACCGTTCGGCGAGATCGAGTTCGGTCGCCTGCGCGACGCTGCGGCTGCCGATATGCCCGACCGCCAGCGTGTCCGCATCCGGATCATAATTAAGGACGCAGCTGAAATCCGCCGGTAGCCGCTCCTCCAGGTTCTGCAGCGTCACCTGATAGATACTCGGCAGGTCCTGGCGGTCGCCGATGGCGCAGGTCACCTGATCGAGCAGGCTCAAGCGTTCCAGCTGGGCCTGCAGCCGGCTCTGGGCCAGCTTGCGCTCTGAGATATCGCGCACGAAGCCGCTGAAGCCGCGCCGCTCGCCGCTGCCGATCGGCGTGATGGTAAGCTCGACCGGGAACTCGCGGCCGTCGCGGCGCACGGCGTTCAATTCCAGGCGCTTGTTCAAGACCGCCGCCTCGCCGGTCGCCAGATAGCGCGTGAGGCCGAGCCGGTGCGCCTCGCGGTGCTGCAGCGGAATGATGGTCTGCTCCAGAAGACGCCCCACCGCCTCCGAACGCGTCCAGCCGAAGGTGATCTCGGCCTGCGGATTCCAGCCGGTGATGATACCTTCGCCGTTCATCGTGATGACCGCATCGAGCGCGCCGTCGATGATCGATCGGGTCTGCGCCTCGCTCTCGCGCAAGGCGGCCTCCGCGCGCTTGGTCTCGGTCACGTCGGTTGAGATCCCGAACACGCCGCAGACCTCGCCCTGGCGATCGCGCAGCGGGCTCTTGACCGAGATATAGGGATGCGGGCCGTCGTCGTGCGGCGCCACCTCTTCCTCGACCAGCGCCTGGCCGGCGGCGGCGACCCGCTGATCCATGGACCGAAAAGCATCCGCCAGCGCCTTCGGCCAGAGGTCGTGGTCGGTCTTGCCGATGACCTCTTCACGCTGGAGGCGGAAGATATCCAGATAGCGCCGGTTCACCATCAGGTACCGGCCCTCGAGGTCCTTCACATAGATGACCGCGGTCGTGTTGTCGGTCACAGCCTGCAGGAGGTCGCGGCTTTCGCCGACGGCGGCTTCCGCGCGCTCGCGGACGGCGATCTCCGCCTCGAGCTGCGCGCGCAGCCGCTGCGCCTCGTCCTGCGCGCTGCGGGCCTTGCCGATCGCCTGGTTGATGCAGGTGCAGAGATCGCCGAATGCCGCGTTGGTTGTGCTCGCAACCGCGGTGAGGTCGCCGGACGCGACCTTGGCCAGGGTTTCCGTCAGGTGCTCGATCTGCCTGCGGACATGGTCAGAAATCGGCGACGGCTCTGTCATGGCAACGCTCGGCGGTCCGGGCCCGGCTTCGGCCACGCCACAACTGTTGCCCACAAATGACGGCAATGCCAGCGGTTTTGGCCGCCGGCATCGCCGCTCTGGCCACCGTCCCTACTTCGCCGCCTGCAGCTTGTCCTGCGTCCGCGTCTCGAAGTCCTTGGCGTCGTGACGCTCGTGGAGCTGCTCCGAGGGATCGCCCGACATCCGGTTGACCATGCGGCCGCGCTTCACCGCGGGCCGGGCAAAGAGCATGTCGGCCCAGCGGTTGAGATGCTTGTACTCGTGGGCACTCAGGAACTCCGCCGCCCCGGTGTAAGAGTAACCCTTCGCCACGCCGCCATACCAGGGCAGGATCGCGATATCGGCGATCGTGTATTTGTCGCCGGCGATGTATTCGCTTTCGGCGAGGCGCCTGTCGAGCACGTCGAGCTGGCGCTTGGTCTCCATGGCGAAGCGGTCGATCGCGTATTCGATCTTGAACGGCGCATAGGCGAAGAAATGGCCGAAGCCGCCGCCGAGATAGGGCGCGCTGCCCATCTGCCAGAACAGCCAGGAGAGGCATTCGGCGCGCTCGGGCGAAGTCGCCGGCGGCACGAAGGCGCCGAACTTCTCGGCGAGATAGAGCAGGATCGCGCCGGATTCGAAGACACGGATCGGCTTCGGGCCGCTGCGGTCCATCAGCGCCGGGATCTTCGAGTTCGGATTCACCTCGACGAAGCCGCTGCCGAACTGGTCGCCCTGCCCGATCTTGATCAGCCAGGCGTCGTATTCGGCGCCCTTGTGGCCGAGCGCCAGCAGTTCTTCGAGTAGAATGGTGACCTTCTGGCCGTTGGGCGTCGCCAGCGAATAGAGCTGCAGCGGATGCTTGCCGACCGGCAGCTCCTTCTCATGCGTCGGTCCGGCGATCGGCCGGTTGATGCTGGCGAACTCGCCGCCATTCGGCTTGTTCCAGGTCCAGACTTTCGGCGGCGTATAGGCAGTCGTGTCGTTCATGCGGACAATCTCCAGGCACTGACGGAATGTGTTTTAAGGATAGACGCTCACTTCGGGCGTTTGAAGCTCTTGCGGGCGCGCTCGACCTTCACCCGAATAACGCAGTCGTCGACATGGTCATTCACCAGGCCCATGGCCTGCATGAAGGCGTAGATCGTGGTGGGACCGACGAATTTCCAGCCGCGTTTCTTCAGCTCCTTGGACAAAGCGATGGATTGAGCCGAGGTCGAGGCGGTCTGCGGCTTGGCATCCTTGTCGCCTTCATAGCGCCAGAGAAAGGCCGCCAGCGAACCTTCGGCCTTCACCATCTCCCGGGCGCAGCGCGCATTGTTGATCACCGCCTCGATCTTGCCCCGGTGCCGAATGATGCCTGCGTTCTTCAGCAGGCGCTCGACGTCGCGCGGCCCGAAGCGGGCGATCTTGTTGAAGTCGAAGCGCTGGAAGGCGGCGCGGAAGTTCTCGCGCTTGGCAAGGATGGTGCGCCAGCTCAGGCCCGACTGGAACCCTTCGAGGCTCAGCTTCTCGAACAGGCGAAAGTCGTCATCGACCGGAAAGCCCCACTCGGTGTCATGGTAATGCGGAAATTCCGGCGCGGAGCCGGCCCAGCGGCAGCGCATCTTGCCGTCGGTCCCGACGATCGTGCTCATGGCGTGATCCCCTCCAGCCATTCTTCCATATCCTGGACTTCGCGCCGGATGAACGCCTCGTCGCGGAACGCGTTGGTCAGCGTCGCCACCCCCTGGCTGCGGGCGAGAAGACGCATCGCAAGAGCGTCGGCATCCGCCGCGCGGCCCAGCTTAGCGAAATGACCGGCAAGCCAGGTGCGGAACAGCGTGAAGAGCCGATTGGCGCCGGGCTGCGCCGGATGACCGAGCTTTGCGAGCTCCGTGGCGAGCGTGCCGACCGGGCAGCCATAGCGCTTGATGGCCGACCGGTTGGACTCGAGCATCCGGATGAAGCTGCGGATGCAATCGGCCGGGCCGCTTGCAGCGCGCTCCCAGCGCTCCAGCATCCGTGCGGTATCTTCCAGGCGCGCCGCGATGACGGCGTCGAGGATCTCATCCTTGGACTTGAAGTGGTGATAGAAATTGCCGCGCGAGATCTCGACCACCGCGGCGATATCCGAGAACGACGTCTGCGCGAAGCCCTGCCGGTAGAACAGGTCGTTGGCGGCTGCGACAATTCCCGCGCGTGTGGTCTGTTCGGTCATGGATCCTCTCGGACGCTCGTCCTAGTCGCGACACTAGGACGAGCGTCCGAGAAGGTCAAGCGTCATCCGGAGCTGCGGGGATTGCGGCTGTTAGAACGCGAGCGATTGCTGGGCCGGCGGCGGCGGGCTGAGATCGACGCCTTCCAGCGCCAGCATCTTCACCTTCGACGTCGAGCCGCCGGGCGCCGAGAAGCCGCCGACCTTGTTGCCCGCCGCGAGCACGCGATGGCAGGGGATGATCAACGGGATGGGATTCTTGGCCATGGCCTGGCCGACGTCGCGCGCAACCTCCGGGCCGGCGCCGAGCTCCTTGGCCAGCGCGCCATAGGTGGTGGTCCGGCCATAGCCGACCGCGCGCAGCGCCGCATAGACGCGCCGGAAGAAATCATCCTGGCCGTCGAGGTCGAGCGCGACATCGGAGAAGTCCACCGTCTCGCCGGCAAAATAGCGTTGCGCCGCGGCGATCACCGCGGCGACAGCGGACGGCGGCGTGTCGGGGCGTGCCGATGGAAAGCGGCGCAGCATGTTGCGCTCGGCCGCCTGGGGCGAACCGTCGGGGAGCTGGAAGCGCGCGATCCCGGCTGCGGTCCAGCCGATGGCGCAGAATCCGGCCTCGGTCTCGAAGACGGCGTAGCGTTGCAGGGCCTGGGTCATGAGCGCTGATCCTTCAATCCGTGAAGTATGACATGGTCGTTTCGAGTCGGGAATGCGCTCCGATTCTTGCTCCAGACGGCCGGGCGCGCTAGGCAAGAGAGCGGGCAAAAGGGAGAAACCCATGATCACCGGCGGATGCCTCTGCGGCGCGGTGCGGTTCACGGTCTCGGATGGGCCGATCGTCGGGCGGGTCTGCTGGTGCAAGACCTGCCAGAAGCTCGGCGCCGGCGGACCGGCGGTGGGAGCCGCCTTCAAATCTGCGGCCGTCACCGTGACCGGCGAATTGCGCGACTATGAGAGCATCGCCGACAGCGGCAACAAGATGCACCGCAAGTTCTGCCCGGTCTGCGGCACCCAGCTTTTCAGCCAGGCCGAATCGCGGCCTAACCTGGTCTTCATCCGCGCCGGCGCGCTGGACGATCCGGAGATTGCCAAGCCGAGCTCGACGATCTGGACCGCGAGCGCGCCCTCTTGGGCCTGCATCGACCAGGACCTGCCGCAGGTGCCGGGACAGCCGGCGCCGATTGCGTCGTAGCGCGCTACTTCTTCTCGTCGAGGATCGGCGCGAAGCCGCCATAGATCATCCGCTTGCCGTCGAACGGCATCGCTTCGCCCCATTCCTTCATGCGAGGGTCGGTCATGATCTTCTTGTTGGCTTCGTCGCGGACTTCCTTGGACGGGTATTCGATCCAGGAGAAGACGACGGTCTCGTCCTCCTTGGCCTGCACGGCGCGGCGAAAATCCGTGACCTTCCCGTCCGGGACATCATCGGCCCAGCATTCGACATGGCGCAGCGCGCCGAACTCCTTGAACAAGGGCCAAGCCATGGCGGCCATCCGCAGGTAGTCCTCTTTCTTCGCTTTCGGCACCGCCAGCACGAATCCGTCGACGTAGGACATGTTGCCTCCCGAAGTTTCTGTTCTTGCCCTGACTTAAATGGAGAGGGGTTTGTCAGGTTCCAGGTTGCTCCGCCATGAGCACGTCGCGCAGGGTCTGGATGCGGCGGTTGAGGGTGAGGAGCTCGGTCATGGTCATGCCCGAGCGCGCCAGCAGCTCATCGCCGAGGCAGTTGCATTTTTCCAGCAGCTTGCGGCCGGCGGCGGTCAGCCGGACCTTCACCTCGCGCTCATCCTCGGCACTGCGCTGGCGTGTCACCAGGCCGGCTTGCTCGAGACGCTTCAGCGGCGGGGTGACCGTGCTCGATTCCAGGAACAGATGCGCGGCGATCGCGCCGACCGTCTGCTCTGCCGCTTCGCCGAGCACCGCCAGGATCAGGTACTGGGGATAGGTGATGCCCATCCGGTCCAGCATCGGCTTGTACAACCGTGTCACCGCCATGCTGGTCGCGTAAAGGGTGAAGCAGACCTGGTCGTCCAGGGGCACGGCCAGCAACGGCGCGGACGCCCGTGCGGCGGAAGGTTTTGCGGATGACTTCGGCATGAAACTCCTCCAAGGGAGAGGGCACCGGTATACCAAGGTATATATAGGGCGGTAATATATATGGCGATAACATTTCCTTTGACAGCGGCCAATTACGTACCTAGTTATTTTTCGCGATAACGAATATCGCAATCGTTAATAAGGAGATCTTCGATGGACGAGACGAGGACTGAGGCTTCCCGACGCAGCATGTTCAAAGCGGGGCTCGGCATCGCGGCCGCCGCGGCGGCGGCCGCCACCCTTGAGGCCGCGCCGGCTTCGGCCGAGAGCGCCGGCGGCAAGTCCGGCTCCGGCGACGGATACGTCACCGTGAAGGACGGGGCGAAGATCTACTACAAGGACTGGGGTCCGCGCGACGCGCAGCCGATCGTGTTCCACCACGGCTGGCCCCTGAGCGCCGACGACTGGGACGCGCAGATGATGTTCTTCCTGAACGAAGGCTATCGCGTGATCGCCCATGACCGGCGCGGCCATGGCCGCTCGACCCAGACCGACACCGGCAACGAGATGGACACCTATGCCGCGGACTTCGCGGCGGTGGCCGAGCACCTGAAGCTGAAGAATGCAGTCCATGTCGGCCATTCGACCGGCGGCGGCGAGGCCGCGCACTATGTCGCCCGCTACGGCAAGAAGCATCAAGTCGCCAAGGCGGTGCTGATCGGTGCGGTTCCGCCGGTCATGCTGAAGTCGGAGAAGAATCCGGGTGGCCTGCCGATCGAAGTGTTCGATGGGTTTCGCGCGACGCTGGCCGCCAACCGTGCGCAATTCTACATCGACATTCCGACCGGCCCGTTCTACGGGTTCAACCGCAAGGACGCGAAGATCTCCCAGGGCTTGATCGACAATTGGTGGCGCCAGGGCATGATGGGCGGCGCCAAGGCGCATTACGATTGCATCAAGGCCTTCTCCGAGACCGACTTCACCGAGGACCTGAAGACGATCGACGTGCCGGTGCTGCTGATGCATGGCGACGACGACCAGATCGTGCCGATCGCCGATTCCGCCGAGATCGGGATCAAGCTGCTGAAGAAAGGCCAGCTCAAGGTCTACAAGGGGTTCCCGCACGGCATGGCTTCGACACATGCCGACATCATCAACAAGGACCTGCTCGCGTTCATCAAGGCGTGAAGCAGCCGAAGACCGAAGCGCCCGCCGAGCGGCGGGCGCTTTCTCTTTTTGCTAGGCTGCTTCCCTCGGCGCCTTCAGCGCGCCTTCGTGCCGGAGCAGCCATTCCTTGCGGTGGATGCCGCCGCCATAGCCGGTCAAAGATCCATCGGCCCCGATCACGCGGTGGCAGGGCACGACCACGCTGATCGGGTTGAGGCCGTTGGCCGCACCGGCGGCGCGCACCGCTTCCGGCCGGCCGGCGCGGGCGGCGACCTGGGTATAGGTCCAGGTCTTGCCCGCCGGGATCTTGCGTAGGACAGACCAGACCTTGCGCTGGAACGGCGTGCCGGCACTCTCGACGGGTATGGAATCGATCGCTTCGAGATCGCCGGCGAAGAACGCCTTCAGCCGGTCGCGCACCGGCCAGGCCGCGGCGATGCTCTCGTCCAGCCGCACGCCGCCGAACGCGCGATAGATCCGGTCGAGCCCGCGCTGCATGCGGTCGGTGCAATCTTCCCAGTCGAGGACCCGCAGCCGGCCCTGATCGTCGGTCGCGATCATCGCGACGCCGATCGGCGTCTCCAGGCGCGAAAGAGCGAAGGTCGGTTTCTGCGGCTTCATGGCGATGAGTTCCATGGGGGCTCTCCTTCATCTCACAGTCCAATGATGGACGGAAGATGAGTCTTTGGCAGCGGCATGGCACTCCGGTTCTTGCACCCGATTGCGATCAGGGTCGCATCGCCTGGGCGATTTTCGGGGCGAGGGTTCGCAGGTCGTAGGGCTTGGTCACCACCGGCACGCCCTTGAGCGGCGCCGGCAGATCGAGGTCGGCGCCGTAGCCGGTCGCCATCACGATCGGAGTCTTGCGCGAAACCAGCTCTTCGGCAATCGGCAGCGACGTCTCGTTGCCGAGGTTGAAGTCGAGCACGGCGAGGTCGATCCGGCCGGATTGCAGCGCTTTCTGCGCCGCGTCCGCGGAGGGCGCCACCGTGACCGTCGCGGCGCCGAGCGCGCGCAGCGCATCTTCGGCGCTCAAGGCGATCAGCATGCTGTCTTCGATCAGCAGGACATGCTTGCCGGTGAGAATGCCTTCGCTGCGGGCATTCTCGCCGGCATGGTCGACCGGCGTCGTGACCGCGGGCGTGCCGGCGAGATGGCGGCTTGGGATGCAGAACTCGGCCTCGAGCCCGGTCAGGCGAAAGCGGACCTCGGCCTTGCCGCCGAGCTCGAACGGGATCGAGCGCTCGATCAGGGTCGAGCCGAAGCCGCGGCGTGTCGGTGCGGTGACGGCGGGGCCGCCGCTTTCGCGCCAAGTGAGGAGCAGCGAGCCGTCCGCATCGACATGCCAGGAAACCTTGACCCGGCCGTTGTCGGAGAGCGCGCCATACTTGGCGGCGTTGGTGGTGAGCTCGTGGAATACCAGAGCCAAGACCGTGAAGGCATCCGGCTGAATGAGGATATCCGGGCCGCCGAGCTCGACGCGGTCGCGCTTGATGCCGAGATAGGCATTGGCTTCGGACTGGATCAGCTCGACCAGGCGGCCGGGACCCCAGCGTTGGGTGGTGATCTGATCATGCGCCCGGGCCAGCGCCTGAACGCGGCTGTCGAGGGTACGGATGAAGTCCGCGGTCGAAAGGCCGTCATGGTTGCTCTGCGCGACCAGGCCGCGGATGAGCGCGAGAATGTTGCGGACTCGGTGATTGAGCTCCGCGATCAGCAGCTGCTGCTGCTCGAAGGCGCGGCGGCGCTCGATGCCGACATCCTCCGACAGGCGCAACACGACCTCCAGCAGCGCGGTGCGGACCGCGCGGGCGACGCGGAGCTCGGCCTCGGTGAACGGCGCCGCCTTGCCCTTCACCAGCTGCGACCACTCCTCGAAGCTCTTGCGCGGCGTCAGGCGGGCGCCATGCGGTCCGTATTCGACCGGCTTCTCCGGATTGCCGGCCCAGCGCACGGTCCGCAAACGCTCGGCGCGAAACAGAATCACGAAGTCGCGCGGCGCGCGCGAGACCGGGATCGCAAGCATTCCCGCGGCGAGGTGCGCATGCGCGGACGCGCCGTCCACGAGGTCGGCGATGCGGTCGGTGGTGGTGACCCCGCCGGACGTCGTGGCAACCAGCACCTTGACGATGCGGTCGAACTGCTCCGGATTCGGCACCAGGCCGGTGAAGGCCGGCGATCCGCCGCTCAGGATCACGCCGACGCCGTCCGCCGGAATGATGTCCATCAGCCCTTCCGCCAGCCATTGCGCGCTTTGCAGCAGCGTGCCGTCCTGGCCGATCGCGACCATCATGCGGTCGGTCGCGGCGCGGGCGCGGGATTCGTATTCGGCGGATGCCCGGTGCTCGCGGCTTTCCAGCATCAGCGAGAACATCTGCCCGTAAAGCTCGGCGGCGCTCCGCTGCGCGAAGCTCGGCAGGCGCGGCGCATAATGATGGCAGGCGAACAGGCCCCAGAGCCGGCCGTCGACCACGATCGAGATCGAAAGCGAGGCCTGAACGCCCATATTCCTGAGGTATTCGATGTGGATCGGCGAGACCGAGCGCAGGACCGAGAGCGACTGATCGAACGGTTGTCCCGTGGAATCCAATGCCGGCACGATCGGCACGGGCGCATCGTTCACATCGGCGATGACGCGGAAGACGTTGCGCAGATAGAGCGCGCGGGCCTGCGTCGGGATATCCGAGGCCGGATAGTTGAGACCGAGAAAACTGTCGGTGCCGGTCTTCAGCGCCTCCGCGACCACCTCGCCGGCGCCGGAATGATCGAAGCGATAGACCATGACGCGATCGAAGCCGGTCAGCGCCCGGACCTGGCGCGCCGACTCATTGAGAAAGGCCTTGAGACCCTCGGCCTGGCTGAGCCGCGCCATCAGCGTCCGCACTTGATTGGCGGCATCGAGCGATTCGCCGCGCGCGAGCTCGGCCTCGATCACCATGCCGCTGCCGGAGAAATGAATGGCGAGATCGAAAGCGCCCTGCGGCACGATCTCGCCCGCGCCCGCCTTGAGCAGCGGCACCGCGAAGATGCGCTCGACCGCATTGGGACCGCGCAACAGCACGACACGGTTGCGGATGGCGTGGATCGCTTCAGGGCGGAAGATGCTGCCGAGCGGCTGGCCGAGCGCGGCCGCAGCCGTAACGCCGGTGAAGGAGTGGAGATTGGCCGAGGCCCGGGCGATCACCCAGTCCGAGGTGACCGAGAGCAGGAAACCGAATGGCTGAATCGCCGCAAGCAGATGAATCGGCTCGCGGTCGCAATTGGTGAGATCGAGCGGCCGGTCGGGTTGGACCGCGCTCACGCCTGCGGCTCCAGGATGCGCGCCGCCGCCTGGCGTGCGGCGGCCTGCTGAAAGGCGCGGAAGGCCGAATGCGCGCCGTCGATCGCCGCCGGCTGATCGGCGGAGACGACGGTTTCCAGCAAGGCGAGCAAGCGGTGCCACGGCGCGCGATCGAGACCGGCGCGGAGATAGGCGTCGGGCAAGCCAGCGGGCACGTTCCTCAAGATGACGGTGCTGCCGAGACGCGAGCCTTCCAGGACATAGGCCATGCCGAGCGCTTCGGCCCGAGATGCGGCCGGCGTCAGGCTCAGCGCGGGCGGTTGATCGCGATCAAGGGCCGCGAGGTCCGATTGCAGCGCGTGCCAGCGGTCGCGCCAGGGCGCCCAAGCGAGGCCAAAGTCGAGCGCTCGGCCGACCGCGGGAAAGGCGCGGGCATGGGTTTCGAGGAAGGTGCCGTAGGACTGAACACCGCCGGAAGCGGATAGCGCCGAGAGACCGGCCGCAAAGCCGTCCTCGGTCCGACGGTGCTCCTCCGCCGTCGCGGCGCGAAGTCTGGTTCTAAGATCGTGCACCCGGCCCCCACTAACACGGATAACACAACCCGCAAATGGGATATCGGTTGCCCTACCCGGATGGACGAGTCGAATTGAGCGGCGCGAAAACGGAGATCGCCTTTGGCAGCACGTTGAAGCGTGCCGGGGTGAAGGTGACGAGCTCGCCGTCGGTGTTGATCGGACGCGGGCGGCGGGTGCGGATCTCGAAGCTGATGCCCTTGGTGGCGCGCACCTCTTCCCAGAGCCCGTGACGACCCTCGCGGAAATGCTTCGCCATCAGCAGCAGCTTCCAGACTTTATCCACTTCCAGGGAATAGAGGTCGAGGTGGCCGTCGTCGATCGTGGCATCCGCCTCGACCGCCATGCCGCCGCCGTAATAGCGGCCGTTGCCGATCGCGATCTGCATTGTCTTGACCCGGACCGTGCCTTCGGGGCTCACGATCATGGCGCGGAACGGGCGCGCCTGCATCAGCACGCGGAGCGCAGTCAACGCATAGCCGAGGCGGCCGAAGCGGCGCTTCGTCTCGCGGGTGAGCGCGCTCGCGAGATCGGTCGAAAGGCCGATGCTGGCGACGTTGAAGAAATAATGGCCGTTGACCTCGCCGATGTCGATCGGCCGCCTGTGGCCGGCGGCGATCACATCGGCGGCCTGCTCGATCGCCGTCGGGATGCCGAGCGTCCGGGCGAGATCGTTGGCGGTGCCGGTCGGCAAAATGCCGAGCGGCAATCCGGTCTTCAGCAGCGCCGGTGCCACCGCGTTCAGGCTGCCGTCACCGCCGGCGATGAGCACCGCCTCGGCTTCATGGGCATGGGCTTCGATCCAGGGTGCGACTTCGGTCGGTGCGTGCGGCGCGGTGACGGTGAGATCGATGCCGGCGGCGTTGAGGCGCGCGATCGCGGCGCCCGCGGCGATGCCGCCGGTGCGGCTGTGGCGGTTGACGACCGCCAGCATGCGACGCCGGGTCTTCGGTGCCGGAGCGGGCGGGGCAGCGCGCTCGATGGGTTCCAGTCTGCCTGGTGCCGTCGCCGTCATTCCGCCTCGCGAAGCTGCTGGAAAGGGCCTGTCATGTTGGGGACAGGATCGCCTCGCACAAGACCCGGGCCAGGGAAGCGTTGCAGGAAAGCCAAGCAACTTTCCGCCCCTTGACGGATTGGGTTCCGAAAACCATGTGAAAGGGAACCCTGGTCCGGGCCCCTCTGATGCGCCGCTTGGTCGGCATGCGCATGATGTCGGACCTTTTCCGACGTCGTTCGCCGACACCGCACCTGCATTTCGAGGGGATGACTCGATGCACTCACTGCTGGACCCCAGCCTTCCGCATATCGCCTTCCTGTTCGCCGACGTCATGGGCAAGCCCGCCTGGATGTGGCTGAGCTTCCTCGGCGTCGTGCTCACCCTGCTCGCCTTCGATCTCGGCGTGCTGCATCGGAAGAGCCACGCCATCGGCATCCGCGAAAGCCTGAAGATGAGCGCCGGCTATATCGCGCTGGGCCTCGGTTTCGGCGCCTGGGTCTGGTGGTCGCTGGGTGCCGGGCCCGGCATGGCGTATCTCACCGGATTCGCGGTCGAGAAGGCGCTGGCGATGGACAATGTCTTCGTCATCGCCATGATCTTCTCCTATTTCGCCGTGCCGCGGGCCTATCAGCACCGCGTCCTCATCTGGGGCATTCTCGGCGTGATCGTGCTCCGCGCCATCATGATCGGGCTCGGCGCCGCGGTGATCGCGGAGGCCCATTGGGTGCTCTATCTCTTCGCCGCCTTCCTGATCGCGACCGGTATCAAGATGCTGGTGACCGCGGACAAGGAAGTCGATCTCGGCTCCAACCGGCTGCTGAAATGGGTGCGCTGGCGCTGCAACGTGACCGCCCAACTCCATGGCGAGCGCTTCTTCGTGAAGCAGCGCGATGCCGAAGGCCGCGCGCGCTGGTTCATGACGCCGCTGTTCCTGGCGCTGATGACGATCGAGATCGCCGACGTGGTGTTCGCGGTCGATTCCGTGCCGGCGATCTTCGCCATCACCACCGATCCCTTCATCGTCTACACTTCGAACATCTTCGCGATCTTGGGACTCCGCGCGCTCTATTTCGCCCTGGCGGCGATGGTCGAGCGCTTCCACTATTTGAAATATGCGCTGGCCGCGGTGCTGGTTTTCATCGGCGGCAAGATCCTCGCCGCCGATATGCTGGGCATCGCCAAGATTCCGCCGGTGCTGTCGCTCGGGGTCACCGTGGCGCTGCTTGGCGCGGGCATCGGCTATTCGCTGTGGAAGACCCGCGGCCGCCACATTCCCGGGACACCGCAATGACGACCCTGCCGCGCGGGCCGGCCTCGCGCCGCCTGCTCGAAGTGACGCGCCGGCTCAAAGAACCGCGCCTCAGTATCGGCGACATCGTCGATGCCTTGGGCGTGGAAGGGCTGGGTGTGGCCTTGCTGGTGCTGAGCCTGCCGACGCTGTTCCCGACCCCGGGCCCGGTCGGCATGATCCTCGGCAGCGTGGTTGCGATCCTCGCGGTGCAGATCATGAGCGGATCGGAGCGGCTCTGGCTGCCGGCGCGGCTGCGCGCACGGACGGCGCCGCGGGAGACGATCCGCAAGACCGTCGCCCGCGCGCTGCCCTGGATCGGCCGGGTCGAGACCGTGCTGCAGGAGAACCGCCTCTCCCGCTTCACCGGCCGCACGGCGCGGATCGCTTTCGCTTTGCCGATCCTGCTGATGGCGGTGACCATTGCGCTCCCGATCCCGCTCGGCAATTTCGCCCCGGCGCTGGCGCTGATCGTGATCGCCTTGGGCTTCATTGCCCGCGATGGATTGGCGGTGCTGGTCGGCCTGATCGTCGCCGCCATCGCCCTCGCGTTCACTGGAGTCCTGATCGCATTCGGCGCCCAGGCCGTGGCTTGGGTCGCGACGCTGTTCGGCTAGAACCGGAGCTCGGTCAGGAAGGCGAGCATTGCGGCATTGAAGAGCTGCGGCCGCTGCAAGGGCGCGAAATGGCTGACGCCGGGGAGAAGCCGGAACATTGCGTCGGGGATCGTGCGGGCGAGGTATTCGGCATGTTCGCGCCTGATGAACTCATCGTGCTCGCCGATGACGCTCACCACCGGCACGCGGATCGCCGCGAGATCGGCGGCGCTGTAATTCGGTTGCGCGCGTTGCATCGCTGTGAGATCGGCCAGCAGTGCGTCGAAGCGGTCGGGCGTCGCCGAGAGCGCCGCAAAGTCCTGCTTGTGCCGGCTGAAGCAGCGGCCGAGCCGCGGGTCGGATTCATCCAATTCCTTGGTGCCGCCGGGATCCATGTTGCAGGCGAAGAAGAAGACGCCGGCGACGCGGTCCGGTATCTGGCTTGCGAGCACCAGGGAAGTGCAAGCGCCGTCGCTCCAGCCGACCAGCGCCGCCTTGCCGATCCCCAGCACGTCCATCACCGCGCGGGTGTCGCGCGCCATCCGGGTGTAGGAGAACGGGCGCTCGTCCCGGGTGCTGCGGCCATGGCCGCGGCTGTCGATGACGACGGCGCGATAGCCCGCGGCGACCAGCGCCGGTACCTGCTTTCCCCAATTGCCGCTATGCCCGAGGCCGCCATGAAGCAGGATCACCGGACTGCCGGTGCCGAAGCTCGCGTGCCAGATCCTGGCGCCGTCATGGGCCACGGTGCCTTCGACGCCGCCCGGCGGCAAGGCGAGGCCGTTGGCGGCGAAGTCCTTGAGATCGTCGTCGGTGTCGGGCATGGCGGAACCGGACGGTTGAGGCAGCGGGGATTCTTCTATTAGATCACGGCTGAAAAGAACACTGGGATCGACATCATGACCAAAGGCTCCGACCTCCTTGTTGCCGCGCTGGAGAATGAAGGCGTCGAGCGGATCTTCGGCATTCCGGGCGAGGAGAATCTCGATGTCGTCGAGTCGCTGCGCTCGTCCAAAATCGAGCTGGTGCTCACCCGGCATGAGCAGGCGGCGGGATTCATGGCGGCGACGCACGGCCGGTTGACCGGGCAGCCGGGCGTCTGTCTTTCGACGCTCGGGCCGGGGGCGCTCAATTTCACGACGGCGGCGGCCTATGCGCATCTGGGCGCGATGCCGATGCTGATCCTGACCGGGCAGAAGCCGATCAAGAGCGCGCGGCAGGCCCAGTTCCAGATCGTCGATATCGTCGGCACGATGCGGCCCCTGACCAAGATGACGCGGCAGATCGTCTCCGCCGACACCATCCCCACCGTGGTGCGCGATGCCTTCCGCATCGCCATGGAGGAGCGGCCGGGGCCGGTGCATCTGGAACTTCCGGAGGATATCGCCGCCGAGGAAGCCGATGCGCCGCTGGTGCCGCCGCACCCGATCGACCGGCCCTATCCCAATCCGGCCGCGCTGGAGCGCGTCGCCGCCATGATCCTCAAGGCCAAGACGCCGCTCATCATGATCGGCGCCGCCGGCAGCCGGCCGCGCCTCGTCGATCCGCTGTCGGATTTCGTACGCCGGCTGAAGATCCCGTTCTTCAACACCCAAATGGGCAAGGGCGCCGTCACCGGCGGCTCCAATCTCTATCTCGGCACCGCGGCCCTGTCCGAGCGCGACTATATCCACGATGCGGTGGATCGCGCCGATCTCATCATCGCGATCGGCCATGACACGGTCGAGAAGCCGCCGTTCCTGATGGGGCGCGCGCTCGGCGGGAGGAAGGTGATCCATATCGGCTATAGCTCCGCCAAGGTCGAGGAGGTCTATCATCCCGATGCCGAGCTGATCGGCGATATCGGCGCCAGCGTCGCGGCGCTGGCCGACCGGCTCGGCGGGCGAATCGCCGAGCAGACCGAGATGCTGGCGCTGCGACAGCAGATTCTGACCAAGATCAACGACCGCTGCGACGAGCCGCGCTTCCCGGTGACGCCGCAGCGGCTGGTGCACGACATCCGCAGCGTGGTGCCGGAGGACGGGATCGTCTGCCTCGACAACGGCATGTACAAGATCTGGTTCGCGCGCAACTACCGCACCCGCGTCGCCAACACGCTGCTGCTGGACAATGCGCTGGCCACGATGGGTGCCGGCCTGCCCTCGGCGATCGCGGCGAAGCTGCTCCATCCCGAGCGCAAGGTGCTGGCGGTCTGCGGCGACGGCGGCTTCATGATGAACAGCCAGGAACTCGAGACCGCCATGCGGCTGAAGCTCGATCTGGTGGTGCTGATCATCGTCGATTCCGCCTATGGCATGATCCGCTGGAAGCAGGCGGTCGACCGCTTCGCCGATTACGGCATGACCTTCGGCAACCCGGACTTTGTCAAATACGCCGAATCCTACGGTGCCAAGGGGCATCTGGTGGTCGCCACCGAGGAGATCGTCCCGGTGCTCGAGACGGCTTTCGCCGCCGGCGGCGTGCATCTCATCGCGGTGCCGGTCGATTACAGCGAGAACATGCGCGTCCTGATCGACGAGCTCGGCAACCGCAAGCCCGACGTCGGGTGACGGACATCACTCCCGCACCGGGCCAAAGCCGGCGTAAGCTTCCGCATCTTGGAGAGGCGGGAGGTTTCCCATGCAGAACACCGCAGTTGCGCAGCTGTTTGCCCGCGCGGCCGAGCATGCCGGGGATTTCCGGGCTGCCCTGCCCCACCGCAAGCAACGGCCGCTGCAGACCTATGCCGAGGCGCTGGCGGCCTTCGCAGCGACGACGCCCGAAGCCGGGACCGAGGCCCAGATCGTGCTCGAAGACCTGGTCGCGCGCGCAACGCCCGGACTGCACGCGATGGCGGGTCCGCGCTTCTTCGGCTGGGTGATCGGCAATTCGCACCCGATGGGCGTCGCCGCGGACTTCCTGACGAGCGCCTGGGGCCAGAATGCTGGCAACCACACCGCTTCACCGGCGGCCTCCGCCTGCGAGGCCGTCGCTGCGCACTGGCTGCTCGACATGCTCGACTTGCCGCGCGAGGCTTCGGTCGGTTTCGTCACCGGCGCAACCATCGCGAACTTCGTCGGCCTGGCCGCCGCGCGCAGCGAGGTGCTGCGCCGGCTCAGCTGGGACGTGGAGGCGGACGGGCTGTTCGGCGCGCCGGCGATCCGGGTGCTGATCGGCGCCGAGGCGCATATCACCGTCTTCTCGGCGCTGCAGTTTCTCGGGCTTGGCCGGGCGCGGGTCACCAAGATCCCGGTCGACAGCCAGGGCGCGATGCTGCCCGAGGCCTTCGCCCAGGCGATGCGGGATGCCGAGAACGATCCCGCCGTCATCGTCATTACCCAGGCGGGGCAGATCAACACCGGCGCCTTCGACCCGCATGCGCCGATCATCACCGCCGCGCGCCAGCACAAGAATGTCTGGGTGCATGTGGATGGTGCCTTCGGCCTCTGGGCCCGCGCCTGTCCGACGCGCGCCGCTCTAGCCAAGGACGTCGATTTCGCGGATTCCTGGGCCACCGACGGGCATAAATGGCTGCAGACCCCTTATGACTGCGGCTTTGCCATGGTGCGCGATGCCGAGGCGCATCGGCGTGCCATGACCATCGCCGCCAGCTATCTGCCGCCGGTCGCCGCCGGCGAGCGCGATCCGTCGCATTTCGTGCCCGAGCTCTCGCGCCGGGCCCGCGGCTTCGCCGCCTGGGCGATGTTGAAGCATCTCGGCCGCGACGGCGTCGCTGCCATGGTCGAGCGTCATTGCCGCTATGCGGCGCTGCTCTCCGAGAAACTGCGCGAGGAAAAGGGCATCGCCATCCTGAACGATGTCGTCTTGAACCAGGTGATCGTGCGCTTCGGCGCCGGCCTGGCGCCGGAAGCGGGCGACAGCGCCACTGCGGAAACCGTGGCGGCGCTGCAGCGGGACGGCACCTGCTTTGCCGGCACCGCGCAATGGCAGGGCCGGACCGTGATGCGGCTCTCGGTGATCAGCGGCTCGATGTGCGAGAACGACGTGCTGCGCTCGGCCGAATCCATCGTCCAAGCCTGGCGCGGCGTCCACGCCCTGGTCTGATCGCTCACGCGGCGCTGCGGAAGACCGGCGTGGTGAGATATTTGAGCCCGGAATCGACCAGGAGGGTGGCGATCGTGGCGTCCGCACCGAGCCGCAGGCCGAGGCGGATCGCGGCCAGCACGTTGGCGCCGGAGGAAGTGCCGGCGAAGAGTCCTTCCTCCTTGGCGAGGCGACGCGCCATGGCTTCGGCCTCGTCGGTGGCGATCGGGATGATCTCATCCACCATCTCCGGTGCCCACATCGGCGGCGCATAGCCGATGCCGATGCCCTCGATCCGATGCGCACCCGGTGCGCCGCCCGAGAGCACGGCGGATTCGCCGGGCTCGACCGCAACGATCCGGGTCTGCGGGGCGTGGCGCTTCAGCACGCTGGCGACGCCCTGCAGCGAGGCCATGGTGCCGACCGACTGGACAAAGGCATCGATCCGCCCTCCGCTCTGCGCCCAGATCTCCTCGCCCATCGGGTGATAGCCGGCGATGCTGTCGCGGTTGTTGAGCTGGTCGGTCCAATAGGTATCGGGCTCGGCGGCGATCGTCTTCGCCGCGGCGATCATTTGTTGGATGAGGCTCTTCGTGATCTTGCCGCCTTCGCTCGGGATCAGCGTAAGCTCGGCACCAAAGGCCTGCATCTGCGTCAGCTTCTCGGCGCTGAAGGCATCCGACGTAACGATGCGCAGACGATAGCCTTTCGCCGCCGCGACCAGCGCCAGCGAGGCGCCGGTGCTGCCGCCGGTATATTCGACGATCGTGCCGCCAGACCGGAGTCGCCCGTCGCGCTCGGCACCGGCGACCATGGACTGGGCCATCCGGTCCTTCATGCTGCCGGTCGGGTTCTGGCCTTCGACCTTCACCAGGATGCGGGCACAGCCTTCCGGCACGACCCGGCGCAAGGCGACCAGCGGCGTGTTGCCGATCGCCTGCAGGATGGTGGCGCTGATCATGTCCGCTTCCTTCGCGTGAGCCAGGCCTTGAGGGCGACGGCGTTGTTGTGTGCTTCATCGCGCGCTGCATAAAGCAGGGTGACCGCGCCCGCTCGGGCATGGCGACGCAATTCCTTGGCCGCCGCAGCGGCCTCATCCGATTGGAGCTCGGCGAAATAGGCTTTGAGGAAAGTCTCCCATTTTTCCGGCCTGGCGTGGAAACGCTTGCGCAGGCTGTCGCTGGGTGCGATCGCCTTCAGCCAGAGATCGACCTTCGCCTCCTCCTTGGAGATGCCGCGGGGCCAGAGCCGATCGACCAGGATCCGCGTTCCGTCGGAAGGTTCGGCCGATTCATAAATCCGCTTCAGCCGGATCATTCGCCATTTCCATGTATCTACAAATAATGTAGATACATAAAATAATGAAGAAACCGAATCAAGCCTTGAAGACATTGCGCGGCGATGCCCGCGCCTTGGTCGAATCCTGCCCCGGCGCGCTGAGCCGCCGGGTGGCGCGGCGGATCACCCAATTCCTGGATCAGGAATTGGCCGAAACGGGAATGAGCTCGGCGCAGCTCGCCTTGATGGCGCAGATCGCCGCGGCCGAGGACGACACTCTGGGCGGCTTGGCGCGGCGCTCCGGCCTTGAGCAATCCACCTTGTCGCGCAATTTGCGCACACTGGAAACAGCAGGATTGATCGAGATCACGACAATTGAGAACGATTTGCGCCGGCGCGCCGTCTGGCTCACCGAGACGGGCGCGCGACGGCTCGAGGTAGCGCTCCCGCTCTGGCGCAAGGCACAAGCGCGGCTCAGTCGCGTGATGACTCCTCAGGTGATTCGGCGTGTGGCCACCGCGGCGGAATTGATTCCCGGCTGACCGGATTCTCTGAAATGGACGGGGGACGAATCGCGGCCTTCAGCGTTACTTCACCATGAACAGAGATGCCAACGAGAACGGGCAGGATGAACTTACGGAGGTGCGACAGCATGTCCGTATCCTCAGCGACCTCGGGCGCCTTGCCGGCAACAGCGCGGATCTGCAGACCTTCCTGCAGCAGGCGGTCGTCCAGGTTGCCCGGGCGACGGCCATCCATCATGTCAAGATTCTACGTTACCGTCCCGAATCGGCAGACCTGTTGATCGTCGCCGGCACCGGATGGAAGCCCGGCGTGGTCGGGACAGCGACCCTTTCCGCGGATCTCCGCTCGGCACCCGGTCGGTCCTTCCAGATCGGGGAGCCGATATCGATCCAGAATTTCGATGAACAGGATGAGTACGACATCTCCCCGCTGTTGAAGGAGCACGGCATCGTTTCGCTGGTCAATGCTCCGGTCCTGATCGGCGCGACGGCCTGGGGCGTAGTCGAGGTGGATAGCACCGAGCCCCGGAATTTCGGGCCGGATGCCTGCGACTTCCTCACCGCGGTGGGCGCATTGATTGGGACTTGCGTCAGGCGGCACACGGCGCCCAGTCAGGCGGACAGCCTGGCCGCCGCCATGCTCGAGGCGCAGCGTCGCGAAACGCTGCTGCGCGAGATGCAACATCGGGTGAAGAATAGCTTCCAGCTGATCTTGGGCGCGATTACGCTGCAGAAGCGGCGCCATCCCGCCGGTGAGATACAAAAGGTACTGGATCACACCGCGGAACGGATTCGCGCCGTCGCGCTCGCCCATGAGCAGCTGGCGCCCCGGGCCGGTGGCGAGGCCATCAACCTCGCGGAATACCTCCGCGCGCTCTGCGTCTCGATCAAGCGCCAGGCCGAGAATATCGACGTCGATCTTTCCGCCGATGAAGTTCACATGCCGATCGAGCGGGCGATCGCGCTGGGTCTCATCGTCAACGAGGCGGCGACCAATTCGTTGAAGCATGCCTTCGGGGACGAGGGCGGCATGATCAGCGTGGGACTGCAGAGCGGCATCGGCTTCGGCGAGGCTCGCCTCACCGTCGCCGATAACGGCCGGGGCATCGTTGAAGCAGCGGCCGGCGGCTCCGGCCTGAAGCTCATCAACGCGCTGGCCCGCCAGATTTCCGCGAAGGTCGAGCGCAAGAGCTCGAACAAGGGAACCACCATTTCGGTGCAGTTCCCGGTTATTTCCTAAGCCTTAACCGCGACGACGAACAGCCGCGGAAACCGGAACAGCACGCGGCCGTCGGCCATCGGCGTATAGAGAGCGGCGATGCGGGCGCGATAGGCTTCGGTGAAGGCCGCGGTGTGGTCGGGGCCGGCGATCTCGAGATAGGGGCGCAGGCCGGTGCCCTTCATCCATTCGACCACGGCATCGGCATTCGCCATCGGGTGGTTGTAGATCGTGTGCCAGACATCGACGCGCTGCGATTTCGGCGCGAGGCGATCGAAATAGGCGCCGGGTGCCGGCAGGGGATCGCGCTTCGGGTTCTTCGTCTTGAAGGCGGCACTCCAGGGCCCCGCCTGCGCCGCCTCTTCCATCGCGATGTGGCTCGGCTCCTGGAGATTGTCCGGCATCTGCACCGCGAGCACGCCGCCGGGGCGAAGCCCGTCCATCAGCCGCGCCAGCGCGCTCAAGTGATCGGGCACCCATTGGAACACGGCATTGGCGTAGAGCAGGTCCGCCGGCTCCGGCGGCTGCCAAGTCTCGAGATCGGCCTCGACGAAGCGCGTGCCTTTCAAGCGGCTGCGCGCGGCGGCCAGCATATTGGGATCGCTGTCGAGGCCGACGACCGAATCCGCACCGAAGCGCGCGACCATAAGCTCGGTGGAATTGGCCGGGCCGCAGCCGAGGTCATAGGCGCGCGCGGCGCGCTCCAACGGCACTTGCGCCAGGAGATCGCGCGCCGGGCGGGTGCGCTCGTCCTCGAACTTCAGATACTGGGCGGAAGACCAGGCCATGAAATGCTCCTTTGATCTCCTCATTCTCGCCCGCTTCGCCGGCGGACTCGACCAGTTTTTCCTTGGCCTAGCCGAACCTTCTCTTCAGGCGCGCATGCGAGAGCGGACGGTGAGCGTGATGCCGATGGCGATGATCGCGATGCCGATCCAGACGATCGTCGGATAGCGCTCGCCGAGGCCGATGGTGCCGATCATCACGCCGACCGCCGCCGCCACCGTGCCGATCTGACTCAGGGTCACCGGCCCGCCCACCACCTGGAGCTGGAAGAACAGCGCGAGCATTGCGGCGGTGGTGACGATCTGCAGCAGCGCCAGGCCGGGGACCTGCCCGAGCTGGCTGAAGCCGCCGAGGTTGCCGGTCGCCCAGCACAGCCCGAGCAGCATCAAGGCGGCAACGGCATTGCTGCCGACCGCGAGCACCAGGGTCGGCGTGCCCTTCGGCAAATCGAGGGTGCGATAGACATTGCCGAGCGCCAGGCTCACCGGAACCAAGGCACCGAGCCCGACCCAGAACCATTCGACGGTGCGGCCGACCTCGCCGCGCGCACTGGCGACCAGCAGCGTGCCGATGAAGCCGATGATGATGCCGGCGAACTCGAGCCGGCGTGGGGACCGCAGCCGCGCCAGGAACGAGAAGACGACGGTGAACATCGGCGAGAGGGTGAAGAGGATCGCGGCATAGGCGCTGCCGAGATGCGGGATCGCGGTGAAGATCAGCGCATTGGGGAGCGCATAGGAGACGACGGCGACGACGACGAAGTAGCGGATGAGCTGCGGCGTCAGGACCGCCGGCTTGCGCCGGATCAGGAGGGCCCCCGCCAGCACCGCGGCGCCGCCGGCCGAAAGCAGGGTGGCCCAGACCAGCGGCGGAACGCCGGCGGCGACCGAGAGCTTGCCCAGAGGGAAGGTGAAGCCGAGCAGCGCCCCCACCATCAGCAACAAGGCCGCGGGCGCGTGGAACAGGCGAGCGAACAGCGGCTGCGGAGACTCGGGCGGATTGGACATGAAAGCATTCGGCGTGGCATGAAGCGGGCCGCCACTCTAGCTAGCGCGCCGGAAACCGGAAAGACCGAAGCGACGATGTGCAACCTCTATTCCCTGACCAAGAGCCAGGACGCGATCCGGCAATGGGTGCGGGCGATGACCGACGAGACCGGCAATATGCCGCCGCTCCCCGGCATCTATCCCGACTATCCGGCGCCGATCGCGCGCAACGGCGCGAAGGGCCGCGAACTCACCATGGCGCGCTGGGGCATGCCCTCGCCGTCTTCGGTGCTGGTCGGGAAGAAGAGCGATCCCGGCGTCACCAATGTGCGCAATGTCGGGTCGCCGCATTGGCAGCGCTGGCTGGTGCCGGAGCATCGCTGCGTCGTGCCCTTCACCAGCTTCGCCGAGAACGAGGTGCTGCCCGACGGCACGCGGCCGACGGTGTGGTTCGCACTGGACGAAGACCGGCCGCTCGCTTTCTTCGCCGGAATCTGGACGCGCTGGACCTCGGTGCGGAAAGTGAAGGAAGGCGAGACCACCAACGATCTCTTCGCCATCCTGACCACCGCGCCCAATGCCGAGGTCGGCGCCATCCACCCGAAGGCGATGCCGGTCATCCTGCGCGAGGCGGATGAGATCGAGCGCTGGCTGTCGGCGCCGCTCGCCGAAGCGCTGACGCTGCAGCGGCCGCTGCCGGACGGATCGCTGAAGATCGTGCTGCGCGGCGAGAAGCAGGACGGCGAAGGGCCGGAACCGGCGAAGAGGGCCGAGCCGCCGCGGCAGGGCGCGCTGTTCTAGCGGCCGCGCTTCGTCTTCTCGGCGCTTTCCAGCAGCGCTTCGACGATCCGCACCAGGCGGTGGCTGGGGCCTTCGGGGCCGACGCTTTGCAGGCACACGCCGGCGCCTTCGACCAGCATGTGGATCTGATCGGCCAGCAGCTCGGGATGGGCGAGACCAGCCTTGCGGCAGGCGGAGGCGAGGCGGTCGCGCATCGCCGACTTGTGCTGCTCGATCACCTTGCGCCCCGGATGCGCCGGGTCGGGCAGCTCGATCGCGGCATTGACCATCGGGCAGCCGCGGCTCTCGGGCCGCGCCATCAGCTGCCCCATATCCTTCAGCCAGGCGAGAATCAGCGCCTTCGGATCGTCGCCATGGCGGGCGCTGAGCGCATCCCAATGCGCCTCCACGAAACCGACCTCACCGCGGAGATACTCGGCGATCAGCTCTTCCTTGGAGCCGAAGTTGCGGTAGAGCGTCATCTTGTTGGTGCCGGCCTCGGCCGCGATCGCCTCGACGCCGACCGCGCGGATACCGTCGCGATAGAAAAGGTCGCGCGCGGTCGCGAGGATCCGCGCCCGCGGCCGCGGCTCGGCGGCGCTCATCTTCGACTGGGTTGTCTTCAGCTGTGCCATGACGGGATTCTTACACCAGATCTTTCCGGTTGACGCGACCGTTACCGGTCGGTAACGTCCGGGAAGTTACCGACCGGTAACATAGGCACTTTCACAGAGGAACTCAAGCGATGACGATCGGCATCACCGGCGCCGGCGGCCAGCTCGGCGGCAGCGTGCTCAACGAACTGCTTTCCCGCGGCGCCAAGCCGGCCGAGATCGTGGCGATTACCCGCAGCCCGGAGAAGCTCGCCACCTTCGCGGCCAAGGGGATCACGGTGCGGGCGGGCGATTTCGACGCGCCGGCCGGCCTCGCCGCCGCTTTCAAGGGCATCGACACGCTGCTGATCATTCCAACCTCCGATCTCCGCCCGGGCAAGCGCACGCCCCAGCACCAGGCGGCGGTCGACGCGGCCAAGGCCGCCGGCGTGCGCCATGTGGTCTACGTCTCGACCGTGGCGGTGCGGCCGGGCCAGGATCTCCTGCAGTCGCATCACGACACCGAGCAGGCGGTCTTCGCCTCCGGCCTCAAATGGACCATCGCGCGCATGGGCCTCTATTGGGAGAACCTGCTGCACGGCGCGCTGCAGCATGCCCTCTCCAGCGGCGTCTTCGCCGCGACCGGCACCGCGCCGATCGCGAATCTCAGCCGCGACGACATCGCGGCGGCGCTCGCCGGCTTGCTGCTCGGCCAGGGGCATGAGGGCGCGGTCTATCACCTGACCGGCGCCGCTGCGCTGACCCCGGCGGAGATCGCCGCGACGATCGGCAAGGTGTTCGGCAAGCCGGTCCAGGTCGCCGCGGTCACCGACGCGCAATATGCCGGCGCGCTGAAGGCCGCAGGCATGCCGGACTTCTACGTCGATGCCCTGCTCGCTCTGGAGCAGACCGGTGCCAAGGGCATGCTCGATCTCGTCACCGGCGACGTCGAGCGGCTCTCCGGCAAGAAGCCGCGCGCGTTCGCGGATTTCCTGGGCGCCCGCAAGGACAAGCTGGCGGCGTAAAAACTTGGCCGGCGGGCGGCGCGAGAGGCTTGCGCCGCCCCCCGGCGAAAATGGCAGCTCCACTTACCCATACGGCCGCGGCCGGCGCGGGGTGGTCAAATCCCAGCAAGCCGCTGACGCTGCAGGCCTTTCTGCGCCGTGACGGCGAAAGCAGGGGGTCGATTCCGTAAGGGTTGGGTCTGGGTTGCGACACGTCACGGGCTGGTTCGCATCCCGTCACGCGGAATCCGCAGCAGATATTCTGTCCGGGTCGGGTCCGGGTTGCGCGTTGAAGCGCCAGCGCCGCCACGCCGGCGGCACGACCTTCGAAGGCAGCATTCACGATCTCAAACAGCGTCGCGATCATACCACAATCGGCGCCGCTTGTATGCGCGCAAGGGATGAATTCGGGAGTATGCAGGGGAAATTTCGCTCCTGCTGGGTTGCTGCGCCACTTACCCTCTTCCTGGCCCTCCACCTTGCAGGGGGAGGGTTTCTTATGAAGAGGGGCTAGGGCAATCTTGCGACGCGCTCGAACAGGAGTTCGAAGAAGCCTTCGACATCGACCTCGCGCATGTAGCGGGCGTTGGCGGGGCGGTCCGTCACGCGCCAGTAGTCGGCGACGGTCATGCCCATGGTGAGCTCGCTCTTTGTCTCGATCTCGACGTTGATGTGGCGGCCGCCGAAGAGCTCGGGCTTCAGCAGCCAGGCGATCACCGTCGGATCGTGCAGCGGTGCGCCTTCGGTGCCGTATTTGTTGACGTCGAAGGTGCGCGAAAAGCTCAGCGCTTCCGCCAAGGCCTTGCCGCTGCGGTTGCCGAGCTCGGTCAGTCGGTCGAGACGCGGCTGGAGCAGCAGCAATTGATGCGTGACGTCGAGCGGCATGACGGTCAAGGGCACGCCGCTCTTGAAGACGATCTCCGCCGCCGTCGGGTCGACATAGACGTTGAACTCGGCCGTCGGCGTGATGTTGCCAACCTCGAAATAGGCGCCCGCCATCATCACGATCTCGCGGATCTTCGGCGCGATCTCCGGTGCACGGGTGAGCGCGAGGCCGATATTCGTCAAAGGCCCGAGGGTGCAGAGCGTGATTTCGCCCGCCGCCGAGGCACGCAGAGTCTCGATCAGGAAATCGATGCCCGGCTGCTTCTGCAGTTGGATCTTGGGTTCCGGAAGGTCCGGCCCGTCGAGGCCGGTCTTGCCATGCACATGCTCGGCGGTGACCAGCTTGCGGCCCATCGGCTTGTCGCTGCCGGCGAAGACGGGGATCTCGCCGCGGCCCGCGAGCTCGAGGATCTTCCGGGCGTTGCGCTCGGTGTGATGCAGCGGGACATTGCCGGCAACGGCAATGATTCCCATGACCTCCAGCTCCTGCGGCGAAGCGAGCGCCATCAGGATCGCGGCGGCGTCATCCTGGCCGGGATCGGTGTCGAAAATGATCTTGCGAGCAGCGGACTCGCGGGACATGGGGGACCTTTCAGGATCTTTCTTCGGACGATGGACCGGATAAACGGCGCGACTCACACCGCAATCTGCAACCTAGCATCGGCCTCGCTTGACCGGAAAGCACGGAGTATCGGATCATCCGAACTCGAACGCTGTGTGGAGCGTTGCAGAGGGTGACGCGTGGTGCATCCAGCCAGTGCCGGATTGCCCGGCGGCGGCGGTTTGTCGGAAGACCCGAATCTCACGATCGCCGAGATGCCCGCGGCGCCGGAGCTGCAGGAAATGCTGACCGCCTGGCATACCTGGCCGAAGGCCGGGCGGCTGCCGCGCCGCGCGGCTTTCGATCCGGTCGATTTTCCGCGCTTGCTCCCCTGGATGCTGCTGTTCGAAATCGACGGCCATGAGAACCGGTATCGCGATTACGACCTGCTCTATCGCTATGTCGGCAGCGCTTTTGCCGAAACGCTGCAGAGCGAGGGGCTGACCGGCACCTATATCTCCGCCTTGCCCGACCCGTTCCCGGACCGCTGGTTTCCGAGCTTCGACCGGCTGCGCCAGGACGCCAAGCCGCTGGCCGTGCGCGGCAAGCCCTATCTGATCGACAAGACCTATTTCCGATTCGAGCTGCTCTACCTGCCGCTTGCCCGCAACGCGCCGGCCGATCCCGAGGCGGTTGCCTTCAACCTCATCTGCATGCACCGCGAAGTGGTGCGCTGACTTGAACCGCATCTCCTATGCATTCAAGCGCGTCCTGATCAAGTTCATTGGGACACACAAGGATTATGAAAAGATCGACCCGGAGACCGTGTGATGAAGATCGAGATCCGTCCGATCCGCAATGAGCGCGACTACGATTGGGCGCTGAAGGAAATCGAGCGCTATTTCGATCGTGAACCGAAGCGCGGTTCTGCCGAGGCGGCGCGATTCGACATTTTGGCGGCCTTGATCGAAGCCTATGAGTCCAGGCACTGGCCGATCGACCCACCGGACGCAATCGAGGCGATCCGCTTCCGGATGGAGCATTCGGGCCTGAAACAGGCCGACTTGGCGCGGTTGCTGGGCTCGCGCTCCCGGGCTTCGGAAATCATGAACCGTCGTCGCCTGTTGACCATGGAACAGGCGCGGAAGCTGAACGTCGAATGGCGGATTCCGGCCGAAGTCCTGCTGCGGCCCTATCGCCTCAGCGCCGGCAGGGCCGCCAAAGCCTAGAGACTCGCAGCGAACCGGTCGAGCTCTTCGACCGAGGCGATGCGGGTGACCGGTTTGCGGCTCTTCTCGGCGCGCACGGTCAGGCGGCGGATCTCCGGCATCATGTCGCGGTCGGTTTCCCAGAGCGCTTCGAACATGGCGCGGTTGCCGGGCATCTCCGCGATGCCGGCGACGGGATGCTCGAGCTTGCCATGGGCCCACTGGAACTGGCGCTCGGCGGCCAGCCAGAAATGCATCCAGATCGGCATGTCGATGAGGATGATCTCGGTAGCGCGGTCGAATCGTTCCGGCAAGCTCTCGGCCCAGCCGAGCCCGTCCAGCACCCAGCTCTCCTCGGCGATCAGCTTCGCATGCGCCGCTTCGTATTCGGCCTGCGGGAACGGCTCCCAACCCGGCTTCCACACGATCGCGTCGATCTCGCGATAGGGCAGGCCGCGCTTCGCCGCGAGCTTGCGCGCGAGCACGGACTTGCCGCCGCCGGCATTGCCGATGATGAGGATACGGGCCATGTCGGGACTCTAGCCGCCCAATTCCTGGATCAGCTGCTTGGCCATGCGGTTGATGTCGGTATAGACAATGACCGGCGTTCCGCTGCCATCGTCGAGCACGACCTGAGATAGATAGCCTTGTTCGCCAGCGATCGCCTGAGAGATCCGCCAATGGCCTCCCGGGTGCAGCAGCCGAGCGCAGGCAATGCCGGCCGCGACCTCCTCGACCGAGGCATCCTTCAGCCCCTGAACCTTGATCGCCGTTTGCGGCGTTTCGCCGGTGCCTTCGCAATCCTCCTTGCGGACGAACGTCTTCTCCTCCGAATACCCGGCCACAGCCATGCCGTGCAGCAAGCCGACATGGGTATCGTACTTTTGCTGCGGTGCCGACACATCAGTGGCGATGATATTCATGCTGCCGCCATAGGCCAGCGCGCCGCCGAGGCCGCGATAGCCGGTCGGCACGGGCGGAAGAAGGTCGGCAGTACCTTCTGACTTCGCCAAGCTAGGGGTGGTGACGGTAACCAATGGCTGCGCTGGGCTCGAGTTCGTCGCGCGCGCTTGCGTTCCAGACGATGCGCAGCCTGCAAGAGCAATCGTAAGCGCACAGATCAGTCCTTGCCGGATCACCATGTCTACCCCTCATCCCCCAGCCGACTATCGCATGCCGGCGCTTTCCGCGGCAATTCTCGGTACGAGCATAATGCGCATCGATTGCGGCAATGCCAACGCGGTGCTTTAGTAATCGCGGCGCGATGAGAGCTCAGATTTGTTCGGGCACCATGTCGATGGCACCGCAGGGACATTCGGCGGCGCAGAGGCCGCAGCCTTTGCAGAAATCGGTGTCGATGCGATAGCGATTCCCGGTGCCGAGCTTGACGATCGCGTTGTCGGGGCAGACGCCGTAGCAATTGTCGCATTCGAAGCAATTCCCGCAGGAGAGGCAGCGGCGAGCTTCGAACAGCGCCGTGTCGGCGTCGAGGCCCTGGACCACCTCGGCGAAGCTGTCGACCCGCCGCGCGGCGTCGAGCTTGGCGCGGACCTGGTGCGGCGCGTCGGTGTAGTACCAGGTGTTCAGCCGCTCGAAGACCGCATCGGCGTGCTTCGGCGCGTTCTCGAAGATCTCGCCCTTGAGCCAGGCATCGATATTGGCCGCGGCCTTCTTGCCGTGGCCCATGGCGACGGTGACGGTGCGTTCCGCCGGCACGGCATCGCCGCCGGCGAAGAGGCCCGGCAGCTGCGTCATCATCCCGGGATCGACGGCGATGCCACCGCGCTCGGAGATGAGCCCGGGCACGTCCTTGATCAGGCCGAGATCGACATCCTGGCCGAGCGCCAGGACCAGGCTGTCGGCTTCCAGCGTCTCCAGCGTTCCGGTCGGCTGCGGGAAGCCCTTAGCGTCGAGCTGCATCCGCTCGACCGTGATCTTGCCGTCCTCCATGTGCTTGATGGTCGACAGCCATTTCATCATGACGCCTTCGTCCAGCGCCTCCTCGACCTCGAAGTCATGGGCCGGCATGCGGTCGCGGGTGCGGCGATAGACGATCAGCGCCTCTTCGGCGCCGAGGCGGCGTGCAGTCCGCGCGACGTCGATCGCGGTGTTGCCGCCGCCATAGATCACCACGCGCCGGCCGAGCTTCGGCGCCTCGGCGCCTTCCATCGAGCGCAGCACCGAGACGGCATCAAGGATGCGCGCACCCTCCCCGGCCGGGACATAGGCGCGTTTCGCAAGCTGGGCGCCGATCGCCAGGAAGGCGGCATCGAAGCCTTGCATCGCGTCCTTGATGTCATCGACCTTCGCGTTGAGCTCCAGGGTGACGCCGAGATCCAGGATGCGGGCGATCTCGGCATCGAGCACGTCGCGCGGCAGGCGGTATTTCGGAATCCCGAACCGCATCATGCCGCCGGCCATCGGCCCCGCATCGCGGATGGTGACGGCATGGCCGCGGCGCGCGAGGTGATAGGCGGCCGCGAGACCGGAGGGGCCGGCGCCGACGATGAGCACGCGCTTGCCGCTCGACGCCGGCGGTTTCGGAAAGCGCCAGTTGCGGCGGATCGCTTCATCGCCGAGGAAGCGCTCGACCGCGTTGATGCCGACGGCGCGGTCGAGCTTGCCGCGGTTGCAGGCAGTCTCGCAGGGGTGATAGCAGACCCGGCCCATGACGGCCGGCATCGGGTTGTCGACGGTCAGTTTCTCGAAGGCCTCGCGATAGCGGCCCTCTTCCGCGAGGTAGAGCCAGCCCTGGATGTCCTCGCCGGCGGGACAGGCGCCGTTGCAGGGCGGCAGGTGATCGGCATAGACCGGGCGCTCGCTGCGCCAACTGCCGGTGTGGTTGGCGCGGCTGGAGCCGACGTCGAGAGTGATGGCGAAGGGCTTGTTCTCCATCTCAGACCTCCGCCGCCGGATCAATTAGGCCGTAGCGCGCGATGTTGCGGTCGGCGATCGCCTGCAGATGCGCGATCGCCGCCCGGCCGGTCTCGTCGCGGAACAGATGCGCGAAGCGTTTCTGCGGCTGCAAATATTCTTCGACCGGCCGCTTCGCGCGGATCTTCAGCACCGCGGTGACTTCACCGTGCCCGCCTTCGAACACCGGGAAGAGGCCGGTCTCCATCGCCAGCCTGGCGATCTTGATCGTCTCGTGGGAGGCCGTGCCCCAGCCGAGCGGGCACGGCACCAGGACATGGATGTAACGCGCCCCATGGAGCGACATGGCGCGCGTCACCTTGGCTTCGAGATCGCGCAGGTTGGCGACGGTCGCGGTGGCGACATAGGGAATCTCGTGCGCCAGTGCGATGCGCGGCACGTCCTTGCCCTGGCCGAACGCATTGCCCGGCGCCTTGCCGATGGCCGGCGTTGTCGCGGTGCGGGCGGCGGGCGGCGTCGCCGAGGAACGCTGCACGCCGGTGTTCATATAGGCTTCGTTGTCGTAGCACATATAGAGCACGTCATCGTTGCGCTCGAACATGCCGGAGAGACAGCCGAAGCCGATATCGGTGGTGCCGCCGTCGCCGCCCTGGGCGATCACCCGGGTCGATCGGCCCTTCGCCTTCATCGCCGCCGCGATCCCGGTCGCGACCGCCGGCGCATTGCCAAACAGCGAATGGATCCAGGGAATCTGCCAGGAGGTTTCCGGATAAGGCGTCGAAAAGACTTCGAGACAGCCGGTCGCGTTGGCGGCGATGAGATCGCGGCCGGCGGCGCGCATCGCGGCATCGACCGCATAGCGCGCACCCAGCGCCTCGCCACAGCCCTGACAGGCACGGTGGCCGCAGGACAGCGCGTTGGCGCGATCCGGCTCCGATTGCACCGTGCGCGCCTCCGCGGGCAGCAGACGGTTGCCGATCGTGTGGGTGCCAGTCTGGTAGAATTTAACGGGGGTGTAGACCATGGCGAATCCCCTCAGGCGATCCGGGCGGCAACTGTGCCGAGATGCTTCAGCAGGTTCTCGGCGATGGGGCCGGAGCGCCGCATATTGCCCATGCGCTCCAGCTCATGCTTCACCACCGGAAGATTGAGGTCGAGGAAGTGCAGCGGCTCGGCCGTGCCGTCGACCACAAGATCAAACAGGCGGTGCAGCGAATCCTTGGTGATCGCGCGGCCGCCGAGGCCGGCGATCGCGGCGGTGCCGACCTGGTGCAGAGCCGGATCGAGCGCCATCCGCACATCGGTCGAAACCACGCCGCCCATGCCGACCGCCAGCGCCTTCTCCACCACCACCCAGCGCTTCGCATGGCGCATCGCCTGGCGGATCGCCTCGGCCGGGAAGGGGCGATAGCTGACGATGCCGAGCGCGCCGATCTTCACGCCGCCCGCGCGCATCTCGTCGATCACATCCTTGATCGTGCCCAGCACCGAGCCCAGGGCGATGACGACCGTCTCGGCATCCTCCAGCCGGTAGGGACGGATCAGCCCGCCGGAATCGCGGCCGAAGGAAGCGGCGAAATCGGCGGCGATGTCGGGGATCAGCTCCAGCGCCTCTTCCTGCCGGTAATGCGCGAGATAGCGCACCTCGGTGAAGGCCTCGGGTCCGACCATCGCGCCGATGGTGACGGGATCGAGCGGGTCCAGCACCTGGCGCGGCTCATAGCGCGGCAGGAAGGCATCGACTTGCGCCTGGGTCGGCAGATCGACCTGCTCGTAGGCATGGGTCAGGATGAAGCCGTCCATGCAGACCATGACCGGCAAGGACAAGGCTTCGGCCAGGCGGAAGGCCTGGATGTGGAGATCGGCCGCTTCCTGGTTGGTCTCGGCGAAGAGCTGGATCCAGCCGCTGTCCCGCTGCGAGAGCGCATCGCTGTGGTCGTTCCAGATGTTGATCGGCGCGCCGATCGCGCGATTGGCCACCGTCATCACGATCGGCAGGCCGAGCCCGGAGGCGTTGTAGATCGCCTCGACCATGAAGAGGAGGCCCTGGCTCGCGGTCGCGGTATAGGCGCGGGCACCGGCGGCGCTGCCGCCGATCGCGACCGACATCGCCGCGAACTCGCTTTCGACGTTGATGTATTCGCAGGGCTGCAGCGCGCCGCTCTTCACCAGCTCGCCCACCGCTTCGACGATGTGGGTCTGCGGGCTGATCGGATAGGCGCAGACGACTTCCGGGCGGCAGAGCGCCACGGTTTCGGCGACGGCGCGCGAGCCTTCGATCTGCTTCAGCATCAGGCCGCCTCCTTCAGCTCCGCGATCACCCAGTCATGCGCCGCTTCCGCCGCGGCGATGTTGGCCGCGGCCACCGCACCGGAGAACTTCTCGGCGATGGCGGCCTTGATCGAATTGAGATGCACGAGGCCGGCGAAGGCCGAGAAGCCGCCGAGCAGCGCCGCATTGGGCAGCGGTCGGCCGACATGTTTCAGCGCGAGCTCGCTCGCCGGCACGGTCAGCAGCCGCTCCTGGCGATGCCCCAGTCCGTCGATCCCGAGCGCCGCGATGCCGTGCGCCGAGTTGATCAGCACGTAGCCGTCGGGCTTCAAGCCCTGGAACAGATTGACCTGATGCAGCAGGGTCGGGTCCTGGATGATCAGCGCGTCCGGCGTCATCACCGGCTCGCGCACCCGGATCGGCTTGTCGTCGATCCGGCAGAAGGCCATCACCGGCGCGCCGGTGCGCTCCGATCCGAAGCTCGGAAAGGCCTGCGCGTGGCGGCCCTCGCGGAAACCGGCGATCGACAGCAGCTCCGCTGCCGTCACCACGCCCTGGCCGCCGCGCCCATGAATCCTGACCTCGAACATGCCCGGTCCTTTCGAAAGTCCGAGCATCCGCCCGAACGCCGGGGCGGTCTTTGATTTAAGTCATGGGGCGGAAAGAGCGCCGTCAGGGCTTCGGATGCGCCGCGAAGAATTGCCAGATGAGCGGGGTCGCGGCGATCGCGTTCGAAGGCGCGTCGAGGAACTTGGCGAGGCGCTTGCCGCCGGGCCAGGCGTGGGCGCCGCCCGCGATCACGTAGTAGTCGACCGCAATCCCGGGGGTGCAGCGCGGATAGGAGTTCAGGGTGACATTCGGAGCCGGCGCGCTCACGATCGGATCTTTGCCGCAATCGTCGTGGGCCGCCCAGAAATCGATCGCACGCTGGACCGGTGGAAAGGGATAGTCGACGATGGACTTCGCACCCACCCCGCCGTCGATCGGCACATTTTCATCGGCGGTGCCGTGGATGGCGATCACGGAAACCGGGAAGCGCGGCTCGCAAGGCGCCACGACGAGGACCCCGGAGACGGCGCCGATCGCCGCCACCAGATCGCTCGCCTCGCAGGCCAGCCGGTAGGCCATCATGCCGCCGTTGGAGAGGCCGGTCGCGTAGATGCGCTTGGGATCGACCGGATGGCGCACGGCGATCTCCGCGACCATGGCGCGGATGAAGCCGACATCGTCCGTGCCACGCTGGACCGCGACGCCGCAGCAGCCTCCGGCGTTCCAGGTGCGGAATTGGGGCTTGCCCAGCGCATTCAAGAGCGGTCGCGAGCGCGCGGTGCCTTCGGGATAGGCAACGACGAAGCCGTTGCGGTCGGCCTCGGTATCGAAGTTGGTCTGCGCGATCGCGCTCTTCGCCGAGCCGCCGCCGCCATGCAGCACGATCACCAGCGCCGCCGGCACCTTCACCTGCGGCGGCACATGCAGCACATAGCTTCGCTCGGTCTGGTCGACGGTGATCGTATGGGTGCTGTCTTCGGCGCGAGCGACGGAAGCGAAGAGACAGAGCAGCGCCAAAACAAAACCGGCCGGGCGAAGCCTCGCCTGGCCGGCGTTTGTTTCAGCCCGGGGAATCCCGCTCAGGATCAGGCTGCTTCCGATTTCTTGTGATAGGCGACGTGGCAGTGATGCGCGCAATAGGGCTTGCCGGCTTCCGCGGGCTCGCCGCAGAAGTGGAAGCCCGGCTGCTTCGGATCGCCCATCGGCCAGGAGCAGGTCTTGCTGCCGACATGGGCCGCCACACGGGTGGAGGCCTTCGGTGCCGGCGGCGGTGCCTCGCGGGTCACCGGCTCATGCGCTTCAGCGCGCTGGGTCGGCGCATGCTGCGCGGCAGAGATGCCGTGGGTTTGCGGCAGCGGCTGGCCGTGCGCCGCGCCGGGCTGGCCGGCGCCGGGGAGGCGGCGCGCCACCGGGGCGGCGGCCCGACGGCGGGGCTGGGGCGAGGCGCCGGCTTCGCGCTTGATCGGCGAGGGCCGGCCGGTCAGGCCGAGGCGGTGCGCCTTGCCGATCACCGCGTTCCGGGTGATCCCGCCGAGGATCGCCGCGATCTGGCTGGCGGTCTGGCCCTGCCCCCAGAGTTTCCGCAGAGTTTCAATCCTTTGCTCGGTCCATTCCATGTTCTCGCCTCACTATCGGGATTGCTGCCTCAGGATCTTGTGTCCGAGATATTTCACTCCACAATATCCTGAGGTGCAAGAGGGTCGACTCCAAATGTTGTGGATATCCCAGAGTTTTCAACATGGAAATAGTGGCAGCGAGTCTGCCCTAGTAATGCCGTCCCACCCCGCAAGCATCGGATAGAGTGAGAACGGAACGCGGCCTATCTCACTCGGCAGAGGCTGGACATGCAGATGAAGAAGCCCCCCAGGAGCCCGAGAGGTAAACCGATGCAGACCGCGATTGCGACCCCGATGTCGTCCAAAGGGGCCACCGCCAGCGCCGCCGTCGTGGCCCGCCGGGCGGCCGCTTATATAGAGAACCGCGTCGCCGAGGAAGCCGAAGGTCCGGTGACGTTGGAAGAGCTCGCGCGCCATTGCGGCGTCTCGCCCTGGCACCTGCAGCGCCAGTTCAAGCAGACGCTGGGCGTCAGCCCGCGGCAATACGACGATGCCTTGCGCATGAAGCAGTTGAAGCGCGGGCTGAAGCGCGGCGACGGCGTCGCGGCGGCCACGTTCGAAGCGGGCTATGGCTCCTCGAGCCGGGTCTATGAACGGGCGATGACGGCGCTCGGCATGACGCCGGCGAGCTATGCCAAGGGCGGCAAAGGCGCGGCCATCTTCTATGCGATCTCGCCCTGCGGTCTCGGCAAGCTGCTGGTCGCGGCGACCGCGCGCGGGCTCTGCCGGGTCGAGCTCGGAATGGAGGACGGCGCGTTGATCGAGGACCTCAGCCGCGAATTTCCCGAGGCGGAATCGATCGAGCGCGACGACACGGCGCTTGGCCGCTACGTGACCGAATTGTTGCGCCGGATCGACGGCGCCGCGCCGCGCAACGACCTGCCGCTCGACATCCAGGCGACCGCCTTCCAGCGCCGGGTCTATGAGGAACTGCTGCGGATCCCGACCGGCGAGACCCGGTCCTACGCCGAGGTCGCCGAGGCCATCGGGAGCCCGGCGGCGGTGCGCGCGGTCGGCAATGCCTGCGCCAACAATCCGGTCGCGCTCGCCATACCCTGTCACCGTGTTTTGCGTAATGACGGAACGCTCGGCGGGTATGCCTGGGGAATTGAGCGAAAACAGGCCCTTATTTCTGCGGAGCGGCGGGCGGCACGGCGCGCGGGTTAGCTATGCGTGGAAAAAAGGCGTAAGTGATTGCGCCCTACGGTGAGGGGGTTAGACTAGCCGCAGCCGACCATTCTCCAGCCTGCTGTGGAAATGCCGAACACACTGAAAAATCGGAGAAAATCTGAAGTCAGCGGCGCCGGAAAAAGCGCCGCCGGGAAGCCGCGCGCCCGGCGCCGGATGGGCGAATTTTCCGACATGACGATGCTCAATTTCGATGAGCGCAAAGTGCCGCTGGTGTTCCGCGAGAATCGCCGCGCGCGCCGCATCATCATGCGCCTCGACTATGGTAAAGCGAGCGTCGTCATCGTGCTTCCGAAACGCACTTCGCGACAAGAAGGCAAGCGATTTGCGTTAAGCAACAAGGATTGGATCGCCGAGCGTCTCGACCAGCTGGCGGAGCCCATTCCGTTCCGCCACGGCGCGGTCGTTCCCTTCCTCGGCGAGAACCATCGCATCCGCCACCGCCCGACCGCGCGCGGCGTCGTCTGGTGCGAAGAGGGCGAGATCCATGTCGCCGGATACGAAGAGCATCTGCCGCGCCGGGTCCATGAATGGCTGAAGGCCGAAGCCAAGCGCGAGATCGAAACGCGCGCCCGCGACAAGGCCGCGACGATCGGCAAGAAGATCACCAAGATCTCGATCCGCGACACCAAGAGCCGCTGGGGCTCCTGCACCGACGAAGGCGAGCTCGCCTTCTCCTGGCGCTTGGTCCTCGCACCGAAATACGTGCTCGACTACGTGGTCGCGCATGAGGTCGCGCATCTGAAAGAAATGAATCACGGGCCGAAGTTCTGGAAGCTCTGCCGCGAGCTCAGCCCACGCTCGATCAATCTCGCGCGCGACTGGCTGGAATCCCACGGCACCGAGCTCTACCGCTACGGCCGCTAGTTTAACTTCCGCGTCTCTCCTCCGCGGAAGCTTGACCGCCGGGCCCCTGGCCCGGCGGTTTCCCTTTAGGCTAAGGCGAGGGCGGGCCCTGGCCCGGCGGTTTCCCTTTGGGCTAAGGCGAGGGCGGGCCCTGGCCCGGCGGTTTCCCTTTGGGCTAAGGTGCGGAAAGCCGCTTCAGACAAGGGTTTCGGCACCGGATGCGCAGGCTTCGCCGTTTCGTCTTCGCGCTGCTCAAGGTCGCCGTCATCCTCTATGCGACGATGGTCGGCATCCTATGGTTCATGCAGGACGCGATGCTCTATCACCGGAGCGACGGCGCGCCGATGCTGAACGATCCGGCGCTGCTGCCGAAGCGCGAGATTGTGTGCCTCACCACCGCAGACGAACTGAACCTGCGCGCATGGTATTTCCGCGCACGCGCCGATATGCCGACGGTGCTTTTCCTGCACGGCAATGCCGGCGATATCGGCAATCACCTGCCCTTCGCGAAATTCCTGATCGAGGCCGGCTATGGCGTGCTGGCGCTTGAGTATCGCGGCTATGGCGGCAATCCGGGGAAGCCGAACGAGCCGGGGTTGATCGAAGACGGGCGCGCCGGCCTCGCCTTCCTCAAGGCACAGGGCATTCCGGATTCCGGCATCGTGCTCTACGGAGAATCGCTCGGCACCGGGATCGCGGTGCAGCTCGCCGCCGAGCATCGGGTTCGAGCGCGGCGACAACAAGGCGCCGCTCTTCATCTTCCACGGCGCCGAGGACACGCTGATCCCGCCGGCACTCGGGCGCGCGCTCTTCGAAGCGGCGCGCGCGCCGAAGACCTGGCTCACCGTCGATGGGGCCGGTCACAACGACGTGCAGACGCCGGAAGCCGAGCGCGCGGTGCTGGATTTCCTCGCCAAACTGCCGAAAGGCCAGGCTTCGATCCCCACCTCGTCCCTGCCACCGATCGCGGCCTGCGGCAGCTGAATTTCCGCCCGGATCCGGCCTTGCCAGGCCGGGTTGGTTTGTTATGTTATAACAGATCAAATTCTGGATTTCCTGATGCGCAACGCCACGACCGCTCCGAAGACCCTGCTTTCCGCCAGCATGCCGATGCGCCTCGCCGGTGCCGTGCTGGCCGCGCTGCTGCTCTGGGCGGCGGTCCAGTGGGCGCTTTGATCCGATGAACGTCGCCCACAAGCATGTCCATCGCGCGCCGTTGCATGCGGCCGAAGGCACGGCGGCGATCGCGGTCTGCAATCTCACGGTGGCCTATAACCGGCATCCCGCGGTCCATCATCTCACAGGCGAGTTTCGCGAGGGCAGCCTCACGGCGCTCTGCGGCCCCAATGGCGGCGGCAAGAGCTCGCTTTTGAAAGCGATCGTCGGTTTGGCACCGGTCGTCTCCGGTCATGTCGACATTGCCGGCGACCGCAAGCGCGCCATCGCCTATCTGCCGCAAGTGGTCGAGGTCGACCGCGGCTTTCCGCTCAAAGTTCTCGACGTCGCCGATCTCGGCCATTGGCGCCGCAGCGGCGCCTTCGGCCGGCTGGGCGCCGCGCATCGGCAGCAGAGTCTCGCCGCCCTCGCCGCGGTGGGCTTGCAAGGGCTGGAGCTGCGCCCAATCGAGGCGCTCTCGGTCGGGCAGTTCCAACGCCTGCTGTTCGCGCGGCTGATCGTCGAGGATGCGCCGATCATCCTGCTCGACGAGCCGTTCAACGCGATCGACCAGCGCACCACCGAGGACCTGCTGCGGCTGATCGTCGGCTGGTCGCGGGAAGGCCGCACCGTCGTCGCCGCGATCCACGATCTCGACATGGCGCGCCGCGCCTTCCCCGAAACGCTGCTGATCGCGCGCGAGCCGATCGCCTGGGGCGCCACGCGCGAAGTGCTGAGCGACGCGCCTCTCGCGCGGGCGCGGAGTCTCGCCGAAGGCTGGCTGGAGAACGCGCCGGTTTGCGAAGTGCCGGCCTAGCGTCCGATCATGCTCCACGACCTCCTGATCGCGCCGTTCGCCGAGTTTGCGTTCATGCGCCGGGCGCTGATCGCCTGCATGGCCATCTCGCTCTCGGCCGGGCCGATCGGCTCGTTCCTGGTGCTGCGGCGGATGAGCCTGATGGGCGATGCAATGAGCCACGCCGTGCTCCCCGGTGTCGCGCTCGGCTTCATGCTGTTCGGGCTCGAGCTCTGGCCGATGGCCTTGGGCGGGCTCTGCGCCAGCCTGCTGGTCGCGCTGCTCGCCGGCGTCATCAGCCGCACGACGCCGCTGAAAGAGGATGCGAGCCTCGCCGGCTTCTATCTGATCTCGATCGCCAGCGGCGTGCTGATCATCTCGCTCCATGGCAGCAATGTCGATCTGCTGCATATCCTGTTCGGCTCGCTGCTCGGCGTCGATGACAAGTCGCTGCTGCTGATCGCGGGTGCGGCGACATTGACCCTGCTCGCCTTCGCCGTGATCTATCGCCCACTGGTGGTCGAATGCTTCGATCCCGGTTTCCTGCGCGTCGCGGCGGGCGGCCGGGCCGCGGGCCCCGGCGCCGTCGCGCATCTCGTCTTCCTCGTGCTGGTGGTCGTGAATCTCGTCGCCGGTATGCAGGCTCTGGGCACCTTGATGTCGGTCGGGCTGCTGTTGCTCCCCGCCGCGGCGGCGCGGCTCTGGGCCGGCAGCGTGGGCGGGCTGATGCTGACCACCAGCGGCATGGCGATGGCCGCCTCGCTGCTCGGCCTCATCCTCTCCTATCACCTCAACACGCCGTCCGGACCGGCCATCGTGCTGGTTGCCGGGCTGTTCTATCTTGCCTCACTGGCGCTCGGACGACGGGGCGGTCTGATCCGCCGCTATCTGCCGCGTCCGCATCTCGCCCACTGAACAGATCTCGCGCTTTCTCACACCCAAAGCCTTAGGCCCCAGCCCAAAGCCTCTTGATCCCCCCACAGGCTTTATGGAAAAGCTTGGGGCGGGGAGAAGCCGGCTCGGCGAAGAGCGGGCGCTGAGATATCGGGGACTTATGCTGTTGCGGCATTGCGTGCGGCCGGATCTGCCGCCATTGGCCTGGCTGCTCGAAATCGACGGCAGGGCCGAGAATCACCAGCTTCATTGCGGACCCAGCGTCATCACGACGCCGTCGGCCTTCTTCGAGGGCGCCTGGCCGGGGCGGCTCGGCGAAATGGATTTCACCGCGGCCGCGGAAGTTTTCGGCAGCGGCGGCGCGTTCGGGCCCGAGGGCTGGACCATCGTCACACCGAGCACGACGCTGGAAGCCGTGTTCTGCCGCCGCGACGGCGACGTGGTCTGCATCAGCAATTCGCTCCCCTTCCTGCTGGCCCATCGCGGCGACGCGCTCGATCCCGGTTTCCTCGATTATCACCGGACCTTCTTCGACATCATCCACGGCATCGGCCGCTCGCCGATCGTCTTTCCCTCGCGCCAATGCGCGGCCATCCGCGGCTACTTCCACAGCAACTTCGTCGTCGGGCCTTCGCTCGAGATCGCGGCGAAGCCGAAGCCCGGCGCGCCGCATTTCGCGAGCTTCGCCGCCTATCGCGGCTATCTCACCGCGACCGTCAAAGCGACGCTCGACAACGCGGCCGATCCGGCACGCCCTGCGCCCTATACAGCACTGACCACCGCATCCCGCGGCTATGATTCCGTCGCCGGTGCGGTGATCGCCCGCGAGGCCGGGGGCAAGGACGCGATCACCCATGGCTATGCGCGACGCGCCTTCGGGAAGATGGATTCCGACAGCGGCGAGGAAATCGCAGACGCGCTCGGCCTCGACGTGCGGGTGTTCGACCGCACGGCCTATCTCGACAATCCCAACCTTCCGGCCAACCCGGAGGCGGAGTTCCTGAGCCACGGATTGGAAGGCGTGGATGTGAACTTCCTTTCCTTCGAGCCGGTGCTGCCGCATCGCGTCCTCTTCACCGGCGTCCATGGCGATACGATCTGGGACAAGAACAAGCAGCCGAATGCGGTGATGGCGCGCGGCGATCTTTCCGGCGCCTCGCTGGGCGAGTTCCGCCGGCGGGTCGATTTCATCCATCTGCCGCTGCCCTTCGTCGGCGCGCTCCGGCATTCCGATCTGCATGCGATCGCCAACAGCCCGGAACTCGCGCCCTATTCGATCGGCGGCGGCTACGACCGGCCTTTGCCGCGGCGCATCGCCGAAGAGGCCGGCATCGCCCGTTCGGCCTTCGGCATGGCGAAGAAGGCGACCGCGCTGCTGTTCTTCAACTTCCAGCCGGGCCTGAGCGACCGGCTTTCGCGATCGACCCGGCAGTCGCTGCAAAGCTTCGCCGCGACCTGGCGCTTGAGCCTGGCGCAGCGCCTGCACCTGGCGCTGAACGCGGTGACGGCGGGTGCGGTGGACCTGATCCGGCTGTTCGAGAAGCGCAGCGGCATCGCGCGACGCCTGGGTCTCGGTGTACCGCTCGGCCTGCTGCTGTCGGAGCTCGATCTCGGCACGGTCGACACCCCGATGACGGTGATGACTCTGCACTGGGCCATGACCGAAATGACCGCCCGTTACCGCGCCGCGCTCGAAGGTGCGAGCCGGTTGATTCCGACCGCCGATCGCCGCATCATGGCGCCCGAGAGGCCGGAAGCGCGGCCGAATGACGAGCTTGGATGGGTTCGATGAACATCCTCGTGCTGCAGAACGACAAGGCTTCGCCGATCTCGCTGCTCGGCGACTATCTTCAGGCGGCGGGGGCCAAGCTCACCACCCTCCTGCCGCATCACGGCGACAAGCTGCCGGCCACACCGGAAGGTTTCGACGGCGCGGTCATCCTCGGCGGGCCGCAGCATGCGCATGACGATGCGCGCTTCCCGGCCTTCCTGCCGATGCTGGACCTGCTCCGCACCTTCCATGAACAGACCAAGCCGCTGCTCGGCATGTGCTTGGGCGGCCAGCTGATGGCCCGCGCCTTCGGCGAGAAGGTGCGGGTCAACGACACGTTCGAGTTCGGCTTCCTGCCGATCGAGATCACGCCCGAAGGCCGCGACGACCCGCTGCTCGCCGGCCTCGCCCCGCGCCAGCGCATCATGCAATGGCATGAGGACACGTTCGGTCTCCCCGAGGGCGGCGTGCGCCTGATGACCGGCGAGACCTGCGCCAACCAGGCGTTTCGCTTCGGGCGTACCGCCTATGGCTTCCAGTGCCATTGGGAAGTCTCGGTCGATCTCGCCAAGGACTGGGTCAGCAATTTCGGCCATGTGCTGCAGAACAAGCTCGGCGAGGCCGGCGCCGCGGAGACGATCACGCGGGCCAAGGGCGAGTTCGAGAAATACGGCCGCCGCGCCACCGATTTCTGCCGCGTCGTGTCCCAGCGCTGGGCCGACCTCGTCACCGCGGCCAAGCAGGGACTGATCGAGCCGAGCGGCCGCGCGGCTTAAGCGGCGGATCCTTCCAATGCACCGCCGTCATGCCAAGGCTTGGCCTTGGCATCCACGAGTCTGTTTGGGCTTGGGCGCGGTCTTGCGGATGGAAACTCGTAGATCCCAAGGCCGAGCCTTGGGATGACGAACGAGTATGGGGAAGAGGCGGAGCTCTACATGCAAGGCCACGAGTGAGTGCGGGGAAGCCGCGGAACTATGCCGCCAGGGCGCGGATCTTCTTGAGGTCGGCGAGGAAGGCCTGGTAGGCGGCTTTCTTGTCGGCTTCGTCGGGGATGCGCAAGAGATAGCTGGGGTGGACCGTGATGTAGCCGGGGCGGTTCTCGAAGCTGGTCTTGCCGCGGGCCTTGGTGACCGAGACCGCTTTGCCGGCCAGGGCGGCGGCCGCGGTGCCGCCCAAAGCCACGACCAGCTTCGGGTGGACGAGGTCGAGCTCCTTCATCAGCCACCAGCGATAGCGCTTCACCTCGCCCATGGTCGGCTTCTGGTGGATGCGCTTCTTGCCACGCTGCTCGAACTTGAAATGCTTCACCGCGTTGGTGACATAGACCTTGCTGCGGTCGATGCCGGCCTCCTCCATCGCCTGATCGAGGATCTTGCCGGCGGGACCGACGAAAGGCTTGCCGGCCCGGTCTTCCTGATCGCCCGGCTGCTCGCCGACGAAGGCGATCGCGGCGCCTTCCGGACCTTCGCCGAGCACCGCGTGATCGGCACCGGGCACGAGAGGCTCGGCTGCGGCAATCAGCTTGTTCAGCGCCTTCAGGCTCTTCGGGTCTTGGTCCGCCATCGCCGCAACGGCTTTCTCGGGATCGCGTTTCGCCGGCATCGCCGCCTCCTTCTCGATCATCCCTCGCATCCGCTGGTGCGCATCATGCACCAGAGAGGAAACCGCCTGCGTCTCCGGAAGGTTGCGCCAGTATTTCTTCGGCATGTGGCCCAGCATCGCCTTCGGATTGACCCGTGCCGGGTTGAAGATGCTTTCGTAATAGCTCCGCCAGGCGGTTTCGAGCGGGTCGCCGTCCGGCGCATCGGCACGTCGGGCGGGCGGTCCCGGGATCAGCGTTTCGCGATCCCAGTGGAGTGAGCCCAAGGGCGTCAGGATCGACCAGGCGAGATTGCGGAACCGGCTGACGAAGAACGGCGCCGCCGCTTCCAGGATGAAATGCTCGGGCTCGAACCAGGCGACGTAGCGCTCGGCGCCGTCCGGGTCCTGCACCGCACGGAAGCGCAGGAAGGCGTGCATCTTGTGGACATCACGCCGGATGGTCTTGGCCATGCGGCTCAAGCGGTGGACCAGAGGGTCGCTGGCAATCTCCAGCAAGGCGCGCTCGCCCTGCAGCACGCGCCAGATGAGTTGATAGAGCAACGCGTAGCGTTCCGGGTCACTGTGACAAACCACCAGCGCGATCAGTTCCGTGATTCCGCGCGGCAGGGCGACGGCCGGGGCCTCGGCCTCGCGCGTTGCTTTGCCGAACAAGTCTTCGGTTCGCCAGACCACGCGGTCCGGCGCCACGCCGGCAGCGATCAGCCGCCGCACCGCCGCGCGGAATCCGTCGAGATCGGCGCCGGACTCCAGCGCGACATGAACCGGCTGCATCAAAAGAGATCCAATTGTTGCACCGGCGCAGTCAGGAGTCCGCGCAGGTCCACCCGATCGGTCAGGCGTAGGGGCCGATGATCGGCGGCGATGAGGAACGGCCGCAATCGCCTGACACCGGTGGTGAGGCGGGCGAGATCGCTCATCCGCAGCTTTGCATGACGGCGTACCAGGAGGATGCGATCGACGGCGCGCACGCCGAGGCCGGGCACGCGCAGCAGGAGCTCGCGCTCAGCTGTGTTCACGTCGATCGGAAAGCGCGCGCGGTTCTTCAGCGCCCAGGCGAGCTTCGGATCGATCTCGAGGTCCAGCATGCCCGCCTCGCCGCCGCTGGCGATTTCGGCGACGGAGAAGCCGTAATAGCGCAGCAGCCAATCCGCCTGGTAGAGCCGGTTTTCGCGCTGCAAGGGCGGCGCTTTCAGCGGCAGCACCGCGCTCGCCGCCGGGATCGGGCTGAAGGCGGAATAGTAGACGCGGCGCAGCTTGTAAACGTCGTAAAGCGATGCGCTCGTTTCCAGCACCTGCGCGTCGTTGGTGGCATCGGCGCCGACGATCATCTGAGTGCTTTGCCCGGCCGGTGAGAAGCGGCGCTTCTCCTCTTTCGCCTCGTCGATGCGCTCGCGCATCTGGCCCATGGCGTGGGTAATGGTGCCGGTGTTCTTCTCCGGCGCGAGACGCTTCAGACTCTGCGCCGAGGGGATCTCGATATTGATCGAGAGGCGATCGGCCCAAAGCCCGGCCTGCTCGATCAGCCAGGGGCTCGCCTCCGGAATGGTCTTCAGATGGATATAGCCGGCGAAGCCATGGTCGCGACGGAGCTTCTTCGCGACCAGCATCATCTGCTCCATCGTGTGGTCGGGCGAGCGAATGATGCCGGAGGACAGGAACAGGCCCTCGATGTAGTTGCGCTTGTAGAAGCCGAGCGTGAGGTTCACGACCTCGTCGACCGAGAAGCGCGCGCGCGGGACGTTCGAGGAGCGCCGGTTGACGCAATAGGCGCAGTCGTAGAGGCAATAATTGGTCAGCAGGATTTTCAGCAGCGAGACGCAGCGGCCGTCCGGCGTATATGCGTGGCAGATGCCGTTGCTGGTAGAGCCGATGCCGGCACCTTTGGCTGTGCTGCGCTTCGGTGCGCCGGAGGACGCGCAGGATGCGTCGTACTTCGCCGCATCGGCCAGAATGCGCAGCTTGGCGGTGAGCTTGTCGTCCATAATGTTCATGGTATGTTCTTTGGGCGGGACGCGCAACCCGAAGTGCGGAGGGTGATTCGGAGCCTCTCCCTGGCCCTCCCTTGTGTGGGCCCCTGTACAGGGAGCCAACACTTTCACTCAATGGATAGATGGCTGCAGATCAGCCTCGACAGGCCGGCGTTTTGACGGATTATTTCGGGCTCCCGGTCAGCAGTTGAATCGGCTTCGCATGAAGTTTGGCGAGAACCCCCCTTGAAAAGGGAGAGCCCTTACTTTCAGAGGGCGAAAGGTGGGCCAAACCTCCCCGACGGTGAGCGGTCCCACTATATGACATGCGCCCATGGAGGTCCCTCGCACACTGCTGGCAGCTTGCCCGGAGGTGGCAGATGCTGCGATCACTCGAAATGGAGGACCTAAAGGTCCCCTCGTTCGGTAAGTGTATATTTTGCGGCTGCACTGAAAATCTGACAGACGAGCATATTGTCCCGGAGGCGCTGACCGGTACTGTCGGAGAAATGGTTATATTTGATGGCTCATGTGCCGATTGTAATCGGTATGCAAACGAGAATTATGAGAACCGCGCTCTGCAGAATGACTTTCTGGTCGTGAGGAATGTGTTGAATCTTCGCAGGAAGAAGCGGGCAGCAAAAAAGCGCAAGCCGCGCAGAATGCCGCTAGTAGCATACGGAGCCGATGTTGATGCTCTCAACGATGTCGGTTTCGACCATGAGCTTCCCGCTGAACACTACCCCGATACCTTCACGTATATTTACCACGGGCCCGCAGGAATCCTCACCGGCACTGATAGGTCACAGCCTCATCGTGATGTGAGGATGGGTCTTGTTCATCTCGGTCTCCCAAATCGTATTGTCCCGACTCATCTTCAGACGGAGGAACTACATCACTGGGGAACTCCGGAGATGCTGTACGCGAAGATGGCTTATTGCTGGGCCGTCGCGAAAGAAGGACTTGATGCATTTGATGCGACAGATCTACTCGATTTGTTGCGAGGGAAACGGGCTGATGTCTTTAATTTTGTTGGCAGCCCAATCCAGGAAGAAAAACTCGCAATGCTGCGGTTGCACAAATTCTATTTCAGGAAGCGCGGCGAGGTAACCACGGTCCTTGTGCATTTCCTGGCTTCATTTGGCGGTCCGATATATGAAGTGGTCATTGGAAGGGCCAAATGACGAAAGAGATAGACCTAGTCACAAGCGACGCTTAGGCGGCCAAGCGGGCGGGATGCAGTAGTTCGCCGCATGATGAACACTCCGCCTCAAGATGAAGAAGCGAAGCGTCGTCGTGACTGCCATAGAAAGCTATGCTAGCCAGCTGTTTCGAACGCCAGGCCCACGCTTTGTAAGACGCGTCCAGGGTCGGTCAAATGGTCGCGCTCATCGGCATCTCCTACGCTTAGCGACCTTGGGATTGCCGCGCGTTCAGTCAAGGCAACAATCCCCAAGGGAGAGAGAAAGAGGGTGCGGGGATCAGTGCGCGCCGGCGCCGCTAGCGCCGGTCGACTTCTTCAGGACCAGCGCCATGCCGAGGGCCACGACCAGGGCGATGCCCAGCAGGAAGAACGTATCGCTGTAGGCCATGATGGTCGACTGGCGGCGGACCGAGCGGCCGATGGCGATGACAGCCTGATGCTGGGCGGTCGCCGGATCCGAAATGCCGTGGGTGAGGAAATACCGGGTCAATTCGGCGATGCGCTGGCGGGTCGCCTCGTTGAACTGCGAGACGCTCTGGCTGATCACGTTGGAATGATACTGCTCGCGCTTGGTGAGCAAGGTCTGCAAAAGCGCGATGCCGATGGCGCCGCCCAAGTTCCGGGTCATGTTGAAGAGCCCCGAGGCCGAGCCGGCGTTCTCCGCCTCGATGCCGGCCGAGGCGACCGCCGAGAGCGGCGTCATCACCATCGCCTGTCCGAGCGCGCGCACGATGTTGGGCCAGAAGAGCTGCGGACCGGCATAATCGACGGTGAGGTAGATGTTCATGAAGTTGCTGACGGCGAAGAGCGTGAAGCCGAGGCCGATCAGGATCCGCGCATCGACCGACCGCATCAGGCGCGGGACCAGCGGGATGAAGATGAGCTGCGGGATGCCGGTCCAGGCCAGGACCTCGCCGATCTGCTCGGCGTTGTAGCCCTGCACCTGCGAGAGATAGAGCGGCAGGATGAAGGAGGAGCCGTAGAGTGCCGCGCCCAGCAGCACGTTCGAGAGCGTGCCCAGGCCGAAGTTGCGGCGGAGCAGCAGGCGCAGATTGAGCAGCGGACGCTGCACGGTGAGCTCGATCACCAAGAACGCGCTCAGCGCCGCCGCCGCCGTGATGGCGAGATAGGTGATGAAGTCGGAGCCGAACCAGTCGTCCTTGTTGCCTTCCTCGAGGAAGGTCTGCAAGGCGCCAAGACCGATCGCCATGGTGATGATGCCGAGCCAGTCGCCCTGCTTCAAGAGGCCGAGCTGCATCGCGGCCTTGGGCAGGCCATAGACCAGCATGCCGAGCATGATGAGACCCGGCACCAGGTTCACATAGAAGATGTATTCCCAGCCGTAGTTCTCGTTGAGATAGCCGCCGATGGTCGGGCCGATCGCCGGTGCGAAGGTGGCGGAGAGCGCGAAGAGGGCGAGGCCGACCGGCTGCTTGGAGCGCGGCAGCATGGTCACGATGATCGTGAAAGCCAGCGGAATGAGCGCGCCGCCGCTGAAGCCCTGGAAGGCGCGCAGGACGATCATCTCGCTCAAATTGCCGGCATAGGCACAGGCGACCGAGAAGGCCAGGAACAGGACCGTGCTGACCAGCAGGTAGGTCCGCATCGAGAAGACGCGGGCGAACCAGCCGCTCAGGGGAATGACGATGATCTCGGTAATCAGATAGGAGGTCGAGATCCAGCCGCCGTCATCGATGCCGGCGCCGATGGCACCCTGGATGTCGGCCAGCGACGAGTTGACGATCTGGATGTTCAGGACCGCGAGGAAGGCACCGAGCGCCGCGCCGACCACCGCGATCCAGGTCTTCAGCGAGACTGCGTCGGTGTTCTGGTTGGCGGGCGGGCCTTTCGGCGTGTCCGTCGTCTTCAGTGCCGGGGTCTTGAAGTCCGGCAGGCGTTCGGGCTTGCCATCGAAGGTTTCAGCGACGGACATGGTGGTTCCCCTGCCCTCTTCGTTCAATTGCTGGCGACTTTGGTGCTCTCGGCAGCCGGGCGGGTGTCGATCACCGGCTCGGCCGACATGCCGGGGCGGAGACGGCCGAGCAGGTCGCCGTCGAGCTCGAGCGCGATCTTCACCGGGATGCGCTGCACGATCTTGGTGAAGTTGCCGGTGGCGTTGTCCGGCGGCAGCAGCGCGAATTCGAGGCCGCTCGCCGGCGCGAGGCTGTCGACCTTGCCCTTCACGGTGACGCCGGGCAGGCCGTCGATCTCGATCTCCACCGGCTGGCCGGTCTTCACATCGGCGAGCTGCGTCTCCTTGAAATTGGCGACGACATAGACCGCGTGCAGCGGCACGACGGCCATCAGCTGGGTGCCGGCCTGCACATACTGGCCGGTCCGCAAGGAACGCGCGCCGACGGTGCCGTCGATCGGCGCCACGATCGTGGTGTAGCTCAGGTTCAACTCGGCCTGGGCCTGCACGGCTTCGAGGCGCTGCACCTGGGTCTCGGACTTCGCCTTTGCGGTGGTCAGCACGTCAACCCGCTGCTTGGCTGCGGTCAGCGCAGCACGGTCACGCTGCAGATTGGCGTTCTGCTGCTGCAGCACGGTCTGCGCCCGCTGCTCGTCCTGGACCGAGGTCACCTTCTGGGCGGTCAGGTTGTGATAGCGGGTATAGTCCTGCTGCGCGAAGGAGACGCCGGCCTGGTCGGACTGAATCGCCGCCTGGGCCTGCTGAATCACCGACTGTTGCTCTTCGAGCTGGGCCTCGATGTTCTCGACATCGGCCTTGGCACTGGCGACGTCGGCTTTCGCCTGGTCGAGGGCGGTGCGGAAGTCGCGGTCGTCGATCACCGCCAGAACCTGGCCGGCCTTCACCGGCTGGTTGTCCTCCACCTTCACATCGGCGATGTAGCCCGAGACCTTCGGGGCGATCGTCGTGTAGTCCGCCTGGACATAGGCGTCGTCGGTCGATTCCAGGAACCGCCCGGTCTTGTACCAATAGCTGCCGAAAGCGCCGGCCGCGACGACGACCACCGCCGCTGCACTGCCGAGAAGGATCCGCCGCAAAGTCCGCTTCATCTCTGTTCTCCCCCCAAGGGTGTCTGACCGGGGCTTGTTGGAATGTACGGTACAGTACATATTACTGCCGTAACCTCCGTCAAGCCGATCGCAGTGATCTGGATCACAAATCCTCAACTGCAACCTATACCTTGGTTTATGACATTGAATTTGGCTCATTTTATGAGCGTTTTTCATGAGCCGTCGGGCCCCGGGACCGGAAAGACCGGATGGCCGACATTGAATTGAACCGTCCAGTACGTTACATTACGTGGACAATGGAGGTGAAAATCATGGCCAGAGCCGCAGCGACCCATGTCGCAGACCGACCGGCCCGGACCCGGTGCTCCCCCGAAGAACGCCGCAAGTCCATTCTCGCCGCCGCGCAGAAGGTCTTCCTGGAGCGGGGCTATGCCAATGCCAGCATCGATGCGGTGGTCGAGCTGGCCGGCGGATCCAAGGCGACGGTCTATCAGCAGTTCGGCAGCAAGGAGGGCCTGCTCGGCGCCCTGGTCGCCGAAGGTGCGGAAGAACTCGCGCACCTGGTGCATGAACTGCCGCTCGACGGCGCGCTGGAGGAAAGCCTGCGCGCCTTCGGCCGGGGCTATCTCGGCCTTATCATGCGGCCGGACCGGCTCGCCCTCTTCCGCCTGACGATCGGCGAATGCGGGCGGATACCGGAGATCGGCGATGTCTTCTATCGCACCGGCCCGCAGACGGTCGCGAAATACGTGACCGAGTTCTTTCGCGGCGTTGCGGCGGCCGGCCTGATCGAGACTGCCGATCCCGAACGCGCCGCGCACCAGTTCATCCACTCGCTGCGCGGCGATCTCTATCTGCAGAACCTGCTCAATCCCACGCGCCGCCCGACCGAGGCCGAGCTCAACCGGCATATCGATTTCGTGGTCGAGACATTCCTCGACGGGTTCCGCGCGCGGCGCGGCCCGGGCCGCTGACGCGTCATCCGGATCAATTTAACCTCTTCGCAACATCTTGGCGGCACCATGTCTTGATCAAGATCAGGACACCAGGTTGCCCGCATGTTGCGCAAGTTCAGTATCGGCCGAAAACTCTTTCTCATCCCCCTCACCTTCACCATCATTCTGCTCTCGGTCACCGCCTACATGCTCTACGACATGCGCGCGGGCATGATCGAGGACCGCAAGGCGAAGCTGCGCGCCCTGGTCGAAACCGCGCTCAGCACGGTCAACCGCTTCGGCGACCTCGCCGAAAAGGGCGCGATGCCCGAAGCCGAGGCGCAGAAGCAGGCGCTCGAAGCGCTCGCCGCGACTCATTTCGACGGCAAGAACTATTTCTTCGTGTTCGGCCGCGACGGCATCCTGAGGATGCATCCGACGCGCAAGGACGACATCGGCACCAACATGTTCGAGCTGAAGGACCCGCAGGGCCGCGCCAATTACCAGGGCTATGCCGAGGCTGCGAAGACCATGCCGGCGCTCGAAGGCTTCTCGCAGTTCCTGGGCCGCCGCCCGGGCTCGACCGTCAACGATACGCCGAAGCTGTTCCTCAGCGCCTACGACAAGCATTGGAACTGGATCGTTTCGACCGGCATCTTCATCGACGACGTGAACGCGATCTTCCTGCGCCGGGCCGGCATCGTCGTCGGCCTGCTGGCTGCGGGCCTGGCCGCCGGCCTCGCGCTCACCCTGATGCTCAGCCGCGCGATCACCAAGCCGCTCAACCGCACCGTGAGCGCGCTCGAAGGCTTGAGCGAAGGCCGCTTCGAGAGCGAAGTACCGGCCGACAATTCCAGGACCGAGATCGGCCGCCTGAGCCGCGCCTTCCTGCACTTCCGCGAGAAGCTGATGGAGACCGAGGCGCTGCGGCGCCGGCAGGAGGAAACCCAGCGCCAGGCGGAAGCCGAGCGCCGCGCGACCATGCTGCGTTTCGCCGACGAGTTCGAGTCTGCGGTCGGCAACGTCGTCGAATCCCTGGCCAGCGAGGCGGGACAGGCCTCGGCCGTCGCCGCCGGCCTGAGCGGCAGCGCGCAGGCTTCGGCGGAAGGCACGCAGCGGGTCAACACCGCCGCCAGCTCCGTCGCGTCGAACGTGCAGACCGTCGCCGCCGCCGCCCAGGAACTCTCGGCATCGATCGCCGAGATCGGACGGCAGATCAGTGTCGCCCGTGGCGTGGTGCAGACCACGCGGACCCAGTCGAGCGAGACCGAACAGCGGGTCGCCGATCTCTCCGGCAAGGTGGCGGCGATCGGCTCGATCATCGATATTATCAACGACATCGCCGACCAGACCAATCTGCTCGCCCTCAACGCCACCATCGAGGCCGCCCGCGCCGGCGAGGCGGGGAAGGGCTTTGTCGTGGTCGCGTCAGAGGTCAAGGCGCTGGCCAACCAGACCACCAAGGCGACCGACGACATCCGCAAGAACATCGAGGCCGTCCGCACGGCGACCGCGCAGGCGGTCGATTCGGTGCGCGGCATCGCCTCGGCGGTCGGCGAACTCGACCAGACCACCGGCGCCATCGCCGCCGCGGTCGAGCAGCAGAACGCCGCGACCGCCGAGATCAGCCGCAACACCTCGATCACCGCCGATGAGACCCAGGCGATCACCGAGGCGATCGCGGAAGTGACCGGCTCGGTCGGCACCACCGACCAGTCCGCCCGCGAGGTCGACCGCTCCTCGGCGGCGATGCGCGACAAATCGGAGACCATGCGCAAGGAGCTGCAAAGCTTCCTCAGTCGAATCCGCGCGGCCTGATCGGCCAGGCAAACGTCGGCCAGCAACAATCGGATAGCGTCGCGGCATCGGAACGCCGATCGTTTGCGCTCCTCAAGCGGAGCCCGACATGTCGCGCCTCGATCCCGTCACCCGCATGTCCGGCAGCGACTGGCTGTTGCTGATCGTGCTGTCGGTGCTCTGGGGCGGGTCGTTCTTCTTCGCCAAGATCGCGATCGCGGAATTGCCGCCGCTCACCATCGTGCTGGGCCGCGTGGTCATTGCCGCGCTCGCCTTGCATCTGCTGATCGTTGCAACCGGCCAGCGCATGCCCGGCGATCTTCGCCTCTGGCGCGATTTCCTGGTGATGGGCCTCCTCAACAACGCGATCCCGTTCAGCCTGATCTTCTGGGGGCAGAAGGAGATCGCGAGCGGCCTCGCCTCGATCCTCAATGCGACGACTCCGCTCTTCGCCGTGCTGGTCGCCCATGCCTGCACCGTGGAGGAGAAGGCGACGCCGGCAAAATTGCTCGGCGTGGCGCTCGGCATCGGCGGCGTGGCGTTGATGGTCGGCGTCGACTTCGCCGCCGGATTGGGCGCCCATCTCTGGAGCGAGCTTGCGGTTCTGGGCGCGGCACTGTCCTATGCCTTCGCCGGCGTGTTCGGGCGTCGCTTTCGAGGCAAGCCACCGCTGGTCGTGGCGGCCGGGCAATTGACGGGAAGCTCGGCGCTGATCCTGCCGCTCGCGCTGCTGATCGATCGGCCGTGGACCGGCACACTGCCGAGCGGCGCGACCGCAGCCTCAGTCATCGCGCTCGCTCTGCTCAGCACCGCGCTCGCCTATGTGATCTTCTTCCGCATCCTGGCACGCGCCGGCGCCACCAACCTGCTGCTGGTCACCTTCCTCATCCCGGTGAGCGCGCTGATGCTCGGCGTCGCCTTTCTCGGCGAGGTGTTGAGCCCGCATCAGCTCGCCGGCATGGTTTTGATCGGCTGCGGCCTCGCCGCGATCGACGGACGGCCGCTCCGGATCCTGCGCGCCGCTACCTGATCTCGAAGACCGGCTGGCCGAGGACGTCCATTCGCGGTGTCACGCCGAGGCCGGCCCCGGTCGGTGCCGCCATCATTCCCTGTTTGCGCTGGGCGGCGCCCTCGGCGATCGAGACCGTCACATAGGAGTTGAAGTCGGTCGCCGAGAACAGGAGTTCCGGCGGCGTCGAATGGGCGAGATGGGCGATCGCCGTGGTCGCGATGTCGCCGCCCCAGGTGTCCTCGATGGTCATGGCGATGCCGAGCGAGACGCAGAGATCGCGGATCTCCTTGGCGCGGGTCAGGCCGCCGACCTTGGAGATCTTCAGGTTGATCACGTCCATGGCGCGATCCTCATGGCCCTTCAGGACCGCGCCCAGGGAATCGATCACCTCGTCGAGGATGAAGGGCCGCGCGGTGCGCTCGCGGATCGCGCGGCATTCCTCGTAGGACATGCAGGGCTGCTCGATATAGACATCGACGTCCTTCACCGCATCCACCACGCGCGCCGCCTGGTGCATCAACCAGCCGGTATTGGCATCGGCGATCAGCACGTCGCCGCGCCGGAGCTCGGCGGCGCAGGCCTTGATGCGCTCAATGTCGGTATCGGGATCACCGCCCACTTTGAGCTGGAACTTGGAATAGCCTTCGCTGCGATACTGGCCGACCCGCGCCGCCATCGCCTCGGGGGATTCCTGGCTGATCGCGCGGTAGAGCTTGAAGCTCTCGCCGGTGCGGCCGCCGAGCAGGGTCGCGACCGGCAGGTTCGCCACCTTGCCGAGGATGTCCCAGCAAGCGACGTCGATCGCCGATTTCACGTAAGGATGGCCGCGCAAGGCGCCGTCCATGCGCCGGTTGAGGACGCCGAGGTCGCGCGGATCGAGGCCGATCAGCTTCGGCCCGATCTCGCGGATGCCGGTGCGCGCCCCTTCCGCATAGGCCGGGAGGTAGGCCGGGCCGAGCGGGCAGACCTCGCCATATCCGGTGATTCCCTGATCGGTTTCGACGGCGACGATCGTCGAATCGAAGACTGCGACAAAGTTGCCGCCCGACCAGCGATAAGTGCCTTCGTGCAGCGGCAGTTCCACGCGATAGGCGCGAATGGCGGTGATCCTCATGTTTCGGCTGGTCCTCTTTCCACGAATGGCTGCGCCGTGACGCTTTCATTAAAGACAGTCTACTTGCGCTAAATCAAAGCGGTCTCCCGGTCGGCGGCGCAATTTTTCACCAGCGTAACCCGCTCGAACCTTTGGAGGAAGCGATGTCCTCGACAACCGTCAACACCGGCACGCCGGACCGGAGCGCGACGACGCCGCGCAAATTGCGCCTCGGCGCGCTCACCGCCCTGGTGATCGGGTCCATGGTGGGATCGGGCGTCTTCGGCCTGCCGCATGACATGGCAAAAGCCGCCGGACCGCTCGCCATCCTCATCGGCTGGGGCATCACCGCGGTCGGCATGCTGGCGCTGGTCTTCGTCTATCAAAGCCTCGCCATGCGCAAGCCCGATCTCGACGCCGGCCCCTATGCCTATGCCCAGGCCGGTTTCGGTCCCTTCGTCGGGTTCAACAGCGCCTGGGGCTATTGGCTCTCAGCCTGGATCGGCAACGTCTCCTATGCGGTGCTGGTGTTCTCGGCACTTTCCTACTTCTTTCCGCTCTTCGGCGACGGCAACACCTGGCAGGCGGTGGCCGGCGCCTCGGTGCTGCTCTGGGCGGTGCATTTCCTGATCCTCTCCGGCGTGCGCCAGGCGGCCCTGGTCAACGCGATCACCACGGTCGCCAAGATCGCACCGATCGTGCTGTTCGTCGCGGTCGCTGCGGTCGCCTTCAAGCTCGATGTCTTCTCGATGGATTTCAGCGGCCCGGCGGACGGCGCGCTCGGCGGCATGCTGGACCAGGTGAAGTCGACCATGCTGGTGACGCTCTGGGTCTTCATCGGCATCGAAGGCGCCAGCGTGGTTTCCTCGCGCGCCGAGCGGCGCCGCGACATAGGCGCCGCCACCATCGCCGGCTTCATGACCTGCCTCGGCCTCTATGCCCTGGTTTCGCTGCTGTCGCTTGGCGTGATGCAGCGGCCCGAGCTTGCCGCGCTCAACAACCCCTCGATGGCCGGCGTGCTGGAGAGCGTGGTCGGCGCCTGGGGTGCTGCCCTCATCAACATCGCGGTCGTGGTCTCGGTGGTGGGCGCGTTCCTCAGCTGGACCCTGTTCGCGGCGGAGATCGCCTTCGTTGCGGCGAAGCGCGAGACCCTGCCGAAGATCTTCGCGGTCGCCAACGACAACGGCTCGCCGGCGGCGGCACTCTGGATCACCAATGCGCTGGTCCAGGTGTTCCTCTTCGTGACGCTCTATGCGCAGAGCACCTATCAGGCACTCTACTACATCGCCTCGACCGCGATCCTGGTGCCTTACGTCTTCTCCGGCGCCTATGCGCTGAAGCTCGCCGTCACCGGCGAAGGCTATGCGAGCGGCGAGACCCGGATCGGCGGCCTGCTGGCGGGGCTGGTCGCGACGGTCTATGGCGCCTGGCTGGTCTATGCCGCTGGCCCGGCCTATCTCTTCATGTGCGCGATGCTCTATGCGCCCGGCATCATCGCCCATGTGATCGCCCGCCGCGAGGCCGGCAAGCGCCTGTTCCACCCGATCGAGCTGCTGCTCGCCGCCGGCCTGCTGGTGGCCGCAGCCTGGGCCGCCTACGACGTCTGGGCTGGCATCATCAGCCCGCTTTGAGTGTGCATCATGGAACTGAAAACGATCACGACCGAGCTCGGCGTTCATTCGGAAATCGGCCGCCTGCGCGAGGTGATGGTGCACCGGCCCGATCTCAGCCTGCAGCGCCTGACGCCTGAGAATTGCCGCAGCCTGCTGTTCGACGACGTGCTCTGGGTGAAGAAGGCGCGGCAGGAGCATGACGCCTTCGTCGATGCCCTGCGCGAGCGCGGCGTCACGGTGCGCGACTTCGGCACCATGCTGGCGGAGACCCTGGCGATCCCCGAAGCGCGCGCCTGGCTGCTCGACCGCCGTCTTGCACCGGGCACCATCGGCGCCGATGTCGCCGAAGAGCTCCGCCCCTGGCTGAACGAAGTGCCGGCCGACTGGCTGTCGCATCACCTGATCGGCGGCATCACTCGCGCCGAGTTCCCGGATGCGCCGCGCGGCCTCCTCGCGCGGACGCTGGAGCCGCAGGATTTCCTGCTGCCGCCGCTGCCGAACCAGCTCTTCACCCGCGACACGTCCTGCTGGATCTATGGCGGCGTCTCGGTCAACCCGATGTTCTGGCCGGCCCGCCGCCCCGAGGCCGCCAATGTCGCCGCGGTCTATCGCTTCCACCCGCGCTTCAAGGGCGCCAAGTTCGAGACCTGGTGGGAGCTCGACGATTCCCCCACCGGGTTCCCCAGCCTCGAAGGCGGCGACGTGATGCCGGTCGGACGCGGCGTGGTCCTGATCGGCATGGGCGAGCGCTCGACTCCACAGATGGTGACGGCGCTCGCCAGGCGCCTGTTCGCCAAGGGTGCGGCCGAGCGGGTGATCGGCGCGCTGATGCCGCGCGACCGAAGCTTCATGCATCTCGACACCATCTTCACCTTCTGCGCACCGGATCTCGCGACGCTCTATCCCCAGGTGGTGGATCGGATCAGGAGCTTCAGCCTGCGACCGGGCAAGACCGCCGACGCGCTTGACATCGTCGAGGAGAAGAAGCCGTTCGTCGAAGTCGTGCAGGAGGCGCTGGCGCTGAAGCAGCTGCGCCTGGTGCCGACCGGCGGCGATTCTTACGAAGCCGAGCGCGAGCAATGGGACGACGGCAACAATGTCGTGGCGATCGAGCCCGGCGTGGTCGTCGGCTATGACCGCAATGTCTACACCAACACCAAGCTCCGCCGCGCCGGGATCGAGGTCATCACGATCGAAGGCTCGGAGCTCGGCCGCGGCCGCGGCGGCGGTCACTGCATGACCTGCCCGCTGATCCGCGAGCCGCTTTAATTTCAGGAGTACCGAACATGCCCGTCAATCTGCGCGGCCGCAACGTCCTCACCTTGGAGGACTTCACGCCGCAGGAGATCCGCTTCCTGCTGCGCCTCTCGGTCGATTTGAAATCCGCCAAGCTCGCCGGCACCGAGCAGCCGCGGCTCAAGGGCAAGAACATCGCCCTCATCTTCGAGAAGGATTCGACCCGGACCCGCACCGGCTTCGAGGTCGCGGCCTATGACCAGGGCGCGCATGTCACCTATCTCGGGCCGACCGGCAGCCAGATCGGCCATAAGGAATCGATGAAGGACACCGCGCGGGTCCTGGGCCGGGTCTATGACGCGATCGAGTATCGCGGCTTCGGCCAGAAAATCGCCGAGGAGCTCGCCCGCTATGCCGGCGTGCCGGTCTATAACGGCCTCACCGACGAATCGCATCCGACCCAGACGCTGGCCGATTTCATGACCATGCGCGAGTTCACCCACAAGCATCTCTCCGATCTCAAGGTCGCCTTCCTCGGCGACGGCCGTAACAACGTTGCCCGCTCTCTCGCGATCGGCGCGGCCAAGGTCGGCATCGACATGCGGATCGCCGCCCCGATGTCGCTCTGGCCGGATCCGGATTTCGTCCATCGGCTGCAAGCCGCGGCGGCGGAGAGCGGCGGCAGCTTCGGCCTGTTCGAGGATCCGAAGGAAGCGGTCGCCGGGGCCGATTTCCTCTACACCGACGTCTGGGTCTCCATGGGTGAGCCGGACAGCATCTGGGCCGAACGGATCAAGCTGCTGACGCCCTACCGCGTCACCGCCGATCTCATGCAGGCGACCGGCAACCTCTATTCCAAGTTCATGCATTGCCTGCCGGCCTTCCACAATAAGGAGACCGAAGTCGGCGCCGAGATCGCGAAGAAGTTCGGCATCGACTGCATGGAAGTGACGGACGAGGTATTCGAATCCCCGGCCTCGATCGTGTTCGACGAAGCCGAGAACCGCATGCACACGATCAAGGCGATCCTGGTCGCGACCCTGGGCAACTGAGAGGCGGGAGCTGGGACGATGCTGGTGGTGGCGGCACTCGGGGGCAATGCTCTTCTCAAACGCGGCGAGAAACTCTCCGCCGAGAACCAGCGTGCCAATGTGAAGACGGCGGCGCTGGCCTTGGCCGGAATCGTGCGCGCCGGCCATCGCCTGGTGGTGACGCATGGCAACGGGCCGCAGGTCGGCCTCCTGGCCTTGCAGTCCGCCGCGGGCCCGGCGGAGACGCAGTATCCGCTGGACGTGCTCGGCGCCGAAAGTGAGGGCATGATCGGCTACCTGATCGAGCAGGAGCTTCGGAACGCACTACCGGAACAGAAACTGTTCGCGACTCTCCTCACCCAATCGGTGGTCGACGCCGCAGATCCTGCCTTCAAGCACCCGACCAAGCCGATCGGGCCGGTCTATGACGAGGCCACCGCACAGAAGCTGGCCGCCGCGCGTGGCTGGAGCGTGGCGCCGGACGGCCAGTACTGGCGCCGGGTCGTCGCGTCGCCGAAGCCGATGGCGATTCTGGAGGTTGCGGAGATCAAGCTGCTGGTCGACCAGGGCGCCGTCGTCACCTGTGCCGGCGGCGGCGGCATCCCGGTCGTCCAGGCGAAGGACGGCGCGCTCAGCGGAGTCGAAGCGGTGGTCGACAAGGATCTCGCTTCGGCGCTGCTCGCGCTGGCACTCGGCGCCGACCGGCTGTTGCTGCTGACCGATGTCGATGCGGTCTATGCCGGCTACGGAACGCCGAACGCGCGCGCGATCCTGCGCACCTCGCCGGCTTTGCTGCAGCGGGATTCCTTTGCCTCCGGCTCGATGGGCCCTAAGGCCGTGGCGGCTGCGGGCTTCGCCGCCGCCAGCGGCCAGACCGCGGCGATCGGACGGCTGGAAGACGCGCTCGCTTTGGTTCAGGCCGAAGCCGGCACCCAGGTCGACCCGCACACGATCAAGGTCGTGTATCGTTCCTAAAAGACGTTCCGGTGGTCGTTTGGGCTAAGCGGCGGCGGCCTGTGCGCCGGCGGTGATGGCCGCATGCAGCGCGAGCTGCCGCTCCGCCTCGTCGACATGGAGCTTTTCGACCAGGCGGCCGCCCACGACGACGATGCCTTTGCCTTCGGCGCGCGCCTCTTTCCAGGCGGCGACGATGGTGCGCGCGGCTTCGAGCTCCGCCTGCGTCGGCGCGAAGGCGCGGTTGGCGGCGTCGATCTGCTTCGGATGGATGAGGGTCTTGCCGTCGAAGCCGAGGTCGCGGCCCTGGCGGCAGACCGCCTCGTAGCCGTCCTCGTCGGCGAGATCGAGATGCACGCCGTCGAGCGCATCGAGCCCATGGGCGCGCGCGGCCAGCACGACCATGGTCAAGGCGCCGACCGCACCGTCGCGTGCCGGCGTCGGCCGGATGCGCAGCTCACGGCCGAGATCCGAGGTCCCCGCCACGATGCAGGCGAGGCGCGGGCTGGCACCGGCGATCGAATCCATGTTGAGGATGCAGCGCGGCGTCTCCGCCATGATCCAGATCGGCAGCGCGGCCGGCGCGCCGGCCTGCTCCAGCAGCAGGATCGCCTGCAACACATCGGCGGCGGATTGGATCTTCGGGAAAAGGATTGCATCGGCCCCGCATTTCGCCACGGCGGCGATATCCTCGCCGGCCCATTCGGTGTCGAGGCCGTTCACCCGCACGATCACCTCGCGCCGGCCGAAGCCGCCCGCCTTCACTGCATCGACGACCTGGCGGCGGGCCAGCGCCTTGGCTTCCGGTGCCACGGCGTCTTCGAGATCGAGGATCAATCCATCGGCGGGAAGGCTGTGTGCTTTTTCAAGCGCCCGGGCGTTGCTGCCCGGCATGTAAAGGACGGACCGCCGCGGTCGAATCGCCATGGTTTTGCTCCCGCCCCGGTCGGCCAAAAGGGTGCGAAGGGGGGCTTCATTCGCTTTCGCGGTTGCAACAAGCCGAACTGTTAACATGCCGGGAGATTGTCCGGCAAACGGTAATTCCTAGCCTGTCTGCGACAGAAGCGCTGCGAAAATAGGCCTTTCGGATGAGGGCGCAGGGGAGATCGCCCAGGAAAATCCTCCAGGGATTCACGGCATCGAAACTCTCTGTTAACCTCCGTGGTCTAGTGTGGTGCCATGAGGAGCCGGTCTATCGGAGGATCGGCCATAAGCCTTTTGGCCTTTGAGCCTAGGCCAGCTTTGAGCCTTTCAGGGAGACCCGGATGGACGTCGGTTCCGTCAGCACCAGCAACGCCACTTCGACCGCGATCGAGGGCCTGAAGAAGGCCACCAGCACGATCGACAACGCCGCCCAGAACATCGCTGGCGGCTCGCAGGATCCCCAGGACATCGTCTCGCTGAGCCAGGCCGCGACCAGCTTCAAGGCCAATGCCGCGGTCATCCGGACCGAGGACGAGACCACCAAGTCGCTGCTCAACATCACCGCGTAAACCCGAAGGCGTAAATCATGGACCTCGCTGCCGCCGCCGGCGCCGCCTCCCAGATCAGCGCGGCCCAACGCGCCCAACAGGTTTCGATCGCCGCCTTGCGTTCCAACCAGCTGCAGGCGCAGTCGCTCGCTTCCGTCCTCTCCAACGCCGCCGCGTCCGGCACCAGCTCGGCCAGTGCCGCCCAGCCGGCCGCACCCGCGGCGGGCGGCGGCAATGGCGGCGATACCGGGGGCGGTTCGTCCAGCTCCAGCGACGCGGCCTCGCCGCGCGGGTCCCTGGTCAACATCCTCGTCTGACCTTTCCCTTCTCTCGCGCATCGCATCCCGTATAGAATCTCCGTCCGGCGTGCACTTTTGCGCGTCGATCGGGCGATGGAGGCTGTGTGTCGGCTGCAAGGGCGATCGACGATGCCTTCAAGGCTGCCGAAACCGGCGACTATGAGGCGGCGAAGCAGATCTGCGCCGGCATCCTCGAGCGCGACGCCGAGAATGCCGAAGCGCTGCATCTCCTCGCCGTGCTTGCCTATCAGGTCGGGTTGCAGGCGCATGAAGCCCTGAGCCTGATCGACCGCGCCATCGCCGCCGATTCCGACAACAGCCGCTTCTTCAACACCCGCGGCGCGCTCTATTACGCGCTCGGCATGAACACCGAGGCGGAAGCCGCCTTTCGCCGCGCCCTCGCGATCGACCCCAGAGACGCGAATGCCTGGAACAATCTCGGCAACGCGCTGCTCCGGCTCGATCGGGTCAAGGCGGCCGAAGCCTGCTTTCGCGAGGCGCTCGGCATCGCGCCCGATCTCAACACCGCGATCAACAATCTCGGCATCGCGCTGAAGCGCGAAGGCGAGCTCGACAAGGCCCTG
>Ga0209257_1000304_pt1 | contig 107843 bp, 98 predicted proteins | sample AraplaCvi_mCL_r2_FD_184277 | JGI IMG/M metagenome (GOLD analysis project Ga0209257, IMG submission 184277) | Arabidopsis root microbial communities from North Carolina, USA - plate scrape MF_Cvi_mCL_r2 (SPAdes) (version 2) | ecosystem: Host-associated > Plants > Roots > Endosphere | place: USA...
AAAACGTCCACGAAACGGCAAGGTTTGCCGATTACTGAGAGTAGTTATGGACGGCTCCGGTTTTGAAACTTCGAACGCTCCGGTGAATGACACCGGAGCGTTGTCTTTTGACCTGAACATCGCGATCGCGACGTTCAGGCGACGCTTCCGACTCTTCTCGGCGGTGGCGGTGGTGGTGTTCGCGGCGGTGGTGCTCTTCACCCTGCAGCAGACGCCGAAATATACCGCCACGGCCCAGGTCATGCTGGACGTACGCAAGGAACAGGTCACCGACATGAGCGCGGTGCTCTCGGGTCTGCCGGCGGATTCGTCCGTCGTCGACACCGAGGTCGAGGTGCTCAAGTCGCGGTCCCTGGCCAGCCGCGTCGTCAAGGATCTGAAGCTCGAGCAGGATCCGTACTTCAATCCCTACCTGCCCAACGCGAAGGGCGCGACGGCTTGGCTGTCGTCGATCAAGAAGGCGGCCGCGCCCAGCGCCACCACGGATCCCGTGGAGCTGCAGCGCCAGCGCGAGCGCATCGTCGACAATGTGCTGAACGGCTTGAAGGTTCGCCGCGCCGGCCTGACCTACCTGATCTCGGTCGACTACACCCACACCGACCCGAAGCGCGCCTCGGAGTTGGCCAACGCCTTCGCCAATCTGTACCTGACGGAACAGCTGGAAGCGAAGTTCGACGCGACCGCCAAGGCCAACGAGTGGCTGGACACGCGCGTCGCCGAACTGCGCGACCAGGTTGCTCAAGCCGACGCCGCCGTCCAGCAGTACAAGATCGCCAACAACCTGCTCAGCGCCGAGGGCGCGACCCTGACCGAGCAGGAGATCTCCGGCCTGAACCAGCAGCTGGCCGCCAGCCGCGCCGCCCAGGCCGAGACGGACGCCCGTCTCGCGATCGCCCGTCAGCAACTGGCCCGCGGCAGCACCGGTGAGGACGTCGGCGAGTCGCTGAACTCGCCCGTCGTGCAACAGCTGCGTCAGCAACGCGCCACCAAGTCGGCCCAGGTCGCCGACCTGGCCGGCCGTTATGGCGACCGTCACCCCGACCTTCTGAAGGCTCGCCGCGAGCTGGCCGACATCGACGGCCAGATTCAGGCGGAAATCCGCCGGATCATCTCGAACCTGGAAGCCCAGGCTCAGGTGGCCCGCCAGCGGACCGGTTCGGTGGCCGCCAGCGTTTCGCAATCGAAGGGCACCCTGGCGGGCAACAACCGCGCCAGCATTGGCCTGGCCGAGCTGGAACGGAAGGCCCAGTCGGTCAAGACCCTGTACGAAAGCCTGCTGGCCCGCTTCAAGCAGACCACGGCGCAGGACGGTATCGAACAGGCCGACGCCCGCGTGGTGTCGCCGGCCAAGATCCCGACCCGTCCCAGCTATCCCAAGCCCTCGCTCAACCTGGCGCTGGGTCTGGTCCTGGCCTTGGGCGCGGGCGTGGCCTCCATCGTTCTGGCCGAGATCCTGATGGCCGGTCTGTTCACCGAGGATGAGGTCGAGCGTCGTCTTGGCCTGCCCTATCTGGGGGCGGTGCCCAGCCTGGGCACCACGGTCGACGACGCCAAGACCCTGAAGGGCATGACGCCGCCGGATTACCTGCTGGCCAAACCGCTCTCCAGCTTCGCCGAAAGCCTGCGCAAGCTGCGCGCGTCGATCCTGTTCTCCAAGGTCGGTGAGCCGGTGAAGGTCGTGGCGGTCACCTCGTCCCTGCCGGGCGAAGGCAAGACCACCACCACCTTCTCCCTGGCCCGCACCCTCGCGACCTCCGGCGCCAAGGTCATCGTCGTCGACTGCGACCTTCGGCAGAGCGCCATCAGTCAGTTCCTGAAGGAGCCGGCTCCGGTTGGTCTGCTGGAGGTCCTGAACGGCGTCAGCACCCTGGAACAGGCGTTGGTCAACGACGAAAGCGGCTGTCACATCCTGCCGCTGGCCAAGTCGTCGTACACGCCGCGCGACGTGCTGGGCTCGTCGGCCATGCACCGCCTGCTGCAGGAACTGCGTAATCGCTACGAGATCGTGCTGCTGGACACCGCGCCGCTGCTGGCCATCGCCGACACTCGGATTCTGGCGCCGCACACGGATGCCGTGGTCATGCTGGTCCGTTGGAAGAAGACCCCGGTCAAGGCCGTGCAGTCGGCCCTGGCCCTGCTGCAAGGCACCCGCGCCTTCATCGCCGGCGTGGCCCTGACGCAAATGGACCTCAAGGCCCAGTCGCGCTACGGCTACGGCGACTCCTATTATTACTACGCCAACTATCGAAAGTACTATGCGGACTAGGACGCGATCGGGCGGGGGCGCGCCGTCGCCCGAAGCTTCCAAGAGCCGAAAACTGCAAGTCTCGGAGGGCGTCGCCATCGGCGCCCTCGTCGCTTTGCTCCTGATCGAGGTCATCGCGTTCGGAGCCAGCGACGTGGCGGTGGCCGCCGTGTTCGGCGCCGTGCATGCGGCCTTTCTGCTGGGCCTGGTGGTCTTCTGTCGATGGGCCCGCAAGGTTCCCAGCGCGTTGGTCGCGCCCTGGCCCGGCCTGATGTTCGTGGCCCTGTTGGTCGCCGTGGCCTGGAGCCTGACGCCTTTCGGGCCGGGCGGGCCGCATCCGGTCTGGCGCTATCTCGGGCCGGAGGGCGGATCGATCACCGTCGATCGTTCCTCGGTCGTTCTCAGCATCCTGCGCCTGGTCGGCCTGGCCTGCCTGTTTCTGGCCAGCCAGATCGTCGGCGCGTCCGAGACCCGTCGCCGGGCCCTGGTGTGGTTCCTGGTGCTGGCGTTCGGCGCCTTCGCCGCCCTGGCCATCATCGATCATGTGGGTCTGCGCGCCGGGCGCCGCCTCACCGCCACCTTGCTCAGCCCCAACAGCGCCGCCACGCTGATGGGTGTGGGCGTGGTGTTCGCGACCATGTTCTTTTCCCAGGCCATTCAGCGGGCGGGCGGTTCGCTGCGCCTGGACAAGCTGGGTCTGGACGCCAGCCTCAGCCTGGGCCTGGCGGCGGTGTTCGCCACCGCCCTGGCCCTGACCGCGTCGCGGGGCGGCATCTTCGCCACCGTGGTCGGCCTGGCGGTGCTGCTGACCTGGCAGGTGATCGCCCAGGGACGCAAGGTTCGGGCCGTGGCGATCATCGGCGGTGCGGCGGCCTTGCTCGTGGTGATCGGCGTGGCCATGCGCAGCGCCGAACTCACGGCCGCGCGTCTGGAAAATCTCGAAGGCGATGTCGCCGTGCGCAAGGCGATCTTCGACGCCCACTGGGAGGCGTTCAAGTCGTCGCCCTGGTTCGGCTTCGGTCTGGGCTCGTTCCCGGTCGTCAACCAGCTGATCCAGACCACCGAGAACCTGCGGGTCCTGTTCGACGTTCGCGCCACCCACAACCTCTATCTCCAGTGGCTGGAGGAGGGGGGCGTCGTGGGCGGCCTGTTCATGGCCGCCTGGCTCCTCGTCGCCCTGTGGCGCGCCGGCGTGGAGGCGATCAAGCCAGGCACGGCGGGGGCGATGGCCCGCGCGACCATCGCCGCGACGATCACCGTGCTGCTGCACGGCCTGTCCGACTTCGCCGTGCAGGTGCCGGCCTTGCAGGCGCTGTTCGCGGTCGGCCTGGGCGCGATCACCGCTGCGGCGCCGCCGTCGCGTCCGCGCGGCGCGAAGATCCCGAGGCCCTGGCCCGTCATCGCTTTCGCCAGCGTCACCCTGGTCGTCTCGCTGCTGGCCGCCATTCCGCTGGCCGCCTCGCGGTTCGGCGGCGATCTCTCGGCCTGGCCAACGGCCCCGGCCGAGGCGCTGGCGACCAGTATCGAGGCCGGGTTGGCCCTTAACGCGCCGGATCCGGCGGCCAAGGCCAGGCTGGAGGCGCTGAGCCGGCGCGAGCTGGCGATGCGTCCCGGTTCGGGCGGCGCCTGGTTGCGCAAGGCCGCGATCGACTTCCAGCGCGGCGACGTGACGGCGGCCAATGCGGCTCTGGAGCATTCCCTGGCGGTGGCCCCGCTGCAGACCAGTCTATTCGTCAGCCGTACGCGCCTGGCCTATGAGAACTGGCCGTTGCTGACGCCATCCGCGCGTCAGCAGGTGATGTATCAGGTGCGTACAGAGTACGGCCGGTCAAATGGCGAACGGCGCCTCAAGGCCTTGGCCAACAGCATCCGCAACCCCTCGGGCCGGATCGGCCTGGCGTTCCTGATCGTGGCCGAGCGCGCGGCCAAGACCCAGGCGGTTCAGTAAGCGTTCTCGGCGACCAACAGGCTTGGGATGGTCAGGAGGACGATCTTGGCGTCCTTCAGGATTGACCAGGTCTGGATGTAGTCGATGTCGGCCTCGACCCGCCGACGCATGGCCTCGACCGTGTCCGTGCCGCCGCGCAGGCCGTTGACCTGCGCCCAGCCGGTCAGGCCCGGCCGAGCCTGATAGCGCGCATAGTACTCGGGGATACGCACGCCGTAATAGTCGTCGTGCGCGGCCGCGTGCGGGCGCGGACCGACCAAGGACATGTCGCCGCGCAGAACGTTCAGCAACTGGGGCAGTTCGTCGATGCTGGTGGCCCGCAGCAGCCGGCCGACCCGGGTCACCCGGTTATCGCCGCGCTGGGCCTGGGTCACGTCCGGCCCGTCCTCGCGGCAACGCATGGTTCGCAATTTCAGGATCTGGAACCGCGCGCCGCCCAGGCCGCCACGGGTCTGCCGGAAGAGGGCTGGCCCGGGAGACTCCAGCTTGATCGCCAGGGCCGCCAGCAGGAGCAGGGGCGCGAACAGGATCAGCAGCAAAGTCGAAGCGAAGACGTCGAGGGCGCGTTTGCGTAAGTCGACAGCCACCGGAGGAAGCTGTCCGCTCAATCTTGGCGCGAGAAGTTCGTGACACGATCCCCCGTCCACCAGATGACCCTCTAATTTCCCCACCACGTCGCGGACTGGTTTCCAGTTCCGACCTTCATACGCTAGCGCAAATGACTCACAGCGTCGCGAGGAAAAATCCACAACTCGTCCGCCGTATGCTTAACGCCGAGTAGACTCTGTTTATTCATGCGTCCTTATTTGTAGTGACGTTACATCGGACAGCATCAGGAGTGCTGATCGATGATCGACGCCAAAATGTCCTTTGCCCCGGTTGAAGTCGCGCAAGCGGACGGGTCCCAGCGCGGCAAGCGCCTGCCCGTCCTGCTCGGCCTGGGCCTGGGCGCCATGGTCTCGATCGGCCTGTGGGCTGGCCTGGCGCTGACGGTTTCCCACCTCTTCTAAGGCCTGGTGGGCGGCTGACCGCCCATCATTCCAGTCCTTCGCGCCCGCTCCGGCTTCCCCGGGGCGGGCGCGGACGCATTTGGCGGACGCGACGCCGAAGCGCAGCTTGAACATGGAAAAGCCCCGGACCATAAGGTCCGGGGCTTTTCTCTTAATTGGCCTGGTTAATCAGACGGCCGTGGTCCACAGAGCGGTGCCGGGAACTTGGCGCTGAACCCAACGATAGTTCAGGTCTTCCCAGGGCGTGGCCCAGGGGGTCAGGTTGTCCAGCACCATGTCGCCGCTCTTCAGCGTGATCATCAGCACGGCGTGGCTCTCGCCGCGCGCGGTGACGGCGACGGCCAGCGACAGAGCGCTTTCCGGGACGCCGGCCGCGATCAGGCGGCGCCGCTTTTCCAGGGCGTAGTCCTCGCAGTCGCCATACATCTTGCCGTCGATGACGCGGGGCAGCGACCAGTATTCTGGCATGCCGTAGAGGTCCAGGTCGCTGGCCTTCTTGACCTCGCGGTTAACCGACTGGTTGACCTGGTTCAGCAGCTTCAGCTGGTCGCGCTCGCCGCGCGCGCTCCAGGCCAGGACCGCCGGTTCGGCGACAAAGGCGGGCGAGGCCTGGATGGCCGCGGCTGCCTCGGGTTGGCGCGTCTCGCCGGCGGCCACCAAGTCCTCGACGTCGGCGATCTGGATCGCCTCGACCGTTTCGACCGAGATCAGCTTCAGGCCGTCGTCGGCGAGGGTGCTCTCGGTGGCCCGGCGATACTGCGAGACGCCGCCGACCGACGAGGTTGGGGCGAAGCTGGCGCGCGGGCCGACGCCCAGCAGGGCCAGTTGGCTGTTCGGCAGGCCGCAGGTCTCGCTGTCGCGGCGGCACAGGTCGGCAAAGCCCATCGGCGCGCTGACGCCTTCGCCGCGCGGCATGAACGGCATCGAGCCGGCCTGGGCGCTGGCGCCGGTCATCATCGCCGCAGCGGCGAGAATGCCGATAACAGTGTTGCGCGTGTTGAACATGCTGACCCCGCTGTGTTCGTGGGGTCAGTATTCATTTCGCCTGCCAATATGAGCTGAATTTAGATGGTTTAATTCAAATATTGAACTGTAGTTATTTTCAAATTAACTGAAATCAAATGCGAATTTACTTGGTAAATTGGTTGAAAAGGATTGTCCTGAATTATGGGTTAACATCGCCGGGCCCCGTTGAACCGCGCCGCCGGCTAGGGCAAAATCGGGAAATTGAAGTCTCGGCGCCTAGTCGCCGCTCCGGCGAGTGCGATGTTCAAATCCCTGTTCCGTCCCAAGCAGCAGCCCCGTCGCGCGTCGTCCACGGATGGCCGCGTGGTTTACGCCGTGGGCGATGTTCATGGGCGGCTGGACCTTCTGGACGGCCTGGTCGAGCGGATGACCGAGGACTATCGCGCCACGGGGCGGTCGGATCCTCCGGTGCTGGTCATGCTGGGCGACTATGTCGACCGGGGCCCCCAGTCCTCGGCGGTCATCGACCGTCTGATCTCGCTGAAGGCGCAGGGCGCCGAAGGACGCTTCGAGTTCCGCGCCCTGATGGGCAATCACGAGGAAACGATGTTGCACTTCCTCGATGACCCCCAGGCAGGGCCGTCATGGGTGGAGTATGGCGGCGGCGAGACCATGGCCTCCTATGGCGTCCAGCGGCCCGTGGGCCGCGCCGAGCCCGAGGTGTGGGAGCAGACGCGCCAGGCCCTCCGCGCGGCGGTCCCGCCGGCGCATGTGGCCTTCCTGCAGCAGCTGGAGCTGATGGTGGTCTATGGCGACTATGTCTTCGTCCACGCCGGGGTGAAGCCCGGTCTGCCGCTGGACCGCCAGGTGGCCGCCGACCTGCTGTGGATCCGCAACGAGTTCCTGGACAATCCGCACGGCCTGAAGGCCACCGTCGTGCACGGCCATACCCCCACCGAAGAGGTGTTTGTCGGCCGTCAGCGGATCAATGTCGATACGGGCGCCTATGCGACCGGCGTGCTGACCGCGGTTAGACTTGATGGCGGTGAGCCGAAGATCATTCAGTTCAGTAAAGCGCGTGCGGCCTAAGACTTCGTCTTGTTCATCTCGCGGTCACGTGCGATGTGGCATTTCAACGTCCGGGATCGACTAGTTTCTAAGGTGGGCAGCTTCGCCATGATCGGTGTTTCGAAACTCTCGCACGCGCTGGCGATGCTGGCGCTGGCCGTCGGCCTGATGTTCGGCGCCCTGGGGGGCGTCGGCCATGCTCAGCAGGCGGCCATCGGGGATACGCCCGTGTCGGCCCCCGCTCAGTCGATGGACTATCTGCTCGGAGCGGGCGACAAGGTCCGCGTCACGGTTTACGGCGAAGAGTCCCTGTCGGGCGAGTTCTTCGTCACCGGCAGCGGTCTGATGTCCCTGCCGCTGATCGGCGAGATCAAGGCGGGCGGCATGACCGTCGGCCAGTTCCAGGTCGCCGTGCAGAAGGCGCTTAGCGACGGCTATCTGAAGGATCCGCGCGTCAGCGCCGAGGTCCTGACCTTCCGTCCGTTCTACATCCTGGGCGAGGTCGAGAAGCCGGGCACCTATCCCTATACTTCGGGCCTGACCGTGCTGAACGCCGTGGCGACCGCCGGCGGCTTCACCTATCGCGCCGACAAGAAGAACGTGTGGATCAAGCACAACGGCGAGACCACCGAACGGAAGTCGGAACTGACGCCGTCGACCACCGTGGCGCCGGGCGACACCATCCGCCTGGGCGAACGCTTCTTCTGATCCAGCGATACAGCGATGCGCCAGGAGGCCCGGCGGGAAACCGCCGGGCTCTTTGCGTTTTGGACCTAAGGTTCGTCCTGGCGCGCACGGCCAGGAGGGGGCGTCAGTCTCCGACGGCGAGGGCTGTTCTGGGAAAATGGCGCGCAGAATCGAACGATGAGGAGAGCTACGCCTACGCCGCAGCCCTCTAGAGCACGAATTGCCGTGCTCGCCAGGGCTCCGAGCATAGCCGATACCTAAGAGCCCCTGACGACCCGTTCGCGGGCAATATCAGGACATAGCCATGACCCTCTCCACCACCGCCGCGATGCCGGCCTTCCTCACCACGGTGGAGGCCGCCGAGCTCGTGAGGCTGTCGCCGAGGACGCTCGAAAAGCACCGCATCCACGGGACGGGACCGGCCTTCAAGAAGGTATGCGGTCGGGTGATCTACGCCGCCGCCGACGTCCTCGCGTGGGTCGAAGCTGGAACTAGGACCCGGACCAGCGGCGACTAGCGCGTCTACATTGGAGCTTCAGGCGAAGGTCCGCGCCTTGGTCAGTACCGTGCTCAGAGCGGACCATCTCAATGGCTGCGAAGGGTGGGAAGGGGACTCTCCTCCCCCTCTGGGGGAGGTGGCCCAGAGGGCCGGAGGGGGCAGCTCGGCATAGGCTGCGCAGCCCCCTCAGCCGCTCCGCGGCAGCTCCCCCAGAGGGGGAGCAGAGTCCGCCATGGGTCGGGTGCACCAGTGAACGCCGCGCCCGGTACCGGACATCGGGCACCATTGAGGCAAGCGGACCTAGCGACGGTCTGCGCGGGGTGGAGAACGGGCGCTCGCATTTGCGCCATATCACTTGGCTGTTTTCATTTTTCCGCGCATGTTAGGACTTCGAGCTTTTGATCTATTGCGCAGAGGACAAGCGCAGCAGCGCCTGCCATCAAGAAGCCGAAGGCTTTGATCAGCACAGCCGGGATGACGGTTGCTGCGGCATGCGTGTGAACAGTCATGACGATGCCTGCGACAACCACCAGCGCGGCTATCGAGAATGCAACAATCGCAGCGCCAAAAAGAAAAGTACGGGCTCTCAAAATTGCACCCCCCCCCAGTAGACAACTCTAAGTAAATTCTTGGGTGCAAGCTGGCAAGGTCCGGCTAGGGTCGGGACCCGAAATGGACACCGTGCCGACAAGCGGACCTTGGGCGAGACGAAAGAGCGGCGCCGGCGCCGTGACTTCAATGTCCGGTGTCGGTCAGGGCGCTCATTTCCGTTCCCGACCCAGACCGGAAGCGCAGACCGGGTCTCGAAACTCTTCCAGGATGAGCCTAAAGCTCGAGCACCAACGGCAGTCGTCCGAGACTTCGGGCGCCGTCACAACGGTGAAGGGGGCGTCCACAGATGGTGAGCGGACGTTGCTTCTAGGTGGACGTCGCCTGTTGCCCAGGTTGGCGCACCCTATGCACAGTCGCTTCCATTAACTCGACCAAGTCGCAAGGCACGCCATCATCAAGCCTGTAGCGGACCATCGAAAGCGGTGCACATCCCAAGGCGCGATCCTCAACGACGATGGCGACCTCGTCGCCAAAATCATCGTCCAATCAAGTGATCCGGTGGGCCGCGTGGTCCGTTTCTCTCTGACAGGGCGTTTTTAGACAGAGCGATCCCTCTGTCTGCATCCATACCCTAGTTCGACTGCGCCGCCGCTTTGAGCTTTTCGCGAAGCCCTACCGGGCCAAGCCACTCCGCAAGAAGGGGCTTGGCCCGGTAGGGGGTTAGAACACGAAATCGGTCGCCTGCAGGCTGCTCAACTGAACGCCTTGTAGCGTTAGGCTTGCGGTCGACAGGTTGATCACGAAGTCGGATCCGACCTGAGTGCTATGAGCGAGCAGATCATCGAAGTCGATTAGGACGCCGTCCTTGAACGCGATCCCATCGGCGCCCGATGCCTTGAAGTCTGTGATGCGGTCTGCGCCTGAGTTAGCGCGGATGACGAAGAGGTCGTCACCCGCACCGCCAGTGAGAACATCATTCCCGGCGCCCGGATCAAAGCGGTCCGCATTGGGCGTCCCGATCAGGGTGTCGGCGCCGGAAGTCCCAACGATCCAGGCGGACTGCAGGAGTTGCGCCCGCGTCCAGATCGTGCCGTCGTCGAAGACGACCTGCTCGACGCCCGCGCCATAGGCGTCGTCCTCACCCACCAGGCGGACGGATCCAGCCTGGCCGTCGAAAGTGAGAATGATGTCGGCGCTCTGGCGCTGGACGTGGGTCGCCTCGGCGGTGAGGCCGGGGCCCAGCAGAAGTTTGTCGACCGTCGCATCGTAGCTGGAAGTCTCGATGATCTGGTCGTTCCCGCCGCCGGCGGCGTAGACGTAGGTGTCGGCGCCGCCCAGGCCCTTGAGCACGTTGTCGGCCGCGTTGCTGGTCAGCACGTCGTTGCGGCTGGCGAAGCCGGTGATGTTGGCCGAGCCGGCGGCGACCTCCTGGTCGATATAGGCCTTGAGGAGATCGTTCCGGCTCCAGGTGGTTCCATCACCGAACACGATCTGCTCGACCCCACCGCCATAGCCGTCGTCCATGTTGTCGATCTTGATCGACCCAGCCTGACCGCTGAAGCTCAAGGTCAGGGCCGCCCCGTCACGGTCGAGATGCAGGGCCGAGGCGTTGAGACCCGCCCCCAGCTGCAGCTTGTCGACCGTCCCGTCGTAGCTGGAGGTCTCGATGATCTGGTCGTTTCCGTCGCCGGCGTTGTAGATGTACGTGTCGGCGCCCGCCCCGCCGTTCAGTACGTCGTCTCCCAGGCCGCCGGCCAGGGTGTCGGCGCCGGCGCTGCCGACAATGGTGTCGTTGCCCGGCGTGGATCCGGCGTTCTGGTAGGCGGTGATCAGGTCGGCCCGCGACCAAGTGGTGCCATCGTTGAAGACGACCTGCTCGACGCCGGCGCCGTAGTTATCGTCCTGGCCCACTAGGCGGACCGAGCCTGACTGGCCGTCGAAGGTGAGAATGAAGTCAGCTCCCACCCGCTGAACGTGGGTTCCAGCGGCGGTGAGGCCGGGGCCCAGCAGAAGTTTGTCGACCGTCGCATCGTAGCTGGAAGTCTCGATGATCTGGTCGTTCCCGCCGCCGGCGGCGTAGACGTAGGTGTCGGCGCCGCCCAGGCCCTTGAGCACGTTGTCGGCCGCGTTGCTGGTCAGCACGTCGTTGCGGCTGGCGAAGCCGGTGATGTTGGCCGAGCCGGCGGCGACCTCCTGGTCGATATAGGCCTTGAGGAGATCGTTCCGGCTCCAGGTGGTTCCATCACCGAACACGATCTGCTCGACCCCACCGCCATAGCCGTCGTCCATGTTGTCGATCTTGATCGACCCAGCCTGACCGCTGAAGCTCAAGGTCAGGGCCGCCCCGTCACGGTCGAGATGCAGGGCCGAGGCGTTGAGACCCGCCCCCAGCTGCAGCTTGTCGACCGTCCCGTCGTAGCTGGAGGTCTCGATGATCTGGTCGTTTCCGTCGCCGGCGTTGTAGATGTACGTGTCGGCGCCCGCCCCGCCGTTCAGTACGTCGTCTCCCAGGCCGCCGTTCAAGGTGTCGCCGCCTCCGAGGCCTGACAGGGTGTCGGCCCCATTGGTGCCGGTCAGGACGTCGTCGCGGCTGTCAAACCCCGTGATCGAGGTCGCCCCCGCCGCCACTTCCTGGGCGATATAGGCCGCTTGCAAGTCGCCACGCGTCCAGACGACGCCGTCATTGAAGACGAATTGCTCGATCCCACCCGCGTAAAGATCATCCGCCTGCTCAATGGTCACGGATCCGGTGAAGCCATCGAACGACAAGGTTAAGGCTGCGCCATCGCGGCTGATGTGAAGGTCCCGACGGAAGAGAAACTCGCCGAACACGAGTTTGTCCACGATCTGGTCGTAACTGCTCTCTTCCTGGATCGTTACGGTCGTCGCACCATCGAAATAGTACGTATCCGCGCCCGCACCGCCGTCGACAAGCTGGCTGTTCGTGGCGAGCGGAATCACATCACGGCCTGCTGTCCCCGTGAGCATCATGCCGCCACCAGACGCCAGGTGTGCGCCCGTGGCCAGCTCGGCGAACGCGACCCCGAAGCCTGCGTTTTCAAACCACCTAGTCCCCTCGACGACGGCCAGATTGAACGCGGCTTGGTCGCCATTGAAGTATGTCGACTTGAAAGCTTGCAGGTAATCGGCGATGTGCGCTGCGCTAGCCAACGTCGTGGAATCTGCTCCGTAAAGCTGGAGCGAAATGTTCCACATGATCTGATCGAATGTTTGGTGCGCAGTCCCCAGCGTACCGTCGTAGTCGGCGCCGACGAACGCCCAGAGATCCCCGCTAGCCGCGGTGACAGGATCGCCACTGAAGATGAATGTGGATGCCGCCGCCTGCTGCAGCGTCGCTGCAAAATAGTAGTCGATCAGCTTTACATAGAGTTCGGAGAGCGCCGCACCCTGCGCTGAGGTCGTCGGATTCGAGGAAGATCCCGTCAGGAACCCGGTGCCATAGAAGGCCTCCAGCACCTCGAGCTTCGCGCCATCCACGTAGGCGCCACGATCTGGCGCGTCGGTGACGCCCGCCCATTGCTTGATGATCGTCTCGAACTCCGCTCGCGCGGCCTGATAGCTCATACCCTCAATGTTTTCGACAAATGCCACGACGTGCGCGCGCAGATCGGCATTGTTCGTCATGGCGACACGCAAATCTGCGACGACACCATAACCGTCCAGGTCCGGTAGCTTCAGGGCATCGCTGTTGAAGGAAAATCCTTCAGGCAGAATGTATTTGCTGAGCAGGGTGTCCGTTGCGAACCAGACAGCCGCCGCGGTTCCTTCCCCATTTTGCCCGGAGAACGCTCCGGTCTGAGCGACAATGTTGCCTTCGACGGTCGTCTCGTTATGCACGTTCTGCAGTTGAATGGCGGTAACGCCGTAGTCGGAAAGATTGTGCAGTTCGCCGGCGTCGGTTTCGCCATTGCCGTTGGCGTCGACCCAAATCTTCAACTCGGCGAAAACGGCGTCCTTGTCGTCGATCACCTTATCCTGGTTGGCGTCGAACGCAGCCAATGCTGTAAAGCCGTCGATCGAGGCGTTGCCGAAAAGCTCACTGATATCGTCGATCACACCATTATCGTTGAGGTCTCGCGCAAGGAAGCCATCGGTGGCCGAGAGCCATCCTGTCTTCTCCGCAAAGCCGTCGCCGTTGAGATCAAAATGCGCAACGGAATTGGTCAGCGAGATGAGGTTGACGCCGTTTCCGTCCAGATCGAGGACCAGCGGGTCCTTGAAAGGGTTTTTGAATCCGTCGGGTCCCCACGGGTTCCAAGGCGCCCCTGGTCCAGGGCCGGGGCCGGGGCCGGGGCCGGGTCCAGGACCGGGGCCAGGACCGGGGCCAGGACCGGGGCCAGGACCGGGGCCAGGACCGGGACCGGGACCGGGGCCGGGGCCGGGACCCGGTCCGGGATCACCAGATTGCTCTATAACCGAGTGGATATATTCGCCAATGGGCTCGATAACCTTGTCCAACCAAGCCAAGGCGCCCATTTTATCGAGTGGACCCGTGGCCTGGATAAGATTGTGAAGCTTCTCCGGAAAATTGATATTTTTCTTGATTGCGTCAACGAGGTTGTCGGACTTTCCAGATTGATCAAGAGCCTTAACGCCGTCGATGAATTCATGAGCACTTTTGACGCCTTGCACCCCTTTCACCGTCTGTGTTGCGATCTGGGTGGCCTTACTCGGCGAAGCGGCGTCCGCTAGGTCCGCTCCTTGTTGGACCCAATCAAGAGGCTTGTCCGGGGTTGGCAGTACTGGGACGCTGGGCTGCGACGTGCTGTCGGTCATGAATTTGTAACCCCCAATGACTACAGGTTGCGCAAGCCTTTCGGAAGCCTGTGACGATATCAACCCCTGGTGAGGAAAATTCTGTGAATTCAACCCGGCGTGGAGCCGACTTTCGCATGGGAAGACGGGCGCGAGCGTTCGGAGTTATTGCGGCCCTCCTAGTCCTGCCGCTGTCGGCCTGTGAACGAAAGCCGGGCTACTATGTGGTTTCGGGAAACGACAAGCTCGTTGCGGCGATTGAGATTTCCCCGAGCCTTCCCCGGAAAGCCTACAGACTTCACATGTCTTACCGGCAACCGAAGTTAGTCGACGGAATTCCTGCGAGGCACATGTCGGAAGAACGACGGTATGACTGCCAAAATCAGTCAACCCAACCGTTGAGCCAAGTTATATACAATCTAAATGGTCAAAAGATCTTCGAAGAGAAAGTGAACGGAGGCTGGGAGGCTGCCAAGCCAGGAACCTCCAACGCAAAGGCGCTGAAGATCGTCTGTGGATGGCAGCCAGAGCGGCCGACCACGCAAAGCTACGCTGAGGTTGAATCCGCCTACGATAAGAGTCTCGCGGGACAACTGGCCAAGCAACCCTAGGCTGGTTCTTTCGCCCCGCTATTCGGAAGCGCGCCTCGCGATTGACGCCCCAAGGTTGAGCCCTTATTCGATGGTGCCACACCTGAGCGAAAGTTGCGGTTTTGCAGGCCAAGCCTAGGCATATTTCCGGTCTGAATTTCGCGCCTGGCGGTGACTTCGAAGCGCTTGCGCCCGGGCTCTCCAGCCGCGCCAAGTGGCAGCGATACGACTCGCCATTTCGCCACGTCCTCGCCTCGGGCGTGTTTACAGATACCGCCTATGCGAGAATTGAGAGCGCTTACCAAGACCTCCTCGGGAAGGCGACTTCGCGCAATCGGGACTATGACGCGCACATCCTTCGGATCGACGAGGCCGCTGCCGAGAAGATCGCTCCTCTGCTCTCGCTACCGTTCCTCTCGCTGGTCCAGCGATCGCTGGAGTTGGACGCCGAGGCCAAGCTCGATGCGGCTATCCACTATCATCCGGGGGGCAGTCGAGCGGGCTGGTCGCACAACGATTTCAATCCCGGCCGCTTTCCCCGCGAGGCGGTCCAGGACCGCATCTTCAGCAATGCGTCCAACGTCGAATATCGTGTGCGCGCTGGCGAGCCTCAGTCTGGAAACGGCCTAATCTACATGCGAAAGATCGCCGCCATTTTCTACGTGGCGAACCCGGACTGGAGCCCGGATCATGGCGGAGAAACCGGCCTTTACTGGAACGGCGGCGCGGGCGCACGCCTCGTCAAGCGAATCCCCCCCGTGAATAACAGTCTGCTTCTATTTGAGTGCTCACCCCACTCGTTCCATGGCTTCTTGGGAACAAGCCGCCCGAGGGGCAGCATCGTTTTCTGGCTTCACGTCCCCCTTGAAGACGCCATGAGCCGTTGGCCGGGTGCTCAACCGGTCTGTTGGCCATGAGGATTCTCCTTACCGGAGCCGGCGGAAAATTTGGCGAAGCCTTCATCGACCGCTTGGCGGATACCGCAGATATCATCGCACTCCGGCACGATAAAAACGCCCCGGAACTCCCACGCACCTTCAGGCCGGATGAAGCGACGCCTGGGCCGAAACTACGGTCCGTGGGGTGTGATTTCCATGACGCCGAAGATATTTGGCGGGCCGTGTCCGCCATCGTCGCCTTGGCGGGCCCGATAGATCATATCGTCAATGCAGCGGCCGACGTGCGCTTCCTCGGCTCGACCGTCGACATCGCGCTGCACGCCGTGGAAGCGTGCAGACAGATCGAGGCCAATACTCTGGCCCCGGCCGTTGTGGTCTCGAGCGTGTTCCATCACGACTGGAAGCAGCGATCGCCGGCGGATGCTTCCGTCCTCAACATCTCGAGCATGTCCGCTCATCAAGTTTACGGCGGGGTCGGTCAAGGCCTGTATGCCGCCAGTAAGTCGGCCCTGAACACCCTGACGCTGCATACTGCTTGGGATCTCCGCCCCTATGGAATTCGGGTGAACGCTCTATCACCCGACACATTTCCGGCCGCCCTGTCCACCGCAGCCGTCGTTGACGCAGCTCTGAAGATTCTGGCTGGAAAAACGACCGGCCATATCTTCCAGTTGGCCGCCAGGACTACCTCCGCCCCCTGAGAATTCGGCTACCAAAGAGGGCTACGACGCTGGCGGTCGTGCTGTGCCGCCCTTTCGTGTGGTGTGGATCAGGGCGCGAAACCGCCCACCGTAGGCAGTCTCGTTCCAGACCGACTCAAATTGCGCGTAGGTCGCGGTCAACCGGCCTGGAGCAGATGCTGCAGGATCAACGAAATAGATGAGGCCAAGGCTGTCGTCGAAGCCAGCGACCACGATCGTATGGCCGATCCCTCTATTGCTGATGTCCACAAGGGCGGGATGACCGGCGCGCAGATCGCTTTTTAATTGCGCCAGCCCCTTACTAAAGCCGTCCGGGGTCATTTCGTAATCTGATATGCTCCATCGATATCCCAGAGTCCGGACGCCGCGAACCAATTTCACGTAAGGCGTAATAGAGTAGTCTCTAAAGGGGGCGCTAGGCCGGAAATAGGCACCCTGGGAGAGCATCTTGAGTTTGCGGGGCGATTGTTCGTCGCCATAGAACGCCAACACCATTGACGCACTGGTTGGGACGCAAAGTAATCTCTCTTGCGCCTTGAACGGTACGGCGAGCTCAACCTTATCCCTGCTCTTCAGCGCTATTCGGTCGCACCTGCCAGTGATTGAAGCAAAACCAGCGAAAGCAATCGCCAACCAGCCGGCCGCCACCATCTTCGATGACTTCTGGAGCATTCTTGCGCCTTCTCGCCAGACGTCAGCCGGAGGGGCCGCGACAAACCCGATTATATCGTCGCCCCCTTGAGTTGCTTTTTCATCAACCAGCCCCCATCGGCCTCCCGACACGCGCGCGGAGTACGACCGTGGTGGCGACCGGTTTGGACGACGGCAAGATTGAAGCGTTCGGCCCGATCGGTCCTTACGCCGCTGTCTGCACACTGGAATTTCCCGGCCCAGCGCCAAGCGCTTGGTCCTGTTGAAGGCGTGAAGGTTAGGGATTTCAGGGCTCAAATAGGGGCCAAACGACGATGGCGAGATAAAAGGACCGGGACCTTTCAGGCCCATGTCATTGGTGGTGTTGAAGAATTTCCGGGACCTCGATTTGGCCTCGGGTCCCGGTTTTTCGAACTAGTCGAACGAGTTCAATCCGATATCCGGGACCAACGGCCAAATTGGTCGGAACGCCAGCTAGTTAGGCCGACTGCGGATCAGCCGGGCGCGATCTCGGATTTCGAGAGGGGTAGCGTCGTCAGGAAGCTCTTCAGCGGCGCGCGCCAAGCTCTGAAGTATCTCTTCGAGGATGAGGGCGTGTCCGGTGGACAGGCTTGCCGCAAACCGACTCATCGCCCGCCGCGCCAAGCGCGTCAGAATGGGATCATCGCGCTCGCTGGCCGTCGCTCGGACGAGCCGTGAAATGGCCTGGTCGATCATGCCCGTCCCAAGGGCCAACCGGCCCCTACCCTCATGCAGAACGCGCCCTGAAGCGCTTGGTGGAACGAAGGCCGGACGGGCTGCTGAGCGTCAAGGGTGGCGCCTTCGGCGCCATCGCGGAGCGACGGCGAAGCCGCCCTTGACCCCCAGCATCCCGCCCGGCAGAGGCTCGGCAAGCGCTTCAGGGCGAGCACCGACCTTTCAGGTCTGGCTCTTACGAGCGCAGCCGAACACCAGGGCCGCCGCTGGCGTCCGCGCTAATGAAAATCACCCCGCCGTCCTCCAACGTGGTCTGCACTTTGTCGAGGTTGGCAGCCAGAATCCCACCTCGGCCAGTCTCGAAGCGGAGGATCGTGGATTCCGCGACTCCAGATGTTTTTGCGAGTTCGCGAACACTGATGCCAAGGGCAGCGCGGGCCATGCGGACTTGCGGCGGGGCGAGGATTGTCAACGTTTTGCTCCACAAGTGAACGAATTGCGTTGACTCAGTCACCGTAATTCGTTTGAATGTAGCTTCAATCCATTCAAACTCCACCGATTAGCGTGCTGATCGGACCGAGCGCCTGCGCCGGGAGCCCCCGCATGTCTGAACGCAAGGACGATCCGACCTCAGTTTCCCGCCGCGCCCTCCTTGGCGCCGCGTCGGCGACCCCGTTGGTCAGCACTGCCGCCGAGGCTGCTCTGGCGTCGGCTCCTGAGAGCTTGGTTGGTCAGTGTGCGCAGTGGCTCAAGGCCGACTTTGAGTCGGACGACCTATCTCGTCGCTGGGGAGCTTTGGAGATCCTAGCGGCCTCCGGCTACGACTACTTCCGCCTCGACGATAGCCAGCGCCGCCGGCTCCCCATGGGACCAGAGATGGACGCGATCGAAGTCGAACTCGACGTCCTTTCGAAGGAGCGCGACCGGCGCTTCAAGGCGATCACGGCGCTGGAGCCGCGCAACCTCCACGAGGTAGCGAGTCTCTTGGTGATCGCCGCGCGCATGGACCTCTACATGCCGGGCGACACCGCCCCGCTTGTCCATCAGGCAATCACGTTCCTGTCGTCGGCCAAGTGCCCCCGCTGCGGAGAGCCCTATGTGCCGCCCAGCCTGCCCACGGCCTGACGCGACGAGCGCAAAACCGCCGATCGCCTGTCTTTGCCCGCCAAGGTACGACGCGGCGCTGGTCATCGTTGATCGCTACTCACGCGCAGGCAACGTCGGCAGATGGCTCGACGCTCTCGCCAGGCCAAGCCGCCGGCAGACCTTCACGACTACCTGCAAGCGCCCCTCGTCGCTCGACTGGAGAGGCCAGCGCAGTGCGCCGCGCCCGACATCCACGTCACCGACGACTGGCCCGACTTCGTGCCGATCAGCGACCGCGAGGCGCGGATCATCGAAGCCTTCTTCGCCGATGTGCTCGACGAGCTATTCGGCTCCATTCCCTGACAATCTGGAGCTACCCAATGGGCCGGCTGATCGAGCCTGAACCGACCTCGATGGCGTCGAGGGCGGCGCTCTACCTTCGTGTATCAACCGGCCGTCAGGCGGAGAGCGATCTGTCTCTCCCCGACCAGCGCCGGCAGATGGAAGCCTATTGCGCCGGCAAAGGCTGGACCTTGGGCGAGGTCTTCGTTGAACCGGGTAACACCGCCACCGATGACAAGCGCCCGTCGTTCCAGGCGATGATCGAGGCGGCGCTGACCAAGCCGGCACCGTTCGACGTGATCCTGGTCCACTCGTTCTCGCGGTTCTTCCGCGACCAGTTCCAGTTCGAGTTCTACATCCGCAAGCTGGCCAAGAACGGCGTGCGTCTGGTGTCGATAACCCAGGAGCTGGGCGATGACCCCATGAGCGCGATGATGCGCAAAATCATGGCCCTGTTCGACGAGTACCAGTCGCGGGAGAACGCCAAGCACACCCTGCGAGCGATGAAGGAGAACGCCCGCCAGGGCTTCTGGAATGGCTCACGGCCGCCGCTCGGCTACCGGGTCTATGTGGCCGAGCAGCGCGGCGCGAAGCTCAAGAAGAAGCTGGAGATCGACCCGATCAACGCCGAGAAGGTCCGCCTCATCTATCGGCTGGCGCTGTACGGCGAAGACGGGTCAGGCCCGATGGGCTTTAAGTCGATCGCGGCCTATCTCAACGATCGAGAAATCCGCACCCGCGACGGTGGAAAGTTCGGGCTCGATGCGATCCACCAGATTCTTCACCGCCCTTCGTACATGGGCGAGCACCACTTCAACCGCACCGACCACAAGCTCAAGAAGCGCAAGCCCGATGCCGAGCACGCCATCTGTGAGGTGCCGGCGATCGTCACCCGCGAAGAGTTCCAGGCGGTGCAGGACTCGCTACATCTGCGCTCCTGGAAACAAACCCACCCCAACCACGTCAGCAGCCGGGTTCTGCTGGGCGGGATCGCCTTTTGCGGCAAGTGTGGCGGGGCCATGACCCTGCGGACCGGCCATAGCTCCACGGGGCTGCGCTATCGCTATTACACGTGCTCGACCAAGGCGCGGCAGGGGCGGTCAGGGTGCGAGGGCATCACTGTCCGGGAGGAGAGGCTAGATGCCGCCGTCGTCGATCACCTAGAGCGCCGGCTACTGCATCCCGAGCGCCTTGAGGTGCTGCTGGGCAACGTCATCGACAAGCGGGGCGAATGGATCGACCGGCGCCGGGCTCACGTCGTCGAGTTGCGCCAGCGGGCGACCCAAGCCGCCACCAAGCTCAAGCGCCTCTATGAGGCCGTGGAAGACGGTCTGGCCTCGACCGAGGATCAGGACCTCAAGGACCGGATGCGCGAACTGGCGATCATCCGCGACGACGCCCGCGCGGACGCTGACCGGGCCGAGGCGGCGATCGAGAAGCTGGGGCCGATGCTGACGCCGGAAATTCTCAGCCGTTTCGCCGAGGCGACCAAGGAGCGGCTACGCGGCGAAGACGGCAAGTACCGGCGCGAGCATGTGCGCGCTGTGGCTCAGCGCGTGGAGGTGATCTCCAAAGACGAGATCAAAATCATGGGAAATCGGACTGACTTGCTGAGAACCTTGGCCGCCTCGGCGGGCGAACACGCGGCGGTTCTCGGCGTTCGCAGTTTTAAACCGAAGTGGCGCACCCGACACGATTCGAACGTGTGACCTTTGCCTTCGGAGGGCAACGCTCTATCCAGCTGAGCTACGGGTGCGTATCGCCCCGGACGACCGGGGCGGGAAGCGGGTCTTAGCCGAAAGGCCGCCGATGCGCAAACGGTCTCCTCACGCCGCGCCCATGTAGATGAACCGCGCCACGAACAGGGCGGCCAGGACGAACAGCAGCCAGTCGCCCGGCTTGGCCTGGCCGCGCACCAGCTTGAGGCCGGCGAAGGCGGTGATGCCGAAGGCCAGGCCGTTGGCGATCGAGAAGGTCAGCGGGATGGCGATGACCGTCAGGAAGGCCGGAATGGCCACGCCCGGATCGTCCCAGTCGATGTCAGCCAGCGCGCCGACCATCATCGAGCCGACGATGATCAGGGCGGGCGCCGTCGCGGCGGCCGGGATCGCCTGAACCCAGGGGGCGAAGAACAGGGTGATCAGGAACAGCACGCCGACCACGACGGCGGTCAGGCCCGTGCGGCCGCCGGCGGCGACGCCCGAGGCGCTCTCGATATAGCTGACCACGGTCGAGGTGCCGGCCAGGGAGCCGCCGATGGTGGCGATGGAGTCGGCGGTGAGAATTCGGTTCAGGCGCGGGATCGCGCCGTCGGGCTGCACCAGGCCCGCCTTCTTGGTCACCGCCACCAGGGTGCCGACATTGTCGAACAGGTCGACGAATAGGAAGACGAAGATCACCTCGGCCAGCGCCATTCCCATCCCGCCGTTCAGGTGCAGGGCGGCCGGGATGTCCAGCTTGAAGGCCGTGGCGGTGAGGGCCGAGAGCCCGGACTCGCCGGGGGTGATCTTGGCCAGGCCCAGGGCCCAGCCGACCACGGCGGCGACCAGGATGCCGATCAGGATCGCGCCCTTCACCCGCCAGACCATCAGTCCGCCCATGATCAAGAGGCCCAGAATGGCCAGGGCGGCGGTCGGCTTGGTCAGGTCGCCCAAGGCCACGGTGGTGGCGGGATCGGCGACGATGATGCCAGCTTCCTTCAGGCCGATGAAGGCGATGAACAGGCCCACACCCGCCGCGACCGCCGAGAACAGCGGACGCGGGATGGCCCCGACGATCAGCTGGCGGATCCCCGCCACCGTCAGGACCAGGAAGGCCACGCCCGACAGGAAGACGCAGCCCAGCGCCGTCTCCCACGGCAGGCCCATGCCCTTCACGACCGTGAAGGTGAAATAGGCGTTGAGGCCCATGCCCGGGGCCAGGGCGATCGGGTAGTTGGCGATCAGACCCATCAGGATCGAGCCGAACCCGGCGGCCAGGCAGGTGGCGGCGGCGACGGCCGCGATCGGCATGCCGGCCTGACCCAGGATCGTCGGGTTGACGATCACGATATAGGCCATGGTCAGGAAGGTGGTGAAGCCGGCCAGCACTTCGGTCCGCACCGAGGTTCCCTGAGCCGAGAGTTTGAAGATCCTGTCGATCATTTCGCCATTTCCCCCTTCGGCGCGGGCGCCGCCGCCTCGTACCGGTCCCAATGCCCCGCCAACTCGCGGACCACGACCGAGCCTACACGATAGGCCGAGTCGAAGGCCGCCATCGCGCCCTCGCCGTGGAAGGCCCGCGGGAAGGCCGGGGCGCCCAGCGGCGGACGCGAATAGTTGCTGGCCGTACGCAGCACCAGGACCCGCCCGAAGTCGACCTTGCCGGCCTTGGCGTAGAGGTCGAGCACGTCGAGGATGCCCTGGTCCTCACAGTCGGTCATGGTGAAGGTTCCCGCCCCGTCGGTCCACAGCTTCACCCAGTCCTCGGCCCATTGGGTGCGCTTGTCGCCGTGCCAGAAGCGGGTGGTTCCCAGGGCGTCGCCCTTGAGGACGAAGGGCGGCTTCAGGGCGTTGGGCTCGCCGACATAGCCGGCGCGGAGCTTGGCGAGGCCTTCGTTGTCGGGGATCGGCGTCTTGGCGGTCAGGTCGTAGGCCCAGTCGACCAGCCTGGGGTTCAGCGCCCAGACCATGCCTGACGAGCCGAGGGCCGAGCCCTTCACGTTCGGGCGATCGGTTTCCAGCGAATAGAGGCCATAGGGCCAGTCAGCCGGGATCTCGCGGTCGTCGACCTCGTAGATCGGGTCGGCGTCGACGACGTAGCGGGCCCAGGCGGCGCTGCCCAGCGAGGCGACCTTGGGATCGGCGCCGGCGATGCCGGCCACGATCCAGTAGGCCTTGGAAAAGTCGAAGCGCTTGTCGAGGATCAGGGCCGCGACGCTCTCGCGGGCCCTGGCCCGCATGTCGGTCATCACCCCCAGCACGCCGGTCTGCGGCGACCAGCGCGCCGGATTGCGCAGGCCCGGGACGTCGATGGTCTCCTTCAGCGGCAGGCCCTCGACCCAGGGCTGGAACTCGCCGGGGCGGTCGCCGGTGACCGCGCCGATCTCGAAGGTGGCCAGGACCACGACCTTCACCGGGATCGGCTTGGTCTCCGCGTGCGCCATCGGCGCCAGTCCCAGGCACAGCGCCGCCACAAGTCCAAGCCACCGCATCGCCATCACGCCCTCCAAGCCGGAAAATCGCGGCGAAGCTGGCGTGGGCCGATCGGACTGGCAAGCGGCCTTCGTCCCGAAGGGGCGAAGGGGCGCGGTCTGATCAGTCCTTGGTCGGATCGGCGGCGTTCGGGTCGCCATAGGTCAGGGCCAGGAAGACGTCCTCCAGGTCCGGGTCCTCGGTGGCGATGTCCTTGATGTGGACGCCGCTGGCGCGCACGGCGGCCAGCACCTGCTCGACGCTGGACTGGCCGGTGCGATAGCTGACCTGGAAGGCTCCGCCGGCCCGCAGCTTGGTGTCGAAGCCGGCCAGGGCCGGGGCGGTGGTCACCGGCGTCTCGGGCGTGACCACGACGTTGCGGCTGTCCATCCGGCGCAGCAGGGTGACGGTGGGTTCGCAGGCCACCACCTCGCCGCGGTTGACGATGGCGATCTCGTCGCACAGCTCCTGGGCTTCTTCCAGGTAGTGGGTGGTCAAGACAATGGTGACGCCCAGGTCGTTCAAGCCCTTCACATAATGCCAGAGCTGGCGGCGCAGCTCGACATCGACGCCGGCGGTGGGTTCGTCCAGGATCAGCACCGGCGGCTGGTGGACCATGGCCTTGGCGACCATCAGGCGGCGCTTCATGCCGCCCGACAGCTGGCGGACGTAAGCGTTGGCCTTGTCGCCCAAGCCGAGAGCGTTCAGCAGCTCGTCGGTGCGCCGCTCGCTCTTGGGCACCCCGTAGAAGCCGGCCTGCACCTCCAGCGACTCGCGCGGGGTGAAGAAGACGTCGGCGGCCAGCTCCTGCGGCACCACGCCGATGGCGGCGCGGGCGTCGCGCGGCCGCTGGTCGATGTCGCGGCCCCAGATCCGCACCGTGCCCGAGGACTTCCGCACCAGGCCGGCCAGGATGTTGATGAAGGTCGACTTGCCCGCGCCGTTGGGCCCCAGGAGGCCGAAGATCGAGCCCCGCGGAATCTTCAGATCGACGCCGTTCAGGGCCCGCTTCTCCGGCGAGGTCTTGGTGGCGGCGTAGGTCTTGTAGAGGCCTTCGGCTTCGATGGCGTAGGCGGGCAGGTCCATGGAGTATCCAAAAGCGCGATCGGCGGCCGGGGAAACGCCGGATAAGGCGCACGTCAATTGACGGCGCCTTCCAGCGTCGCATAGGTATGCCTCGTTCGCGGCGACGCCAAGGCCGCGTTCCGATTTAAGGATCCGCTTGATGGCCAAGACTCCCGCCACCGCCCCGACCGCCATGGATCCGGCCGCGATCGCCGGCCCCGCGCCCGAGACGATCACGGTTCGCTCGCACCGCATCGCCTGCGACGGCGTCGGCGGGGCGCTGGGCCATCCGCGCGTGTGGCTGGAGATGGGGGCGGCCGGCTTTGTCGACTGCTCGTACTGCGACCGCCGCTTCGTGGCCGCGACGGGCGAGGGCGACGAGGACGAGCGCCTGGCGCCGGGCGTCTACGAAGGCGCCGGCGGCCACTGATTTGACCGACGCGGTTTCGCCGGCCCAGCGGGCCGAGACCCTCGCCAAGGCCTGGGAAAAGGCCGAGTGGCCGCACGAGGCCCCGGTGCTGCGCGCCATCGCCATGCCGTCCGACACCAACCCCGAAGGCGACATCTTCGGCGGCTGGCTGCTGTCGCAGATGGACCTGGCCGCCGCCTCGATCGCCTTCCATCGCGCGGCGGGCCGCTGCGCCACCATCGCCGTGGACGGCATGACCTTCATCAGCCCGGTGTTCGTCGGCGACGAGGTCAGCCTGTTCGCCCGTGTGATCCATACCGGCCGTACCTCTCTGAAGGTCCAGGTCGAGGCTTGGCGCCGTCGTCGCGACGCCGAGCAGGCCCACAAGGTCACCGAAGGCGTCTTCACCTTCGTGGCCATCGGCGCGGACCGCAAACCTCGGCCGCTGCCGGTGTTCTGACGGCGCGCCGCCTTCGGTCGCTGACCTCTTGCATGACGCGAGGAGACGGGCGTGAAATGCAGGCCATGAGCACGCCCGTCTTCGACCTGGACCTGTTGCCGTTCGCCGCCCTGATGGGGGTGAGCGTCACCCACGCCGCCCCCGACCGCGTCGTAGGGCGGCTCATGGTCCGGCCCGACCTGTGCACCGCCGGCGGCATACTGCACGGCGGCGCGGCCATGGCCCTGGCCGATACCCTGGGGGCCATCGGCGCCTTCCTGTCGACGCCCGAGGGCAAGCGCACCACGACGCTGGAGAGCAAGACCAACTTCATCGGCCCGGCCAAGGTGGGGAGCACGGTTGTCGCAACGGCGACGCCGCTGCATATCGGCAAGCGGTCCAGCGTCTGGACCACGCGCATCGAGACCGAAGCCCAGGACGGCGAAGCCAGCAAGCTCGTGGCGGTGGTCACCCAGACCCAGATGACGGTGGAGTAGCGCCCATGTTCGAGTCCCGGCACATCAGCATCCGGATCCACAAGCCCGCGGCCGAGGTCTACGCCTTCACGAAGGACCCCGAGAGCTTCCCCAAATGGGCCGCGGGCCTGGCCTCGGGGCTGACGCGCGATGGGGACCCCAATGGGCTGCGGTGGATCGCCCACGGCCCTGGGGGCGACGTGACGGTGCGCTTCTCGCCGCCAAACGACTACGGCGTGCTGGACCACTGGGTGACCTTGCCGGACGGGACCGAGCTCTACATGCCGCTGCGGGTGGTGGCCAATGGCGAGGGCGCCGAGGTCGGCATGACCCTCTATCGGCCGCCGACCGTCTATGACGACGCGGCCTTTGATCGCGACGCGGCGGCGGTGGCGCGGGACCTGGCTAGACTGAAGGCGCTGGTCGAGGCGTAAGATGGCGAGGGGCGCGATCAGCCGCCCAAGCGCCCCTTCCACGCCTCGCGCAGCACCTTCTTGTCGATCTTGCCCGTGGCGGTCAGCGGTACGGCGGCGAAGACCACGTCGTCCGGCGTCCACCATTTGACGATCCGGGGCGCCAGGTAGTCGAGCACCGCGGCCTTGGTCACGCCCGCGCCCTCGTGCGCCTCGATGATCAGCAGCGGCCGCTCCTCCCACTTGGGATGCGGTACGCCCACGACGGCCGCGATCTTCACGCCGGGGCAGCCGGCGGCGACGTTCTCGAGGTCGATCGAACTGATCCACTCGCCGCCGGACTTGATGACGTCCTTCTGGCGGTCGGTGATGCGCATGAAGCCGTGGGCGTCCAGGGTGGCGATGTCGCCGGTGTCGAACCAGCCGTCCGCACGGGCGGCGTCGGCGCCCTTCCTGAAGTAGCGCCGCACCACCCAGGGGCCGCGCACCAGCAGGGCGCCGGAGGTCTCGCCGTCCCAGGGCGCATCGGCGCCGTCCTCGGTCTCGACGCGCAGTTCGACGCCGAATTGCAGCCGTCCCTGGCGGGTCCAGATGGCCTCGTCCATGGCGTCTTCGCCCAGGGCCGCGAGGGCGGGCGTCGGGGTGGCGACGACGCCGATCGGGCAGGTCTCGGTCATGCCCCAGATCTGCAGGGTCTGGACGCCGTAGCGGCGCTTGAAGGTCTGCGCCATGGCGCGCGGCACGGCGCTGCCGCCGATGACGACCTTCTTCAGGCTGTCCGGCCGCTGGCCGGTCTTGTCCAGCCAGTCCAGGTACATGGTCCAGATGGTCGGCACGCCGCCGGTGAAGGTGACGCCCTCGCCCTGGATCAGCGCGTGCAGGGATGCGCCGTCCATCCTGTCGGCCGGCAGCACGAGCTTGGCCCCGCACATCGGAGCGGTGAACGGCAGGCCCCAGGCGGTGGCGTGGTAGAGGCTGGAGCAGGGCAGCACCACGTCGAAGGCGGTGAAGCCGAACGCGCTGTTCAGGCCGCCGGCCATGGCGTGCAGCACCACGGCGCGATGCGAATAGAGCACGCCCTTGGGATCGCCGGTGGTGCCCGAGGTGTAGCAGAGAAAGGCGCCGGCGTTCTCGTCGAAGACCGGCCAGTCGATGGTCCCCGGCTCGTCGGCGATCAGAGTCTCGTAGGCGATCGCCCTCACGGCGCCAGGGATCGTCCGCTCGGCGTCGGTCAGCATGACGAAGGTCTTCACCGTGGTCAGATGGGGCGCGAGCCGCTCGACCAGGTCGGCGAAATTGCGTTCGTAGAACAGCACCGCGCTTTCGGCGTGATTGATCGTGTAGATGATCTGCTCGTCGAACAGGCGGGGGTTGGCGGTGTGCAGCACCGCGCCGATCCCGGGGGCGGCGTAGAACAGCTCCAGGTGCCGGTGGGTGTTCCAGGCCAGGGAGGTGACCCGGTCGCCGGGCCTTACGCCCAGACCTCGCAGGGCATGGGCGGCCTGGGCGGCGCGGCGCGCGAGGCCGGCATAGTCATAGCGCCAGAGCGGCGCGTCGATCTGGCGGGAAACGATCTCGCGCCCGGCATGGGCCTGGGCGGCGTAGTTCAGAATGCCGCTGATCATTAGCGGCGTCGTCTGCATGAGCCCGGGGATCATGCGCTCCTCCCAACTTTTCTCGTTGGGAGGAGCCTAGAGCCTTATCGGCGTTCAGGGGAAGTCGTCAGGCGGCTCGCGCCGTCGCACGCGCCTGTCCTTCGTCGACCTGGAAGCGGCTGACCAGCACCGCCAGCTCGCCGGCCTCGCCCTTCAGCGAGTGGGTGGCGGCGGTGGCTTCCTCGACCATGGCGGCGTTCTGCTGGACGACCTGATCCATCTGGTTCACCGCGACATTGACCTGGTGCAGGCCGGTCGACTGCTCCTGGGCCGAGGCGGCGATTTCCTTGACCAGGGCGTCGATCGAGGCGACCTGGCCGACGATGGCGCGCAGGGCCTCGCCGGTCTGGGCCACCAGGTCCACGCCCGCCCCGACCTGCTGGGTCGAGGTCGAGATCAGGGCCTTGATCTCCTTGGCCGCTTCGGCGGAGCGCTGCGCCAGGGCGCGGACTTCCTGGGCGACCACGGCGAAGCCCTTGCCGGCTTCGCCGGCCCGGGCGGCCTCGACGCCGGCGTTCAGGGCTAGCAGATTGGTCTGGAAGGCGATCTCGTCGATCACCGAGATGATCTGGTTGACCTGGGCCGACGAGCTTTCGATCTGGCTCATCGCCGAGACGGCTTGCTCGACGATCGCGCCCGAGCGCTCGGCCCCGGCGCGGGCCTGGGCGACCAGGCCCGAGACCTCCAGGGCGCCCGAAGCAGTCTTGCGGACCGTGGCGGTGATCTCGTCCAGGGCGGCGGCGGTCTCTTCCAGGCTGGCGGCCTGCTGCTCGGTGCGGCGCGACAGGTCGTCCGAGGCCTGGGCGATCTCTTCCGAACCGGCGTGGATGCCGCCGGTGACGCCGTTGATGCCGCGCAGGGCGTCGCGCAGCCGCTCGGCGGCGGTGTTGAAGTTGCTCTTCAGCTGGGCGGTCTTCGGGGCCAGCTGGGCGGTGATGCGGAAGGTCAGGTCGCCCGAGGCCATGCGGTCCAGGCCTTCGCCCAGGGCGTTGATGGCCAGGGAGTCGGCCTCGGCCTCGACGGCCTTCTCGCGTTCGCGCTGGGCCCGCTCGGCCTCGGCGGCGGCGCGCTGGGCGGCGGCCTCGGCCTCCACCCGCAGTTTCTCGATCGCGGCGGTCTTGAATACGGTGACGGCGTCGGCCATCTGGCCGACCTCGTCCTGGCGGCCGACAGCGGGGACCTCGACGGAATTGTCGCCGGCCGACAGCCGGCGCATGGCGGCGGTCATGGCCGCGACCGGGGCGGCGATCGTGTGCGACAGCAGCCAGCCCATCAGGCCGGCGATGACCAGCGCGACAGCGCCGCCGATCAGCAGCGACAGGTGGGCCAGACTCTGGGCGGCCTCGACCTCCTTGGCGCGGATGGCCACCCGCTCCTCGGCGGCGACGACCAGCTCATGCTGGACGTCGCGGATCGCCCTGAGGCTCTGGGCGCCGGCCAGTTTGACGGCCTGATCGTGCTGAGCCGGATCGTCGGCCATCCGCAGGGCCGGCTCTCCGACGTCGCGGCGCCAGTCGGCCATGGCCGCGCGCAGCTTCTGGACGCGGGCCTTCTGGGCGGGAATGGTGGTCTTGGCCTCGAAGGCGTTCAGCTGGTCGTCGAACGAGGCCTTGGCCTTGGCGTAGTTGTCGGCCAGGCGCGGCTCGCGCAGCAGGGCGTAGCCGCGCACGGCGTCCTGCTGCTCGACGACCTGGATCATGATCGACTGCGCCTGGGCCACCAGCGACAGACTGCGCTGGCTGGACACCGAGGCTTCGTCGATCTTGGCGAGGCTGGAAAACACGACGGCCGACGACACGGCCGAGGCCAGGATCAGCGCGCAGAAGGCGACGCCGAGCTTCGCCGATATCCTCAGGTCTTGAAAGCGCACCCGAACCCCCGTCCTAGCTGTGAGCAAGAACAGGAATTCGGGGATAAACCTTAAGTTCTTATTGCTGGTTAACCAAGTATAACGGCGTTATTTATTGTTGCAAATTTGAGATGAGCGCGTCCCCCATCTGAGCAGTGCTCAGCGCGCCGCCCAGATCTCGAGTCTTGGCCCCCTGATCCAGGGTCTTTTTGACCGCTGCCAGCAGGACGTCGGCGGCCTCGACCTGCTTGAGCGACCAGCGCAGGGCCATCTCGAACGACAGGATGGCGGCCAACGGATTGGCCAGGCCCTTGCCGGCGATGTCGGGGGCCGAGCCGTGGATCGGCTCGTACAGGCCTGGCTTATTGGGATCGCCGATCGCGGCCGAGGGCAGCATGCCCAGCGAGCCGGTCAACATGGCCGCCGCATCGGACAAAATGTCGCCGAACAGATTATCGGTGACGATAACGTCGAACTGCTTGGGCGCGCGCACCAGCTGCATGGCGCAATTGTCGGCCAGGATATGTTCCAGCTGGACATCAGAGTATTCGCGGGCGTGGAGCTCGGTGATCACCTGCTTCCACAGCAGGCCCGATTCCATGACGTTCGACTTCTCGGCCGAGTGGACCTTGTTGGTGCGGCCGCGAGCCAGTTCGAAGGCCACGCGGCCAACGCGCTCGATCTCGCTGGTGGTGTAGACGGCGGTGTCGTAGCCCTTCTTCTGGCCGTCCGGCAGCGTGTCGATGCCGCGTGGCTGGCCGAAGTAGACGCCGCCGACCAATTCGCGGACGAACATGATGTCCAGGCCCGAGACGAGCTCGGTCTTCAGGCTGGACGCCCCGGCCAGGGCCTCGAAGCAGTAGGCTGGGCGCAGGTTGGCGTAGACGTCCATGGCCTTGCGCAGGTTCAAGAGGCCCGCCTCCGGGCGCAGGTGGCGTGGGGCGTTGGCCCATTGCGGGCCGCCGACGGCGCCCATCAGCACCGCGTCGCTGGCGATGGCCTGGTCGCGCACCTCGTCCAGCAGTGGCGTTCCGTGGGCGTCGTAGCTCATGCCGCCGTATGGGGCCTCTTCGACCTTGAGGTCGGGGGTGAGGGCGGCCGCCACGCGGCGCACTTCTGCGCAGACTTCGGGACCAATGCCGTCGCCGGGCAGGAGCAGCAGGGTGGACATGAAAGGGCCCTCTCTAGATCTTGCGGTAGTCAGAAACGTCGAAGGACGACAGGTCGCGGCCGTGCACGCCCAGCTCGGCGCAGGCGGCCCGCCAGGCGGCCATGTGCGGCGTGGCGCGGTGATGCTCCAGCGCCGCCTCGCTCTCGAAGTGCTCGTAGACCCGGATCAAGCCGGGATCCAGCGGGTCCTCGGTCAGGGCGTAGTCCAGACACCCTGGCTCGGCCCGCGTGCCCTCGACCTGGGCGCGCAGGTGCGGGCGCAGGTCGGCCAGGCGTTCGGGCGCGATGCGGATCGTGCCGGCGAGGATGAGGGTCATGTCGGTCGCGAACCTTCCGAGGCGGTGGGGCGACGTCCTCGTCCTTCGACAAGCTCAGGATGAGGACGTCGATTGCGATGCACAGTAGCCCTCATCCTGAGCCTGTCGAAGGACGAGGGCGGGCCCGCTCACGCCTCCAGCCAGGGTTGGCTGATCGCGCGCTTGCTTTCGAAGACGTCGATGTCGCCGCCGTGCTGCAGGGTCTCGCCGATGGCGTCCAGGCCCTTGAGCATCTTCTCCTTGCGGACCGGGTCGATGCTGAACGTGAACGTCTTGCCCGAGGGCGAGACCACGGTCTGGGTCTCCAGGTCGACGCTGACCATGTGGTTGCCGCCCTTGGCCTCGTCCATCAGGACGGCCAGCTCTTCCGGCTTCACGATCACCGGCAACAGGCCGTTGTTGAAGCAGTTGTTGAAGAAGATGTCGGCGAAGCTGGTCGAGATCACGCACAGGATCCCGAAGTCCATCAGCGCCCACGGCGCGTGCTCGCGCGAGGATCCGCAGCCGAAGTTGTCGCCGGCGATCAGCACGCTGGCGCCCTTGTACTCCGGACGGTTCAGGACGAAGTCCTTGATCTCGTTCCCGTCGCCATCAAAGCGGAAGTCGTAGAACAGGCCCTTGGCCAGCCCCTCGCGCTCCACGGTCTTGAGGAACTGCTTGGGGATGATCTGGTCGGTGTCGATATTGGCCAGCTCCAGCGGCGCCGCGCGACCGTCGAGACGGGTGAAGGCCTTCATTGGGCGGTCTCCGAGAGCAGGGTGCGCACGTCGGTCAGGTGGCCGGCGATGGCCGCCGCCGCCGCCATGGCCGGCGAGACCAGGTGAGTGCGTCCGGCGCGGCCCTGGCGGCCTTCGAAGTTGCGGTTGCTGGTCGAGGCGCAACGCTCCTGCGGAGCCAGCTTGTCGGGGTTCATGGCCAGGCACATCGAGCAGCCCGGCTCGCGCCAGTCGAAGCCGGCGGCCTTGAAGATGGCGTCCAAGCCTTCGGCCTCGGCCTGTTCCTTCACCAGGCCCGAGCCCGGCACGACCATCGCCTTGACGTGCGGGGCCACCAGGCGGCCGTGCAGGAAGGCTTCCTGCACCACGGCGGCGGCGGCGCGCATGTCCTCGATGCGGCTGTTGGTGCACGAGCCGATAAAGACGCGATCGATGCGGGCTTCCGAGATCGGCTGGCCGGCGGTCAGGCCCATATAGTCCAGGGCTCGGTGAGCGGCCGCGCGCTTGTCGGGCGTAGCGAAGCTTTCCGGATCCGGGACGTTGCCGGTCACGGGGATGACGTCCTCGGGCGAGGTGCCCCAGGTGACCATCGGGACCAGGGCCGAGCCGTCGATGACGACCGTGCGGTCGAAGACGGCGTCCTCGTCGGTGAAGAAGGTCTTCCAGTGGCTGAGCGCCATGTCCCAGGCCGCGCCCTTGGGCGCCGAGGGCTTGCCCTTGATGTACGCGAAGGTCTTCTCGTCCGGAGCCACCAGGCCGGCCTTGGCGCCGCCCTCGATGGTCAGGTTGCAGAGGGTCATGCGGCCCTCCATCGACAGGCTCCGCACGGCCTCGCCGGCGAACTCGATGACATAGCCGGTGCCGCCGGCCGTGCCGATCTCGCCGATGACCGCCAGGGCGATGTCCTTGCCGGTCACGCCGGGACCCAGCTGGCCGTCGACGCGGACCAGCATGTTCTTGGCCTTCTTCTGGCGCAGGGTCTGGGTGGCCAGCACGTGCTCGACCTCGGACGTGCCGATGCCGTGGGCCAGGGCCCCGAAGGCGCCGTGGGTGGAGGTGTGGCTGTCGCCGCAGACGATGGTCATGCCCGGCTGGGTGCGGCCCTGTTCGGGCCCCACCACGTGGACGATGCCGTTGCGGATGTCCCCCATGGGAAAGAACTGAATGCCGTTGTCGGCCACGTTCCGCGCAAGGGTCTTCAGCTGAAGCCGCGCCTCTTCGTCCTGCACCGCATCGACACCCAGGGCCTGGCCCTCGGTCGGGATGTTGTGGTCCGCCACGGCGAGCGTGCGGTCGGGACGACGCACCTTGCGGCCCGCCGCGCGAAGGCCGGCGAAGGCCTGCGGGGTGGTCACCTCATGAATCAGGTGCAGGTCGATGTAGAGGATCGCTTCGCCGTCCGCTTCGCTGACGACGTGGGCGTCCCAGATCTTGTCGTAAAGGGTTTTGCCGGACATGGCGGGGATATAGGGCGGATCGTGCGTCGAAATCCAGTGGCGCCCCGCCTGTGCGACAGATTCTTGCGCCGTGTGGCGTTGCAGCCCGCAACGACAAAGGGCGCGCCTGTGTTTCGGCGCGCCCTAGCATCGTTTTCAGCCTTCGGGGGCCGATGTCGCCTTCCCGAAGAGGGCCGTCCGCTAGAAAGAAGACGGTCTGGAAGCCCGGCGTTCGCCGGGGGTGGATTAACCTTGTCACGGAACGGCGGTTTGTCAAGATCGGTGCGATCGCACTCAAGCTTGGCCTTCAGGTCTGCGATCGCGTCAGCGGCGAGGCGGCGGGTGTTTCCAGCGCCGGCATGGCGGCGTAGCGGGCGATCAGCGGATCGGCGGCGACCTGGGCCAGGACCCAGTCGCGGAAGGCGACGATCTTCCGCACCCGGGCCCGGTCACTGGGATAGGCCAGCCAGTAGCCGCCGGTGTAGCGAGCGACCACGTCGAAAGGCATGACCAGCCGGCCCTCGGCCAGCTCGCGGGCGAAGAAGATCGGCGAGCCCAGGGCCGCGCCGTGATGGGCCAGGGCGCTGGCCACCTCCAGCGCCTGGGCGTCGGAGGCCAGGCGCGGGTCCAGCTTCTGGGGATTGGCCGTGACGCCGGCGGCCTGGAACCACTCGTCCCACTCCCGGGCGATGCCGACGCGCTGGACGTCCAGCAGGTCCTCGGGCTTGGCCAGCCCGCCGATCCGGGCCAGGAACTCGGGCGAGACCAGCGGGGTCTGGACGGCGGGAATGAGGAAGTGCGCGGTCATGCCCGGCCATTCGCCGTGACCGCCGCGCAGGGCCATGTCGACACCCTCGCGCGTCAGGTCGACGACCCGGCTGGAGGCCTCCAGTCGCACGGCGATGCGCGGATGGGCGATCTGGAAGCCGCCGAGGCGCGGGGCCAGCCACTGACCGCCCACGCTCTGGACCGTGGTGATCGACAGCACGCCGTCCTCGGTCTCCACCAGGTCCGACACCGCCGCGCGCAGCAGGGACATGGCCTCGGTCGCCGCCCGCGACAGGCGCTCGCCGGCCGGGGTCAGGGTCACCTCGCGCGGCAGGCGATTGAACAGAGGCTGATCCAGCCGCTGCTCCAGCGCCTTCACCTGCCAGCTGACCGCGGCCTGGGTCACGCCCAGCGCGTCGGCGGCGCGGGTGAAGCTCTTCAGGCGAGCGGCCGCCTCGAACACGCGGATGGCGCTGAGCGGCAGGCGGGCGAGCACGTCAGTCATAAGGCTGACTTATGCATAGCCAAGGAGGCCGCGTTTGTCACCAGGCCGACGAACGGCGATTTTCCACACGTCGAACAGCCAAGGAAGGCGACGATGATGGAAGAAGCACTCAAGACTCACAAGGAAACCACGTTCGGCTGGGTGCTGGCCCTGCAGCAGCTGTGGGCGACCCTGCGCGCCCCCAGCCCGGCCGACAAGCGCCCGCGCTACCTGGCGCCGCGATGAGCAGGCCTTATCGCCGAGGGATGGATTGCGCCCAGGCCTTGGTGGCCAGGCAGGTGTCCATGGCCCGCTTGTACGCGTCGCGCGCTGTGGTGCGGTCGATATAGGCCCATTCGGCCTCGCCCAGCGGATAGCCGACCGTCCGGTGGGCGAACTCCAGGGCGTAGGTAACCGAGATGTCGGCCGCCGTGAACGTCTCGCCGGCCATGTAGGGGGCCCGCGCCAGCTGGCGGGTGACCAGGCCCAGGCGGCCCGTGAACATCGTCCGACCCTTGCGAGCGCCCCAGTTGTCGCGCTCGGCCTCGGGCGCGAGGATCTGGCTGACCACGGTGATGAACATCGGCGTCGCCAGGCCTGCTTCGCCCAGGTGCAGGAATTGCTGATAGGCCGGAAAGGCGGGATCGCGCGGATCGGGGGCCAGGGGTGTCGGGCCGTAGCGGCCCATCAGATATTCCATGATAGCGATCGACTCGACCATGATCATGTCGCCGTCCTGGATCGCGGGAATGAAGCCGGCCGGGTTGATGGCCAGGAACTCGGGATCGTTCTCGACCCCCGCCAGCATGTCCACCGGCCGCAGCCGGTAGGGCAGGCCCATCTCTTCCAGCAGCCAGGCGACCCGGAAGCCGCGGCCTTCGCCGAAAAGCGTGATCATGTCGCGGGCTCCCTCAGTGCGTGGGGATAGAACCGCGTCTGGGCGCGGCCGGCAAAGAAAAAGGCCCCGGCGTTTCCGCCGGGGCCTCGTTCATGTCCGGGTGTCGGAGACTTAGTCTTCCGACGACGCCGAGGCCTTCGGGCCGCCAGCGCGCTCGGCGATACGGGCCGACTTACCGCGACGGTCGCGCAGGTAGTACAGCTTGGCGCGACGGACGACGCCGCGGCGCTTGACTTCGATGCTTTCGATGCTCGGCGACAGCAGCGGGAACAGACGCTCCACGCCTTCGCCGAACGAGATCTTGCGGACCGTGAAGCTCTCGTGGACGCCCGTGCCGGCGCGGGCGATGCAGACGCCTTCGTAGGCCTGAACGCGTTCGCGCTCGCCTTCCTTGATCTTCACGTTGACGCGCAGGGTGTCGCCGGGACGGAATTCCGGGATCGCGCGGGCGGCCAGCAGACGGGCCGCTTCTTCTTGCTCGAGTTGAGCGACGATGTTGATCGCCATGGTCTAGTCTCCTTTGGGCTTACCCGTTTTCGGGTCGCCTTTTGCCTGTTGATTGGCGAGGTGGGCCTCCCAGAGATCCGGGCGCCGCTCGCGGGTCGTCTCTTCACGCATATGCTTGCGCCATTGGTCGATCTTCTTGTGATCGCCCGACAGCAGCACCTCGGGGATGTCCAGGCCTTCGAACGTCCGCGGTCGCGTGTACTGCGGATGCTCGAGGAGGCCGTCCTCGAAGCTTTCTTCCAGCGTGCTCTCGATGTTCCCCAGCACACCCGGGGCCAGTCGAACGCACGCCTCGATCACGACCATCGCCGCCGCCTCGCCACCGGCGAGAACCGCGTCTCCGACCGAGATCTCCTCGAACCCGCGGGCGTCGAGCACCCGCTGATCCACCCCCTCGAAGCGGCCGCACAGCACCACGATGCCGGGCGCCTTGGACCACTCCCTTACGCGCGCCTGGGTCAGGGGCCTGCCCCGGGCGCTCATGTACAAAAGCGGCCGTCCGCCCAGCTCGAGGCTATCGAGCGCCGAGGCGATGACGTCCGCTTTGAGCACGGCTCCCGCGCCGCCACCCGCGGGGGTGTCGTCGAGGAAGCCGCGCTTATCCTTGGAAAAGGCCCGAATGTCCAGCGTTTCCAAACGCCACAGGTCCTGTTCCTTCCAGGCGGTCCCGATCATCGAGACGCCGAGCGGGCCGGGAAAGGCCTCGGGGAACATGGTCAGGACGGTGGCGGTGAACGGCATGGGCGCTCTTTAGCCGCAGGCGGGGCCGGAGTCGAAGGGGGCGTTCGCCGGCGCGCTCATCGGCGGCGTTTTCGGCTTGTTCACCCTCATGCGCGAAGGTCGGGCCGACAATCCACGTCCGGACCCGCCCATGTCGACCCTGAGCCGCATCCTCCGACGCCTGAGCGAAGGCGCCGTCGCCTTCGGCGGCCGGCTGCGGCGCGACCAGCGGGGGGCGATCGCCGTGCAGTTCGCCCTGCTGGCCCTACCGCTGATGGTGCTGGTCTTCGCCCTGGTGGACCTGGGCCGCATCAGCCTGCAGCGCCGCCAGATGCAGGACGCCCTGGACGCCGCCACCCTGATGGCCGCGCGGTCGACGGCGACGACGGACGCCGGGCTGGAAGCCGTCGGCGATCCCGCGTTCCTGGCCGAGGTCGCGGGCCTGAACCTGAACCTGGCCGCCTCGAACTCGACATTCAAGCTGAGCGGGACCAACACGGTCGTCGGCACGGCGACGGGTACGCTGACCCCGATCATCGCCAATCTCTGGACCAATGCCGACTTCACCGTGTCGGCGCGCTCGGAAGTGGTGCGCTCGACCAGCAAGCTGGAGGTGGCGCTGGTGCTCGACAACACCGGCTCCATGGGCGACTCGCTGGGATCGGGCACCAAGATCGAAGCCCTGAAGTCCGCGGCGCAGTCGCTGGTGACCACGCTGGCGTCGGCCAACGGAGCCACGACGGACTCAGTGAAGATCTCGGTCGTGCCGTTCGCCTCGTCCGTGAACATCGGCTCGACCTACCAGGCGTCGGGCCAGACCGCGGGCTGGCTGACCGGCACGATGCCGCCGGCCTATGGCAACGACGTCTTCGCCACCTCGCAGGACCGCTTTTCGCTGCTGACCAACCTGGGCTTGAGCTGGGGCGGGTGCGTGGAGTCGCGGCCGGATCCCTACGACGTCACCGACACCGCACCGACCTCGGGCGCGGGCGCCAGCCTGTTCGTGCCGTACTTCGCGCCGGACGAACCCGACGACAACTATGTGCCCTGGTACTACAGCCTCGACAACGACTGGATCTACAACGACAAGACCTCGTCGACCGACTGGTTCACGCGCCAGGGCAACGTCTCCAAGTATGCGTCCAACAACAAGACCAACCTGTCGACCAAGGCCAAGAGTAACAGCACGACCGAGGGGCCGAACTCGGGCTGCGGCACGGCCAGCCTGCTGCGCCTGACCGACGTGACCAACAGCACCGGCCTCAACACGGTCAAGACCAAGCTGACCCAGATGGTGGCGTCGGGCAGCACCAACGTGGCGGTCGGCATGATGTGGGGCTGGCACACGCTGTCGCCCAATGCGCCCTTTTCCGACGGCAAGCCCTACGGCACGACCGGCGTGAAGAAGATCATCGTGCTGCTGACGGACGGCGACAACAACTACGCGTCCTACAACAACCCTAATGGGTCGGTTTACACCAGTTACGGCTATATCTGGCAGGGGCGCTTGAAGAACAGCAGCGGCGTGACGCTGGGGACCAGTTCGAGCGGCAACGACCGTCAGTATGCGATCGACTCACGCCAGAAGCTGGCGTGCGCCAACGCCAAGGCCAAGGGCGTGATTATCTATTCAATCGGAGTCGGGGTCTCGACCCACTCGAAGGGCGTCCTGCAGGCCTGCGCGACGGATACGGACTATTATTACGACGTCACCGACTCGTCGCAGCTGACCGCGGTGTTCACGGCGATCGCCAACGCGATCGGCAATCTGCGGATCTCGAAATAGAACACGAAAAAGCCCCGCCGGACCGATCCGGCGGGGCTTTCTCATTGCGGAGTCTGGCGGCGCCTTACGCCAGCTTGATCTCGCGCAGGCGCTGCTGGAGGAATTCGTCGGCCGTGATCGACTCCGGATAGCGGTCCGGATTGTCGGGCGTGACGCAGTTGGGCAGGGTCTTGATCTCGTAGTCCGACGCGAAGTGCAGGAAGAACGGCGTCGAATAGCGCGGCACGCCGCGACGCTCGGGCGGCGGATTGACCACGCGGTGCACCGTCGAGGGCAGGACGTTGTTGGTCAGGCGCTCGAGCATGTCGCCGATGTTGATGACCAGGCAGCCGGGCGGCGGGTTGATGGGCAGCCATTGGCCGTCGCGATCCAGCACTTCCAGACCGCCTTCCTCCGCGCCGAGCAGCAGGGTGATGGTGTTGATGTCGCCGTGGGCGCCGGCGCGCACGCCGGTGGCGTCCTGCGGGATCGGCGGATAGTGCAGCAGGCGCAGCACGCTGTTGCCGTTCTCGACGGTCGGCTTGAAGAAGTCGCGATCCAGTTTCAGATAGGTGGCGATCGCCTCCAGCACCTTGCCGCCCATGGTGTCCAGGGCGTTGTACAGCCAGGAAACGTCGTGCTTGAAGGCCGGGATCTCGGCGGGCCAGACATTGTCGGCCATGTGCGCGCGGAAGCGGTGGCCAGGCGGCAGGTCGCGGCCCATGTGCCAGAATTCCTTGAGGTCGTAGTGGTCGGCGCCCTTGGCGGTCTCGACGCCGAACGGGATGTAGCCGCGCGCGCCGCCCTTGACCCCGGCGTACTGCGTCTTGACCTCAAGCGGCAGGGCGAAGAAGGCCTTGGCGTCGTCGACCGCCGCGTCGATGCGCGCCTGATCGAGATCATAGTCGGACAGCACGGCGAAGCCGTAACGTTCGAACGACGCGCCCAGCTCCTGGGCGAAGCGCGGAAAGTCCTTGCTGTAGAGGGAGAACGATACCGGTTCGATGGCGGAGGTGGACACGTCTGCGAGCCTCAAAGGAGCGAGTCTGGGGATGAGTAAGACCCTTCTTACTACACCGCCGGCGGGCCGAAACGAAGGCCGTTCCGCTTGGGGCGCGCGTAAGTCGGGAACTTGACCATGGGAAGGGCGTTTGCCCGTCTGACCCTGATCTACAGCAAACAAACGAGGGCGATAATGCGCAAGATGGCTCTGGCCGCTCTGTTCGCGGGCGCCGCGGCTCTGACCGCCTGCACGACGACCGATCCCTATACGGGCATGCCGGTGCGCAACAACACCGGGACCGGAGCCCTGACCGGCGCCGGCGTCGGCGCGGTGCTGGGCTACCTGACCAACACCAACAAGGGCGAGCAGGGCCGCAAGAACGCGCTGATCGGCGCGGGCATCGGCGCGCTGGCCGGCGGCGCCATCGGCAACTACATGGACCGCCAGCAGGCTGACTTCCGCCGTAGCCTGGAGGGCTCGGGCGTGATGATCCGGCGCAACGGCGACCAGATCGTGCTGGTCATGCCCAGCGACGTGACCTTCGCCGTCGACAAGTCGGACGTGCAACCGCAGTTCACCCGGGTTCTGGACGACGTGGCCCGCACGCTGAACGCCTATCCGCAGACCACGATCGATGTTGTGGGCCACGCCGACAGCAGCGGCCCGGACGACTATAACCAGACCCTGTCGGAGCGCCGGGCCAGCGCGGTGGCCGGCTATCTGACCGGTCCGGGCCGGGTGCTGCCGGACCGCGTCTTCGTGGCCGGCATGGGCGAGCGTCAGCCCATCGCCGACAACGCCACGGCCGCCGGCCGCGCCCAGAACCGCCGGGTCGAGATCATCCTGCGGCCGCTGACCCAGTAGCCCGCCAGGGCGACGCTTAAGGGCGCGGAATCGTCGCGCCCTTGATCCAAGCTGTTGCTTTTCCCTCGCGCCGTCGCCAAGTCGTCATCCGGATTGCGGGTGGCGCGGCGCGAGGTGGACGTGAACAAGTTGGCGAGCGAAGGCGTCAGTCTGACCAAGCAGGCCTATGCTCTGGCCGACGACCTGATGACGCCGAACGCGGCGATCTACTGGACCGACCTCATCCTTTCGGCCGCCCTGATGTGGGGCGGCTTCTTCGTGGCCGCGACGACAGCCAGCCTGGCGGTCGGCCTGGTTGCGGGCGTGGTCAGCGTGCTGGCCCTCTATCGCGCTCTCAGCTTCATCCACGAGCTGACCCACATTCGCGACGACGAGGCTCCTGGCTTCCGGATCGGCTGGAACGTTATGGTGGGTGTGCCGCTGATGACCCCGTCGCTTATGTACGAGGGCGTGCACAACATCCACCACATCAAGGACCGGTTCGGCACCAACCTGGATCCGGAGTATCTGCCGCTGTCGCGCTTCACGCCGCTGAAGCTGGCCGGCTTCCTGTTCGTGGCGCTGCTGGCCCCGCTGGGCGTGGTTCTGCGCTCGGCGGTGCTGATCCCGCTGTCGTTCGTGGTCCCGCCGCTGCGCCGTTACCTGAAGACCAAGCTGTCGGCCCTGATCATCAATCCCGACTTCGTGCGCCAGGACCTGGACCGCTGGCGGACCGAATGGGTCATCCAGGATGTCGCCTGCTGGCTGTGGTCGTGGGCGGTGATCGCCGCGACGGCGGCCGGCTGGTTGCCGTTGCGCTTCGTGCTGACGGGTCTGGCGATCTTCGCAATCGCCACCTTCGTCAACCAGGCCCGCACCCTGGTCGCCCACCACTGGGACAACGACGGCGGCAAGATGACGCTGGACGAGCAGTTCCTCGACTCGGTCAACGTGCCGCCGCCGAACCTGGCGTCCGAGCTGTGGGCGCCCGTGGGCCTGCGCTACCACGCCCTGCACCACCTGCTGCCGCGCCTGCCGTACCACAATCTGGGCAAGGCCCACGCTCGCCTGGCCCAGGCGCTAGGAACGGACTCGATCTATCATCAAGCGTCCGAGAAGGGCCTGTTTGAGGCCTTGGCCGATCTCTTCCGTCGCGTCGGCGCCAAGAGCGCGGCCTGACGGCCAGCTCTTAAAAAAGGCGGCGCGGACCCGGCGGGAGCCCGCGCCGCTGAGGCGTTGGAAGTCGTTCACGCGGCGGCCCGGCGTCCCAAAGTTCCCCACCCGGGACAGGCCGGGCCAGACCGCTCGGCGCGAGATCGACGTCAAAGGGAATGGGCGCGTCGACCCCTCGCCGGCCGTTCGCCTAGAGCCGGGTCGCAAGCTAGACAATCGGGCGTCGCGCGGATTGAGACGCAGGGTCATGATTTTGAGACGAGGCGAAGGACGCCGGCCGGGCGGTTGACGATCCGCCGCTTTCGGGGCTTGGCTGGGCGCGCGTATCCTCATTTCGAGTTCCCTGATGGCGACGGCTTCGACGCTCCCCCAATTCCAGGCCGGCACCCGCGTCACGCCCGGACGCCAAGGGGCCGAAGCCTATGCCGAAGCCATTGAGCCGATCTTCGATGTCGGCCTGCGCGAGGTCGACGCGGCGGGGCCCGACCTCGGGATCAACACCTTCAACATCGGCCCCATGCTGCTGGGCGAGGCGCAGATGCGCGGCGGGGTCTTCACCTACGGCCGCGACGCCCGAAAGGTGGCGGCCACGGGCCTGGAGCTGATCCTGGTGCAGATCATCGTGGACGGCGGCGATCAGCGGCGCACCGGCCGGAACGAGATCGCGGCCCGTCCCGGCGATGTCTGCCTGCTGGACCTGACCCGGACCTTCGAGTCCCGGACGGGCGACTGCACCAACCTGAACCTGGCCCTGCCGCGCGACGCCTTCGACGCCCGCGACATCGACCTGGATCCGCTGCACGGCCTGGTCCTGCGCCGCGAGAGCGCCGGGGCCCAGCTGCTGAAGGCCCATGCCGAGAGCTTGATGCGCGTCGCGCCCGGCCTGCGTCCAGAAGAGGCCTATGGCGTCGGCCGGGCCACGACCGACCTGCTGGCCGGCCTGACCCTGGGCCAGCGCGGCGAGGCGGCTCGGCGGGCGGCGGTCGACACCCAGCGCGCTCGCATGCGGCGGTTCATCGACGCCCATCTGGCTGATCCCGACCTGGGCGCCGAGCGGCTGTGCCGCCAGTTCGGCGTGTCGCGCGCCTCGCTCTATCGCCTGTTCGCGCCGCTGGGCGGGGTCAGCGAGCACATTCGCAACCGCCGCCTGCGCAAGGTGTTCGACGCCCTGTCCGATCCGGCCCAGTCCCTGGCCATGACCCAGGTCGCCGAGCGCTACGGCTTCACGGTCTGGTCCAGCTTCAGCCGGGCCTTCAAGGCGCGGTTCGGCATGACGCCGGGCGAGGCGCGCGGTCTGGGCGTGGCGGCGGCCGCGCGCGCCAACGTGCTGCGCGCCGGGACCGGGGCGCTGTCCGACTGGCTGCGGGCGCTGGACGCGGCCTAGAGGAAGCGAAAGGCCTTTAACCCGCGCCTTCCTGCTGCGCCCGCTCGCGCAACTCCTCGTCCAGGCTGGCCGTGTCCCAGGCCCCGCCGGCGTCGCCGGGGCGCATGCGGTGCAGGTCGGCGTTCAGCAGGCGGTCCATGGTCTGGGCGGCGTCGCGCGAGGCCAGGATATAGGCCTCCTCCTGGCCCCACATCGGGCGCAGCTCCTCGAACATCCGCCGGTCGTGACGGCGGAAGAAGGCGGCGGCGCGATGGGCGCGATGGGCGCGGAAGCCCAGCTTCTGCAGGGCCGTGGCGCCCATGGCCAGGGCCGACTCGAAGGTCTCGCGTTCGACCGCGTCGGCGCCGTTGGACAACAGGTCGTAGGCATGGCGGCGGTCCCAGGCGCGGGCCAGGATGATCAGGTCCGGGAAGGCCTTGCGGGCGGTCTCGACCAGCTCGGCGGTCTTCTCGCGGTCGTCCAGGGCGACGATCAGCATCCGGGCCCGCTCGGCGCCGGCGGCGCGCAGCAAGTCGAGGCGCGTGGCGTCGCCATAGTGCACCCGACGGCCGAAGCGTCGCAGCAGCTCGATCTGCTCGATGTCGCTGTCCAGAATGGTCGACTTGAAGCCATTGGCGGTCAGCAGGCGGCCGGTGATCTGGCCGAAGCGGCCGAAACCGGCGATGATGATGTCGGGCTCGCCCTCGTCGAAGTCGCCGGTCTCGGGCGCGACGTCGGGGATGGCCGCGTCCATCAGGGCCGCGACGCGCTCGTACAGGATCATGGCCACCGGCGTCAGGGCCATCGAGACGGCGACGGCCGCGGTCAGCAGGGCGGCCAGCTGGACGCCGATCACGCCAGCGCCGACGGTGAAGCTGAGCAGCACGAAGGCGAACTCCCCGCCCTGAGCCAGCGCCGTGGCGACGGCCATGGCCCCGCGCTTGGGGGCCCCGAACAGCCGGGCGATGCCGAACATGACGATGAACTTCAGCACCATCAGTCCCAGGACGATGCCCATCAGCTGCAGCGGCTGGCCGAACACCAGAGGCAGGTTCACGCCCGCGCCGACAGTGATGAAGAACAGGCCCAACAGCAGGCCTCGGAACGGCTCGATGTCGGTCTCCAGCTCGCGGCGGAACTCGCTCTCGGCCAGCACCACCCCGGCCAGGAAGGCGCCGAGGGCGGGCGAGAGGCCGACGATCTGCATCAGGCTGGCCACGGCCACCACGATCAGCAGGGCGGCGGCGACGAAGATCTCGCGCAGGCGGGCCTTGGCGATGAAGCGGAACACTGGCCGCACCAGATAGCGGCCGCCGCCGATCACTCCGGCCACGGCGGCGAACACCGACAGGGTCTGGGCCCAGATCGGGAGGTGGGCGACGAGGCTGCCGCCGCCATGACCGCCGCCGGCCTCGGCATGATGCGCCGCGCCGGTGGCCAGCAGCGGCAGCAGGGCGAACATCGGGATGACCGCCAGGTCCTGCAGCAAAAGGACGCCGAAGGCGGCCCTGCCGACCGGGCCTTGTCTCAGGCCTTTCTCGTCCAGGGTCTGGAGCACGATCGCCGTAGAGGACATGGCCAGGACCAGGCCCACGGCCAGGGCCGTCTGCCAGGGCAGGCCCAGGGCCAGGGCGGCGCCGGCGATGGCGAGGGCCGTGCCCAGCACCTGCGCGCCGCCTAGGCCGAAGATCGCCTTGCGCATGTCCCATAGCATCGAGGGCTGGACCTCGAGCCCGATCAGGAACAGCAGGATGACGACGCCGAACTCGGCGAATTTCATGACGTCGGCCTGCTCGCCGACCAGGCCCAGGGCGAACGGGCCGATGACGACGCCGGCGATCAGGTAGCCCAGCACCGAGCCGAGCCCCAGCCGCTTGGCGATCGGCACCGAGATGACGGCCGCGCCCAGATAGACCAGGGTCTGGGTGAGGAAGTTCTCCATGCCGTCCTAAGCCTCCACGCTCTTGGGCAGCAGCGAGGCCACGCGCGCCTTGTAGCGCTCGGCCTCGGCCTTAAGGGCCGCGTCGTCCTTGACCGAGGCGCCGTGCACAACGAACGGCGTCTCCCATGTCATGCCGCACAGGTGCGCGGTCTGCTCCAGCGGCCGCAGGAACTCGTCCATCGAAAACCGGTTGTAGCCGTGCATGTGATAGGCCTTGGCGCTGGCGCCCGTGGTGCAGGCCACGAACAGGCGCTTGCCTTTCAGCGCCTCGCCGCCCTCGCCATAGGCGAAGCCGTGCAGCCAAACCAGGTCCAGCCACTCCTTCATCAGAGCCGGCGTCGAGTACCAGTATAGCGGAAACTGCAGAGCGACGACGTCGTGCGCCACCAGGGCCGCCTGCTCGGTCTCGATGTCGACCACGAAGTCGGGATAGGTCTCGTACAGATCCTTGAAGGTGACGCCGGAAAGGCCTTTCGCCGCCTTGGCCAGGGCGCGATTGGCGCGCGAGCGTTCAAGCGCCGGATGGGCCAGCACCAGGAGCACGCCTGGGGCGGCCAATGGGGTGGCAGGCGTCACGGAGCCGGTGTTAGCGTCGGACATCAATCGGCCCTTCTGGAAAATAATTCATCAAGGGTTGAATTTCTTCGCGGCTCGGGCGACACGGTTCGCCAAGCACCGGACTAGCAGGTCTGGAATAGGGAGACACCATGGTCGACAAGGTGAAGACGGACGCCGTCGAGGCCCTCGCCGGGCTGCTGTTCGACGGCATGACCATCATGGCGGGCGGTTTCGGCCTGTGCGGCATCCCGGAGAACCTGATCGCGGCGATCCGCGAGGCGGGGACGAAGGACCTCACGGTCATCTCCAACAATTGCGGCGTCGATGGCTTCGGTCTCGGGATCCTGCTCGAGAACCGCCAGATCAAGAAGATGGTCTCGTCCTATGTGGGCGAGAACAAGCTGTTCGAACAGCTCTACCTCAGCGGCGAGCTGGAGCTCGAGTTCAATCCGCAGGGCACCCTGGCCGAACGCATCCGCGCGGGCGGGGCGGGCATCCCGGCCTTCTTCACGCGCACCGGCTACGGCACCCTGGTGGCCGAGGGCAAGGAGACCCGCGAGTTCGACGGCGAGATGTACGTGATGGAGCGCGGCCTGACCGCCGACCTCGCGATCGTCAAGGCCTGGAAGGGCGACGCCGAGGGCAATCTGATCTACCGGAAGACCGCCCGGAACTTCAATCCGATGATGGCCACGGCCGGTCGCAAGACCGTGGTCGAGGTCGAGGAGTTGGTCGCGATCGGCGCCCTCGACAAGGACGCGATCCACACGCCGGGCATCTATGTCGACCACATCGTGAAGGGCGCCAGGTTCGAGAAGCGCATCGAGCGCGTCACCACCCGCCAGAAGGAACAAGCGTAATGGCCTGGACGCGCGACGAGATGGCGGCCCGCGCCGCCAAGGAGCTGCGGGACGGCTTCTATGTAAACCTGGGCATCGGCATCCCGACCCTGGTGGCCAACTACATCCCCGAGGGCATGTCCGTGACGCTGCAGAGCGAGAACGGCATGCTGGGCATGGGTCCCTTCCCGTATGAGGGCGAGGAGGACGCCGACCTGATCAACGCCGGCAAGCAGACGATCACCGAGCTGGACTCGAGCTCGTACTTCAGCTCGGCCGACAGTTTCGCCATGATCCGCGGCGGCCACATCGCCCTGTCGATCCTGGGCGGCATGCAGGTCGCACAGAATGGCGACCTCGCCAACTGGATGGTGCCCGGCAAGATGGTCAAGGGCATGGGCGGGGCCATGGACCTGGTCGCCGGCGTCAAGCGCGTGGTGGTGGTCATGGACCATTGCGAGAAGTCGGGCGCGCCCAAGCTGCTCAAGCAATGCTCGCTGCCGCTGACTGGCGCCGGGGTGGTGGATCTTTTGATCACCGAGCTGGGCGTCTTCGAGATCAACCGCGGCAAGACGCCGGTGAAGCTGATCGAACTGGCCCCGGGCGTGACGGTCGACGAGGTCAAGGCCAAGACCGAGGCGGCGTTCGAGGTGGCGGTCTAGCTACGGCCGAAGCCAGTAAGGGTGCTCCAGGGTGAGCGCCACGTAGCGCGCCGTCGCCTTGCCATAGGCGGCGGCGATCTCCTCCAGCACTATCGTCGGGTCGCCGCCGCGCGCCTCCACCGTCCGTCCGGCGCGCGGAAGCGTCTGCGGCGCGATCACCGCCAGCCCATGCCGCGAGACGGCGTCGCCGCTCGCAAACGCCTCCGACCGGTTGGTGCGCGACCAGGCGTCCAGGGCCGTGGCGAAGGCCAGGTCGTCGAAGCCGTCCGTGGTCCGCACCGCCACCTTCTGCCCGCGCCAGGCGCTGGCCCAGGTCGACAGGCCGGTCATCGCCGCGTCCGTCCCGACCCGGAAGCCCCCGCCGTCATGGGCTTGGACCGGCGCCGGAACGCCCAGCCGCGCCGCCGTCGCCCGCATGACATCTTCCCCGGCCAGGTCGCGCAGCAGGGCCAGGCTGGCCGGGATCGAGGCGGTCACCCCGGCGGTGGTGGTCACCTTTCCGTCGACGATCCAGCGCCGGTCGCGACGCCAGCGGACGTTCGGATAGGCCTTGGCCAGCCGCTTGAGCTCGAACCAGTGGGTGGTGGCCTCGCGACCATCCAGCAGGCCGGCCCGGGCCAGGGTCTCGGCTCCGGCGCAGATCGCGACGATGCGCGCGCCGCGCCGGGCGCGCTCGCGCAGCCAGGCGTCGCGGGCCGGGTCGTAGGCCGGCATCATGAAGGGAACGACCACCACGTCCGGCTCCCGCTCCAGCGTGGCGTAGGTGACCTGCGGGCGGACCCAGGCCAGGCCGGGCGTCAGCCGCACCGGCGTCAAGCTGGGCGCGAGGATCTTCACCTCGACCGCGCCGGATTCGACCAGCACGGCGTAGGGTGCGATCAGGTCGGTGGTCTCGGTTCCACGCGGATCGGCCAGGACCACGACCAGCGGCCGGGCCGCGGCCGGCGCGCCGGCGAACAGGATCAGCACAAGGGCAAGCAGGCGTAGCATCGAGACCTCCGTTGGGACGCGGGAAGTCTCGCCGCCGGACGGCGCGGGGAAAGGACGGTTATCCCTCGAAAGCCGCCAGCTATTCCGGTTGATGTTTCGGGCGCGGCGGCAGGCCGGTGATTGGGTCGCGGGGCAGGGGGGCGAAGCCCTCGGCGATGAACAGGTCGATCCGGCGCGAGCGCTTCCTGTCCAGGCGCACGCGGGCGATCTGCAGGCCGGAATGGGCCTTGAAGTCCTGCTCGATCTCGGGGCGATAGCCGCCTTCCAGGCTGACGATCAGGGCGCGGCGGCCGTGGACGGCGTCCAGCGGGGCCGAGGTCTCGGCCTGGTTCTGCGGATGGGCCTCGTGCACCCACATGCGCAGCGGCGGCGCGCCCGGCTGGCCGAAATAGTCGCGGCCGTAATAGGCGGCGGCGTTGTAGACGAAGCGGTCGTCCATCGCGACCGAACTGACTCCGCCGCGCAGGGCCTGCTCCTCGCGGGCGCGGTCGATGATGGCCTGGACCGTCTGGTCCCAGCCGCGCACGCGCTTGAAGCCGTTCGACAGGCCAGTGGCGTCGGCGAGCCTGGGGCTGATCATGCAGGCGACGAAGAACAGGGCGAACAATGCCTGGAAGGCCAGGCCGCCGATCGTCCAGCGGCGGGCGTTCCAGCGCAGCAGCCAGCCCGCGACCAGCACCGAGCCGGCCACGAAGGCCGCGCCGGCCCAATTGGCGTTGGCGCGCGAAACGAAGGCCTCGCCGGCCACGATGATCAGCGGCGGGGCGGCGAAACACAGCAGCAGCAGGTCGGGCGAGGCCAGTTTGCGCTTCACGCCCAGCCAGATCGCCCCGCCCAGCAGCACCGCGAACGGCATGGGGCCGAAGACGCCGAACTGCGAGCCGACGAACTCGATCAGCTCACGGAAATTGAACAGGCTGTGCGAACCCCAGTTGGCGTTCGAGGCGGTGTGCTTGACCGTCGAGAACTGATGGCTGGCGTTCCAGGCGAAGTTGGGGGCCAGCACCAGCACGAAGGCGGCCAGGAACAGGACGATCGCCGCCGGGCACCAGCGCTTGCGCGCCGCCTTGGAGATCAGGGCGTGGATGACGATGCTGCCCAGGGCGTAGATGGCCGCGTACTTGGACAGGAAGGCCAGGCCCAGAGCCGCGCCCATGCCGGCGGCGACGAAGTAGCGGCGCGGCGCGTAGGCCGTCGCCAGGTCGACATAGGCCCAGATCGTCAGCGCCAGGAAAAATAGCAGCGGCGCGTCGGTGGCGATCAGGCCCGAGGACAGCACCACGCCCGGCATCAGGCTGTAAATCGCCGCCGCGACCAGGCCGCTCCAGCCGCCGTACAGCGTGCGGGCGATGCGGTGGATGATCAGGGCCGCGCCGGCATGCAGGATCAGGGCGGACAGGCGGACCCATGGCTCGGCGTCGCCGCCGATCTTGGTGGTCAGCCAGATCAGCCAGGCGATCATCGGCGGCTTGGAGAAGTAGCCGAACGCCAGCTCGCGCGACCACAGCCAGTACTGCGCTTCGTCCGGGTACAGCTCGAGCGGCGTCGTGAATAGGGCGATCAGCCGCACGACCGTCAGCCCGGCGACCATCAGCAGGGTCAATCGCCAGGCGCGATCCTCGATCGAAAATGGCGGAGATTCAGGAGCGGCTTGCATGACGCCTAATTAGCCAAGTAAAAAAATTCTGACCAATTGTTCCGCGTTAACGGGCCTTTATGACAGTTTGCAGGCGGGCGTGGCCTTTCCGTCACCAAACCTTCTAAAACTTTCGCTAAACGGCCCCAACGACGCTGATCCGTGCCGGTCACACGGCGGGCTTGTCGAAAAAATGAGGGGATCCTTTCAATGCGTATGAGAAATTTCGCCCTGGCGACGACCGCCCTGGTCGGCAGCCTGGTGGCCGCTAGCGCCGCGATGGCGCAGTCGACCGGTACGGACGCTGTCGAACAGGTCGTGGTGACCGCCTCGACCCTGAAGAACCAGAACGGCGCGATCGTCTCGCAGGTCGTTCCGAAGTCGCGCTCGACCATCACCCAGGAGTTCATCGCCCGCCAGGTGCCCGGCCAGACCATCCTGGACTCGCTGAACCTGCTGCCCGGCGTCAACTTCACCAACAACGACGCCTACGGCTCGGCCGGCGGCGACATCACCATCCGCGGCTTCGACGCGCAGCGCATCGCGCTGCTGCAGGACGGCGTTCCGCTGAACGACAGCGGTAACTATCAGATCTATCCGAACCAGCAGCTGGACTCGGAGCTGATCGCCAAGGTCGACGTCAACACCGGCACCACCGACGTCGACAGCCCGACGGCCGCGGCCGCCGGCGGCACCGTCAACTACGTGACTCGCAAGCCGGCCGAAGAGTTCGGCGGCGTCGTGGAAGCGCAAGCCGGCGACGGCAACTTCCGCCGCTTCTTCGCCGTGCTCGACACCGGCAAGATTGGCCCGTGGGGCACGACCGCCTGGTTCAGCTACGCCGACGCCATCAACGACGTGTTCAACGGCCCGGGCAAGATCCACAAGAAGCAGTACAACGGCCGCATCTATCAAGAGATCGGCGACAACGGCGACTTCATCAGCCTGATCGCCACCTATAACAAGAACCGCAACAACTTCATCAACCGCATGTCGCTGGCGGCCTTCCAGGCTGGTACGGGCGTCGGCTACAGCCGCGCCACCTGCACCCGTCCGACCCCGGTGGCCGGCACGGCCCAGATCGATGTCAACGCGGGCAACTGCTACAAGTACAACATCAACCCGTCGAACAACGGCAACATCCGCGCTCAGTCGTTGTTCCACCTCGGTGACAGCTTCATCCTGACCGTCGACCCGTCGTTCCAGTACGTGCTGGCCAACGGTGGCGGTCGCGCGCTGTTCAACGAAAGCGGCGCCACGACGGGCAGCGGCCTGATCCGCGGCAGCGCCCTGACCGGTGGCCAGGACCTGAACGGCGACGGCGACACCCTCGACACCGTCCTGCTGTACGCGCCCAATACGACGAACACCCGCCGCTACGGGGTCACCTCGTCGCTGATCTGGAAGTTCGCTGACAGCCAAAGCTTCCGCGTCGCCTATACGTTCGATGAAGCCCATCACCGCCAGACCGGCGAGTACACGACCTTCAGCTCGGACACGACGCCGACCAGCGTCTTCGGCGGCAAGGATGGTTACGGCAAGTCGATCAAGCTTTCGGATGGCAGCATCCTGCGCAAGCGCGACCGTGTCTCGGTCGCCAGCCTGAACCAGGTTTCGGCCGAGTACCGGGGCAAGTTCCTGGAAGACAAGGTCCTGGTGAACGTCGGCGTTCGCGCGCCCTTCCTGAAGCGTGAGCTGAACAACTTCTGCTATATGGCTGACACGTTCACGGCGTACTGCACCAACCAGACGCCAACCGCCGTTGTGGGTTCCGACGACGGCAATGGCCAGACCCTGGTCACCCTGCCGGGCCAAGGCTCGACGCAATATGGTCGTCCGCGCCAGTTCACCCGCAAGTACGACAAGGTCCTGCCGAACGTCGGCGTCAGCTATCAGCTGGCCGATCACCAATCGGTGTACGTCAGCTATGCCGAAACGCTTTCGGCTCCGCGTACGGATGACCTGTACGACAAGAAGCTGACCAAGCCGAAGGCGGAAACCACCCAGGCCTACGACATGGGCTACCGCTACCAGTCGCCGACCGTTCTGCTGGCGGCTTCGGTCTACTACACGAGCTTCCAAAACCGCATCGAGCGCGCCTTCAACGAGCAGGACAACATCGCCTTCTCGGTCAACGTCGGCGACGTGAAGCTGAAGGGCTTCGACGCCCAGTTCGGCTTCAAGCCGGAAGACTACATCAGCTTCTACGCCTCGTTCTCGTACCAGGACTCGGAGCTGCAGGAGAACATCCCGGGCACCGCGCTTGGCCAGTTGCTGCAGACCAAGGGCAAGGCTCTCTACGAAGCGCCGAAGTATCAAGGCGCGGTTCGCGTGGACTGGGACATCACCGACGCGCTCAGCGTCGGCGTCCAGGCCAAGTATGTGGGTGAGCGCTGGACCAACCTGACCAACACCGAGAAGGTTCCGCACTACTCGCTGCTGGACGCTGACCTGCGCTACAAGCTCGACGCCTTCGGCATGACGGGCTCCTACCTGCAGGTCAACGTCAAGAACCTGGCCAACGAGAAGTATCTGGGCGACCTGGCGGTGAACCCGTCGGGCACCGGTCTGGGCCAGCCGGGCTACCCGCGCACGGCCAGCATCACCCTGCACGCCGCTTTCTAAGCGCGGCCAGCAGAACTGACGGAGAAGGGCGGTCCTCGCGGGCCGCCCTTTTTCTTTGTCATCTGCGTCTGCTAGTCACAGGCGTCTTGACCCCGGCCCTCGCAGGGGCCATCTGCGCCCCCTTCGTTTTCCCACCGCTTTTCCTGGGCTCTTCGATGACCATCACCGTTCCCGCCGAGTGGGCTCCGCACCGCGCCATGTGGGTGGGTTTCCCCAGCCACGCCGAGCTGTGGCAGGAGGACCTGGAGCAGGCCCAACAGGAAGTGGCTGATCTGGCCCGCGCCCTGGCTGGCCCGGGCGGCGAGCGCGTGCGCCTGATGGTGGTTGGCGATGAGGCCGAGGCCGTCGCCCGCGCCCTGCTCTCCGACACGAGCGTTGAGATCGTCCGCGGTCAGTTCGGCGACATCTGGCTGCGCGACACCGGCCCGATCTTCGTCGACGCCAATGGCGCGGCCTCGGCCGCTGGCTTCCAGTTCAACGGCTGGGGCGGCAAGTACAGCCTGGAGGGCGACGACATCGTCGCCGAGCAGATCGCCGCCGCCTCGGGCGCGCCGCTGGTCCGCAACGGCTTCATTCTGGAAGGCGGGGCCCTGGACCACGACGGCCTGGGCACTATCCTGACCACGCGCCAGTGCCTGCTGAACGCCAACCGCAACGCCGGCTGGGACGAGGCCTCGGCCACGTCCGCCCTGGCCGACGCGCTTGGAGCCAAGAAGGTGCTGTGGCTGGGCGACGGCCTGCTGAACGACCACACCGACGGCCACGTCGACAACCTGGCCCGCTTCGTCGCGCCGGGCCTCGTGGCCTGCCCGATGGCCTATGGCGCCGATGATCCGAACGCGGACGTCTACGCCGAAACCGCCCGTCTACTGGCCGGCATGACCGACAGCCGAGGTTCGCCGCTGCAGGTCGCCCGCATCCCCTCGCCGGGCAAGATCCTCGACGAGGACGGCGAGCCGATCCCGGCCTCGCACATGAACTTCCTGATCGCCAACGAGGCGGTCATCGTGCCGATCTACGCCGAGGAGTCGGGCGCCTTCGCCGTCGAGGTGATCAAGGGCCTGTTCCCCGAACGCCAGGTCATCGGCCTGCCGTCCACCGCCATCCTGACCGGCGGTGGTTCGTTCCACTGCATCTCGCAACAAGAGCCGGAGACCGCCTGATGGCCCGCACGCTCAGCGTCGCCGCGATCCAGACCTCGTACGGCATGGATCTGTCGGCCAACATCAAGAAGACCGAAGCCTTCATCCGCGAGGCCGCGTCCAAGGGCGCGCAGGTCATTCTGCCGTCCGAGCTGTTCCAGGGGCCGTACTTCTGCGTCGCCCAGGAGGAGCGTTGGTTCGCGGAGGCCCATCCGTGGCGCGAGCACCCGGTGGTCAAGGCCATCGCGCCCCTGGCCGGCGAGCTGGGCGTGGTGCTGCCGATCTCGATCTTCGAGCGCGAGGGCCCGCACTACTTCAACAGCCTGGTCATGGCCGACGCCGACGGTTCGCTGATGGGCGTCTATCGCAAGAGCCACATCCCCGACGGCCCCGGCTACATGGAAAAGTACTACTTCCGGCCCGGCGACACCGGCTTCAGGGTCTGGGATACGCGCTTCGGCCGCATCGGCGTCGGCATCTGCTGGGACCAGTGGTACCCCGAGGCCGCCCGGGCCATGGCCCTGATGGGCGCCGAGGCCCTGTTCTACCCGACCGCCATCGGCAGCGAGCCGCATGACCCCAGCCTGGACACCGCCCTGCCGTGGCGGCGGGCCATGCAAGGCCACGCCGTCTCGAACGTGATCCCGGTGATCGGCGCCAACCGCATCGGCTTCGAGCCATGGGACGGCTATCCGAACGGCGGCCAGACTTTCTATGGCTCGTCGTTCATCGCCGATCATCGCGGCGACCTGGTCAGCGAACTGGGCCGGGCCGACGAGGGCCTGGCGCAGGCCAGCTTCGACCTCGACTTCCTGACGACGCACCGCGCCGCCTGGGGCTTCTTCCGCGATCGTCGGCCGGAGTTCTACACGGCCCTGGCCAACGGCCGCCCCGCATGATCCATACCGACCGCCTGGTGCTGCGCCCGGCGGTCGACGCCGACCGGAACGCGATCGCCGATCTGAACGCCCACCCCAAGGTGGGGGAATGGCTAGGGGGCGTACGATCGCGCGCCGAGAGCGACGCCTTTGTCGACCGCGTCCAGGCCCACGAGTTCGAGCACGGCTTCGGCTTCTGGGTCGTGGAGCGCCAGGCTGATCGCCGGGTGATCGGCATGACTGGCGTCTGGTGGGTTCCACCGGAAGTGGCGTTGGGTCGCGTGGTCGAGATCGGCTGGCGTTTTCATCCGGACGCCTGGGGTCACGGCTACGCCACCGAGGCGGCGCGGGCGGCGCTGGACTATGGCCTCAACCACCTGAAGCAGCCCGAGATCATCGCCTTCACCGCGCGCACGAACCTGGCCTCCCAGGCGGTCATGCGCAGGATCGGCATGGTCGCCGACCCGTCGCGCGACTTCGACCATCCGGGGCTGGCAGAGGATCACCCCCTGCGGGCGCATGTGATGTTCGTGGCGCGGCCTTAAGCGCCGCAGCCCTAAGTCCCGCAGTTCTCTGGCGGTCCCTTGGCCTTCGACGCCGCCACCTCCGCCCGCGCCTTGGCCAGGTCGCTCATGAACCCCGCATCGTCGTGCAGCCGGGTGACCAGGGCGGAGCCCAGGTAGCGGCCGGCCTCGACGTCGCTCTGGAAGTGGACGCCGCAGACGATGCGGCTGTCGCCGAAGGCCTTGCCCCGCGCCAGGATTGGGCTGGCCTTGTCCGGAACCAGCTCGGCGATCACCGAGGCCCAGGCCCAGCCGATCAGGCCGTGGCCGGAAGGGTAGGAGCCGTCGGTCTCGATCCAGGCCTCGCGCGGCACGCAGATAGGGGCCGAGTTGCCCACCGGCGGGCGCGGCCGCCGATAGGCCGTCTTGGCCGGTTGGTAGATCCTGGCCGCATCGTCGGTCATGCGCAGCAGCATGCGGGCCAGGGTCGGGGTCGCCTCGGCGCTGAGGGTGACGCCGGCCGCGCAGGAAAAGCTTTTCATCCCGTTTCCGCCCGAAAGATCGGCGTCGGCGATCGCCTGGGTCCAGGCCGGCGTGTTCGCCAGCTTGCGGGTCTCGTCGAACTGGGCGCGTTCGGCCTTGGCGCGGGCTGAGTCCGCGGCCGGGGGCGGGCCGATAATGGTCGCCGCGTCGATCCCGCCGTCGCCGTCCAGATACCCCGGCGGTGGCTTCACCCAGCCGGCGGAGGGCGCCGTCATGGCCACGGGCGCCGCTTGGCCCTTGGACGAATAAGGCAGGCCGTCGGCCGAGCAGCCGGCCAGCGCCAGGCCGCCTAGGGCGACGATCAGCACGAAACGGGTCATGGGATGGGTCCCCAGGGTCATTCGCTCACAGAAAGCCGCGAAATTCGTCCGTCAAGAGAAAGCGGATTGACGCACGGATATGTTATTTCATAACACAATTCCACGGTCGCTCCCTCGGCCGAGTTTCAGTGGTTCCAAGAGACTCCATGCTTCGTCGTGTCGCCCTTTCCGCCGCGAGCCTGATCGCGCTCGCCGCCGCCGCTTCCGCCCACGCCGCCGATGCGCCCGCCGCGACGCCGGCGTCTGAGAGCGACACCGAAGTGTCCAAGGTCGTCATCACCGCCGCGCCCTACGCCGTGTCGCTGGACACCGTCACCAGCAGCGTCAACGTCATCACCCGCGACCAGCTGGACGTGGCTCCGCCCGCCGGCCTGGGCGACACCCTGAACGGCCAGCCGGGCCTGCGCTCGACCTTCTACGGTCCCGGCGCCAGCCGGCCGGTGATCCGCGGCCTGTCGGGGCCCCGCGTCATGGTGCTGGAGAACGGCGTCGGCCAGGTCGACGCCTCGTCGCTGTCGCCCGACCACGCCGTCGCCTCGGATCCCGGTGAAGCCACGCGCGTCGAGGTGCTGCGCGGCCCCTCGACCCTGGCCTATGGCGGCTCCGGCATCGGCGGTGTGGTCAACATCATCGACGAGCGTGTGCCCTCCAGCCCGGCCGAGAACGGCTTCGAAGGCCGCATCGCCGGCTCGGCCTCGTCTGTCGACGACGGCAAGGCGATCAACGGCTCGGCCAAGTTCGGCAAGGGCCCGCTGGTGTTCGCCATCGACGCCGATCACCGCAAGAGCAGCGACTACGACGTCCCCACCGCCCCGGTGTCGGCCCGCCTGGCCAACCGCGACGGCCTGACGCCGGACCCGGACAAGACCGTCAAGAACAGCGACGTCGAGATGGACGCCTATGGCGCCGGCGTCAGTTACGTCCATGATAGCGGCTTCTTCGGGGTCTCGGTCAAGAAGACCGACACGACCTACGGCGTGCCCTATCTGCAGATCCTGGCCCCGATCGATCCGGGTGCGGAAGGCCCGGTCTCGATCCACCTGCAGCAGACCCGCTACGACCTGCGCGGCGAGCAGGAGGTCGACCTCGGCCCGTTCGCCAAGGTCCGCCTGTCGGCTGGCCACGCCAAGTACCAGCACGCTGAGGTCTCGGTCGAGGACGGCGAGGTCGGCACCCGCTTCCTGTCGGACGGTACGGAAGGCCGGCTCGAGCTGGTCCAGAAGGAACGCGACGGCTGGCAGGGGGCGGTGGGCTTCCAGGCCCTGAAGCGCCACTTCTCGGCCATCGGCGACGAGGCCTTCGTGCCCTCGACGGACATCAAGGAGTACGGGGTCTTCACCCTGCAGCGCCTGGACAAGGGCGACTGGGGCGTCGATGCGGGCCTGCGCTTCGACTCTCGCCAGCTGAAGACCGCGTTTGCCGACAAGACCTTCGACAACGTCTCGGGCTCGCTGGGGGTGTTCTACAAGCCCGCGGACCACCAGTTCGTGGCCCTGACCCTGTCGCGCAACGGCCGCGCCCCGACCGAGTTCGAGCTGTTCGCCGATGGCCCGCACCCGGGCACCGGCGGCTACGAGGTCGGCGACGCGGACCTGAAGTCCGAGAAGGTGACCTCGCTGGAGGCGACCTACCGCTACACCGGCGAGCGCCTGCGCGTGGAAGGCCATCTGTGGGGCGCCCAGTACGACGGCTTCATCGAGGAGGCGCCGACCGGCGCGGTGCAGGACGACCTGCCGGTGTTCCAGTACAGCCAGACCGACGCCAAGTTCCACGGCGCCGAGCTGGAGACCTCCTATGTCGCTTGGCGCGGCGGCGAGAAGGCCCTGAGGCTGGAAGGCGTCTACGACTGGGTGCGCGGCTCGACCGATCTGGGCGTGCCGGCTCGGGTTCCGCCCTGGGCCCTGACCGGCCGCGTGGTGTGGAGCGCGCCGCGCCTGGACGTCCAGGCCGAGGTTCGCCGGGTGGGCAGCCAGAATCGCGTGGCGACCTTCGAGCTGCCGACCGACGGCTACACCCAGGTCAACGCCATGGTGACGTTCAAGCCGCTGGAAGCCTCGGCGCTGCGCCTGTTCGTCGACGGCCGCAACCTGACCAACGAGACGATCCGAGAACATGCCTCGTTCTTGAAGGACTTCGCGCCCTCGCCGGGTCGTTCGGTCCGCGCCGGTTTCGCCTGGCGTTTCTGAGACCGGAAGCGCGAGGCGGATACGGGAACCCTAACAGCCCCTCGGGGATCCCGTTTCGCGCCGGGGCCTGGATGTCCTCCCCTTCCAGGCCCCGGACTGCCCGCCTGTCGCGATCGCCTGGAGCGGCGACTCTCGAGCTCGATCGCTCGCGCGGCGGGTGAATCAGAGACCGATGGCCGGGCTATGACAGCGGCCCAGATTGCCGGGTTCCGCGGGATCGGCTAGAACCCCGAGCCTTTGCGGTCGTCTTGCAGCATTCGAGCGTCCGTTTCTAATTCTGTCGTAGAGCTCTTCATGACCCAGTCCTCCGGCGAAATCACCGGCAACGTTCTGTTCTACAACTCGCCCGAACCGCTGAACCGCGAGCAGCACGCCAAGCTGGCGCTGGTCCACAAGGACAAGCCGTACGGTTTCGCGGCCGCCGGCACCGCCGTGCCGCTGACGGTCTCGGAGTTCGCGCCGGCCGCCCTGACCTTCCCGGTGATCTTCGCCGGCGACGACAAGGTTCCGCTGGCCGTGATGGGCCTGAACCAGCAGGAGAACCTGTTCATCAACGCCGACGGTTCGGTCGAGCCGAACGTCTACATCCCGGCCTATATCCGCCGCTATCCGTTCGTCCTGGCCAATGACGACACGCAAGACCGCCTGATCGTCTGCATCGACCGCGGGTCGGACCTGCTGTCGGAAAAGGGCGACACCCCGCTGTTCGACGCCAAGGGCGAGCCGACCGAGTACACCCAGAACTGCATCAAGTTCTGCGACGACTTCGAGGTCGAGCGCCGCCGCACGGACTCGTTCGTCCAGATCCTGAAGGACAACGATCTGTTCGAGCTGAAGAAGGCCACCTTCCAGCCGTCCGACGAAACCGGCGCTCCGGCCGGCGAGGCGGTCACCGTCGCTGAGTACTTCGGCGTTTCGGAAGAGAAGCTGAACGGCCTGTCGGCCGCCAAGCTGAAGGAGCTGCAGGAAAACGGCGCCCTGGCCCAGATCTACGCCCACCTGGTGTCGCTGCTCGGCTGGGACCGCCTGATCAACAAGACCATGCTGAAGCAAGCCCAAGGCGCGAGCCTGAACTAAGGCTTGGCTTCAGCTGAAGACTGAGAAGGCGGTGGGCTGCGGCTCACCGCCTTTTTCTTTATCGCGCGAAGATGCTGCGGGTCAGGCACGAGAAGACCAGGCGGCCGGCCTCGTCCAGCAGGTCGTGCTGGGCGATGACGATGCCCTTGCCCTCGCCGACCGGGTCCTTGCCCATCACCGTCATGCGGCCGCGCAGCAGTTCGCCGACCGGCGGGTTGCGCATCCAGCGCAGGGCGTCGACGCCCACGCGCTTGGTCTGCGGCCAGCCGGCGCTGGCCTCGACGTCCAGGCGGGTCCAGATGGCGAAGACCATGCCGTCGGGGGCGCCGTTCTCGACCGGCCAGCCGGGCGTGAAGGCGGCGATGAACGCCTCCAGCGCCTTGGCGTCGACGGCGCGTGAACCCAGGTTCACGACCTGACCGATCTCGATGTCGTCGAACGCGGCGGGCATGGGGCTCTCCGATGATTCCCTGCAAAGACTGTCGGGCGCGCCTTGACCATTGTCGAGAGCGTGAAGCCGGGCCATGTGTGCGTTCCCAGTCTTTTTGTCCGCAGTCTTTTCGTCCGAGCCCGTCGCCGATGTTCCTGAAGAAAGCCGTCCTCGCCCTGCAAGCCCTGCTGGCGGCGACCCTCCTGGCCGGTGCGGCCATCGCGGGGCCAGTGGTCAATTCCGGGCACATCGAGTCCGAGCTGGTCGCCCAGGAGGCGGGGATCGCGCCGGGCGGCACGGTCTATGTGGCCCTGCGCCAGAAGATCATCCCCGGCTGGCACACCTATTGGCGCAATCCGGGCGACGCGGGCGAGGCGACCAAGATCGCCTGGACCCTGCCGGCCGGCTGGAGCGCCGGCGAGATGGTCTGGCCGACGCCGATCAAGGCCAGGCTGGGCCCGCTGCTGGACTACGCCTACGAGGGCGAGGTCTTCATTCCCGTGCCGATCACCGCCCCCGCCGACGCCCAGATCGGGGCGACGATCAGCCTGAACGCCGACGTCGCCTATCTGGTCTGCGAGCAGGTCTGCGTACCCGAGGACGCCAAGCTCACCCTGCTGCTGCCGGTCGTGGCCGGTGCGCCGTCGGCCGATCCCAAGTGGGGCCCGATCGTCGCCGACGTCCTGGCCAAGGCGCCCAAGCCCGCAGGCCTGAAGGCGGTGTTCAAGCTGGAGGGCCAGACCCTGACGCTGGCCATCACCGGCGACCCACTGAAGGGCGCGAACCTGGCCGGCGCCTATTTCTTCCCCTATTCGCCCAAGGCCATCGAACACGCCGCCGAGCAGGGGATCGATCGAGGGGCCGAAGGCGTGACCCTGACGCTGAAGCCCGGCTACGACTTCGTCGGCGGCGGGACGCCGCCGGCCGAACTCCAGGGCGTCATCGCCACCAAGGCCGGGGCCTGGGAGATCACCGCCACGGCCGGCGAGCCGCCCGCCAGCGCCGGCGGCCTGGGCGCGCCGCCCGCCGAAGCCGCGCCCGCCAAGGGCGGCGCCGTCACCGGCGGCCTGGTCGGGGCGCTGGCGTTCGCCTTCCTGGGCGGGCTGATCCTGAACCTGATGCCCTGCGTCTTCCCGGTGCTGTCGATGAAGGCCGCCAGCCTGGCCGGCCACGCCCACGACGCCGGCAAGACCCGACTGCAGGGCCTGGCGTTCCTGCTGGGCGTCGTCGCGACCTTCCTGACCCTGGCCGGCCTGCTGCTGGCCGTGCGGGCCGGCGGTGCGGCGGTGGGCTGGGGATTCCAGCTGCAGTCGCCGATCGTCATCGCGGGCCTGGCTCTGCTGATGCTGCTGGTCGCCCTGAACATGTCGGGTGTCTTCGAGATCGGGACATCGGTCCAGAACCTCGGCAGCGGCGCCTCGGCCCGGGGCGGCGCTGCCGGGGCCTTCTTCACCGGCGCCCTGGCCGTGGTGGTCGCCGCGCCCTGCACCGCGCCGTTCATGGCCGGCGCCCTGGGCTACGCCCTGACCCAGCCGGCCGTCGTGGCGCTGTCGGTGTTCCTGGCCCTGGCCCTGGGCTTCGCCGCGCCCTTCGTGGCCGTGACCTTCAGCCCGGGCCTGCTGAAACGGCTGCCGCGTCCGGGCGCCTGGATGGATGTGCTGAAGAAGGGCCTGGCCTTCCCGATGTATGGCGCGGCCCTGTGGCTGACCTGGGTGTTCGCCCAGCAGGTCGGTCCGATCGCCCTGGGCCAGGTGCTGGCCGCCGGCGTGCTGGCCGCCTTCGGGGCCTGGCTGTACGGCCTGGCGCAGATCCGTCGGGCGGTGGGCGAGCGCTCGGCGGTCTCGACGGTCATCGGCCTGCTGGCCGTGGTCGCCGCCCTTGTCCTGGCCGCCTCGGCCGCGCTCGCCGCCAAGCCGCCGACGGCCGCCGCCGCCTCAGCCGAAGCCCCGTCGGGTCCGGGCCTGGTCGCCGAGGCCTGGTCGCCCGAGAAGGTCAAGGACCTGCAGGCCGCCGGCCGTCCGATCCTGGTCGACTTCACCGCCGCCTGGTGCGTGACCTGTCAGGTCAATGAGAAGGTCGCCCTGTCGGGCGCAAAGGTCGCCGAGGCCTTCAAGGCCCGGAACGCGGTCTATCTGAAGGCCGACTGGACCAATCGCGACCCGGTCATCGCCAAGGCCCTGGCCGATTTCGGCCGCGTCGGGGTGCCGCTGTACGTGGTCTATCCGAAGAACGGCGGCGAACCGGTGATCCTGCCCCAGTTGCTCACCGAAGGCCTGGTGATCGAGGCGATCGAGAAGGCGGGCGCTTAGGCTATTTCTTCTTGTCGCCGCCGAACGGCAGCCGCTCCTTGACCTTGTCGATCGGCGTCTTGGTCACGACGACCGGCGGCGGGATCACCGGCGCGACGGTCTTGATCGGATAGGCGCGCCAGCCGGTCTGGATCAGGGCCCCGAAGCCCTGGCACTTGGGCAGGTAGCGGACCATGCCAGTGCGCGGCTTGGCGAACGGCGCGGGCTGGGCGAGGGTCTGGCGCTTGGGGTCGACGAAGCGCCAGTCGGTTGGCAGGCCATAGCCCTTCTCGCCGCCCAGCCGCACGGCCTGATAGGCGATATTGGCCTGGAAGGGCGTCACGCCGTACTTCAGCATCGCTCGCAGGAAGATCTGGTCGGCCTCTTCGCGCTTGCCCGGCTCGCCGATCGTGTAGAGCCAGTCGTGGACGATGGCGGCGCGGGCCGTCGGGCCCTGCGGGTCGACGAAGCCCTGGCCGTACCAGGGCACGCTGGCGAAGTCGGTGACGTACCAGCGCGGCACGACGATCACCTTACCGGTCTCGACGTCGCAATAGGGGAACTCGGCGTCCAGGGTGAACAGCTTGCGGCCGTCCTTGGTCTGGTTGAACAGCATGATCGGCTGCGGCGTCAGCGAGCTGGGCGGCGTCGGCGCCACCACTGGCACGAAGACGGTGGTGTTGGTCTCGCTGGCGCAGGCGGCGAGGAGCAGGCCGGAGCCGACGACGGCGGCGAGGGTCTTGGTGCGGGACATCGAGCGAAGAGAGCAGAGAAGGACGAAGGGGTTCTGAGTGCGAGCGCCCCTTGGATCAAGGAAGAATGGCGAAGTTTTGCCCGTACGGTGATCGGCCGTCAGCCTCAGGCCGCGTCGCCTAAGCCGCGGGCTGGGGCTGGGCGGTGATCACTTCGACGTTGTCGTTCAGCAGATAGACCATGTCGCGCAGCGCCAGGTCCTGATCCTTGATGGTCTTGGCCGCGCCGACGGCGGTCAGCTTCTCGGGCAGGTCCTGACTGATGCCGCGCAGGATGCACTTGAGGTCGTCGACCGCGCCGCGCTCCTTGAGGGTGACGTGGCCCTTCATGTCCAGGCCCGAGAGGTCGCCGATGCTGGCGGAGAAGGCGTCGAAGCCCTTCAGGCTCTTGGCGCCGGCGGCGGGTTCCGCGCCGGCCAGGGTCTTGCGATAGGCCTCGGTCTGTTCCTTCAGCTGCCGGGCGCGCTTGACGATGTCCTGGAACAGGGGCTCGCCGGCGACGGATTGCGGGACCAGCGGCTGTTGCGCGACGGCAGGCGCGGATCCGGCGGCCTGCCCCGGACTGAACGAAGCCATCCAGAGCATGGCGGAAAAGGCGACGGCGTCGCAGGACATGGGCTGCTCCCGCAAAAAACGTCATTGGTCTGCCATGACGTGGCGGCAGCCGTTTGATAAGCCCCGTTCCGTAAACAGCGATTTACCAAACTTGAGAGGACTGCTGATGGCCGATCTCGACACCGCCTGGACCCGCCTGGAAGCCGCCGCCAAGGCCGCGGGCGAAAAGCGCATCGTCGAGTTCTTCGACGCCGAGCCGGGCCGTCTCGAGGCCCTGACCCTGGACGTCGCCGGCCTGCACCTCGACCTGTCGAAGCAGGCCTGGGACGAGGCCGGCCTGGAAGCGGCCCTGGACCTGGCGCACGCCGCTGGCGTCGAAGGCGCCCGGGACCGCATGTTCGGCGGCGAGGCGATCAACAGCTCGGAAGGACGCGCCGTCCTGCATACCGCTCTGCGCGCTCCGGCCGACGCCGATTTCAAGGCCCTGGGCCAGCCGGCCATGGCCGAGGTCGAGAGCGTCCGCGCCCGGATGAAGGCCTTCGCCGAGGCGGTTCGCTCCGGCGCGATCAAGGGCGCCACCGGCAAGCCGTTCAAGGCCATCCTGCACATCGGCATCGGCGGCAGCGACCTGGGCCCCCGCCTGCTGTGGGACGCCCTGCGGCCGATCAAGCCGCAGATCGACCTGCGCTTCGTGGCCAATGTCGACGGCGCCGAGTTCGTCCTGACCACGGCCGACATGGACCCGGAAGAGACCCTGGTCATCGTTGTCTCCAAGACCTTCACCACCCAGGAGACCCTGGCCAACGCCACCGCCGCCCGCGCCTGGCTGGTCGCGGCCCTGGGCGAGCAGGGCGCTAACCAGCACCTGGCCGCCATCTCGACCGCCCTGGACAAGACCGCCGCCTTCGGCGTGCCGGACGATCGGGTGTTCGGCTTCTGGGACTGGGTGGGCGGCCGCTATTCGCTGTGGTCCTCCGTGAGCCTGTCGGTCGCCGTCGCCGCGGGGTGGGACGCCTTCCAGGGCTTCCTGGACGGCGGCGCGGCCATGGACGAGCACTTCCGCACCGCGCCGCTGGACAAGAACGCGCCGGTGCTGGTCGCCCTGGCCCAGATCTTCAACCGCAATGGCCTGGACCGCCGGGCCCGCTCGGTCGTGCCCTATTCGCACCGCCTGCGCCGCCTGGCCGCGTTCCTGCAGCAGCTGGAGATGGAGTCCAACGGCAAGTCGGTCGGACCCGATGGCAAGCCCGCCAAGCGCGGCACGGCCACGGTGGTCTTCGGCGACGAGGGCACCAACGTCCAGCACGCCTACTTCCAGTGCATGCACCAGGGTACGGACATCACGCCCATGGAGCTGATCGGCGTCGCCAGGTCGGACGAGGGGCCGGCCGGCATGCACGAGAAGCTGCTGTCGAACCTGCTGGCCCAGGCCGAGGCCTTCATGGTCGGCCGCGCAACGGAAGACGTGGTCGCCGAGCTGAAGGCCAAGGGCGTCCCCGACGCCGAGATCGCCACCTTGGCCCCGCAGCGCACCTTCGCCGGCAACCGGCCCTCGACCCTGGTGGTCCTGGACCGCCTGACGCCTCGGACCTTCGGCGCCCTAATCGCTCTCTACGAGCACAAGACCTTCGTCGAGGGCGTGATCTGGGGGATCAACAGCTTCGACCAGTGGGGCGTCGAGCTGGGCAAGGTGATGGCGGGCCGCATCCTGCCCGAACTCGAAAGCGGCGCGGCCGGCCAGCACGACCCGTCGACCACGGCGCTGATCGCCCGGCTCAAGAAGTAGGTCAGTCTGGTCCTTCCCCCTTGATGGGGGAGGGTAGGGTGGGGGTGATGCGGCGTCGGATGCCGCGCACGGCGTCCAACTCAACAGGTCACCCCCATCCCCGACCCTTCCCCCATCAAGGGGGAAGGGGGCTTAAAAGGTCTTGCGCACCCGCAGCGACAGGAAGGTGCGCGGGTCGATCGCGCGGTCCTCGACGAACGCCACCGCCCGGTCCGGCGCGCGGTCGGCGAAGACCGTGCGTCGGATGGTGAAGTCGTCCCAGACGTTCAGCTGGGCCCGGATCGCCAGGGTCGCCGACGGCTTGTACTCGACGAAGGCCTCGTAATAGTTCGAGCCGCGCCAGACATTGGTCTGGTCGACGTCGTAGGTGCCCTGGCCCAGCAGCGGCAGCCAGTTGATCCCCCACTGGGTCCTGTACCGCGTCAGGTCCTGCTGGAAGCCGATATTGGCCTGGGTCGGGCGCACCTTGGTGATCGGACGGTCCCGGCCCGTCGTCGGGTCCTTCACGTGGGTCTCGTTCCAGTCGTTCTTGAAGGTGAAGCGGCCGCCCTTGACGCCGAACCGGTCGGTCGGCACGACGATGTTCAGCGACAGCCGGTCCAGCGTCCCGTCGCCGATATTGCCGGTCGCCGACAGCCCGCCCGGCAGCGGCAGGCGGTCGATCACGCCGATGATCTCGTCGTGGCGATAGCCGATCGAGACGATGCCCTCGCCCCAGAAGCGGCGCTCGTAGCTGAACTCCGAGATCCAGCGCTGCTCGGGCTTGAGGTCGACATTGCCGCCATAGACGGTGCTGTCGTCCAGGTCCGACGAGGCGGCGAAATCCTCGAAGTCCAGCTGGCCCAGCTCGCGCTCGAAGCGGAAGCGGAACTGGTTGTTGGCCCGCGGCGTCCAGGTCGCCAGGAACCGGGGCTTGGCGTAGAAGAAGCTCTTCTTGGCCGAGGCGTCGCCCGACTGCTTGATGGTCGAGGTCTCCAGCCGCAGGCCGCCCTCCAGGGTCAGCTTGGGATTGATCCGCCAGGTCGCCTTGCTGAAGGCCTCGCCGCGCAGCTCCTCGACCTTGACCGAAGCCGACGGCAGCGCCACGGCCACGCCGCCGACGCTGTAGGCCTGTTTGACGTCCAGCATGTTGTAGGCGACCTCGCCGCCGGCCTCGAGGGTCAGGGCCTTGGAATATTCGCCGCGCACCAGGCCGCGCACGATCGACTCGCCGCTGTCGCCGTCGGCCACGAACCGCTGCTGAGCGTCCTTGACGCCGGCCAGGGTCTGGTCGCCGGTCGAGACGTTGTCGAAGTTCTCGAAGCTGTGGATCGCCCGCGTCTCCAGGGTCCACTTCGGGCCCAGCGGCCGGGTCCAGGTGGCGCCCAGCTCGCCCGAATGGCTCTCCTCGGCATAGGCGCTGCGGCGGAAGGCGGTGGGCGAGCTCAGTTCCTGCCATTCCTTCCAGTCGTTGACGCCGTAGCGGGCCGTGGCCTCCAGCTTGCCGCCGGCCACCGGGCCGGTGAAGTTGCCGCGGATCGAGCGCCCGCCGCCCCAGCCGTCGTTCAGATAGGCCTCGTCGCGGATCAGCCTGCCCGCGCCGTCGTGGCGCACGTTGCGGCCCGCGCCGTTGCTGTCGCTGGACGACGTGCCGTCGCTCAAGGTCACCCCCCAGCTGCGATCGCCGTTGGTGGCGGTGAACTGGTAGCTGCCGCCCCAGACGTCGTGGCCGCCGTCGAAGATCTGGTTGTTCCAGGTCAGGATCGACTGGCGGCTCGCGCCCCCTTTCAGCACCACGTTCACGACCACGGCGTAGCCCTGCATGTCGACGCCCGGCGCGCCGCCGCGGATCAGCTCGATGCGTTCCACGCGATTGGCGGGGGTGCGGGAGAGCACGTTGCTGCCGGTGTCGTTCTTCGAGGCCGGGCGGCTGCCGTTGATCAGGATGTTGCCCACCGCGCCCTCGAAGCCGCGGGCGCCCGAGCCGTCGTCGACATCGAAGCCCGGCACCCGCTCGACCATGTCCAGGGCCGTGTTCGGACGCTGGGCGGCGAAGAAGTCGGGGGCGAAGACCAGCACCCCACGCTGGGCCGTATCGGCGGCCGCCGCCGTCTGGCCGGGCGTCTGGCTTTCCATCGCGCCGGTCGCGCTGGGCGGCGGCGGAACCGGAACCTGGGCGGCGGCCGCCTCGCCGGCGAAAGCGCCGCTCGCGGCCCCACCGGCGAGCAGAAGCGTGGCCGCGGTGGCCAGAAGCATGGTCTTGGTCATCACTGTGTCCCCTCAGTGGGGAGAGGTCTGACCGCCGCGCCCGTTCATCTCAAGTTACAAGGCTGAAAGGTGGATTACTTCGCCGACAGATTACAGCGGGTTCATGAGGCTATACCGCGAGACATACATGGCGGCATGTGGATAAGTCTGGCCCCGATCCGGATTTTCTTTAACAAATGGCGTAGTAGGAGCGCTGGCCTTTCAATCGCCCGGGAAGGGCGGCAGCGCGTCCAGCGCGGCTTTCACGGCCAGATAGTCTTCATAGGACGTTCGCCGCAGGATCTCGGTGCGCGCGGCGACCGTGGCCCGGAGGATGTGGACCAGGTCGCTGTCGGCGGTGACCGGGGCGTGGCTGGCCAGCGTCTTGGCGGGCGCCTGGGCCGGCGTCTGGACGGGCGCCTGGACGGGCGGACGGGGTTTGGACATCGGAAGCTCCATGCGGGTTGGGCGTGAGGCGACGGTCTTCCGCCGGGAAAGCCGGCGGGCTGGGGAGGCGGCGAAGCGTCCGGGCCGGGCCCGGAAGGGATGGATAGAGGAACCGTTTCGGCCGGGGCCGGAGCGCTCCGCGCGGTCGTCGATGCGAAAGCCCACGGGACGCGGGGTCTTAACCCGCTCCCGAAGGAGGCCTCCGGCGGGCGGGAGGGAAAGCGACCCTCCCGGACCGCGCGGGCGATTTCAGCCCGCGCCTGGCGCGCCCGTCCCGGCGTCGCGAGCATGGCCCCCGGCCCGACCCCGGAAGAGGAGCCGCCCCATCCGGAGCTGTCGCCCTCTCCGCGGCCCGCCGGGCCCCGCGACGCCGATCGGGACGCTTCCCGCTCGACCGCCCCGCACCGCCCGTCAGGTCGCCAGCTGGACGGCCTCCCCCGCGGTGGGGCGAGGACAAGTATGCGGACCTGCTTGAACGCGGATCATTCAGGGGCGCGTAAAATCGACAAGGGATTGATTTCGCTGGGTTCGATATCGCGAATTCCGAGGATACAGGCGCTCCAATCCCCATACTCGCCCCCTCCGCGCCTGGCGGCGCTCCTCCCCCGAAGGGGGAAGACGGATCACCTTCCGCCCCCTCCGGGGGCGGACGACCACGCGCAGCGCGGTCAGGTGGGGGCCCGCGGCGCTGGCCGGCAAGCCTCGCCCTTCGTTCTCGCGCACGCCGCACGCCACCGCCAGACCACCTGGGCGGTCGGCGCGCGCCGAGTGCTAGCCTTCTTCCGTCGCCAGGGAGTCGAGGTCTGGATCTTCCGCCCCTGAGACAAAGAAATGGTGCGCTTTCGAGGTTGTGAGATAGGTCTGGAGGCCGGCCCGCGCTTCCGCCAGTGTCTGATAGTACCTTCGGAAGCCAGCGGAGATCTCATGCGCGCGCCCTGGTGTCGGCGGTATCGGAATACGAACCTCCAAGTAGCGCTTTCCAACATCCTCACGATTGGTCTGCATGAATACGATGCGCTTCCACTGATCGCGTACGATCTTCAGGGTCATCGCCCAGAGCAGATAGAAGACGTCGAAATCGGCGGCAGGGCCTGGCCGTAGGACGATGACTTCCTTTGTCGTGAGAACCTGTTCCTGGCCCGGCATCAGCACGCAGAAGTCGCCAATATTCTTGGACGTCCGCTCGGGGCAGATCAGGTCGAAGGGTTGCAGGCCGGAAGACGAGCCGCGCCAGAAATGCATCGCCACCGTACGCGGCACGCGGTTCGTGGGGTTGATGTTGACCAAACCCGCTCGCAAATCCGAGACCTTGATGTAGGGGACCTCGCCGATCCGTTGTTCTTGCGAGGGGGAGCCATGCCCATTGCGAATGACGATCTTTTCGTCCGCCAGAAGCTCTCCAAGGGTCGCTGAGGTGAACCCTTTGAGCGCGGGATCATCCGCGAGCGCCTTCTCGAACTGGTCGCCATATCGATGGTCGTAATAGACCGGCACGGCGCAGCTCAAGCTGACCCTTCTGGCGGGGATGAAGGTCAGCGTGGAGGGCAGCGCGCTTTGATCCTCGGGAACGCGGTCTAGTCGCGCGAGCGCTTCCATGTCCTCGAGAAGCTGGTCGTTCACGGCGTCGACATAGGCGCCGGTTTCCTCGTCGAGCACCTGGATCCGTTTCGCCGTGTTGGGATCTACCTTCTTAAGCAAACGGCCGCCCTTGGTCAGGCCGCAAGTCGGCGCGGTGGAGACCATGACGTAGTCGTCGGAGAACCATTTCGGCTTGTACACGGCCATCGTTCAAGCCTCCTCGGCCGACGGGTCGCTTGGCGTGGTGACGCCATCGCCGACCTTTTCGAAGATGTAGAAGTTCGTTTTGGCGCGGCAGAATTCTTCGAAGGCTTCCATCGCGATGTTCATCATCCCTCGGAGTTTGAAGCGTCCGTTCATCCAGCCTGGCAACCAGCGATACTTCTTGCTGAAGAAATAGGTCTCAGGAAGAATGATACCCAAGCGTCCGCCGACCTGCAGAAGACGATGGGCCAGTTCCAGATAGACAAGGCCAATCTCGAGGTCGGCGTATTTCCCTGGCTTCATCGCTGCATGGCTGGAAATGGTGTAACCAGCGGCGCGACAATCGGCGGCTTTGACTTTGAGCTCTTCACCGAAGGGGGGGTTAGTCACCACAACCGTGAACTGGCTTAGGACGTAGGGGTGCGAATTTTGTCCAAGCTCGTCGCGCAGCTTGGTATATTTTGCGGCCCAGTCGTTCACCCGCACGGAATCGCCCACGAGGGCGTGGGTAGAGCCGTCGCGCATGGCCACCATCATCGCGCGGGTGAGCTTGATGCCGATGTCGTCCTTGTCGACACCGTATAGATTATCGTTGGCCCACTTGATGAGGTTCCAGGCTTCTTCTTCCCGCGGAAACTCTCGTCGAGCGACTTGCCGAAGAGCTTCGATGAGGAAGCCTCCGGTTCCGCACGCTGGATCAATGACCTTGTCCGCCGAGGTGATTTCCAAAGCCATTACGGCGGGGCGAACAACCCGTAGAGGTGTGAGGTATTGGCCTTCACCACTCTTCAACGCGGAGGTGCGGAAAATCTGGAACGCTTTCGCAAGAATATCGATGTCGTCGCCCAGAATCCTGTACGGCCAAAGCTCAGAAACCACGGCGTAGATCGTGTGGTCATCAAGAAACAATTCGTCACGATCGTGCGGCAGGAAAATGCGCGTGCGTTGACGCGCGAAATACTCCTTGAACAGCTCGCGAACTCGTCCCGCCGTACGCGCCTCGCGATCCTCGTTCGACCCATAGAGCCGGAAGTCCATTGGCTCCTGATGACGTGCTGAGCGGCTGAAGACGGCGTCGTTCTCAAGTTTCACCAGCAGCACGTGCAGAAGCTCGCGAAGTTGGTCTTCGCGCCGCGTCACGCGCGTGTCCGACACGACAACGGTCGCTACGATCCGGCGCAGAACGGCGGAGAGTTCGGCCTCGGACGGTGTCTGGATCATCGTCCAGGTTGGCGGCACATCAGGCGCGCGACTCATGTCGTCGCCCGGCCGCGGCAGCGCGGCGCCCGGAACTTCGATCCAGTCCGCGGAATGGCGCTTATAGACAGCCAGCGCTTCCACGCCGTTAGTCCAATAGCCCATCTTCGCCATGGGCTCGCTGCTGAGGTAGCGCATCAGCTGCGCCTTCCCCGCATTGATGTTCGCCGCCTTGAACTCGAAGATGACCTGAAGGGCGTGGGCTTCGCCGCTCACATCGGCAAAGGCCACGAGATCAGCGCTGCCGCAGACATCGTACTTCTGACCGCGTTCCCGTTTGGTCAAGTCGTGTGGCGTTTTAGGGACCTGCCATTCGGGCTTCCATTGCAACTGCCCCTCGCTCCAGCCCAAACGGAGCAGCTCCTTAATGGTCTTCTGTCGGACCGTTTCCTCCGGCTTCAGTGTTGCAGAGGCTATAGTTTCCGGGGTTTCGGGCATCGTGGCTCGGCGCTGAACTTGCTGCTTGTGGAAGGTGCCTATAGCCAAGAGATGAAAAAATGAGAAGCTCATTTTTTGATAATTTATGAGATGGAATTCACGGGCGTTGTCCCCCCTTCCCCCACCGCCCCACATCCGCTACACCGCCACCCGCAATGACCCGCACGCCGCACCACCACGGCCACCACCACCATCCGACCTCGCCTCGCGGGATCGGCCGGGTCCGCTCGCTCTAAAGCAAGCCCCCAGCCAGAGCCCCGCCTAGCGGATGGGGCTTCGCTCAAAGCGCCATCCGTCGAAGCCTAGACCACCAGGACCGACGCCGATGACCACCGACTCCGACGAAACGAACACCGCCGCCGACTTCCGGCCCGAGGCCCGAGCGCCCCGCGGCTTCGCCGACAAGCGCGCCCGCGACCTGCGGGCCGAGCGGGCGATCCTAGAGGCGGTGTCGGCGGTCTATGAGCGCTACGGCTTCGAGGCGCTGGACACCGGGGCGTTCGAATATGCCGACGCGCTTGGCAAGTTCCTGCCCGACAGCGACCGGCCCAACGAGGGCGTCTTCGCCCTGCAGGACGACGACGACCAGTGGATGGCGCTGCGCTACGACCTGACCGCGCCGCTGGCCCGCTTCGCCGCCCAGCACTGGGAGACCCTGCCCAAGCCGTTCCGCCGCTACGCCTTCGGGCCGGTGTGGCGCAACGAGAAGCCGGGGCCGGGGCGCTTCCGCCAGTTCATCCAGTGCGACGCCGACACGGTGGGCTCGGCCCGTCCGGAGGCCGACGCCGAGATCATCGCCATGGCGGTCGAGGGGCTGGAGGCGGCCGGCCTGCCGCGCGGGGCGGCGGTGCTGAAGATCAACAACCGCAAGCTGCTCAATGGGCTGCTGACCGCCGCCGGCGCCGACAGCGCCGGCCAGAAGCTGGCCGTGCTGCGCGCGGTCGACAAGCTGGACCGCCTGGGCGTCGACGGGGTGCGGCTCTTGCTCGGCGAAGGCCGCCTGGACGAGAGCGGCGACTTCACCAAGGGCGCGGGCCTGAAGGGCAAGGCGATCGACTCGGTGCTGGACTTCGTCCAGGCTGGAGCGGGTGGCCGCGCCGCGACCCTGGATAACATCGCCAAGGTGGTGGCCGGCTCGGCCGAGGGCGACGAGGGCCTTCTGGAGCTGTCGCGGATCGACGCGGCCCTGACCAGCCTGGGCATCGCCGACGACCAGGCCTTCATCGATCCGTCGATCGTCCGGGGGCTGGAATACTACACCGGCGCGGTGTTCGAGGCCGAACTGCTGCTGTCGACCACGGACGAGAAGGGGAACAAGGTCACCTTCGGCTCGATCGGCGGCGGCGGGCGCTATGACGACCTGGTGGCGCGGTTCACCGGTACTGTGACGCCGGCAACGGGCTTCTCGTTCGGGGTGTCGCGCCTGGCCGCGGCGCTGCGGGCGGCGGGGCGCGAGCCGGGCGGCCAGGCGCGCGGGCCGGTGGTGGTGATCGCCTTCGACCAGGCGCACATGCCGGAGTACTTCTCCGTGGTCGGACAGCTGCGGGCGGCGGGCGTTCCGGCCGAGGTCTATCTGGGGACCTCGGGCATGAAGCCGCAGATGAAATACGCCGACCGCCGGGGCGCGCCGGCCGTGGTCATGCTGGGCGGCGACGAGATCGCCGCGGGGACCGTGACCATCAAGGACCTGGACGCCGGCCGCCTGGCCGCCCAGGGCCTGGCCGACAACGCCGCCTGGAAGGCCGAGCGCCCGGGGCAGCAGACCGTCGCCCGCGACCAGCTGGTCAGCGTCGTCCGCAAGATCATCGAGGGGTGAGCATGAGGCTCGAGCGTTCCATTCCGGCGGCGGCGCTGGACGCCATCCGCGCGCCCCTGCTGGCGGCCGGCGCCACGGCGACCGACGCGCCGGTGCTGCAGCCGCTGGGCCTACTGCTGGATCTGACCGGCGAGGCCATGCGCGCGCGGCTGTTCGTGGTCTCCGGCGACAATGGCGAGGAGGCGGCCCTGCGCCCCGACTTCACCGTCGCCGTGGCTCGGCAGCATTTCGCCAACGGGGGCGGGGCCGGGCGCTACCGCTACGAGGGCAAGGCCTTCCGCGTCGCGCCACGCGGCTCGGACCGGGCCGAGGAGTTCCTGCAGCTGGGCGTCGAGGCGTTCGAGACCGGAGACCCGGTGGCCGCCGACGCCGAGATCGCCGCCCTGGCCTGGGCGGCCTCGGCGGCCGGGGGGCGCGACGACCTCGCGCTGATCCTGGGCGACGTTTCGCTGTTCGCCGCCTTCGTCGACAGCCTGGACCTGGCCGCGCCCCTGGCCGCCCGGCTCAAGCGCGCCTTCGCCAAGCCGCGCCAGCTGAAGGCCGAGCTGGACGGGGAGGGGGACGCCCCGCTCTCCGGCGAGCAGTCGCGGATCGCCGCCCTGCTGGCCGGCCTGCCCGAGGCCGAGGCCGCCCAGGTGCTGCAGGAGCTGTGGTCCCTGGCCGGCATCGAGCCCGTCGGCGGCCGCCGCCCGGCCGAGATCGCCCACCGCCTGGTCGAGCGCGCCGAGGCCAGCAAGGCCGGTCGTCTGGACGCGGAGCAAGCCGACAAGGTCCGCGCCTTCCTGGCCGTGTCCGATCGTCCGGAGGCGGCGCTGGACGCCATCGCCGCCCTGGCGGGACCGAACGACGGCGCGCTCAAGGCCGCCATCGCCGGCTGGCGGTCGCGCCTGACGGGCCTGGCCGCGCGCGGCGTTCCGCTAGACAGGGCGACCCTGGCCGCCGCCTTCGGCCGGGCCTTCGGCTATTACGACGGCTATCTGTTCGAGGTGCGCTCGGCGGCGCTGGGCGACGAGCGGCCGATCGCGGCCGGCGGCCGCTATGACGGTCTTCCGTCCAAACTCGGCGTCAGCGCCGACACCGGCGCCGTGGGCTTCATGGTCCGCCCGGCGCGCGCCTATGCGGGAGGCGGCGAATGAGCGGCGCACCTATGATCTTCGCCATTCCCTCCAAGGGCCGCCTGAAGGACCAGGTCGAGGCCTGGCTGGCCGAGTGCGGCTTCAAGCTGGAGATGTCCGGCGGCGCGCGCGGCTATTCGGCCGAGCTGGGCGGCCTGCCCGGCGTCTCGGTGCGGCTCCTGTCGGCCGGCGACATCGCCGCGGGCCTGGACAGCGGCGAGCTGCACCTGGGCGTCACCGGCGAGGACCTGCTGCGCGAGCGCGGCGACGATATGGACAGCCGGGTCATGCTGCTGCGGGCCCTGGGCTTTGGCCGGGCCGACCTGGTGGTGACCGCGCCCAAGAGCTGGCTGGACGTCGACACCATGGCCGATGTCGACGCGGTGGGGCACCTGCACCTGGCCAAGACCGGCCGGCGGCTGCGGGTGGCGACCAAGTACGTCACCCAGACCCGCGCCTTCTTCGCCCGCCACGGCGTCGCCGACTACCGGATCGTCGAGAGCAGCGGCGCCACCGAGGGGGCCCCGGCCGCCGGCGCGGCCGAGCTGGTCGTCGACATCACCACCACCGGCGCGACCCTGGCCGCCAACGGCCTGAAGATCCTGTCGGACGGCGTGATCCTGAAGAGCCAGGCCCAGCTGACCGCCTCGCTGATCGCCAGCTGGACGGCTGAACAGTTGGACAGCCTGAAGCGCCTGCTGTCGGTGGTCGAGGCCAAGGGCCGGGCCGCCAGGCTGGCGACCCTGGTCTGGCCGGCCGAGCAGGACGCGGCGGGGCAGGCGGCCGTGACCGGCTTCGTGGCCAGGGGCGGCTCGCGCCGGGCCAATGGCGCCCTCCTGGCGACCGGCGATCTGTTCGAGGCCGCCGCCGCCCTGGCCGCCGCGGGCGTCGAGCCGGTCACCGTGTCGCGTCCGGACTATGTGTTCGAGTCGCGGTCGGCGGTGCTGGACCGCTTCGTCCAGACTCTGGAGGCCGCGAGAAAGTAAGTTTTGACATATCTGTCAAATATGAGGGCGGAATCCGGGGGTATCTTCGACTTTCGCGTCCAAACTACGCCACTCGCGTCAAAAATTCGGCGAACCCGTTGCGAAAAAGGGTCTTGATGCGTTGACACCGTCATGAATTTGACGTTTCTAGACACTGCAAGGACGAAACGAGCCCAAAGAGAGCTCCCGTTCTTCGGCGTTTCGGGGAGGAAACGCCCGCCTAGATCGAATGATCGAGAAAATAGCCAGCCCGTCGCGATTATCCCCCGCGGCGGGTTTGGTGTATCTGGGCCATGGCTCCACTCGTTTTGACGATTGAGTCAAAAATGTAAGTGATGCGGGCGACGCTCCCGATGCTCCGACGACCGGTTGGCGTGGCGACCGTTTTTCCGTAACCCTCCCGTCGTGGCGGACAATGCTTCGGCGGTCGTCAGTGTGAGTCCTTGGGAGACGTCGATGGCCGATGGCAAGGTGAAGGGCCCAGCGTCCTATTTCCCCTCGATCGAGAAGACCTACGGACGTCCGGTGTCGGACTGGCAGAAGATCGTTCGAGACGCCTATCCAGCCAAGCACATGGCGCTGGTGGCCGTCTTGAAGGCCGATCATGGTCTGGGGCACGGACACGCCAACGCGATCGTCGCCCACACCCTGGCCGAGGACGGCCTGAAGTAGGCGGCGCAAGCCAAGGCGCGCTGGTTTAGGCCTGGGGGCTCTCTTCCGGGGGTCTCTCGCCTCGCGCCGCGGCCGGCGCCTCACGCGCGGCGTCGATGTTCATCGCGGCGGACGCTTGGCTGGCGCGAGGGGCGAGGGCCCCGGACGGTCATTTCGCGCCGGGCAACTTGATCCCCAGCAGGACCAGCCGGTCGCCTGTGATGCCGAACCAATGCGGAACCCCCGCGGGGATCAGGATGACGTCGCCGGCGGCGAGCGGCCGTGTCGCGCCGCCCTCGATGCGGCTCCCCTCAACCAGGTTGGGCCTTCTGGCCTCCGGATCGGCCATGGTCCCACCCGAAACCAGCGTGCCGGAGCCTTCCAGCACGATGGCGTACTCCGCCTCGGCCGGGTGAACAGCCGGGCGGCCCGGCTTTTTCCAAATCTCGATCGCCGCCACGGTGTCCCCGTCGCGGACTAGGGGACGCCACATGAAGCCTTGATCGGGTTTCATCGCCGCGAGCATCTGGCGGAGCTGGGCCTGGACATCCGCGCCGCTGGCGAAGCTGGTTGTTGGAGCGGCGGCTTGAGGCGCGCCCGCCGGCGCGTCCGTCTGCGCGCCGGTTTGGGCGAACGCCGGAGCGGCGCCTGACGAGGCGGCGAGCGCCAACACCGCGGCGCCGATCGCGTGGGTCCAAGTCCTCGTCTTCACCGACACGCTCTCCTCGTCGTGAGATCCCAACGCGCAACGACGCCGCCCGCGCGGACGCAGAGAGGCGAACTTAGCGTCGTCGCGGCGGCCCGCCAACGTCGCTCGCGCCGCGGCGCTCAATCATCGAGGTTCCTGTCGAAGCCTATCGCAGGCTGGCGTCGCGCAGCCGCCGGCGGCGGCCGCCCAGGGCGTCGGGACGGTTCAGCACCTTGCGGTACTCGTCACGGCGCTCGTGGATCGAGGCGATGACCAGGCCCATGGGCACGCCGATGTCGACCAGCACCGCCTCGGAGAGCTGCAGGCTGGCCTCGATAGTCTCGGGCACGGCGTCGGTGGCCCCCAGCTCGTAGAGCCGCGCGGCGTGGCGGGCGTCGCGGGCGCGGACCACGATCGGCACATCCGGCCGGGCCCCGCGCGCCGCGGCGACCACCGCCTCGGCCACCTCGAAGGCGTCCATGGTGACGACCACCGCCCTGGCCGTGGCCAGACCGCACCGCTCCAGCAGCTCCAGGCGCGAAGCGTCGCCATAATAGATCCGCGAGCCCTCGCGGCGCCCCTGCTCGACCAGGCGCGCGTCGCGCTCGACGGCGATCCAGGGCAGGTCGTGGCGGCCCAGCATGTCGCCGACCAACTTGCCGACCCGGCCATAGCCGATGACCAGCACCTGGCCCTGAGGTTCGGGCCCGACGCGGTCGGGCTCGCGCGGCGTGGACTGCGGGGCCGCCGGTTCGGTCGGCGGCGCCTCGCTGGTCGTGGCCGGCGCGCTCTTGCGGCCCAGAGAACCGCCCAGCGCCGCCAGGGCCGGGATCAGGAACATGGTCAGGGTCGCCGAGACCAGCACCGCCTGGCCGACATTGCGCGACACCACCTCGGCCCCGATGGCGTTGTCCATCAGCACGAAGGCGAACTCGCCGCCGGCCGCCAGGATCAGGGCCGCCTCGATCGCCGACCGCTTGCTCAGCCCCAGCAGCAGGCCGGCGCCGAACACCACGACGGTCTTCAGCGTCATCAGCCCCAGGGCCCCGCCCAGGATCACCACGGGCTTGGCGATCAGCAGCGACAGGTCCAGGCGGATACCCAGCGACACAAAGAACAGGGACAGCAGCAGGCCCTTGAAGGGCTCGATCTTGACCTCGACCTCGTGGCGATACTCGGTCTCGGCCAGCAGGATGCCGGCGACGAAGGCGCCCAGGGCCATGGACAGGCCCGACAGGGCGCTGACCAGGCCCGCGCCGATGATCACCAGCAGGCAGGCGGCCATGAACATCTCTTCGCTCTTGGCCTTGGCGACGGATTTCAGCATCGGCCGCAGGGCCAGGCGCCCGACCAGCACGATGGCGCCCAGTCCGATCGCCGCGGGCGCCAGGGCCAGGAGGTCCTTGAGCTGGAAATCGCCGTGGCCGCGGCCCAGGATGGCCAGGGTGATCAGGATCGGCGCCACGGCCAGGTCCTGGAACAGCAGCACCGAGAAGGTGGCGCGGCCGGCCTCGGAGTGCAGGCGGCGGCGCTCGGCCAGCACCGGCACGGCGATGGCGGTCGAGGACAGGGTCAGGGCCGCGCCGATGGTCAGGGCCGCCACGGGCGTCTGGCCCAGCAGCATGGCCCCCGCCCCCAGCGCCAGCGAGCAGCCGATCACCTGCACCGCCCCCAGACCGAACACCCACCGGCGCATCAGCCGCAGGCGCTCCCACGACAGCTCCAGGCCGATCATGAACAGCAGGAACACGACGCCGAACTCGGCCAGCTGGGCGATTTCGTCGGGATTGTCGACGGTGACGTAGTCGAGCCACGGCGCGACGGGAATGAACCGGCCCAGGCCGAACGGCCCCAGGATCACCCCGGCCAGCAGATAGCCCAGGATCGGATTGATCCTCAGGCGCTTGAAGATCGGCGCGACGATGCCGGCGGTCGCCAGGAACAGGACCAGGTCCTTGTAGCTCTCTGGTGAAACCTCGTGCTGCACGCGCCCTCCTTCAGTGTCCCGCTCAGACCGGCCGCTTCAGCCGCACGCCCGGCCCCGCCTCGTCGGCGAAGATCAGCGACACGCCCCCGGCCTCGATCGCATCGATCAGCAGGCGTTCGGTGCTATGGTGCAAGGCGTGGCGCTCGGTCTCGAAGTCCTTGACCGTGCTGCGCGACACGCCCGCCCGATCGGCGAGCTCGCCTTGCGACCAGTTGATCAGCCCGCGAGCGGCCCGGCATTGCGCCGGGAGGAGAATTTTTGCGTGTGGCATCTGGCGTACCAGGGCTTTATCACCCATATTGGTTGAGTACGCCCGAAAAAGACGACCGTCAAGGAGCGCCATTGCACCATACCTCGCTGATCGCCACCATCGTCGCGGGCCTGGGCCTCGCCTTCGTCTTCGGCGCCATCGCCAACCGGCTGAAGCTGCCGGTTCTGGTCGGCTATCTGCTGGCCGGCGTGCTGGTCGGGCCGTTCACGCCGGGCTATGTCGCCGACCAGGAACTGGCCCCACAGCTGGCCGAGATCGGCGTGATCCTGCTGATGTTCGGGGTCGGTCTGCACTTTTCGCTGAAGGACCTGCTGGCGGTGAAGACCATCGCCATTCCGGGCGCGGTCGTGCAGATCGCGGCGGCGACGGTGATGGGGCTGGGCCTGGCGGTCGCCCTGGGCTGGAGCGTCGGCGCGGGGGTGGTGTTCGGCCTGGCCCTGTCGGTCGCCTCGACCGTGGTGCTGCTGCGAGCGCTGCAGGAGCGGCGGCTGATCGAGACCGGGCGCGGCAAGATCGCGGTCGGCTGGCTGATCGTCGAGGACCTGGCCATGGTGCTGGCGCTGGTCCTGCTGCCGGCCCTGTCGGGCGTGCTGGGCGGCGAGGCCCCGACCGCGCAGGGCGGCGCGCCCGCCTTCCTGGGCGGAGGCGTGATGGCCGCCTTCGCCATCACCATCGGCAAGGTCGTGGCGTTTGTCGCCTTCATGCTGATCGTCGGCCGGCGGGTCATCCCGTGGATCCTGCACCGCATCGCCCACACCGGCTCGCGCGAGCTGTTCCGTCTGGCCGTGCTGGCCATTGCGCTCGGGGTCGCGTTCGGCTCGGCCGCCCTGTTCGGCGTGTCGTTCGCCCTGGGGGCGTTCTTCGCCGGCATGATCATGGCCGAGAGCGAGCTGTCGCAGCAGGCCGCCAACGAGACCCTGCCGTTGCGCGACGCCTTCGCGGTGCTGTTCTTCGTCTCCATCGGCATGCTGTTCGACCCGATGGTGCTGGTCCGAGAGCCGGTCGCCGTGCTGGCGACCCTGGCGATCATCGTGGTCGGCAAGTCGATCGCCGCCCTGGTCATCGTCCTGGCCTTCCGTCGTCCGATGAGCACGGCCCTGACCATCTCGGTCAGCCTGGCCCAGATCGGCGAGTTCTCGTTCATCCTGGCGGGTCTGGGCGTGTCGTTGAAGCTGCTGCCCGACGACGGCCGCGACCTGGTCCTGGCCGGCGCCATCCTGTCGATCCTGCTCAACCCGTTGCTGTTCAGCCTCTTGGACCGCATCCTGCCGGGCATGATCGCAAAGGAGCGGGCCGCAGCCGGCGAGGAGCCGGCCATGACCGCCGCCGCCCAGCCGCACGCTCTGCTGATCGGCTATGGCCGGGTCGGCAAGGCCGTGGCCGAGGGCCTGAAGGGCAGGACCCCGCTGGTGGTCATCGAGGACGATGTCGAGCGCGCCGACGACCTGCGCAAGGCCGGCTTCGAGACGGTCGGCGGCAACGCGGTCAAGCCCGAGGTGCTGCTCAAGGCTGGCCTCGACAAGGCCACCCACCTGTTCGTCGCCGTGCCCAATCCGTTCGAGGCGGCCCGCATCATCGAGCAGGCCCGCGCCGCCAACCCCCAGTGCGAGATCGTCGCCCGCGCCTATACCGACGCCGACGTCGCCCTGCTGAAGCAGACCGGCGCCACCCACGCCCTGATCGGCGAGGAGGAAATCGCCAAGGGCATGCTGGCGCGGGCGCCGAAGAAGAAGCCGGCGGCCAGTTCGGGGCGTCACTGATCGATTTTACTGGCCACCGCGCTCCATCGCCGGTAACCGCGCCTGATGATCCAGCCTCACGCCTCGGGCGGCTACATCCTCGAAGAACTGTCCGTCGGCATGACGGCCGAAAAACACGTGCCGATCAGCGAAGAGCGCATCCGCCTGTTCGCCGAGGCCTCGGACGACTTCAACCCGGTGCACATGGACGAGGCCTACGCGGCCAAGACGGCCTATCGCGGCCGCATCGCCCACGGCCTGCTGTCGGCCTCGTTCGGCTCGGCCGTGGTCGGCACCATCCTGCCGGGCGCCGGCTCGATCTACCTGTCGCAGACCCTGGCCTTTCATAGGCCGGTGCGGATCGGCGACGTCGTCACCGCCCGCGTCACCGTCGCGGCCATCGATCCTGAGAGCGCCCGCGTCACCCTGCGCTGCGAAGGCCTCGTGGGCGAGGACGTGATCATGGACGGCGAGGCCGTAGTTCGCGTGCCGCGCCGGCGTCGTCCGGCCAGGGGGTAGCGCGGAGCTCTCGCCGATCTTGTCGCGCAAAGATCTCGGGGCCATACTCAAGTCATGGCGATCAACCCTCCCAACGGGCCCGTGGCCGCCGTGACTGACCGCGGGAGCCGCCACCTTTAGGCGGGCGCCGGCCGTCCGGCCTTCGGCGGCGTCACGATCGATTTCTGATGGAAGATCCCATGAAAGCTCCCCTCATCGCCCTGGTCGCCGCCCTGGCCGCCGCGCCCTTGGCCCATGCTGCGGACGTCAGGGCTGGAACCGTGACCATTCGCCAGCCCTGGAGCCGTCCGGCCCAGGCGGGGATGAACGGCGTCGGCTTCTTCACCCTGGTCAACGCTGGCAAGTCGCCGGTGACGCTGAAGGGCGTCCAGAGCCCGGCGGCCGGCAAGGTCGAGATCCACCAGTCGGCGATGAGCGGCGAGGTCATGACCATGAGCCGCCAGGACGCCGTGACCATCCCGGCCGGCGGCCAGGTGGTCTTCGCGCCCGGCGGCTATCACCTGATGCTGCTGGGCCTGAAGTCGGCCCAGGCCGTGGGGCAAAAAGTTCCAGTGACGCTGGTGTTCGACAACGGCCGCAGGGCGCAGGTCCAGCTGACCGTGCAGCTGGCCCCGCCGCCCGGCGCGTCGGCGGCTCCCATGGGCGAGCACCACCACTGACGCCCTGCCGGCGACACGAAAAATGGGCCACATGAACTTTTTTTAAGGGAGCAAATATTCCGCGTCCGTGCAGATTGCGGCCAGCTCAATACCAACGGACGCTTCTTCCATGAAAAGAGTTTGGTTCGGCGCCTGCGCGGCCGCGGCCCTGTCGATCTCGGCCTTCGGGGCCCAGGCCCACGAACAACACGCCTGCATCGACGAGGCCTGCACCCTGCAGTCGCTGATGCCGGCGCTCGTCGAAGGGGCCGCCGCCGACGCCCCGACCTCGCTGGAATCGCCGCGCTACGGAACCTGGGGCTTCGATCTCACGGGCATGGATGCGTCGGTGAAGCCGGGCGACGACTTCTACAAGTTCGCCAACGGGACCTGGGACGCCAAGACCGAGATTCCGGCCGACCGCACCCGCTACGGCAATTTCGACAAGCTGGCCGAGTTGTCGGAGGCCCGGACCAAGGCGATCATCGAAGGCGCCGCCGCCGACAAGGCCGCGACCGGCGAAAAGGCCAAGATCGGCGCCGCCTATCGCGCCTTCATGGACGAGGCCGCGGTCGAAAAGCTGGACGCCAAGCCGATCCAGCCGTGGCTGGACGGTGTCCGCAAGATCAAGACCAAGGACCAGTTCACCGCCCAGATGGGCGCAAGCTCCGTCACCCCCTACGCCAGCCTGATCAGCCTGGGCATCGGCGTCGACGCCAAGAGCCCGCAGGCCTACGCCGTCTACGCCTCGACCGGCGGCCTCAGCCTGCCCGACCGCGACTACTATCTGGACGCCAAGTTCGCCGACAAGAAGACGGCCTATCTGGCCTATGTCGAGAAGATGCTGACCCTGGGCGGCTGGGAGAAGCCGGCGGAAAACGCCAAGGCCATCGTCGACTTCGAGACCAAGCTGGCCGAGGCCAGCTGGACCCGCGTCGAGCGCCGCGACCGCGACAAGACCTACAACCCCGCCACCCTGGCCGAGCTGCAGACGCTGACCCCGGGCTATGACTGGAACAAGTATCTGGTCGGGACCGAGCTGCCCAAGGTCGACCGCTTCATCGTCACGACCAACACCAGCTTCCCCAAGTACGCGGCGATCTATGCGGCGACGCCTCTGGAGACCCTGAAGGCCTGGCAGGCGTTCAAGGTCATCGACGGCGGGGCGCCGCTGCTGTCCAAGCGTTTCGCCGACGCCAGCTTCGAGTTCCGCAACAAGACCCTGGCTGGTCAGCCGCAGCAGCGCCCGCGCTGGAAGCGCGGCGTGGCCCAGGTCAACGGCCTGCTGGGCGAGGCGGTCGGCAAGGAATATGTCGCCGCCTACTTCCCGCCGGAGTCGAAGGCCAAGATGGTCGCCCTGGTCGGCGATATCCGCACGGTGCTGAAGACCCGCATCGACAACCTCGACTGGATGGGCGCCGACACCAAGGCCAAGGCCCAGGAGAAGCTCGCAAAGTTCGGCGTCAAGATCGGCTATCCCGACAAGTGGCGCGACTATTCCAAGCTGGAGATCAAGGAAGGCGATGCCTATGGCAACGCCATCCGCGGCACGGCGTGGGACTATCGCTACGACGTCGAGCGCCTGAACAAGCCGGTCGACAAGAGCGAGTGGGGCATGACCCCGCAGACGGTCAACGCCTACTACAGCCCCGTGAACAACGAGATCGTGTTCCCGGCCGCCATCCTGCAGGCCCCGTTCTTCCACCCGGACGCGGACCCGGCCATCAACTACGGCGGCATCGGCGGCGTGATCGGCCACGAGATCGGCCACGGCTTCGACGACCAGGGCCGCAAGTCCGACGGCGACGGCGTGCTGCGCGACTGGTGGACCGCCCAGGACGGCGCCAAGTTCCAGGCCCAGGCCGACAAGCTGGGCGCCCAGTACTCGGCGTTCGAACCTTTCCCCGGCATGCACGTCAACGGCAAGCTGACCATGGGCGAGAACATCGGCGACATGGCTGGCCTTGCCTTCGCGCTGGACGCCTACCACGTCTCGCTGCAGGGCAAGCCGTCGCCGGTGCTGGACGGCTTCACCGGCGACCAGCGCATCTATCTGGGCTGGGCCCAGGTGTGGCGTCAGAAGACGCGCGACGACGCCCTCAAGCAGCAGATCGCCAGCGACCCGCACTCGCCGGCCTACTACCGCGTCAACGGCGCGATCCGGAACCAGCCGGGCTGGTACGCGGCCTTCGACGTCAAGCCGGGCGACAAGCTGTACGTCGCGCCGGAAGACCGCGTGAAGATCTGGTAGGCCGCGCGCCTGACGGACTGGCGTAAAGGAGGGCCGCCGGGAAACCGGCGGCCCTCGTCTTTTAGCTGGCGATCATGCCGACCTTGAGGTCGGTGGCGGTGTAGACGCACTCGCCGTCCGCCAGCAGGCGGCCGTTCGCCAGGCCCAGGGCCAGCTTGCCGCGCCTAACCTGGCGCAGGCTGATCTCGTAGCGGACCAGCTTGACCTCCGGTGTCACATGACCGCGGAACTTGACCTCGCCGACGCCGATGGCGCGCCCTTTGCCGGGCGATCCCGACCAGCCCAGCCAGTAGCCGATCACCTGCCACATGGCGTCCAGCCCCAGACATCCCGGCATGACCGGGTCGCCGATGAAGTGGCAGTCGAAGAACCAGAGGTCCGGGGTGATATCCAGCTCGGCCGCCACGAAGCCCTTGCCGAACGCGCCGCCGTCCAGGCTGATTTCGGTGATGCGATCCATCATCAGCATCGGCGGGGCTGGCAGCTGGGCGTTGCCGGGCCCGAAGTAGCCGCCCAGGCCGGACTTCAGCAGATCATCCTTGGCGTAGTGGTCCTGCGGCCTGTGAAAGTCGTGCGGATGGCCCAAGGCGCCCTCTCCCTCATGTCGTTAAGCTCAAGCTGCGAGCATGCCGCCTTGCGCGTCAAGATTGAGACGCCGCCGCCGCGGCGCTCATTCCACGGCCCGATCATCGAAAGTTGCGGTCGCCGCCGCCAACTTCTAGAGATTGCGGGCTGAGCGAACATGAGAGACGTCGCCTTGAGTTATGCCGGTCCCACGCGCTTTCGCGCCGACGCCTCCAAGGACTACGAGGCGTTCAAGGACGCAGCGATCAACTATGTCGCCAATCTCGCGTCGGACGATCGCCGCGGCCTGGTCGAGAAGCCGCTGGATTGGCGGCCCGGCCATCCCAGCTATTTCACGGCGATGCTCCAGCTGCTCAGCGCGTTGCAGGCGCTCGCCCTGCCGCCGGGCGCCCGGATCGTCGAGGTGGGGTCCGGCGCCGGATGGACCACCGAAATCCTGGCTTCGCTCTGGTATCGGGTGGATTGCGTCGAACCGTCCCCGGAGATGATCCGCGTCGCGCGCAGACGGGTGCGCGAGTATCTGAGGCTTCGCGGCAATGAGCACTTTCACCGCCGCGTGGCGTGGCAGTGCGCAACGATGGAAGAGGCCCGCCTGGAACCCGCCTCGGCCGACGCGGTCATCTATTTCGAGAGTTTCCACCATGTCGTCGACGAGCACGCGGCCCTGGCGCGAACCTTGAGCGCACTTCGACCAGGCGGCCAGATCGTCATCCTGGGCGACTCGAACTGGCGTCCCGGCAACGCCGAGCAGGAAGCGGCCTGGACGGCTGAGATGGCGGCCTACGGAACGCTCGAAAGCCCGTTCACCGACGGCTATCTGACCTGGCTGCTGGCGGAAATGGGCTTCGTCGACATCAAGCGGTCTCACCTGGTGAACGGGCTGGCGCCGACCGAGCGTGAGGCCGAGCCTGCGAGAGCCTTCGCGCTGCTGGACGCGACGTGGGTCAACCTCGTCACGGCCCGGAAACCTCTAGACGACCGTGCGTCGGCCGAGGACGTCGACTATCCCTACGGCCGGCCGTTGGAGGACAAGCCCCCGAACACGCCGGGTCACCGCCTGCGGCAAGGCGTGGCCCGCGCCCTGCGCGCCTTGGCTGACAGGCTCTAGTCGGCGCCTCGAGCGTGCGTTGATCTCGGGCGAAACCGGCCCGTGATCCGCTTTACAGCGCCTCGGCTCGATACCGCCGGCGCTGGGCGCCCGCGACCTTGACGATCCGCAGGAAGTGGGGGCAGCCCATCAGGGTCGGCTGGCGGCAGTCGGCGGCGTGGGTGAGGCCGTCGCGCAGGCGGGTCAACTGCTCGATGCGCCGGTCCAGCTCGGCGGCCTTGGTCCGCAAGGCGTCGCGGTCGATGTCTCGCCCTCCATCGGGGCCGTCCAGCAGGTCGGCGATCTCGTGCAGCGAGAATCCCGAGGCGCGGCCCAGGGCGATCAGCGCCAGCCGCTCGATGGCGTCCGGCGCGAACAGCCGCTTGAGCCCCCGGCGGCCGACCGAGGCGATCAGACCCTTCTCCTCGTAGTAGCGCAGGGCCGAGGCCTTGACGCCCGACCGGCGGGCAAGCTCGGCGATATCGATGTCGAACACGGCTTGACCTCAAGTACGCTTGAACTTGCAGGATGAGCGGGCAGGGCGATCCTGGCAACGACGGAGACGACGATGAGCAAAGCCCCCGAACGCGACATGGCCGCCTATTGGGACCGCGCCGGCCAGGTGTGGGTCGAGCATCAGGCGCTGCTGGACCGGCTGATGGCCCCGATCGCGCGGGCGGTGGTCGACGCCGCCGGACTGGTGAACGGTCAGGCGGTGCTGGATGTCGGCTGCGGCTCGGGCGCGACCACCTTCGAGGCCGCCTGGCGGACCGGTCCGACGGGCCGCGCGGTCGGGGTCGACATCTCCGCGGCGCTGGTCGAGCTGGCCCGCCGCCGCGCCGGCGAGGATGGGCTCGAGGGCGTCGCATTCCTGTTGGCCGACGCCCAGACCCACCCGTTCGACGCGGCATTCGACGCCGTCGTCTCGCGGTTCGGCGTGATGTTCTTTCCCGACCCCGTCGCCGCCTTCGCCAACCTGAGCCGGGCCCTGAAGCCGGGCGGCAAGCTGGCCTTCGCGGCCTGGCGTTCGCCGGAGGAGAACCCGCTGTCGCTGATCCCGCTGCAAGCCGCCGCTCCGTTCCTGCCGGAGGTCCCCAGGTTCGAGGCGGACGCGCCGGGCCGCTTCGCCTTCGCCGATCCGGACCGCGTGAGGACGGTCCTGGAGGCCAGCGGCTGGCGCGAGGTCAAGATCGACCCGCTGGACGTTTCAAGTCCGCTGTCCTTCGACGAACTGATGATCATGAGCCTGCGGCTCGGGCCGCTGAATCCGATCCTGAAGGACGCGGACGAGACGGTCCGCGGCCAAGTTCGTCAGGCGGTGGCCGAGGCGCTGGCGCCATACGTCACGGACGGCATGGCCGAGATGGCCTCGGCCTGCTGGCTGGTGACGGCGAGGGGGTAGGGCCACCTTCCGCCCGTCGCTTGAGTTGTTCCAGGAGTCAATATATAACCGACCGGTCAGTTATATATTGGATCGAGAAAATGCAGGCCGGTTCCCCCAAATGGCGGCGGCGCAGGGAGGCGCGGCCGGGCGAGATCGTCCAGGCGGCGCTGGAGGTGTTCGCCGAGAAGGGCTTCGCCGCCGCCAAGCTGGACGAGATCGCGGCGCGGGCCGGGATCTCGAAGGGGGCGCTGTACCTGTATTTCGAGACCAAGGAGGACATCTTCCGGGCCGTGGTGCGCGAGGCGGTGGCTCCCAATCTCGATCTGGTCGAAGGCTTGCTGGCCCAGGCGACGCTGCCCTTTCCAGACCTTCTGCGGCTGGTGGTGGGGCGGATCGTCAAGGTGATCGGAACGTCGCGACTGGGCGCCGTGGCCAAGCTGGTCATCGGCGAGTCACGCAACTTTCCAGAGCTGGCGCGCGTCTGGCACGACGAGGTGGTCAGCCGCGCCCTGGGGGCGATGAGCGGCGCCCTGGCCAGGGCGCAGGCGCGGGGCGAGATCCGCGAGGGCGATCCGCGCCTGCAGGCCTTCAGCATCGTGGGCCCCGTCCTGATGGGCGTGATCTGGCAGGAGACCTTCACGCCTGTAGGGGGGGCGGCGCTCGATCTGGAAGCCCTGGCGCTGCAGCACTGCGAGACGGTGCTGACGGGGTTGGCCTCGCGCGTGGTCATGCTGCCATGAAGCCCGCCGCGCGCATCGCCGTCGCCGTTGTCGGGCTGGGCGTCGTCGGCTTCGTCGGCTGGAAGCTGCTGGGCCCGGACGCCCATCGCCCGCATCGCCTGTCGGGCTATGTCGAGGGCGAGACCCTGTATGTGGGCGCCGCCAGCGCCGGGCCGGTCAGTATGGTCGCCGTCCAGCGCGGCGATCGGGTGACGGCGGGCCAGCCGCTGTTCGCCCTGGACGCGGCCCAGCTGACCGCCGCCCGAGACCAGGCCGCCGCCCAGGTCGCGGCGGCCGAGGCGCAGCTGCGCGACGCCGAGAAGGGCCAGCGCCCACAGGAACTGGCCGTCTACGACGCCGAGCGCGCCGCCGCCGAGGCCCAGGCGCGCCAGGCCCAGGCCGACTACGATCGCGTCGCGCCGCTGGTCCGGAAGGGCATCTACGCCCCGGCCAGGCTGGACCAGGTCAAGGCGGCGCTGGACGCCGCCCGCGCCAACGCCGCGGCCATCGCCCGCCGCAAGGACGTCGGGACCCTCGGCGCGCGGCCGGACGCGGTGAACGCCGCCCGGGCCGCCGTCGCCTCCGCCCGTGAGGCCCTGTCCGCCGCTCAAAGCCGCCTGGACCAGATCAGCCCGCGCGCGCCCGTCGCCGCCCGGGTGCAGGACGTCTTCTACCAGCCTGGCGAATGGACCGCGGCCAACCAGCCGGTCGTCGCCCTGCTGCCCGACGCTCGCGTGCGCCTGCGCTTCTTCGTCTCCGAGGCCGAGGTCGCGCGCTACCGGGTCGGCGCGGCTGTCCGCTTCGCGTGCGACGGCTGCGGCGCCGAGCGCGCGGCGCGGATCAACTATGTCAGCCCCAGGCCGGAGTTCACCCCGCCGGTGATCTACAGCCGCGAAGCGCGCCAGCGCCTGGTGTTCCTGGTCGAGGCGAGACCTGATCCGGGCCCGCCGCTGGCGCCGGGCCAGCCGGTCGACATCATTCCGCTGGAAGGGAATGGAAGGTGAGCGACCTGGCCGTCGATGTCCGGGGGCTGAACAAGAGCTTCGGTCCGCGCCACGTGGTGCAGGACGTCTCGATCCAGGTCGAGAAGGGCCGGATCACCGGTTTCCTGGGCCCCAACGGCTCGGGCAAGACCACGACCCTGCGGATGCTGTGCGGCCTGCTTACCCCCGACAGCGGCGAGGGTGCGGTGCTGGGCCTGGACTTCCGCCGGGACGCCGAGGCCGTGAAGCGCCAGACCGGCTACATGACTCAGAGGTTCTCGCTGTACGAGGACCTGTCGATCGAGGAGAACCTCGACTTCGTCGCCCGCGTCCACGAACTGGACCGCCGCCGCGAGCGGGTGCGGGACAGCCTGGAGCGCCTGGGGTTGACCGCTCGCCGAAAGCAGCTGGCCGGGTCGCTGTCGGGCGGCTGGAAGCAGCGGCTGGCCCTGGCCGCCAGCGTCATGCACGAGCCCAGGCTGCTGCTGCTGGACGAGCCCACGGCCGGGGTCGACCCCAAGGCGCGGCGCGAATTCTGGGACGAGATCCACGCCCTGTCGGCCGAGGGGCTGACCGTCATGGTCTCGACCCACTACATGGACGAGGCCGAGCGCTGCCACGACATCGCCTACATCGCCTATGGCCGGCTGATGGCGCGGGGGACGGCCGACCAGGTGATCGCCGACTCCGGCCTGGTCACGTTTCGAGGCGAAGGCCAGACCGCTGAGGGCTTGGGCGCCGACCGCCTGGCGGGCGCGCTCTCCCAGGCGCCCGGCGTGGCCATGGCCGCCCCGTTCGGGGCGGCCCTGCATGTCAGCGGGACCGACCGCGCGGCGCTGGAGGCGGCCATCGCCCCCTATCGCGAGCCGCCCCTGACCTGGACCGAGGTCCAGCCGACGCTGGAAGACGTCTTCATCCGCCTGATGGGCGGGGCGACGGACAATTTCCAATGAGCGGGGCGGGGACCAGGGGGCTGTCGGGCGCCCGCATCCTGGCAGTGCTGATCAAGGAGTTCATCCAGCTCACCCGCGACCGGCTGACCTACGCCATGATCCTGGTCATGCCGATCGTGCAGTTGCTGCTGTTCGGCTACGCCATCAACAACGACCCGCGCGACCTGCCGACGGCGGTGCTGGTGCAGGACCAGGGGCCCATGGCGCGCTCGACCCTGTCGGCTCTGGTCAACAGCGGCTACTTCCAGATCGTCCGCACCGCGACCTCGCCCGCCGAGCTGGACGAGGCTGTCGCGCGCGGCGAGGTCCAATTCGCCCTGACCATCCCCGCCGACTTCACCCGGCGGGTGGTGCGCGGCGACGGCGCCCAGATCCTGGTCGAGGCCGACGCCTCCGATCCCGCCGCCACCGGCGGCGCGCTGGCGGCGCTGTCCAGCCTGCCGCGCACGGCCCTGGCGCGCGACCTGGTCGGCGCCGCGGCCAAGGCCGGGGGCGATCCGTTCGAGGTGGTCATCCACCGCCGCTACAATCCCGAGGCCATCACCTCGTACAACATCGTGCCGGGCCTCTTGGGCGTGATCCTGTCGATGACCCTGGTGATGATGACCGCCTTGGGCGTCACGCGCGAATACGAGCGCGGCACGATGGAAAGCCTGCTGGCCACCCCCGCCCGGCCGATCGAGGTGATGATCGGCAAGCTGGCCCCCTATGTCGCCGTGGGTCTCATCCAGACCACGGTGATCCTGCTGCTGGCCCGGGCGCTTTTCGCCATCCCGATGGCCGGCGGCTGGGGCGCGCTGGCGCTGGGCGTCTTCCTGTTCATCGTCGGCTCGCTGGCCCTCGGTTTCCTGATCTCGACCGTGGCGCGCACCCAGCTGCAGGCGATGCAGATGTCGTTCTTCTACATCTTCCCGTCGATCCTGCTGTCGGGCTTCATGTTCCCCTTCCGCGGCATGCCGGGCTGGGCCCAGGCGCTGGGCGGCGTGATACCGGTAACGCACTTCCTGAGGGTGGTGCGCGGCGCCCTGCTCAAGGGGCTGGACGTGGCCCAGCTATGGCCAAGTCTCTCGGCGCTCGGCGTGTTCGTGCTGGCGGTGTCGAGTCTGGCGATGGCCCGCTACCGCACCACGCTGGATTAGGTAACGCCGCGTTAGGGGACGCCCGAGGACCTGACGAACGCCGCCGGGAGGTGAGGATTTTCGGCGACGATCTGCGAATGCTTGAGCTTTTCCTGGCTGCTAGCCCTTGCGTGCAAACGGTTCACGTGCGAACCCAGCGGTGCTGACGCTTATCTTCCGTGGATGTCGGCGGACACGCTCGGAAAATGATTCTGAGGGGCGGTCTTGTTTAGCTTTCCTGAGCAAAGGGCAGGGGGCGAAACCTGACGAGTGTGTCTTTGCTGACACTTTCCCGTGGCGTTCGCCTTGGTATAACAGCGCTCGGTCGGTATACGGCCTGGGCAGGGCAATAGAGGGCTCTTCAACGATGAAACTCAACCTCCTGGCGGGAGCTGCTCTGGCCGCGGTGTTCGCCGCGTCGGGCGTTTCGGCCCAAGAGACCGGCTGGTACGGCGCGGTCGACCTTGGCTATCACTGGCCGCAAAGCCTCACGACCGAGTCGGAACAAAACGCTCCGGACGGCGCGCACTATCACTGGTCGTGGTCGACCAAGAAGGACTGGACCGGCTTCGTCCGTCTCGGTTACCAGTTCAACCCGCACTGGCGCGCTGAAGTCGAAGGCGGCTACCGCCCCGGCGATCTGAAGAGCGTTCACGGCAACGCCGTTCGCACCGGCCAACCGGTTGGCCTCTGCACCCCCGGCGTGACCCGCACCGCCGCCGCTCCGACCTGCGGCTCGCCGGACGGTTCGATCGAGGCGTGGACCCTGATGGCGAACGTCATCTATGACTTCGCTCCGGACTCCTGGCTGAACCCGTACCTGGGCGCCGGCGTCGGCATCAACCGCCTGGACGTCAAGACCCTGGGTCAATTCAGCAACGTCGGCGCGGTCACGACGACCAACCCGGCCATCCAGAACCTGACCGTCGACGACGACGATCTGGCTGTCGCCTGGCAAGCCATCGCCGGCGCCTCGATCAAGGCCACGGACAAGCTCAAGATCGACTTCACCTACCGCTACATCACCGGTGCGGACCACGCTTGGCAGTCGCTGGGCTCCAGCGCGCTGCAGCCGGGCGCCTTCGAAGGCCAGTACAAGGACCAGTCGGTGACCGTGGGTCTCCGCTACTCGTTCGCGTCGCCGCCTCCGCCGCCGCCTCCCCCGCCGCCGCCGCCTCCCCCGCCGCCGCCGCCTCCGCCGCCTCCCCCGCCGCCGCCTCCGCCGCCGCCGCAGTATGAGGCCCGCGAGTTCATCGTGTACTTCCCGTTCGACCAGTCGGTCCTGACGCCGGAAGCGCAATCGGTGGTCACGGAAGCCGCGAAGTACGCCAACGACGGTCACGCGACCAAGATCGTTGTCGTCGGCCACACCGACACCTCGGGTTCGCCGAAGTACAACGTGAAGCTCTCGGAACGTCGCGCTCGCGCCGTCGCCGACGCTCTGGTCTCGCAAGGCGTTCCGCAGAACGTCCTGGGCGTCGACTGGAAGGGTGAAAGCGCTCCGGCCGTCGCCACCGGCGACGGTGTGAAGGAACCGCTGAACCGCCGTTCGACGATCTCGATCAACTTCTAAGATCGAATCGACTGAAGACTTGGGAGGGCCCGGTGGAAACACCGGGCCCTTTCTCTATGTGCGATCACCGCGCCCGCGAATCTCGCGGCGGCGACGCTTGGAGGTCAGGGCGACCGACCCCACATTTGATCCGAAGGCCCGGTTTCCGGGGCTTTGGTCGCGGTCATCTCCGGAGGAGGGTCGCGGGCGTTCTCCACCGCCGACCACCATCCCTTGTGGCCTAGCTGTTAACGAACGGCGTTGTCCGGGGGCGGATGTCTGAAGGCGTCTTGCGGCCTCCTGTCGCGGCTGAAAAAAGTTCGCCCAGGCAACCCCTTGTCCCGCCTACGCAAGTTGCGGCCGTTCACAGGTTGTTAACGAAAAACTCGGGTTCGGGCCGTTGACGAGTCATTCACCCTTATGGCCCCATATCTGGGCTGAGGGGGCTCCTCGGCCACAAGATATAGCGGCTGGGCGGGGCAATCCCCTTCTCCGGAACACGCTGATTGAGCAATGGATTTGGTCATGAACGGCAGTGAAGCGGCGAAGACGAGCGTCCGAAATGAAGCCCGGCTGGCGGCCATCAAGCCGGCCAAGCGCCCGCAGCTGGCGCTGGTGCAGAAGGTCCAGGTGGATCGCTCGCGCGACGCCCTGCTGACCGACTTCGGCAAGACGACCCTGGAAGATCGCTACCTGCTGCCGGGCGAGTCCTATCAGGACATGTTCGCCCGCGTGTCGACGGCCTTCGCCGACGACGCCGAGCACGCCCAGCGCGTCTACGACTATATGAGCCGCCTGTGGTTCATGCCGGCCACCCCGGTGCTGTCGAACGGCGGCGCCGACCGCGGCCTGCCGATCAGCTGCTTCCTGAACGCCGTCAACGACAGCCTGGACGGCATCCTGGGCGTCTGGAACGAGAACGTCTGGCTGGCGGCCAATGGCGGCGGCATCGGCACCTACTGGGGCGGCGTCCGCTCGATCGGCGAGAAGGTCAAGGGCCAGGGCCAGACCTCGGGCATCATCCCCTTCATTCGCGTGATGGACTCGCTGACCCTGGCGATCAGCCAAGGCAGCCTGCGTCGCGGCTCGGCCGCCGTCTATCTGGACGTCCATCACCCGGAAATCGAGGAGTTCCTCGAGATCCGCAAGCCGTCGGGCGACTTCAATCGCAAGTCCCTGAATCTGCACCACGGCCTGAACATCACCGACGAGTTCATGCACGCCGTCCGCGACGGGACCAAGTTCGGCCTGCGCTCGCCCAAGACCAACGAGGTCCTGCGCGAAGTCGACGCCCGCGCCCTGTGGCAGAAGATCCTGGAGCTGCGTCTGCAGACCGGCGAGCCCTACCTGATCTTCTCCGACAGCGTGAACCGGGCCATGCCCGCGTTCCAGCGCGAGCTGGGCCTGAAGGTGCGCCAGTCGAACCTGTGCAGCGAGATCATGCTGCACACCGGCACGGACCACCTGGGCCACGAGCGCACCGCCGTCTGCTGCCTGTCGTCGGTCAACGCCGAGACCTTCCTGGAATGGCGTGACCACCCGACCTTCATCGAGGACGTCATGCGCTTCCTCGACAACGTCCTGCAGGACTTCATCGACCGCGCGCCCGACGCCGCTCAGGCCGCCGCCTACGCCGCCATGCGCGAACGCTCGGTGGGCCTGGGCCTGATGGGCTTCCACAGCTTCCTGCAGAGCCAGAACGTGCCGTTCGAGAGCGCCCTGGCCAAGAGCTGGAACATGCGGATGTTCAAGCACCTGCGCCGCGAGGCCGACAAGGCGTCGATCGCCCTGGGCGAGGAGAAGGGCCCGTGCCCGGACGCCGCCGAGCGCGGCTCCAAGGAGCGCTTCTCGCACAAGCTGGCCATCGCGCCGACCGCCTCGATCTCGATCATCTGCGGGGGCACCTCGGCGGGCATCGAGCCGATCCCGGCCAACATCTACACCCACAAGACCCTGTCGGGCTCGTTCGCGGTCAAGAACCCCTATCTGGAGAAGCTGCTCGAGGAAAAGGGCCAGAACACCGACGCGGTGTGGGGATCGATCCTGGAGCACGAAGGCTCGGTCCAGCATCTCGATTTCCTGAACCAGGACGAGAAGGACGTCTACAAGACCGCCTTCGAACTGGACCAGCGCTGGGTGATCGAGCTGGCGGCCGACCGCACGCCGGAAATCTGCCAGAGCCAGTCGGTCAACGTCTTCCTGCCGGGCGACGTCGACAAGTGGGACCTGCACATGCTGCACTGGATGGCCTGGGAGCGCGGTGTGAAGTCGCTGTACTACCTGCGTTCCAAGTCGGTGCAGCGCGCGGCCTATGCCGGCGCCGAAGGCAAGGCCGAGGCGGCCGCGGGCGGCTTCGACGTTCCGGAAAAGACCGACTACGACGAGTGCCTCGCCTGCCAGTAAGAACGGTCACACACCTCTGATATCGAGACGGCGGCGCGATGGGGATCGCGCCGCCGTTTTCGTTTGCGGCGACTTTGTGGCGGGGAGCTGGAACCCGGCGGCGTTAAAGGCGGTTCACCCTGTGCGCATTCGCCGCCGTGGACAGACGTCGGAAAGCGCGTAGGCTGGACTTCCGTTGGGATTGGGGAATCCGCGATGCGTACCGCTGGGGAGCGTAGCCTCTTCTGCCTCGCGGCCATGCTGTTGGCCGTGGCCGCCGGTCACGCGACTTCGTCCTGCGCGGCGCAGAAGGCCGGCAAGGTCGCCAAGACGGTGGATGGGCGCGCGCCTGACGCCGGCAAGACCTCAGCCCAGTACTCTTTCCAGGTGAAGCCCGAGACGGTCCGCCCGCTGGACCTGTCCTCCGCCTCGACCGGCTTCGCGGCCGCCGAGGTGGCCGCGCCCGAGGCCGAACTGGACGGCGGCTTCGCCCTCTCGCCCGCCGCCGCCTTCGCCGGCGACGCCCGCATCCTCGACACCGACCGCTATTACGACGGCGCGGGTCCGGTGACCTGGCGCTCGAACGCCTTCACCCGCCAGGCCGAGGCCGGCGGACCGATCGACAGCGTCCGCGTCTCGGTGGCCGGCGTGGCCAGGACCGCCGCGGTCGCGCCCCTGACGCTGGTCCGTCCAAATGGCAGCGACGCCTACGACGTTCAGGACATCGACGTCACGGTGACGCGGGGCTGGCCCTCGGCCGTGTCGCTGAAGGGCCGCAGGTTCGCTCTCGACGTCACGCCCCACGCCGGGGTGGGCTTCGGCGGAGCCGGCGGCTCGGCCGAGGCGGGCGCCACGGTGCGCCTGGGCAAGAAAAGGAACATGGGCGACCGGGTGAACGACGCCCTGGGCGTGCGCGAGGGCGATGAGGCCTTCGGCGACCGCGGCCGCTGGTACATCTTCGCCGCCGCCAGCGGGCGGGCCGTGGGCTTGAACATGCTGCGCGGCCAGAACGGCGACTGGAGCCGCGCGGGCCTGACGCAGGATGCGACCAGCCGCCTGATCGGCGACAGCCAGGCGGGCGTCGCCTGGCGCAAGGGCCCGATGCAGGCGTCGCTGGGCTACATCCACCGCGAGATCAAGGCCAAGGAAGGCATCATGGGCCTGGCCACTCAGAAGGATGACGTGGTGGCCCTGTCTTTCAGCCTGAAACCGCACTGGTAGGCGGGTTTTCCCCTATTAAGCTTGTGTTTCCGGCCGCTTTCATGCAGCAAGCGCCGGTCAACTCACAGCCGCCAGCGAGATCATGAGCGAGAGCGAGCCCCCGCGCCGCAAGACCTTGAGCCTGAAGAGCCCGGTCGCCGCCCCCGGCGGGCCGCCGCCGCTCGAGCGCATGGTCAAGCCGTCGGCCCGCGCCACCGTGTTCACGCCAGCCTCGCAACCGGCCGCCCCGCCCCCGCCCCCGCCGGCTCCGGTGGGCGACTGGAAGTGCAAGCCCTGCGGCACGCGCTTCGACCCGCCTGCGGAGCTGGCCGACGAGGACCACGTCCGCTGCCCCTCGTGCAACGCGCGCCTGGGTCTGGCCGCCGACTTCCGCAGCGACCCGCCGAACGTCGCCAAGCTGCGCGCACGCTGGCTGAAGAAGCCCTAGGGCCCTGGCCTCGACCCGCTTCCGCACCTCGGGGCGGTGACACGACGACGCCCACGACGTGGGCCCGACCGGCGCGGAACGGAGAACGGAATGCAGGCGATCGATGCGGTTCTCCTGGACATGGACGGAACGATCCTAACCTCGATCCAGGCGGCCGAGCGCGTCTGGGCCGCCTGGGCGGCGGGGCGGGGTCTGGACGTCCAGGCCTTCCTGCCGACCATTCATGGCGTCCAGTCGGTCGAGACGATCCGGCGCCTGGGACTGCCCGGCGTCGATCCCGAGCAGGAGGCCGCCGCAATCACCCAGGCCGAGATCGAGGACGTCGCCGGCATCGAGGCGATCGCGGGCGCCGCCGCCTTCCTGGCCGCGCTGTCGGCGGATCGCTGGGCGATCGTCACCTCAGCCCCGCGCGCCCTGGCGCTGCGACGCATTGCGGCGGCCGGCCTGCCTGCGCCGCCCCTGCTGATCGCCGCCGAGGACGTGGCGCGCAGCAAGCCGGCCCCCGACGGCTTTCAGCTGGCCGCCGAACGGCTTGGAACCACGGCGGACCGCTGCCTGGTCCTCGAGGATTCCTCGGCCGGGGTCACCGCCGCCGAGAGCGCCGGCGCCATGGTGCTGGTCGTCACCGCCACCCATCACCAGCCGATGGATGTCCCGCATCCGGCGATCGCCGACTATGGCGAACTGGTCCTCGAACCTTCTGAGGACGGGATCGCCATCCGCCACGCCGCCCAAGCCTGGATGCTGCGCGGGCTCTAGGCTGGACCGGCGCGTATCGTCGCCATCCGTGTCCAGTCGACGGTCACCAACCCCCGTAGCGCGGCCAGAAGCGAGCTCGCAGGTCGTCGACCTCGCGCTCGGCGTCGCGGATCGCGGCGTCGGCCCGGCGACCGTCCTCGATGGCGTCGCGACGCTCGCGGCGCAGACGGTTCAGGCGATCGCGCAGCTCGCGGACCTGTTCGTCGGTGAGCTTGGGATTGCGCAGCTCGTTCTCGACCTCGTCGGCCTGGCGAGCGCGTTTGTCGGCGCGGGCGTCGGCCGAGCTGAGCTCCGAACGCGCTGAATCCAGCCGCTGGGTCGCAGCATAGACCCGCTGGCCGTCGCTGTAGCCGCCCAGGAAGGCCGGTTCGGCCGGCGGCGGGCAGACACCGGCATAGCTGTGGCCCTCGCGCCCGACCTGGAAGCCGTTCGCCTCGGTGCAATAGCGGCGGAGGCCTTCTTCGCGGGCTTCGAAATAGAGTTTGGCGTCGGGCGTCACCCCGGCCTTGGCGCAAGCCTTCGCATGCTCGTCCAGCCGACTCATCGGTCGACCGTCGACTCCGTCGCCATAGCCGACCGCGCGCCAGTCGCCGCGCAGGCATTGCTCCTGGCTCATCGTCGCGCAGCTGACGGTCGCCAGGCCGGCGATGGTGACCAATGTCCCGACGACGAGACCGCGCTTCGGTAGATTTTGCATTGGCTTGCTCCCCCAGGCTGTGCCGGCGGGAGCTTAGAGCTTGGCTTTATGAACGGCGGCTGAACGATGTTCGCTCGGCGCGGCCCGAGCGCCGGATCAGGGCTCCAGCGGGGCCTCGACGCCGACTGGGCCGGGCTCGTCGCGGACGATGACGCCCGTGCCAGCCGAGATCGACGGGGCCTGCTTCTTGAACAGGCCGCGCCACAGGCTTTGCTCCTCCACCGCGCTGGTCCAGACCGTGCCCTGCATCGCCTGTTCGACGCCGGCGTCATAGATGCTGCGCATCAGGTCGGTCTCGAACTTCAGCAGGTTGAAGCCCTCGAAGCTGCTCGGGATCGAGGCCACGCTGAGCGGCAGGTTGTGGCGTGAGCAGAAGCCGGCGGCCAGGCTGAGGGCTTGGCGATACGAGAACCGCAGCATGGTGTCGAAGCTGCGGGCCATGATCGAGGCGACGCCCGGCGGGGTGGACTGGGTCGAGGGGTCCAGCACCGTGTTGACGATCACGTGGACCCGGCCGCGCCGGAAGCGGGGGCCGAGATTGCGCCAGTGCAGCAGGGCGTCGGGCATCAGGAACAGCGGCGCGGCGACGCCGCCGTCGACATGCATCTCCTGATAGGTCCGGCCGTCGGTCTCGACCTCGATCAGCTTGGGCGGGAAGATCCCCGGCACCGAGGCAGAGGCGACCAGCAGGGCGCGGAACAGCTTCAGCGCCGCGTCGCCGCCGCGGGCGGCGATCTCGCCCATGTCCCAGACGACGGCCCGCTGGCTGTCCAGATTGGTGGTGGCGATCAGCAGGCGGCGACCCTTGCCGTGCTCGACGGCGACGGCCTCCACCATCTCCTGGTCGACGAAGGTCTCGACCAGGGCGTCCAGCGACTCGCCCTTGAAGATGCTGGGGCCCAGCGCGGGGGCCAGGCGGCGCAGGCTGAGCAGCTCTGTGGCGTGGCCGCCGACATAGGCCTCGGTCAGACGTTCGTCCCACGCCGGCCCCAGGAAGGCCATGGGCGCGATCAACGCTCCCGTGCTGACGCCGGTGACGATGGCGAAGTCGGGCCGCCGGCCCGCCTTGGTCAGGCCGGCCAGCACGCCCGCGCCATAGGCGCCGCCGGACGCGCCGCCCGACAGGGCCAGGATGTTGAACTCATCGCGCCCGATCAGTGAGCGCAGCGGGGCCAGGCGGTCGGCCGCCTGCCGCAGGGCGTCGTCGGCCTGGTCGATGGTCAGGCGCACGCCGGGAAAGCCGACCGCCTGGACGGGACGGTCCGAGGGCGGCGCGGGCAGGCGCTTGCCGCGCAGCGGATCGGCGCTCTTCCAGTCCTTGAAGAAGCCCTGGAGGCTGATCTTGCCGTTAGGGTCCTTGTCCAAAGGGGGCCTCTAGTGCGCGCTGGCCAGGACCACGCCCACCAGGACGGCGGCGTAATGCAGGCTGGCGCCGCCGATCACATGGCCGTGCCAGATGGCGCGGCGGAACTTCAGACGGCGCATCAGGTAGAAGATGGTGCCGGTGGAATAGACCAGGCCGCCGATGGCCAGCAGCAGCAGGGCAACCCACGACAGGCCGTCGATCATCGGCTTGATGGCGACCAGAACCAGCCAGCCCAGGGCCAGGTACAGGCCGACCCAGAAGCGCTTGTCCAGACCAGGCAGGAACAGCTTGGCCGCGACGCCGGCGCCGGCGACCGTCCAGACCGCCGTGGTCATGCCGATGGCCCACCAGCCGGTCAGGTTCTGGGTGGTGAAGGGCGTGTACGAGGCGGCGATCATCACGAAGATGCCGGCGTGGTCGAAACGGCGCAGCAGCGGTCGCCAGCGGGCCTTGGCGAAGTTGTAGGCCGTCGACAGCGACAGCATCAGGATCAGGCCCACGGTATAGACGCTGACCGCCGCCACCTGCTTCAGGTCGCCCAGGCCGAACGCCAGGCCCAGCAGGATGCCGCCGCCCAGCAGGGCGCAGGCCAGGCCGGCCAGGTGCACCACCAGATCGGCGCACTTGGCGGCCGGCGTAGGATAATGCGTCGTGACCGCCGGCGTGTGCGTTGGCGCGACGACGATGTCGGTGTTGCTGTTCACAGTCATGGCCCGCCCATTCGTATGGCAACTACGCTTGGGAACGTAGGTTCGTTCCGTGACATATAAACGTTGATCATCGTGGCCGCGAAAGGGCGGTTCGGACACGACGGGCGGGAAAAGCGACTCTAGAAGAAAAGCCCCCGCGCGCCGTCGAAGGCCAGCTTGCCGCCGACCGCCACCAGCAGGACATAGATCACCTTGTAGAAGCCCTCGGCCGGCACGCGGCGCACCAGCCAGACGCCAGCCCAGGTCGAGGCGATGGCCAGCGGCAGCAGCACCCCGGCGGTCATCAGCACCTTGGGCGTGAACTGGCCCAGCGCGACATAGGCGGGAACCTTCATCCAGTTGACGACGGCGAAGAAGATGGCGCTGGTGCCGATGAAGGTGTCGCGCGCCAGGCGGCGGGGCAGGACATAGATCTGGAAGGGCGGACCGCCGGCGTGGGCGATCTGGCTGGTGAAGCCGGCCGCCGCCCCGCAGATCGCGCCCAGCCAGGGCCGCGCCGGACCCGCCTGCACCTGCTCGGCGGCCTTGACCGCGCGCTCGGCCCACAGGCGCTGCAGGGCGAAGGCGACCGAGATCACCCCTACGGCCAGTTCGACCGCCGCCTCCTTGACGAAGGCCGCCAACGCCCAGCCCAGGAAGATTCCGACGGCGGCGGCCGGCAGCATCAGGATCAGCAGGCCCTTGTCCCAGCTCTTCCGGAAGGCCCAGACGCTAACCACGTCCTGGACCAGCAGGATGGGCAGGGTGATCGAGGCGGCCATGACCGGCGACACCGCCAGGGCCATCATCGGCACCGCCACCACCCCGATGCCCGCGAACCCGCCCTTGGCCAGGCCCAGCAGGATCACGGCGGGGATGGCCACGGCGTAGAAGATCGGATCGGTCAGCATGCCGCGGTGCTTAGAGCCTGTCGGTGGCGGAGGGAACAGGCGAGGGGAAAAAGCGCCGTCGCCAGGGCGCGCGGCGGGCGAATGGCGTCGTCGGTTCACGTGAATTAGATTGCGGGCGCGGCTTCCACTTGTGACCTGGGGGAATGATGGCGCGATCGGAAGTCAACCGCTCCGGCGAGATGGAGGTCTTCGTCCGCGTGGTCGAGGCCGGCGGCTTCACGGCCGCCGCCAGGGCGTTGGGCATGACCCCGTCGGCGGTCAGCAAGCTGGTGGCGCGGCTGGAGGCCCGGCTGGGCGCGCGGCTGGTCAACCGCTCGACCCGCAAGCTGCAGTTGACGGCCGAGGGCCTTACCTTCCACGAGCGGTCCCTGCGCGTGCTGGCCGATCTCGACGAGGCCGAGCGTTCGGCGGCCGTCCGCGCCGCGCCCCGGGGGCGGCTGCGGATCAATTCCAGCGTGCCGTTCGGCCTGCGCCATCTGCTGCCGCTGATTCCCCGGTTCACCGCCGCCTATCCGGAGGTCCAGGTCGACGTCACCCTGACGGACCAGGTCATCGACCTGCTGGACGAGCCCGCCGAGCTTGCGATCCGGGTCGGACCCCTGCGACCCTCGCAGCTGGTGGCCCGGAAGTTGGGCGACAGCCGCATGGCCCTGGTCGCCGCCCCCGACTATCTGGCGCGACGCGGCGCGCCCGGCCATCCCGACGACCTGGCCGCCCACGACCTGGTGGTCTTCAACTTCGCCCGCCACTGCGACGCGTGGCCGTTCTTGATCCACGGAACGCGGGTCTGGCGCGCGGCGCACGGCCGGGCCCTGGTCGGCGACGGCGAGAGCGCCGCGCGCCTGGCCATGGCCGGCCAGGGGATCGCGCGGCTGTCGATGTATCACGTCGCCAGCGAGATCGCCGCCGGCCGCCTGGTCCCGGTGCTGGAGGCCTTCAATCCCGGCGACGTCGAGACGATCAGCGCCGTCTATGTCGGCCACGCCGGACCGCTGCCCGCGCGCGTGCGGGCCTTCATCGACGTCCTGGCGGCGGAGGTCGACGTGGACTGGCCGATGGGGCGGACGCCGTAGCGTCCGCCCCTCGCGGGCTTAAGCGCCCAGCATCACCTCGGCGATCTGCACCGCGTTCAGGGCCGCGCCCTTGCGCAGATTGTCGCCGACCACGAACAGGGCCAGGCCGTGGGCGACGGTCGGATCGGGACGGATGCGGCCGACGAACACCGGGTCCTGGCCGGTGGCGGCCAGCGGGTTGGGGACATCGTCCAGCACCACGCCCGGCGCCTGGGCCAGCAGGGCCGTCGCCTCGGCCAAAGAGAGCGGGCGCTCGAATTCGGCGTTGATCGACAGCGAATGGCCGGTGAACACCGGCACGCGCACGCAGGTGCCCGAGACCGGCAGGCCCGGCAGCTCCAGGATCTTGCGGCTCTCGTCGCGCAGCTTCAGCTCTTCCTCGGTGTAGCCGTCCTCGCTCAGCACGTAGTTCAGCGGCACGACGTTGTAGGCCAGGGGCACGGCCCACTTGCGCGGCGCGGGCAGGGGCGCGGCGTCCGGCGACCGGGCCAGGCCGTCCAGGTCGCCCGCCGCGCCGGCGCGCAGCTGCTCGGACAGCACCTGGATGCCCTCGACCCCGCCGCCCGAGGCGGCCTGGTAGGTGCTGACGGTCAGGCGCTTCAGGCCCGCGCGGTCGTGCAGGGGCTTGAGCACCGGCATGGCGGCCATCGTGGTGCAGTTGGGGTTGGCGACGATGCCCTTCTTGATGTTCGAGAGGGCATGCGGATTGACCTCGGCCACCACCAGCGGGACCTCCGGGTCCGAGCGCCAGGCCGAGCTGTTGTCGATGACCACGGCGCCGGCCGCGGCGGCCCTGGGCGCCAGCTCCCGCGAGGTCGAGCCGCCGGCCGAGAAGAACACGATGTCGAGCCCGGCGAAGTCGGCGGTCGAGGCGTCCTCGACGACGATTTCCGCGCCTTTGAAGTCGACCTTGGTCCCGGCCGAGCGGGCCGAGGCGAACAGGCGCAGGCTCGCGACCGGGAAGTCCCGCTCGGCCAGCAGTTCGCGCATCATGCCGCCGACCAGGCCGGTGGCGCCGACGACGCCGACATGGGGCGGATTGGCGCGGGAAAACTTGAAGCTCATGGGTCACGTACTCCTGGTGTGGGGAGCGCGGGGAGCTTGTTGTCTCGTGAGTGAGAACCGCCCCGCGCCGTTCGGCGGGGTGGTTCGGGATGCCGCTTAGATCGCGCGCAGGCCCGCCGCCCCACCGAAGCGGGTCGTTTTGCGGGTGATAATTGGCGTCGCGGCGAATTGCATCGGCGGGGTCAATAGCGGGGAAGCGGGGCCGCGTAAAGAGCGGTGTTGAGGAATAATGATGCGGTGGGGCGGCGCAGGGGTGGCTGGAGGGGCAAGAACGTGCGTCGTTCCGTATCAGGCTTCCCCCACCCCCGCCCGTCATTCCCGCCCTTGTGGCGGGAACCCCTTTGTCCGCCGCAGGTGCGGGAGGGGCGGATCGCTGGCGCTCCGCTTGCGTCTCACGTGTGAGCTGAACCAGGGGTTCCCGCCACAAGGGCGGGAATGACGGAGGTTGGGGTTGGTGTCGTGGCCATCCTTCTCCCCGAGAGCGGGCCCTCCTTGCATCTCACGGCGAGACGACCGCAGGCGATACCCCTTCCCCGACTCTGCTCCCTTCTGGGGGCTGTCACGACGTGACTGAAGGGGGCGCGCGTCCTGTGCGGAGTAGGCCCCCTCCGGCCCTCTAGGCCACCTCCCCAAGAGGGGGAGAGTTCAGCTCTCCGCCCATCGAGAGCAATACTTCACCCCGCCGCGCCCAACCGCTCCCACCCGTCGAAGAACGGAAACCGCTCCCCCCAGAACCCCGCAAGCCTCGGATCCGCGTCCACCCGCCGGACCACCTCGCTCATCCGCGGCGCCGCCTCGTAGAACCGCACCCGCCGCGGCCCCCAGCGGCTGACCACCGTCACGTACAAGTCCAGCACCGTCAGCTCGTCGCCCAGCAGATATTGCCCCGGCGTGAGCTGGCTCTCCATCATCCGCCAACAGTCCAGGATCCGCTCGGCCGTCGCCGCCTTGATCCTCGCCTGGACCTCCGGGTCCGGCCCGCCTAGCCGTGAAGGCTCATCCCGCACCCAGAACAGCGAATAGATCGAGGCGGGGATGAAGGTCATCCAGCGCAGGAACTGCGCCCGGCGCGGATCGTCGATCGTGGGGGCCAGGCGCGCCTCGGGGAAGCGGTCGGCCAGCCAGATCAGGATCGCCGCGCTTTCGGTGATCGTCTCGCCTTCCGGGGTGACCAAGGCCGGGATCTGCTTCAGCGGATTGACCGGCGCGACCTTGGCCTGCTGCGCCTCGCCCTCCCAGGTGGGAGCCTCGACGATCTCGTAGGACAGGCCGATCAAGGACATGGCCGCCTCGACAGGCACGCCGCCCGAGCCCAGGGCGCTGAAAATCCGGTAGGTCGCCATGGTCTAGCTCCGTGACTTATCCACACGCACTCACAACATCTTGTGTGGCTGCGACATCAGAACCACTAGATGATCGGAATGGCTTTGGTAGGGTGAAGACACCTTATCGCGCTCAACGATTCTAGCCTCCCAGGGTTCGCCATGTCCGCTTCCTCGCTCATCCTGCCCGGCCTGATGACCCCCTCCGGCGGCTACAAGCCGTTCCGCTATCCGTGGGCCTACGACTTCTGGAAGAAGCAGCAGCAGGTCCACTGGATGCCGGAAGAGGTGCCGCTGGGCGAGGACCTCAAGGACTGGGCCGTCAAGCTCAACGACAAGGAACGGAACCTGCTGACGCAGATCTTCCGCTTCTTCACCCAGTCGGACGTCGAGGTGCAGGACAACTACATGGAGCGCTACGGTCGGGTGTTCAAACCGACCGAGGTGAAGATGATGCTGGCCTCGTTCGCGAACATGGAGACGATCCATATCGCGGCCTACGCCCTACTGCTCGAGACCATCGGCATGCCCGAGACCGAGTTCTCGGCGTTCATGGAATACGAGGCCATGAAGGACAAGCATGACTACATGCAGACCTTCGGCGTCGAGACCAATGCCGACATCTGCCGGACCCTGGCCATGTTCGGGGGCTTTACCGAAGGCCTGCAGCTGTTCGCTTCGTTCGCGATGCTGATGAACTTCCCGCGCTTCAACAAGATGAAGGGCATGGGCCAGATCGTCTCGTGGTCGATCCGCGACGAGAGCCTGCACTGTGACGGCATCATCAAGCTGTACCATGCCTTCAACAAGGAGACCGGCGCGGTGACCAAGGCCGTGGCCGACGACATCGTCGACTGCTGCAAGCACGTGGTGGGCCTGGAGGACAAGTTCATCGACCTGGCCTTCGAGGCCGGCGAGATCCAGGGCATGACCCCGGACGACATCAAGGCCTACATCCGCTTCATCGCCGACTGGCGTCTGCGCCAGCTGCAGCTGCCGGAAGTGTACGGCGTCAAGGAAAACCCGCTGCCCTGGCTGCAGTCCCTGCTGTCGGGCGTCGAGCACGCCAACTTCTTCGAGGCCCGCGCCACCGAGTATTCCAAGGCCGCGACCAAGGGCTCGTGGCACGGCGCCGAGGGCGTGTGGACCAGCTTCGACGAGATGATGAAGAAGCGCTCGGACCTGACGCCGGCGGAATAGCACGACCTTCAAAGGGGCGTGTGGAGGGCGGGGCCGGAGGTTCCGCCCTTTGTCGTTTCAGGCGGGGACGAAATGGTCCTTGTCGGCCTGGTCCGCGCCCGCAACGAAGCGCCAGGCGTCGGGACGGGCGACAAACGTCCGCAGCAGCGCCTGGGCGGCGGCCTCGCGGCGAGGGACGGCGATGTCGGCGTCGGTGTCCAGCTCAATATGACTGAACAGGACGTCCTGCAGTCGGGCCTCGAAGCCGTGCTCGAAGTTTTCCCGGCCGCCGTAGAGCAGCGCGATGCGGCCGCTCCAGGTGATGTCGAACAGACCCGGCGCCGAGCCCGCGGCGAAGACGATGCGATGCTCGGCGACCGCGTCGTGGCCCAGCAGGTAGATCTGGAACGGCTGGTCGCCCGGCGACCATCCCGGCGCGAGCGCCTTGACCGGATCGAGGTCGAAAGTGCGGTCGACCAGGTCCTTCGGGTCGAAGCGTCGGAACGGCGGCTGGTCCAGCCGGATCAGCTGGTGGTTCAGATAGCCCCAGTGGGTGTTCGACAGGGTGACGGCCCCGTAGTTCTCCCAAACGTCCGGCGAGGTCCAGTCGGCGTCGCCGCCGTCGTCTGCGCCTGGCCCTTCGGCGTCGTAGGGCGCGCTTTCCAGATGCAGCAGCAGGCCGACGCCGTGGCGCGGGTCCAGGGCGGCGCTCAGGGTGAAGGCGGTGATCGCGTGGCCGTCGGGCCAGGGATTGCCGGGAAAGCGGATGCGTCCTCTCACCCGGCGATAGTGCGCGGATCGGGGGAACGTTCAAGTCGCGCGGCCTTTTCGCCTTGGTGCGGCCCAGCTTCCGACACAACTGAAAGCACACCTTCGCAGCCTCAGGTTGGGGCGGGGCGGGGGGATGCGCGGTTTCCGGCGACGACGGCTGGCTCTCATCGCGGCGGCGTCGGTGGCGCTCCACGCGGCTGTGCTGGTCTGGCTGGCTTGGCCGACTGCGCCAACCCTGCTGGCGACCGGCCCTGACCCATCCTCCATGTCGGTCGAGCTGCTGAGGCCCGTGACGCCGAAGGGAGCGCCCGCGCGGCCCCGCCCCATTCGAGCCGCGGTCCGCGCCGATGCGACCATGCCTGCGCCGGTGGCGACGCCGAGGGCCGATCAGGTTCCGCCAGCTGTCTCCGCACCCGCCGGCGCCGCGCCGGCGGCGGGGCCTGCCATGTCCGACAACCTGCGCGCCGCACTTCGCGCCGGCGTGGGTTGCGCAAGCAGCGGCCGGTCACGGGAAGAGCGCGAGGCCTGCGAGGAGCGGCTGGGACGCCTGAATCCCGGGACGCCCAGCTACGACGCGCCGATGGATCCGGAGAAACGGGCTTATTACGACGCGGTGGTCGCGGCGGGGCCGACAGGCGGGACCTATGGCGATCCCAAGCCTGGCGCCACGACACCCGGCGCTGACTATTTCCGCGTCCTCAACTGCTCGATCAAGTTCGGCGCGGGCAAGAAGCCGAAGGATCGCCAGGGTGAGGTCCGCCTGGGGCGGACGCCGTGCTCGATCCCCTTGCAAGGCAGCTTCGTGACGCCGGAAGCCAGCGTCCGCAAGCGCTAGAAGTGCGCGGCGCGGTCGTCTAGGACGTGGCTGGTCCGTCGGAGCGCCTGAAGCATGACTAGTATCGCGGTGATCGGCCCTGGCGCCGTCGGCGGCACAGTGGCCGCGTGGCTGGCGCAAAATCCAGAGCACGACGTGACGGTCTGCGTTCGCACGCCGTTCGACCGCCTGGAGGTCCAGACGCCCGAGGGCCCGATCACGGCGAGCCCGCGCGTGGCGACCTCGCCCGAGGGGCTATCGTCGGTCGATTGGGTGTTCGTGGCGACCAAGACGTACGACACCGAAGGAACAATGGCCTGGCTGGACGCTCTCGTCGGCTTCGATACGACGGTGGTCGTTCTGCGAAACGGCGTGGAGCACACCGCGGCGTTTGAAGGCAGGATCGCGCAAAGTCATCTCGTCCCGGCTGTCGTCGACATCCCCGCCGAGCGCTCGGCGCCAGGCAGGATCCTTCAGCGGCGCAATGGCTGGATCAAGGTTCCCGCAGGATATGCGGGCGGCGCCCTGGCGATGCTTTTCGTTGAAATCCCGATCCAGTTGCATCTGGTCGATGACTTCACGACGGAAGCCTGGAAGAAGCTGGCGCTGAACTGCGCGGGGGCGGTCAACGCCCTGACGCTGAGGCCCTCCGGGATCGCGCATGATCCGGGCGCGGCCGAGGTGATGCGGAGCCTAGTGCGCGAGTGCGTGGCGGTGGGCCGGGCGGAGGGGGCGAAGCTCGCCGACGATCTGCCCGACCAGGTGATCGCCGGCTATCGCGTCGCCGATCCCGACTCTGTCAACTCCCTGCACGCCGATCGCGCCGCTGGCCGGCCGATGGAGCTGGACGCCCGCAACGGCGTCATCGTCCGCCGGGGTGAGAAGCACGGCATACCAACCCCGGCCAACGCCATGATCGTGGCCTTGCTGAACGCGGCGTCGTGCTGACACGAAAACGGCCGCGCCTGGGCGCGGCCGGTTCCGGGTTCGAAGAGCGCGGGCCGCCTACGGCCGATACTTCTTCGGGATCGCCTGCACCTGTTCCGGGGTCAGCTTGGTGATCGTCTTGGCGCGGATCGGCGTCGAGAAGCCCGAGCCGTCCGCGACCCGCAGGTCCAGGTCCAGCGGATTGCAGATGCTGTCGCTGCCGCGCACGATCGAAACCAGGTGCGTGCCCGGCCAGGTCAGCTGGTTGGAGCCCCAGGACAGGTCGACGCGATAGACGTCGCGGCCCCGCACCTTCATGTACAGGGTGTCCTTGTCGGGGGCGGTCCAGCCGCGCCAGTCGGACAGGTAGAAGCACTGACGGGCGGGCTTGGCCGGCTTCGCTGTGGCGTCGCCTTGCGCCGCCGAAGCGGCCGACGCGCCCAGACCGCCGGCGATGGCGAGCCCGATCAGCGCGGTGCGCGTGACATGGGTGAGCTTGCTCATGGCGTGGTCGTCCTAAAAGTCCCTCGGATCAGGAGATTGTGCCTCTCCCGCGGGCTGTCAAGTTTTTACTGTACAGCTGCCTGACATAAGATAACGGCCCGCCTCCGGTGGGAAGCGGGCCGTCCAAGACATCACGGTTTGAAGAGCGTTTAGGCCTTGGCGGCCGCGGCCTCCTCGGGCTCGACCTCGTCCAGCTCGCCCTCCCACTTGGCGACCACGGCGGCGGCGACGCTGTTGCCGACGACGTTGGTGGCGCTGCGGCCCATGTCCAGCAGGTGGTCGACGCCCAGGACCAGGGCGATCCAGGCGTCGGGCATGCCGAAGTGGGTCAGGGTGGCCATGATCACCACCAGCGAGGCGCGCGGGATGCCGGCGATGCCCTTGGACGTCACCATCAGGAGCAGCAGCATGAAGATCTGCTGCTGGATCGACAGGTGCACGCCGTGCGCCTGCAGGATGAACATGGTGGCGAAGG
>Ga0209257_1000307_pt1 | contig 105179 bp, 79 predicted proteins | sample AraplaCvi_mCL_r2_FD_184277 | JGI IMG/M metagenome (GOLD analysis project Ga0209257, IMG submission 184277) | Arabidopsis root microbial communities from North Carolina, USA - plate scrape MF_Cvi_mCL_r2 (SPAdes) (version 2) | ecosystem: Host-associated > Plants > Roots > Endosphere | place: USA...
AACATTGGACTGGGTGGGGCGAGCTGGGCGTACAGCGCGGCGAAGGTGACCACCGCAATGTGAACGGCACCATCGGCGTGAAATACAGCTGGTAAACAGACCCTTCAGGCGGTCAAGGATGACCGCCCCCAGAGGTAGGCTTGGTGCCTTGCATCTAACTCGCTACTCCCTAATGCACAAATTCGGCCGAGAACCGCGATCGGTATTGCTCGGACCGAAAATCAGCAGTGGTGGCCTGGTGTCGCGCATGGCTCTTTCTCGCGTCGCGCATGCTTTCCTAGGTGACACATCACGAATGCGACGAGTGCCAAGGAAGGATGGGGGGCGTGCTGCGCCGCAGCGATCAGTCAGCGCCTAATTGACGATCTCTGCGCGACGGCTTTACACCACTGCCTTGCCCGGATCTGTTCAGTGACCAGCGGAGCTATAGGCAGGATGCCATCTGCATTTCCGTACGTCGGCGCTATGATTGCCTCTGCTCTATTTTGATCCGGCGACCGTCAGCGTCTGCGATGATCGCAGCCAGTGAGGCGCTGTAGGAGGCTCTCATGCGTGATGGTGCGGCTAAAGCCGATCGGCCCAGTAAGGGCACCCGGAAGCGAGAGCCTGATGGGGCAGTGTCCACTCTTGCGCGCCAACAACGCCAACTTTTCTCCATCGGCGGTGGAGTTCTCACTGCGCTCGTGCTGACTGCGTTAGTGATAGGCATGCTCATGGCTTACCGAGACATGTATGCCGAGCGCGACGAGGTTGTGCGCGATGGACAGTCCTCGCTCGTTGATATCTTGCAGCAGCGCAATCTCGGGGCCGCTGGGTACGCAGCCCTGAGCGATGGAGTGTGGAATACTCAGGGTGAGCGGCTCTCGGTTGAGGGGAGAAAGTTGGCGATAGCGTTCAAAGCCAACGCTAATGTGGCTGTCGTGCGAGGTAGTCCGACGGCACTGCCGTGGTTGGTGCTGGGACGGAGCGATCTTGAACTACCTGAGCGCACCTTGGCGAAATATCTTGGCATGGCGCGCGAGTACTCGCTCCTCTCGCGATCGACTTCCTTGTTCGAAGACACATATGCAGGACCAGGGGCCGCATTCGAGTACGATCCGACCCATGCGCTGATACTGGTCGCCGGACTGGACAGTGACATGGCGCTACGCGATGCGCTGTCGGCGGACACTAATGACGAAGCGATCGACAAATTGATCGAGTTCGACCGGCGCCTTTCGTCGCGCGCCATTACTTCGCGAGTTGGCCAGCGAGAAATTCGTTTCGCCTTCGCACCGAATCCGCTCAATCGGCGGCCTGCAATTTACACGAGTTTGCCGCTTGGTTCAGGGCTCAATGTACACCTCAGGCGTGTGTTCTTCGAACCTACGCAAGTACTTCGCCGACGGCTGCAGAGCAGGGGAGTGGGTGAGCTCCTACTGCTTGCCCCGGATGGGCAGACAATTTTGGATACCTTGGATCGATCGCCCCGTCTAGAGGCGAGGGAGGCCCAGGCCATCTTGTCGCAAGCTTCCGGCAACCCATCTCGGCGGCAGTCGTGGTCGAGTTCAACTCACTTGGCTGTCTTCGGGCCGGTGGCTGGAACTGACTGGATCCTGGTACATCCATTCAGTCGCAGCGATCTATGGTCGGCAATTATCGTGCGTGGCGCATTACCACTCGCCGTAGCCCTGCTTGTCATCACTGGCTTGTGGATGCTCCTGCTTCGTATTCAACAACGGGTCCTTCGGCCTGCGCTGGCGGACGCTGAACGCGTGTTCGAAAGCGAAGCGCTGAGTCGAACCATCATTGATACCTCGCCAGTTGGGTTGAGCGTCATCGATGCCGAAGGCTGTGTTTTGCTGCAGAATCAGCGGGCGGCCGCATTGCTGTCCCGTGACGCTCTGCGGGCTGTGTTGCAAGAGGCCAGTCCAAAACACACGCCGAGGCCTAACAAGGACCGGTTTAAGCTCGAGTGCGAGAACGCGGATGGCGATCGGGTGGAAGTGAGCGTCGCCCCCATAGGGTTGAATGAGGCGCCCTCGTGGCTCTGTGTGCTGCGCGACGTTACTGCCGAACGCGAGCTTGAGCAGATCAGGGAGGTCGCACGCGACGAGGCCGAACGTGCGAAAGAACATGCGGAGGAAGCAAGTCGAGCCAAGTCCTCCTTCGTTGCGAGCATAAGTCACGAGATTCGCACGCCGTTGCACGGCATCGCCGGTCATCTGGAATTGCTTGCCCAATCGCCCTTAAACGCAGAGCAAGCGGAGCGGGTGGAGCGCATACGCCAGTCTGCAGACTCACTCATGAGCATGATCAGCGACGTGCTGGACTTCTCAAAGATCGAGGCGGGCCAGCTGGAGCTGGAGTTGACTCCGTTCTCGGTTAGGCAACTGATCGAGCGTACGGCTGTCCTCTTCGCGCCCCAAGCGATGAGAAAGCGGCTTTCGCTTGTCACTTACGTCTCACCGCGCCTTGCAGAGTGTTACGTCTCGGATCCCAAACATCTGCAACAGATACTTCACAACTTAGTAAGCAATGCGATTAAGTTCACATCGACGGGCCAGATCATTGTCAGTGCCCATCTTAGATACACTGAGACGGAGGCACGGAAGTGGATCGCCTTTTCCGTGAAGGACACTGGGATAGGCATGTCCGCGCAGCAGCAAGCTAACCTTTTCCAACCGTTTACCCAAGCCGACACCAGTATCGCGCGGCGCTTCGGCGGGACCGGCCTGGGACTGGCTTTGTCCCGGGAGCTCGCAAGGCTGCTTGATGGGAGACTTGCGCTGCGCAGCACTAAGGGACGCGGGAGCGTTTTTACGCTACGTATTCCCGCAACCGAGTCGAAATCGGTGGCCCCCCCCCGCGTTCTTCGGGGACATAAGGTGACAGTGGTAGCGAGTCGGCGCCGCTGGCGCATCGGCATGGCGGCCTACCTAAGTACTCGCGGCGCTACGGTGAGTTGCAAGGAGCATATAGGAGACGCCCGGCCGACGCCCGACGTGACGCTTTGGTGGGTAGACGAAGGGCGTGGTCATGCCGGGGATGATCTGGGAGAAGGATGGCGCGATGTCGTCATGGCGAGCATGAATGGCCCGTTGACGCCGCTGGAGGAGGGGGGGCTAACTCACGTCTCATGCTATGCGAGCGCCGCATGGGACATGGCGCTCGATCGACACATCGATGCTAGACAGGAGGCGCCCCGCCGAGTCGGGAGGGCTCCGGCGGCGCCCTTGCACGGGCGGGTGTTGCTGGTGGACGATCATCCTGTCAATCGCGAACTGATCCGCCAGCAACTTGAAGTGCTCGGTCTGCTCGTGGATGACGCGGCCAACGGTTCAGAGGCGCTCCTGGGGTGGACGAAGGGCCGTTATGTTGCTGTCTTGACGGATGTGCATATGCCCGAAGTGAGCGGGTATGACGTAGCGCGTGCCATTCGTTCCATGGATCCCACAGTCCCGATCATCGCGGTCACTGCGTCCGCACTCTCGAGCGAGCGTGAACAATGCCGGCAGGCTGGGATGACCGACCTGCTGCTTAAACCAGTTCTGCTGAACGACCTGCGTTCCACACTCAACAAGTATTTGGTCTCGGAGCAAATCAAAAACTTGAACGGCGTGGCGTCAGACGCACGATCGGTTCCTGCCATCGCCGTCCGCAGATTATTCGCTGAGCAGGCCACCGCCGATCTGTCGAAGTTCGATCAACTTGTCTCTGCGCGTGATACAGGCGGGTCGCTAACTCTCATTCACTCGCTGAAAGGGGCGCTTTTGATGCTGCGTGAGCACAGCGCTGCGGCGCTATGTGCCGGTGTCGAGCAATCACTGCGCCGTGGGCCCTACGACTTGAGTCTTGCGTCCCTTGCTCAGCTGCGGGGGGCAATCGAGCGTATCGTCGAACGATACAACGAGGCCGGCCCATAGTAGGGCCCGACGCGCCATCACTCATATTCGGCGCAGTCCTATAGCTGCGGTGAAGGGTAAGGTCAAAGCTAAGTCGTCGCCGTTGACGAGGACCGCATGCATGCGCGTAGCTAAAACCATCCTCCATATCCTGGAAACCTATCAGACGCCGGCTTCACGCCGACTTTTTATGCAGTCTAAGCAGTTGCACCGTCTGTGTGCCGAGTCCTGCATCGCCGTGATGGAAAAGGAGGGGCTGCTTGAACGCAGGGTCCAGACAAATGTCTACGGAGACACTGTGGGGGACGTCCTTATCGCGACCACCCGGCTCGGGCGCACGGTGTTGCACACAATGCAAAAACCAAGGCCAACGGGATCACAGAAGGCCGAGCTCGCTGGCATGCTTGAATAGATCAGCCTCCGTCTTCATGCCTAACTTCGCCATCGCGCGAACCTTCTGGCTACTCACCGTCTGCTTGCTTCGGCCAAGCAGCGCGGCGATATCGTTGATCGTGGCACCCCCGACGTAAAGCGTCAGTACTTGAAGTTCGCGGGGTGATAGTCTGGAAAGCAAGTTTCCAGGCGAGTCGTGACTGTTAGGTCGAGACGAGTTGATGATCGCCCCCAGACTTGGAGACATGTAGCCGCGATGCGCATAGGCGGCCAACACCGCTGCCTTCAGGTGGTGCATGTCATCAGCTTTGCTAACGATGTTAGTGATGCCCAACGCAATAATGGATTGCACAATGACAGGCCGATCCATCGCGGTCAGCACTACGATATCCAGTTCTGGGTACCGCTCACGCAGGTGATGGAGGAGGGCCAGTCCATCGCCCTGCTCACCGCCCGGCATAGCGTAATCAGTGACTAGGACGTCACAGGGCAAGTCATCAAGCAGGCGCATCAGTTCAGTGGAGTTCGCGCATGCACCAACAATTCTAAGCATAGGGCTCTCAGATAGCGCTAGCTCGATCCCAAGCCGTATGACCGCATGGTCATCGGCGATCGCGACCCTCACAAGTTGCCCACCCATAGCGCCTCCTGATGCAGAATCACAGGTAGCTCCATCTCTAGTGTAAGCGGAGCCATTATGGTCATTCACGTCGCAGTTGTAGACGATCATCCGGTTATTCTGGCGGGTATTCAGCATGCTCTTGGTTCAGACGGGGACATCAAGGTGGATGCGTACCTGCGTGATTCAAGCCAGCTCGTAGACTACTTGAACAGCCATGCGGTCGATGTCGTGTTGACGGACTACTCAATGCCAAACGGCCGTTACGGGGACGGGATCGCCATGCTCCGCTTCCTCAGGCGGCGCTTTCCGCAAATAAAGATCGCCCTGCTTACAGGCGTCGAAAACGGATCGCTTCTTAGAGAGGCGCTCAATTCCGGCGTGCGCGCAGTCATGGCGAAGGGGGACGATTTCTCCAACTTGGGCGCAGTGCTTCGCACTGTGGCCGGCGGAGGCACGTATGTATCTGCTGAAGCAGAATCAGCGATTCATGCGCTGGATCGCACGCCATCACCGGCACCACGCCTGAGCAAGCGGGAGAGCGAAGTCATCCGGATGCTTGCGGAGGGGCTGTCCATCGGCGAAGTCGGAGCGCGGGTTGGTAGAAGTCCCAAGACGGTGGGCACGCAGAAGCTGTCGGCCATGAGAAAGCTGGGCCTACGCTCGGATGCGGACGTCTATTACTACGCCATTGCCCACGGAATGATCCAAGCCTCGGAGGTAAGTCGCAAGGGGGTGCCGCCAGACACATAACTCCGCTTGAGCATGGGGCTAATCGTCCGTGACTTTACTTTCGCGCGCACTGGCCGAGCCCGACGCCTGCTTCCACGCTTGGCATAAGTAGCGTCGCTGCCCTGCCGAGGCAAAGAGGAACTTGTTCATATTCTCTATGAACTGGCCCTGCTCGGTTGTCCCAAGTGCACTGAATTCAACCAGAAGTTCATAGATCGGTTCACTCGCCATGTGTGCTCCCAGGCATTGGTCTCGACTCCGTGTCGCCCTATATAACGCGCGGTGTTACTCACAACAATCGGACTGCCCTTATTGCGGGTTCAGCGACAATCTGAGTCATGGCGCGTGGGGAGCCGCGACAGGCAACGACAGCAAGCTTTTCAGGCGCTTCGCGGTTAGGAGTCGGCTCAATCACCTGTCAGAGTACGAGGCGGCGATGCGGGCGTGATGAGTTTCAACAAGGCGGGAGTCGCTTGACCCATACGCGGCGCAGCGCTGCCTTGCAATCAGATCACGGTCATTATCGTACGCACCATCGTCATGGGTCATTGCGTACAAGCGAAGATGCGAGCGTACGCTGTAAGAGGCGCGAGAGAACCGGCATCTTTACCGGTTTGCAGACGTAGTCGTCCATTCCAGCAGCGATGCATCGTTCGGCTTCTGCGCTGAGTGCACCAGCAGTCATGGCCACTACAGGCAAATGCCGGCCAGGTGAGGAGGCCTCTCGACGGCGAATCTCCGCCACCAACTGATAGCCGTCCATGTCGGGCATCTGGATGTCGGTGATCAACAGATCGAACCATCCGGAATCCAGTTGCTCAAGGGCCGTTTTTCCATCAGGCACTACAACGGGAGCATACCCAAGCTCGTTCAGCTGCTTAGTGATCAATATCCGCGAGACAGGATTATCTTCTGCAACCAGGATGCGCATCGGACGAGCATTCTCGTTCGCGATGGGATGGTCAGCGCCAGTTGAGGAGGGATTTGGGGCGGCGGCGAGCGCCTCCACGGCTTGCCGGCAGGCCTGTTGGACGGCAGTGTAAAGCAGTGGATTCACCGCCAGCGCGATGCACGTCGTCTCACTCCCACGGTCCATGGGCCCGTCCACAAGCTGAATTGCGTAAGGTAAATCGCACTCTCCGTGCCTGGCGTCGGCGAACACGACATCGGCCGGCGAGCCGCGCCGAGATTCGCTCATCCCCAAGCTCCGCAATATTCCCTTGAGTTGGGTGCTTAAGCCGCTATCAGTTGACTGGACCCGAAAGTGGCACCCGATCAGCCGCGGGTCGGTGGCGTCATGTCGTACCACCTCGGTTTGCAGCCTCAGTCCGACGACCGTGCCTTTGCCAAGCTCGCTTGCCAACGTGACGCATCCCCCCATCAGGGCTGCGAGTTGCTGGCAAATAGGAAGACCCAAGCCCGTTCCGCCGTAATGACGAGTCGTTGAGTCCTCTGCTTGGACGAATGGCTCGAAGATCCGCGAGAGTTGCTCCTCGCTCATGCCAATTCCGGTATCAGTCACCGAGAGGTGCCACGTCTGAGTCGTCGGGGTCATCTCAAGCACGTCCAGCCGTACCTGGACGCTACCCTTGGCGGTGAACTTGGTCGCATTGCTCAGGAAATTGACGAGTACCTGGCGGATACGCGTCTCATCCCCGGTCACTAGGCCCGCCAATCGCGCGTCCAATTCGCAGGACAACCGCAGACCTTTCTCTCTTGCAGCCTGCGCAGACAGTTCGACGGTGTTGCAGATCACGTCTCGCAATGCGAGCGGTTGCAGTTCGAGCCGTAGCTGTCCTGCCTCGATCTTCGAGTAATCCAAGATGTCATCAAGAATCGTCCGCAAGGATCTTGACGACTGCTGCACCAGCGCAAGGAGGCGCTTCTGTTCGCGCGTCAGCGGGGTCATCTCAAGTAGTTCAACAAATCCTAGGATGCCCCCCATGGGAGTGCGGATCTCGTGGCTCATGATCGACAAAAATCGCGATTTGGCACGCGTGGCGGCTTCCGCGCTGTCCTTGGCCTTGGCCAGCGCATCGAGCCGTGTGCGCTTATCGGTTACGTCAGCAACGTAACCGGTCCAGTGGATGCAACCATCCTGGGTCCTTCGGGGGATGCCATTGATACTCAGCCAACGTGGCTCGGTGGTTGCATCCAGCCTGACTTCAACTTCAAGCGGCGTCAGGTCGCATGCAGAGGTTCGGATGGCCTCACCGAGCAGTTCTTGATCCTCAACAGGGAATATGCGGAAGACTCGTGAGGTGTCCTTAACCAGTTCGTCATTGTTGACGCCAAGCAGTTGCTTCGCATTGCCCGCTACGTACAGGAACGACCATCCATTCTCATCATCAAGACGCGCTTTGAAAACCAAGCACGGCAAGCTGCGCGTCACGTCACGCAGTAGGTGGTCGGATGCTTCGCGAGCGCGAATCTCTCGCGCGGTTCGATAGTAGGCGATGCCGACGACCAGTAGCAGTGCGCCACCCACGGCGGCGGCCAGCGCGACCTTCTCCCACGGTACGCCGTACTCGTAATCCACGGTCGTCCAGGCCTTGCGAATTGCAAGTTCGTCGATCTCGCTCATGTTCGCAAAGACGCGATCGATCAGTGGAACTAAGGCGCTGTACCGGTCGGCGACCGCAAACACCATTTCGTCATCAAACCCAGCCGGGGCGTTTATGCGTACCGAGGGGTACTCCCCACTTCGTATAGCCTTGTCGATTGAAAACACGTCCCCGATCATAGCGTCGTAGCGCCCGTCCAGCACGCCCCGAAACGCTTCTTGCAACGTTCGAACGGGCTTAACCACGGCTGCGGGAGCCAGGCGTTTCACTACTTGTACGCGGTGCCCATCGGTCACCGCGACCGTCCGCCCGTTCAAATCGTCGATTCCGATGAAAGAGCGGTCGCTTCGGGTAGCGATGACATTGGGCAGGCGAGCAAACGGCGCCGTCATACGCCATCCGTTGCCGAGCTTGGTGCCTCTCGCAACGGGCGCCACCTCCACTTTGTGTCTGGAGATCAGGTCAGCCAGTCCGTGCCGAGTTGTGTCGTGCCCTGTATCAAAACGCGCGCCCAAGCGCGATGCAATCAGGGTTAGGTAATCCCCAGCCAAGCCCGTCAATTGTCCATCCCTGCCTCGGATGCTCACGGGATCCCAGCTGCGGTCGAACGCCACCTTGAGCACGGGCAGAGAGGCGAGGTAAGTGCGCTCCTTCGCCGACAGGGGCACGCCTTCACTCCGATCTCCCCATGGCGTGTTGCCCTTCAGCCATTTAGCGCGAATGCCTGCGATGTCGTGCGCTGTGATGGCGGCGAGCGCTTTGCGAAACGCACTGGCCAAGTGCTTCCGATCGTCCGGTGTGGCGAAGTGGAGCGTATCGGTAGGAAAGTCGGCGGGGCCGAGTATGACCGGCCCTGCGAGGGCAGGTTCCTTTAGTATCTCAGTCGCCACGTACGGGTTACCAACATATACATCGGCACGCCCCTCCTTGACCGCCAAAAGCGCTTGTCGTGTGTTATCGACCACCAGCCGCCGCCCTTGAGGGAATCGCTCTTGCAGCGCGCCGTCCATGGCAAAGTCGCGCTCTACGGCGATCCGCAGCGTGGACAGCGAATCCATATGGCTGAGGTAATGACGTTGGGGCAGCCCGATGATCGCTGGCGCCACTTCTAGGTAAGGCGGGCTAAACACCAGGCATGATGTTCGGCCAGATACCATGGCAGTGTTCATCAGAACATCGACCTCACCGCGACAAGCGGCTGCAAGGGCCGCGGACCACGTCGGGTATACGCGAGGAGCGATCTCCACACCTAGCTCCGCCGCCATACGTCCTAGTATTTCTGGAGCCAAGCCCTTCAGCTGTCCTCCCTGGACGAATTCAAACGGTGCCCAACCCGTCTGGAAGGTTGCCACGTGCAGTACGGTATGAGTCTGCAACCAATCCAGTTCATCGGACGACAGTGCGAGTGAGGCACTGGCGACGCGCTCTCCGGCTGCGTGCGCGAAGAAGGTAGGCGCCACAAATAGCAAAAAAAGCAGGCCAAGGCGGCGAGGCATGGCGACAATCCGGATCGAAGGCAGCGAGATAGCCTCACAGTCCGTGGGCGCTGCCGGAATAGTACTGGGCTTAAATTTGCCGACCGCGACGCGAGCGGATGGTGCCGGGTTCTATCCATCCACGCATCGCACAGGCGCTGACTTGGGCTGCTGAAATTCAGGAACATCCTCTTACGCCCGAGCTCGCCAACATGAGTCTAGAGGGGCGGGTGACGGAGGGTGACGCTGTCCTGCACCAGTGCACGCCAAGGGGCTTTCGCGGTGCGAGAAAGGGCCAGCGCGGAGAGCGACGTGAACGGTGGTCGCGGCGCCACCGCAGAAAACCTTGACGTTGCAGCTCTGCCGCTAACGGCAAGGAGCCAAGTCCGAGTTCGACTTGTACACGCGCAGTGAGCACTATCGGTCGAGCTGATCACCGCCGAGCCGCGACAAAGGGAGCCGCTCGTGCACAAACCTGTGGCCACAGTGGTGCGCAGAAGCGCTGTCATCTTGTAGGAGTCGCTACAGTTCCGACACGAACGCGCTGCTTGCATCTATCAGAAGGTTGATCTCAGAAAAAAACGCTTCTATAGTGCCGCCGGTTCCATCACCTAATCCAGAGGCCATCACCTTGGACAGTCATAGTCGATCTCGTTGCGGCTCCTGAGCCGGCCGACACTGACACTCCAAGTGTGGTGCCGTCCGCTCAGGACGGCGATCCGGCACGTGATTTCTCTCACGTTGCCACCTCGCATCACCCCAGCGTAGTTCTTCAGAAGACCCCACAGGGAGGTCTTTGGCGTTTCCGCTCACTTCGGGAGATAGCCAATGCCCTTTACGTTTCTGCGCGCCAACATCATGGCGCCAATCTGCTTTGTCGTGGCGAGCACGTCCGCTTCTAAAGCCCTCCCGGGCCAAGCCTGCTACTGGACGACGCCCCGTAAACTCCAGCGGGTGAATGCCAGATCGAGTCGTGGTTGTTAAGCCGATGCGACCCAGAGTTCAGTTTGGTTCCTGCATGCAATGTCGCGGGCGCGGAATAAAGCGCAGCCTACGTTGGTGCGCTACGCAGCTAAGAATACTCATTCACGGTCGGTGAAAGGAGGACGCTTCGCGACGTCCAAGCGCACGCGTGGGATTTGGCCATTAGCGTCGAGTCGACTTGGCAGGGGCTCTGGCACCACTGGACACAGTGGTCCGGCAACATCCCTTGACGATACGCATTGGTCCCGACGGAGCAGCGCTGTTCCATGCAAATTTTCGATTCGCGCATCCAGTCCGCGATCTGATCCGAGCCGCGGGAGGAGTTGGCGTCGAGATCCCGCTAGTCCGGTCTTGGGTGCCGCCCGCCGAAATGCGCGCGGTGCGACGAGGGCAGACGTCCATTCAGGACGGTCAAGGCGCCAGCTGCGAAAGCTGGACGCATCTTTGGATTTTCTGCTCGGGTACGACGATTCGGGCTCCTGGATGACGTTCGGTTTGAACATCGCGCTTCCGCGCTAATCATCACGCGAGGTCACATTATGAGCATCAAACGCAAGACTGCGGCGATCCACGTGTCTCGACTGGAGAACGAGGTGATCCTGGCCGTTGTCATTCTTTACGTGCTCCTATCTGCTGCACTACTAGCCATTCATCACATGCAGCCCGACGAGGTTGAAACCCAAACCTCATCGACGTCTCCATCACATGGCAGCTATTCAATCGCTGCAGCGAGCACGCCATCAAGGCGTGAGGCAGCCACTACGACATCGCAATCCGTGCGTGATCATATGCTCGCGCTCGGCTTTGAAGACGTTTGCTGCATAGAACAGTCTGGGAGCGGCTACAAAGCGGCCGGTTTAAAGGCTGGCGTGGTGTGGAGGGTCACGCTGGATGCCGATCTAAAGAGTGTGACTACCGTTCCTCTACGGGACGCCCCATAAGACCGAGTCAGCAATAGGAGACTTTTCATGATCCGTTCCATTTACATGTCCGGTGGGCAGCTCCAAATGCACGAAGGGCTGATCGACCTGCCGGGCGAGCCGGGGATACTGTGGATCGATGTGGCGTCATCACGACATTACGATCTGGTTCTGCTGCGCGAGCGTTTTGGGATTGATCCAAATGCAGTGCGCATCAGCTTGCACGAAGATGATACGTATCTCTATATGTTCGGAGAGCTCGCAACAATGGAGGAACGCCAGCCGGCCTTCAGTAGGGTGACGTTCGTGGTCGGAGAGCGTTTGCTTGTTACATTGCACGATTCGCCCGCGTTCGCGCCGCTGCAGCGTACTCTTGAGGGATTGTCACGCAAGAACCGGCAGCCCGAGGACGCTTGTGCACTTCTGCTAATGATTCTTTCCGCCATCAATAACGGAAGCAGTTTGGTCGTTGAGGCGATAGCTGACGAGCTTGAGAAGAGCACGCGCGATATTTCCAAGTTATTCGTGAACGAGGGGCGGGATCGTCGCGAGCTCGGCGTGGGTGACCTGGCGGGCGCAATGCTCGATCTAAACGAAAGCGAGGCAACAATCTCTCGCTGCTTGGAAAGCCAGCTCGGGCTTGGGCGAATGGTTCGTCACCTGCGTGGCCAGATGGACAGCGTTGGTAAACACGGCCAGCAGGAGCGCATAGAGCAACTGTTGGCTGATATCGTGGCTACGAAAGATCACGCTGCTTTCGAGCATGACAAGGTTCGCTATCTTCAGCACTCGGTGTCTAGTTTGCTCAATATCAAACAGAACCAAATTGTGAAGGTGTTCACCGTCATCACTGCCGCCTTCCTGCCACCCACCCTGATCGCGACATTCTACGGGATGAACTTTGCCGTGATGCCTGAGCTTAGCTGGGAGCACGGTTTCACAGTGTCCATTGTGCTGACGTTTGCCGCTGCCTTGCTGCCGCTCGTTTATATCAAGCGTAAGGGTTGGCTGCGATAGCTCTGCAGTAGTGTGAGCGGCGCCTCGCTGATCAAGCGGGGGCGCTGTCCAAAAATGGAGCCCCCGGCGTGCGTCATAGAAAACGCCCCTGCTGGAAAGCACGCATGGACCGGCTGCGGTGTTGCGCATTCCGCCTTGCGTTGCGGCTTGTTGCGCAGGGACGTGTCGCATACTTGTTTACCCTGCGTCGCGCACTGTTGCGGGTATGTTTCAAGTGGTATCTCAGGCGCGTAGTCACGCGAGACGCCAGACCGCATCTAGAAGAACGAGAATAGGTAGTGAAGATCTGCATGAGCGGGTGTCCGCAAAGTGATATGGCGCTAACTAGCCGCGCACAAAGCGAGCTTGGCGATTGAAGGCGACGGAGAGAACATAGGATCGTTGCCGTGAGATGTCTGTGTTAATGACCCTCACTATGAAGGAGTGCCCGGGTATGCGCCTCTTCCAGACTTTTGATCTCTCTCAGTTTCTGGGCACGGTCGTCAGCTTATTGGTCGCGTTTACTCTGGGTACGCTTATCGGCGCACAGCGTCAGTATCGCCAGCGCACGGCTGGTCTTCGTACGAACGTGTTGGTAGCGGTTGGATCAGCAGCCTTCTTCGACCTAGTCATCCGCATCTCCAGCACCAGCGAAGCAGTGCGGGTAATCTCGTACGTGGTCTCGGTCGTCGGCTTTCTTGGTGCCGGCGTGCGCGTAGACCAGTTCGCAGGCCGCCCGACAGCCGACCTCGTGAGCCGCAGGGTGCGCTGTTGCGCCAAGCCGGCGTCCTTTGACACAGCGGGATGGACGTTATGGCAAGGAATGGATGAGGCGCAATTTGCGCGCTCGGTGACAAAGTCACTGACGGCCATGATGGCGCACTCGTAGAGTGATTCTCTGTCGCAGATGCAATGTCCTGCAGACGCCCATAGGAGAACTTCAGATGCTTAGCCGCAATATTGGAGCGATCGATCGCTCGCTTCGCCTCGTCATCGGCGGGGCGCTCGTCGCAATGGTCTTTGTTGGCCCTAGAACACCATGGGGCTGGATCGGCGTAGTTCCGATCCTTGCCTCGGTGACCACTTGGTGTCCGCTGTATCAGTTATTGGGAATACGCACCTGCGGTAGGACGGCAGGGCCCTGCAAGCGCTGACCGGGGGACGTACACCGCAGCGAAGTACATGGAGCCGATAGGGATGGCGCGACTGCAGCGGCGACCGTCCCAATATGAGCTATCCAACTGGAATGCTCATTTTAAGCAACGTAAGACCTAGCCGCACGACAACACCGGGTACGGCTCAACGAACAGCGGGACGCTGACAATCTCCCGCCAATCAGTACCCAGCGGCGCGAAGGCGTGCCATCTCTCGGCGAAGTCGCACGGCCGCGATGGAAGCACTGGAGTATTAGGTGCTGTCTCATTCCAACAGGCAAGGTGGCCCTGTACGTTTAGCCAATGAACGATCTTGGCGAGAGGACGCGTGTGCATCACCACGCCCACCGGCCGATGGATAGCCGACCTCGTTGAGCCGCGCGAACTGATCTATCGCGGGGCGACGCCTGCGCACGCCTTCGACGCAGTTGGATGGAACCGCTAGGACGACGAGAGGTTGAGACTCCAAGTGAAATCAAGCGTCCGATGTGACTTTACGGATATTGGCTGCAACACTATTCCCGGTGTGCAGTCATATCTGGTCAGTGCCCCAACCGGAACGACGCTCTTCCGCCCTGGCGATAGTTGCCGTAATGGGCTGGTTGTTCTTTCAGGGCGTGTGAGAGTCGGACGACTTACTGCTACTGGGCATGAACTAGTTCTTTATCGCGTCGGAGCCGGGGAGGCATGCGCGATCACTACGACGTGCCTTCTAGGCGAAGAGGTCTATCCTGCACACGCCCATGTGAAGTGTCCTGTTTTGGCGCTCGCCCTGCCTCCTGAGGTGTTCCGCCGCCACCTTTGCGTTGATGAGTGTTTTCGCACGGTCGTGTTCCGGCATCACGCTCGCGCGATGGGCGATCTGATCAGGAGGATCGAAAGCATCACCAGCGAGCGCATCGAAGTACGGCTGGCGCGTTGCCTGCTGGAACGCGCCGATCCTAGCCTTGTCGCGGCAACCCACGAAGAGATCGCCGGCGATATCGGGACGACGCGCGAGGTGGTCAGCCGCAATCTGAAGTTGTTCGAGCGGCAGGGCTGGGTCCGCCTGCATCGCAAGAGCATCGAGGTCGTCGATCGGGGGCGGCTTCGGAGCCTGGATGGGGCGGATTGAAAGGAGCCATGCTTCCGCCGTTGGGGCTTCGATGGCCAAATCAGCTTGGTCCTAGAGCGCTGATGACATCTGGATGCTTATCTGGCTGCTTTGCTGGAACTGTCTCTGATGCGTGCCTTCTCATGTTGTGCGCTTATCATCTTCACCGTTCTTCTTGGCGGATGTCGAAGTACGACAAGTGTCTTGCTCGATACACCCGCCCTTAAAGTCACGCGCACCGATCGCGATGACTATAACCTCATGTTCAGCCGATGGGACAGAAGCACCACTTTCCAAATCCATCTGAATGGAAAGAAGCTCAGCGCTGCGGACTACGGTCACCTGATATTTGGGAAGGAACCGGACGACGCCGTCCCTGGGTATCGACCAACCCACGTCATTGTGCTCGATAGTCGTTCGATCCTCGTGCGGGTCAGGTATGACAGTTCTATGGCTACTGCCGCCCGAACAGCACGGGTGGTGATGGACAAGGGCGGACTAACAGTACAAGCCCTGACTCGAGGGAGTCCTGCTGAACTCGGGTTTTTCGATGTATACAGCGATGACTGGGTGGGTATGTACGATGACGCTGGTCGCTTTCTTCTAATCCGAAGAGACCCTTGGGACGTCTATTCACTCCCGGGCACATACTTGGCCCAGATCTCAGACCGCGTCGTCATCACTTTTGATAAGGAAATGTCTGAGCAGGGAGGTGATCACATTTATATGATGCGTGCCTTGGATATCCAGACAGGAAAGCGGCTCGCTGAGTACGCATTCGACGCTACCCGCTACTACCCGCCGATCCCCGGTCTCCCCGGCTTTGATCGGGTGGGGTGGTTCAGAAGCAATTTTCGGTTTGAGATGACACCCGAGCCCGATATACATCTACGCCCCAACAATGCTCTCCGTCCGCGGCCGTAGGCAATCTATCTAGCGCCACGGGGTGCCGATGCCGGAATTGACCGGCGTCGCGGCAGCCGTGTTCGGTATACACCTCGGTCTGAAGGATACGGCCACCTGAGCACGGGCGAGGTCGTCGCGGCACCGAAGCACCTGGCCGGCGAAGTTGGCCAAGCTGCGGCGCTATCAACGCAGCTTTTCGCGCCAGCGCAATGCCGCCGCAAGCCGGCAAGGCTGAATCCATCAAAACCGCTGCCGAAGGGCACGCGCATCGAGGCGTCGCAGGGCATGCATAAGCAGCGTCGGCAGATCGGTCACCTGCACGCACAGGTGACCGATGCCCGCCGGAATCATCAGCACCAGCTCAGGGCCAAAGTGGTGGCGACCGCCAAGGTGATCGCCATCGAAGACATGGCGGTCAAGTCGATGGCCCGTGGCATGGGCCGCAGGGCGTTCCGACACAGCGTAGGCGATGCCGGCATGGGCAAGATCCGCCGGCAGCTGACCTACAAGGCGACTGGCACGGCCGCACGCTGGTCGTGGTCGATCGGTTCTATCCGAGCAGCAAGACCTGTTCGTCGTGCAGTGCGGCCGAATCTCAGAGTTTCCCAAGTCGCAGGATAAGAGCCATAGGAACTTTCCGGAAATTGGCCTGCTCTTTGCAGATGACAGGCCGGGGAACTCTGGGCGGCCACTCCACACTTGCCGATAGCGCTCATCGACTACTCTCGCGCTGTGTGCATCCGCAGCTGTGCTGGATGCACGCACTACAAGTTCCGCCGCAGCTCTCTGCTGTTGCCTTTGACGGTGGTCCGAACTGCTCGGTGTGAAAAATCAGCCAGCGACGCCAATGCTGCATTCATCACTCATGAAAGCTGAGCGATTGCTCGGCTAGGTGCGCCGGGACCCACGCATAGAACGGTGTCTCCCTGCGTTGCGACCAGCGTTCGCAGGACAGTCACGTTGTGCCCCACCTCCGGGATCTTCGATACGTTCGTATAGGCAAACTTTCTTCTCGGCGTTACCGAGCAAACGAATGGACGCTATGCCGGAGCGCGTTGAGTTCGGATAATTCAGTGCATAACGATGTTGCCAGCATGATCAATGATCACGGCTCCGAGCAACTTCATTCGGCCACTATCCACACCAAGCGCAGGAGGAGACATGGATCCTGACCCACGCCCGTGCCGTTTCGCACCGCACCCCCGCGACCCCCGATTTCGATTTAGCATGCGCTTGTAAGCCGTTCTTCGCGTGAGCGAGGAGTAGCCACCGGTGCGCATGCGCCAGGAGGCTAACCATGATTCGCTCCCCACTCTATCCGGCGCTTCGTGCGGCAGTCCTCGCCCGCCGCGTCACAGACCTGCGTCGCCTGCTCGTCACGCATGGCGTAATCGCGTTCGCCGACTTGATCCGCAACTGTCCGCCTCGTATTGCCGACGACGCATTGTCGTTGCTCGGGGAAGCCGACCGCAGGGCGGTGCTCGCCCGACTGCCTACTTCGGTCCGCCATCGCCTACATTCGGGTCGGCATCAAGGCCGGCATCCGATCATCAATCCACAACTGAGCCGCCTCCGCAGCCGGCTTAGCAGTGCCGTCGAAGGCCCCCGTTCGTGATGCGCCGCTGGCACCCGGCAGCCGGGTCGGACGATTCGCCGCAGATGTTCCGTCTAAGCATCCATCTGCGCGATGGCCTCCCGCCGGAGCTGGAGACATGGGTCCTTTCGACGTTACGCGCAGCCGGAATCCGACTGCAGTGGATGCGCCAGCCATTCGGCGCCGACCCCGGGGCACTGGTGCTGTACGTGCAGGCGAGCAACGTCGATCGCCGCCATCTGGGCCAACTGGTCCGGCAACTGACTTTTCATCCCGGCGTGCAGGCAGTGCGCTGCGAAGTGGACCCGGCATTCCGCCGGAACCTGCGCTCGCACTGACGGCGCCGCCGCAAGGCGACGCCCTTTTCAGGAGAACCGAAGTGATCCGCAGCATTCTGTTTGCTTGCGTAATCGTGCCGTGCGCCGGCCTGTCGGCCTGCCGCGGTGAGTCAGCCGCGCCGCCGCCGCGTACGGCGGCCCAGCCTGCCGCTGCCACCGTCGCTGCGGCGGGGGGAGCGGTGGCGGGCGCCGAGCAAGGCCGCATCATCGACGTGGCCGCCGACTCGCCGCTGCGCGAGCGGCTGCAGGTCGCCCCGGTGCAGTCCAGCGAGATCGAGCGCCCGATCGGCGCGCCGGGCGTGATCGAGGCGGTGCCCGAGCAACTGGTCCGGGTCGCACCACCGGTTGCCGGTCGGGTCACCCGGCTGTATCGCACCCTCGGCGACGCGGTCCAGGCCGGCGAGCCGCTGTTCGCGCTCGATTCGGCCGAGGTCTCCGTCGCCCGCGCCGAAAATGCCAAGGCCCAGGCCGAAGTGCAGCAGGCCCAGCGCGACCTGGACCGCGACCGGCTGCTGTTCGAGAACGACATCATCTCCCGTCGAGAGTACGAGGCGGCCGAGCTGGCCTTGGCGACCGCGCGCAACGATGCCGGTGCCGCATCCGACCTGCTCGCCCAGCTTGGCGCGGCCAAAGGTGCGCGTCGCGACTACGTGCTGCGTTCGCCGATCAGCGGCCGGGTGGTCGAGATGCACGGCGCCCAGGGCAGCTACTGGAACGACATCAACGAGCCGATCCTGACCGTCGCCGACCTGTCCACGGTCTGGGTCACGGCTAGCGTCGCCGAGCGCGACATCGGCCAGGTGTTCGTCGGCCAGCGTGCCCACATCGTGCTCAATGCCTACCCTGGCCAGCCGGTCGAGGGCGACGTGCGCTACATCGACGAACTGCTCGACCATGAGACCCGCAGCATCAAGGTCCGGGTGGCCCTGGCCAATCCTGCGGGCCGGTTCCGCCCGGGTATGTTCGCTCGGGTGGCGTTCGACGGCCGTAAGGACGCGGCGCTGACCGTCCCGGCCACAGCCTTGCTACAGGAAGGCATGGACAGCCGCGTGTTCGTCGAACTGACCCCGTGGCGCTACGCGGCCCGCACCGTCGCGGTGGGCGCCCAGCTCGGCGACCAGGTCGAGATCGTGTCCGGCCTGCGCGCCGGCGAACGGGTCGTGGTCCGCAACGGAGTGCTGCTCCATGATTGAGCGCCTGGTCAGGAACTGTTTCAACCGCCGCGGCGTGGTCTGGCTGGTGTTCGCCTTCGCCGCGCTGTATGGCCTCTACAGCTGGAAACAGCTGCCGGTCGAGGCCTATCCGGACATCGCCGACGTCACCTCGCAGATCGTCACCCAGGTCCCGGGCCTGGCCGCCGAGGAGATCGAGCAACAGATCACCATCCCGCTGGAACGGGCCCTGCTCGGCACCCCGGACATGCACGTACTGCGCTCGCGCAGCCTGTTCGGCCTGTCGCTGATCACGGTGGTGTTCAACGACGGCGTCGACGGCTACTGGTCGCGGCAACGCCTGCAAGAGCGCCTCAACGAAGTCGAGCTGCCCTACGGCGCCAGCGCCGGGCTCGATCCGTACACCTCGCCGACCGGCGAGATCTACCGCTACACCCTGGAGAGCCCGACCCGCAGCCTGCGCGAGCTGTCAGAACTGCAGTTCTGGACCGTGATCCCGCGCCTGCGCAAGGCGCCCGGGGTGGTCGACGTGACCAACTTCGGCGGCCTGACCACCCAGTTCACCCTGGAACTGGAGCCGTCCCGACTGACCCAGTACGACTTGAGCCTGGGCGAGGTGGTCGAGGCGATCAACGCCAACAACGAAAGTGGCGGCGGCAGCGTGATCGACCGCGGCGAGATCTCATACGTGGTCCGCGGCGTTGGCCTGCTGGATTCACTCGAAGCCATGGGCCAGGTGGTGGTCAAGAGCGCGGACGGCGTGCCGGTGCTGGTTCGCGACTTGGGCCAGCTCAGCTACGGCAATGTCGAGCGCCGCGGCATCCTGGGCAAGGACCACGACTCCGACGCGGTCTCCGGGATCGTGCTGCTGCTGAAGGAAACCAATCCCTCGGTGGCCCTGGAGGGCATCCACGCGGCGGTGGAGGACCTCAACCGCAACCTGCTGCCCGACGATGTCACCCTGGTCCCCTACCTGGACCGCAGCACCTTGATCGAGACCACCACTGGCACGGTCGGCAAGACCCTGCTCGAAGGCCTGGTGGTGGTCAGCCTGGTCCTGCTGCTGTTCCTGGGCAGCCCGCGCGCGGCCCTAATCGTGGCACTGACGATCCCCATGGCGCTGCTTCTGGCCTTCGTGTTCATGCACCACGCCCAGGTGCCGGCCAACCTGCTGTCGCTGGGCGCGATCGACTTCGGCATCCTGGTCGACGGCTCGGTGGTGGTGGTCGAGAACATCCTGCGCCGGCGCGAGGCTGACCAGGACCGGCCACTGCGTCCGGCAGAGGCGATCGCCGCCACCTTGCAGGTGGCGCGGCCGATCTTCTTCGGTATGTGCGTGATCGCGGCCGCCTACCTGCCGCTGTTCGCCTTCGAGCGGATCGAATACAAGCTGTTCTCGCCGATGGCCTATGCGATCGGCGCGGCCCTGCTTGGTGCGCTGGCGGTGGCGCTGATGCTGGTGCCGGCGCTGGCATGGCTGGCATTCCGGCGCCCGCGCAAGGTCTTCCACAACCCGGTGCTGGAATGGCTGGGCCGCCGCTATGGCCGCTTCCTGGAACGCTTCGTCGAGCGCCGGCGCTGGCTATTCGCGGCTATCGGCGGCGCGGCGGTGGCACTGACCCTGCTGACCGCCAGCATCGGCCGCGACTTCCTGCCCTATCTGGACGAGGGCTCGATCTGGCTGCAGGTGCAGATGCCGCCCGGCATCACCCTGGACAAGGCCGGGGAAATGGCCGACGAACTGCGCCGCGTCACCCTGGAATTCCCCGAAGTCGCGTACATGGTCACCCAGACCGGGCGCAACGACGACGGGACCGACTACTGGACTCCTTCGCACATCGAGGCCAGCGTCGGCCTGCATCCGTACCGCAGCTGGAAGTCCGGGATCGACAAGCAGGAGCTGATCCGGCGCCTGGGCGAGCGCTACGCGCAGATGCCCGGCTATTCGGTCGGCTTCATGCAGCCGATGATCGATGGCGTGCAGGACAAGCTGTCCGGCGCACACAGCGACCTGGTGGTGAAGATCTTTGGGCCCGACCTGGACGAGGGCCGGCGCATCGCCGGTGACGTGGTCGCGACCCTGCAGGGCCTGCGCGGCGCGGTCGACGTGGCCGTGGACGTGGAGCCGCCGCTGCCGAACTTGCGCATCGAGCTGGACCGCGCCGCGGCGGCGCGGCACGGAATCAATGCCGCCGACGTGGCCGAGTTGATCGCCACCGGCATCGGTGGCGCCGGCATCGGCCAGCTCTACATCGGCGAGAAAACCTATGACATGGCGGTGCGCTTCAGCGCAGACGCAAGAGCCAACCCGCAAGCGATCGGCGACCTGCGCCTGACCGCCGCCAACGGCGCCAAGGTGCCGCTGGCCGAGGTCGCGCGGATCGAGACCGATTCGGGCGAGAGCGTGATCGTGCGCGAGATGGGCGAGCGCCATCTGATCGTGCGCCTGAACGTGCGCGGCCGCGATCTGGCCAGCTTCCTCGACGAGGCCCGGCCTGCGCTGGAGTCGCAGGTCCAGTTCGACCACAGCCGCTTCCACCTGCAGTGGGGCGGCCAGTTCGAGAACCTGCAACGGGCCGAGGCCAGGCTGCTGCTGATCCTGCCGCTGACCCTGGGGATCATGCTGCTGCTGTTGTTCGGCGAGTTCGGCAACCTGCGCCAGCCGCTGCTGGTGCTCGGCGCGGTGCCGCTGGCGATGATCGGCGGTTTCGCCGGCCTGCACCTGCGCGGCATGACGCTCAATGTTTCCAGCGCGGTCGGCTTCATCGCGCTGTTCGGGGTGGCCGTGCTCGGCGCGGTGTTGATGGTCGCGCAGATCAACCGGCTGCGCCGCGATGAAGGCCGGCCGCTGCGCGAGGCGGTGGTCGAAGGCGCGCTGAGCCGCATGCGCCCGGTGCTGATGACCGCCACGGTCGCGGCGATGGGCCTGACCCCGGCGATGCTCGCCAGCGGCCTGGGTAGCGACGTGCAGCGGCCACTCGCCACCGTGGTCGTGTTCGGCCTGATCAGCGCCACCGCGTTGACCCTGCTGCTGCTACCAGCACTCTATTACCTGATCGAGACCCGCGCCGATGCCGCCGCCGCGCGCCGGGCGCTGCGCCGTGCCGCCGCCGGCGAGGACGAGGCGCCTGCAGTCGCACCGGTCTGCGAGTCCTGAACCCTGCCATGGATCTGCACATGAACCTAAATCCCAAGCGCACGCCGTTCGCGGCCGCCTTGCTCCTATACGTCGGGGCGGCACTGGCCCCTGCCAGCGCCAGCGCCCAACCGGCCACACTCAACTTCCAGGCCTACCTGGACGCGGTCGAGAACCACAGCCTGGAACTGGCAGCGCAGCGCGAGACGGTGACCGCGGCCCAGGCCGGGATCGGCATCGCCGGTCTACGCCCGGACCCGGAACTGACCTACGAGACCAGCCGCGAACGCGATCGCGGCAATGACCCGCGGCCGGTCAGCCGCGGCCCAGAACTGAGCTGGACCCTGGAAACGGGCGGCAAGCGCAAGGCCCGGATCCGCGCCGCACGTAGCTACCTGGGCCTGACCGAAGCCAACCTGGAAGCGTTCCGGCACCGGCTCTACTCCGACGCGACCAGCGCCTTCGCCGACGCCTGTCGCAACCGCCAAGTTTTGGCCCGCAACGAACAGACCCTTGAGGCACTCAACCAAGTGGTGCGAGCCAACGAGGTCCGCCACCAGGCCGGCGACATCGGCGGCGTGGAATGGCTGCAATCGCGGGTCGAGCGCGACCAGTTCCAGGCCCAGGTCGCCCAGGCGCGGGCCGACCATGCGGCCGCGCAACTCACGCTGGCCGTGCCGCTGGGTCAGCCGGTAGCGTTGCTGTTCGGCGACGCTGCCCTCGACTGCCACTACGCGCCGTTCGCCGGCGGCGACGATGTCGAAGCCCTGGTACTGGCGGCGCTGCGTGCCCGTGACGACGTGCTTGTCGCTCGGGCTACGCTGACCAACGCCAGCGACAATGCCTCGCTGGTCCGGGCCGACCGCTGGGTCGACCCGACCATCGCGGTCGGCCTGCAGACCACGCGCGGCTATCCGGCCGGAATCGACAAGGGCGGCGCACCGATCGAGGCCATCCCGCGTTCGCGCGTGCTCACCGCCACCTTTAGCGTGCCGCTGCCGCTGTCGCGGTTCAACCGCGGCGAGCTGGTCCAGGCCAACGCCGAGGTCAGCCAGGCCACGCTGGAACTGCGCCAGGCCGAGCTGGCCGCCGAAACCGACGTACGCGCGGCGCACCACCAGTTCCTGGCCGCCCGCGAGAACTTGGAACGCTACCGCGGCGGGGTATTGGCCGATGCGCAACGCATGCTGGAGGGCATCCGCCTGTCGTATCGCAATGGCGCTTCCTCGTTGCTGGAGCTGCTTGATGCGCAGCGCTCGGCCGACGACATCCATCTGGCCTACCTGCAGGCCGAGTCCGACTTGGCCGTGGCCACGGTCGAGTTGCAGCTCGCGGTCGGGCAGCGCCCGCAGTTGTGAGTGCACTGGCCGTGTGCATGCATCGTCCATTCCCTCGCAGGCTCTCGATGTCGCAGGTGCAGCGCAGCCAGCGCTCGCTCATCCATGCGTATCGGCTGAGCGTGGTCCTCGCCGGAGCGCAGGTCCCGAGCCTGCGCGAACGGCACGACCGCGTCTCGCTGCGGCTGTGCGAGCGTGAACAGGTGCTCGCCACGCCCGCCGGCCACAGCAAGCTCGGCACGCAGTTCAGCGCCGAGGCCGAGGGCGCCCGCCAGTCGCTGTACGCATTGCTGTCCCAACCACAGTTGCCGCGCCTGCTGAGGCTATGCCTGGAGGTAATACCAGCCCAGCCGCCCTTCAGGGCACGGGTCCACGCCAGCGTGCCGCCGCCATCGGCGGCGCCTATACCAAGGTATATGCGCAGCGCACGAAGATAGGCTGGGCCGCACAGACGGCGCTGACCATACTGGCGCCCTTGTCAACATGCACCGCAGCGATCGCCGCGCCGAGCCCGGCCAGCCGCTGCACCGCATGACGCCGCGCTGCGCGCGCCGTCATCCGCGCCATCTTCCAACATCGATTCGCCCTGGTCGCCGCCATCGTGCCGCCTGCTGGCGAAGCCCCCACTAGGAGTTCCCATGAACCTGAAGGCCTGGTTCGATAGCTTCCTGCGCAGCCGCCGCACCTCCGGTCTGTTCGGTCGCCACGAAATGCCCGCCGCCGGGTTGGGCCGTTCGGCAGCGCATGCGTTCCCCGAGCAGTTGGCGCGCGAACTGCTGCGCGCCGCTTGCGAGGAGCCGGCCACCACCCTGGCCCGGCTGGATTCGCATGCCGATGGCCTGGGCGAGGCCCAGGCCCAAGCCCTGCTGCAGCAACTGGGGCCGAACGAGGTCGACCATGAGAAGCCACTGTCCTGGTGGCGCCACCTGTGGCAGTGCTACAAGAACCCGTTCAACCTGCTGTTGACGGTCCTGGCAGCGGTCTCCTACCTGACCGAAGACGCCACCGCCACCGTGGTCATCGGCACCATGGTGGCGTTGTCCACGCTGATCCGCTTCATCCAAGAGGGTCGCTCCAACCGTGCCGCTGAACGGCTCAAGGCCATGGTTAGCAACACCGCCACGGTGATCCGTCGTTCCATCGGCAGCGAGGCGGCCGATATCGCCGAACGCTACTTCGACAGCCAGTTGCACAGCCGCCAGCCGCCGGTGCGGCGGGAAGTCCCGATTCGCGAACTGGTACCCGGCGACCACGTGTTTCTGTCGGCCGGCGACATGATCCCGGCCGATTGCCGGGTGCTGGCCGCCAAGGACCTGTTCGTGGCCCAGGCGGCGATGACCGGCGAATCGCTGCCGGTGGAGAAGTTTGCCGAGCGCCAAGCCCGTGACGGTGGCGCGCTGGAGCAGGACAACCTGCTGCTCATGGGCACCAATGTCGTCTCCGGTACCGCCACCGCGCTGGTGGTGGCCACCGGCAACCGCACCTACTTCGGCACCCTCGCCCATCGGGTGACCGCCAGCGATCGCGCGCCCACCGCGTTCCAGGCCGGCGTGAACAGCGTCAGCTGGCTGCTGATCCGGTTCGCGCTGGTGATGGTGCCGTTCGTGCTGCTGGTCAACGGGATCACCAAGGGCGACTGGGTGGAGGCTTTCCTGTTCGCGCTGTCGGTCGCGGTCGGGCTGACCCCGGAAATGCTGCCGATGATCGTCACCTCGACCTTGGCCAAGGGCGCGGTACTTCTGTCGCGCAAGAAAGTGATCGTCAAGCGCCTGGACGCGATCCAGAACTTCGGCGCGATGGACGTGCTGTGCAGCGACAAGACCGGCACCCTCACCCAAGACAAGATCGCGCTGGAGCGCCATACCGATGTGTTCGGCCAGGACTCGGAGGAAGTCCTGCGCTTCGCCTACCTCAACAGCCACTACCAGACCGGCCTGAAGAACCTGCTCGACCGCGCGGTGCTCGAACACGTGGAACTGCAGACCGACCTGCAGCTGGCCACGGACTACCGTAAGGTTGACGAGATCCCGTTCGACTTCGAGCGCCGCCGGATGTCGGTGGTGGTGTCCGAGCGCGAGGACCACCACGAGCTGATCTGCAAGGGCGCGGTCGAGGAAATGCTGGCGGTCTGCACCCATGTGCGCGAGGGCGATGCCAGCGTGGCGCTGGACGCGGCGATGCTGGCGCGGGTGCGCCAGGTCACGCAGGAGCTGAACGAGGAAGGCCTGCGGGTGGTGGCAGTGGCGATGAAGGAAATCGCCGCCGGTCGCGAGGCCTACTCGCAGGCCGACGAGAGCGGCCTGACCTTGGTCGGCTACGTCGCCTTCCTCGACCCGCCCAAGGAGAGCGCCGCGCCCGCGTTGAAGGCACTGGCCGAGCATGGGGTCGAGGTCAAAGTGCTGACCGGAGACAACGAGCTGGTCACCGCGCGGGTCTGCTCGCAGGTCGGGTTCAGCGTCGATGCGGTGATCACAGGCCCGCAGATCGACCTGTTCAACGATGCGGCGCTGGCCGACGCGCTGGACCGACACCGCGTCTTTGCCCGCCTCACGCCCCTGCACAAGGAGCGGCTGGTGCGTGCGCTGCGCGCCCAGGGCAAGGTGGTCGGCTTCATGGGCGACGGCATTAACGACGCCCCGGCGCTGCGCGCGGCCGACATCGGCATCAGCGTGGACAGCGCGGTCGACATCGCCAAGGAGGCGGCCGACATCATCCTGCTCGAAAAGAGCCTGATGGTGCTGGAAGAAGGCGTGATCGAGGGCCGCAAGACCTTCAGCAACATGCTCAAGTACATCCGCATGACCGCCAGCTCCAATTTCGGCAACGTGTTCTCGGTGCTGGTGGCCAGTGCCTTCCTGCCGTTCCTGCCGATGCTGCCGCTGCAACTGCTGGTGCAGAACCTGCTGTACGACATCTCGCAGATCGCCATCCCGTTCGACAACGTCGACGAGGAGCTCGTGCGCAAGCCGCTGAAATGGAACCCGGCGGACATCGGTCGCTTCATGGTGTTCTTCGGCCCGATCAGCTCCATCTTCGACATCACCTGCTTCCTGGTGATGTGGTACGTGTTCAAGGCCACCACCGTCGAGAACCAGACCTTGTTCCAGTCCGGCTGGTTCGTGGTCGGCCTGCTCACCCAGACCCTGATCGTGCACATGATCCGCACGCCCAAGATCCCGTTCATCCAGAGCGTCGCCGCGCCGCCGCTGCTTGTGATGACCGCTGTGATCATGGCGATCGGCGTGTTCTTGCCGATGAGTCCGCTGGCGGGCTTCTTCAAGCTGCAACCGCTGCCGCCGGGCTACTGGCCGATCCTGGTCGCGATCCTATTCGGCTACGCCGCGCTGACCACCTTCCTCAAGCGCGTCTACATCCGCCGTTTCGGCTGGCAATGACATGCAGCTGTGGCAGACCCAGACCCTGCTGGCCGACTGGCCGGCGTTCGACCCCGGTGCCCTGCTCAGCTCGTTGCTGAGCCTGGGCTCGGCGTTCGTGCTCGGCTCGTTGATTGGCTTCGAACGCCAGGTGCGGCAGCGCACCGCCGGGCTGCGCACCAATACCCTGGTTGCGGTCGGGGCGGCGGTCTTCGTCGACTTGGCGGTGCGCTTCTACGCCCTGCACGGCGGCACGCCGACGCCCTTGCAGGTGGTCGCCTACGTCATCTCTGGCACCGGCTTCCTCGGCGCCGGCGCGATCATGAAGGAAGGCGCCAATGTTTCCGGGCTCAACACCGCCGCCACCCTCTGGGGCTCGGCCGCGGTGGGCGCCTGTGCCGGGGCCAAGCTGCTGCCGGAGGCGATCCTGGCAGCCATATTTGTTTTGATGGCGAATACTTTGCTGCGGCCCGTGGTCAACAGAATCAACCGGCAACCTTTGCTGGAGGAGGACAGCGAAGCCAGCTACGCCGTGCATGTGATCTGCAGGCGTGAGTCGCAAGCGGCAGTCACGGACCTGATGATCGAGCTACTCGACGCTGCGCACTACCCGGTGCGTACGATCGACCCCCGCCCGTTCGGCGAGGTAGAAGTAGAGATCGAGGCGATCCTTTACGCTACTGCGGTCGATGCCGCCGAACTGGACGCCGTTCTAGGCTCGCTCTCGCGCCAGCGCGGCGTCCTGCAGGCCTACTGGAATGCCTGTGCGGAAGAATAAGCACCATAGTGCACTAAGACGGAGAGGCGAAAAGCACGCCACCGTGACGACACCAGGCATCGCCGGCGCAGTAAGTGACACGTTAGCAGGGTGACGAACCCGGCAGGAGAATCATGATGCGAATCAAGTCCTCGCGCCATTCGGTCTTCTTGGCCGTGTTGATCGTGGTTACGGCGTCCATCTTCCTTGCCGATACGCTAACCGATTACGCGGTGGCAGTGGCCGGTTTTTACACCGCGGTAATTCTGGCTGCGGCGGCCTGGTGGTCGGCGCGTGCGCTGGTGACACTGGCAGCGACATGCACCGCGCTGACCCTCATCAGCTTCGTGCTCTCCGGCCACGGCCACTACCAAGTCGGTCTAGTCAACTCGGCGATCAGCATCGTCGCGATCGCCGCCACGACCTACTTAGCTTTGAAGATTGATGAGGCCCGCGCCGAGACCCATCTTGCGCAGGCGCAGCTGCTGCGGATCGCCCGCACCTCGACCCTAGGCGAGCTGACCACCTCGATCGCACATGAAGTCAATCAGCCGCTGGCCGCGATCGTCACCAGCGGGAACGCCTGCCTGCGATGGCTTGATCAAGTTCCGGCCAATCTCGACAAGGCGCGGACGGGGGTGGGCCGAATCGTGGCCGATGCGCAGCGCGCCAGTGAGGTGATCGCGCGAATCCGCAGCCTAACCCGAGGCGAGCAGCCGTACCGCAGCCATTTTGACTTGAATGAGGCGGTGCTCGAAATGCTGTCGCTCTCGCGGGCCGAACTGCAACGCGGCAAAGTGGAGCTCGACATCGACCTCGCCAATGACCTTCCGCTGGTTTACGCCGACCGGATCCAAGTCCAGCAGGTCGTGGGTAATCTAGTGCTGAACGCCATCGAGGCTATGGCCAAGGTCAGCGGCGGGCCGCGACGGCTGCGGATCGCCAGCGAAGGCCATGACGCTGGAGTGGTCCGGCTGCGCGTGGCCGACTCCGGCCCTGGCATCCCCGACGACAGTGCTGGGCAACTGTTCGATCCTTTCTGGACCACCAAGCCCGGCGGGCTGGGACTGGGCCTCAGCATCAGCCGCAGCATAGTGGAGGCAAACGGCGGGCGCATCTGGCTAGATCCACCATCCGCTGACGGCAGAAGCGGTGCCAGCCTTCAATTCGAATTGCCGGTGGCCACACATGACTAGGCAGTCAAGTCCGTCGAAGGTGCCTCTTCCTATCGCCTACGTGATCGACGACGACCCATCTATGCGCGCAGCGCTCGAAGACCTGCTCGCTTCGGTCGGGCTGCGTGTGCGCAGCTTCAGCACCACTGCTCAGTTCGTGCAGTCGTCGCGTGATGACGCGCCGGCCTGTTTGGTATTGGACATCCGCATGCCCGGCCAGAGCGGCTTGGACTTCCACCGGCAGATGGGCGAACTGGGCATTCGGCTTCCGACCGTGTTCATCACCGCCCACGGCGATATTGCCATGGGAGTGGAGGCGATGAAGAACGGCGCCATCGAGTTCCTGGTCAAACCATTCCGCGATCAGGATCTGCTCGACGCGATTCAGCAAGGCATAGAGCGCGACCGTCAGCGCCGTGCTGAGGAGATGGAGATTGAGGAACTGCGGCAGCGGTGGCGCTCATTGAGCTTGGGCGAGAAGGAGGTGCTGCGTGGCGTGGTCCGTGGCCGTTTGAACAAGCAAATTGCCGGTGATTTGGGCCTGAGCGAAATCACTGTCAAGGTCCGCCGCGCTCAGCTGATGCGTAAGATGAAGGCTCGTACCCTGGTCGACCTGGTCAGGCTCCACGATCGCATCGCGGAAGACTGAGCGCCCCCAGTTCCTGCGCACTGAGCCAATCCTCATCGTATGTGCAAGGCTGACGCGAGAGAAGGCTAAAGCGAGCTAGATTCGTGCTGCCGTAGCCGCAACGCCTCCGATAGTACGAGTTCGATCTTGCCTAGCGTTTCCAGCTTCGAGCGCATGGCGATTGCACCCGCAAAAACGCCCACTGCGAAAGCGAGCAGCAACTTTTCAGGGAATTGAAACTCAGCAGGGGCTCCCGCATCTCTCCATGCCCACCATGCTGCGACGAGCAACGGCACCAGGCCGATCGCTTCCAACGCGCCGCAAAAGAACGCGAGCCGCTTGGGTATGTGCTCTTGGCGATGCCGGATGAACGCGTGCATCGAACGGAGCGTGTCGGCGCTATGCGACCCAAGCGCATTAACAGCCCATAGATGGCGGTTGTATGCCGCATTGGTGGATGCCCAAGGGTCACGAGCCTCGCGCCAGAACCAAACGGCGTCCCTAACGATTGAGGCGACCGACCAAAGCAGCGAGGAAACAGCTATTGCTAGAAGTGCTGCGATAGCTATGACGCGCCAATATCCGAATAGCGCGACCACAAATGTCAGCGCTCCCACCATGACACCGACCAGGGCTAGGCGCTCAGCTATGCCGGGGAAAAGCTTTCGCAAAGCAGTCCTGTCGTCCTCGGACAGAGTCCGGGCTATTGTCGAAAGATCAATAGAGTCGTTCATGGAAAGTCCCTTTGCCAGTCAACCGTGTAGATCGGCGAGCCAAGCGAAACCTTGAATAGCCTGGCATCGAATGTGTCGAGCAGATTGTCGATCCCGGATGCTAGGTCGCGCCGACGTGCTCTTAGCCGTTTCTTTCGGGCTTGTAGCCCGAGCACCGTGCGGAGAGTACTCGCGGCGAGGGGTTAGGACCCGAAGATGCTGCGATGGCGGGGTGTACCCGTCGTCGCCAACGAAATGATTTCGGCTCGGCGCGGTAACGCTCCATCGATTCCGACTCAGTCCGATGGCCTGGACATCGGGTCGGACTCGCGCTCAGACCCCTCAGAGCCTGATCGCTTGCCCGCAAGTGCAGCGAAGAGGACTGTCCAGCATTCACGACCGCTCAAGTTTCGAATAAAGCGTTTAGAGGGTCGAGCCTATTCTCTTGACCAGAGCTTCGAAGCGCCTCCAGGTGACGCCGCCGCCGTTCTTGTAGACCTGTTGCCTCGAGCGGAAGCAGGCGACGAGATCGCAGCGTTCACGATCTATCTCAAGTTTTCTGCTTGCCTGAATGAGCTAGATCGGGCCCGTGATGCAGCTCAGAGCCCCCTTTTGACGCGCTCGTCCCGTTGGACTGACGGAGCGTTCCGCTTGACCAATGGCGCGCCTACACCTCGCGGTGGCTCGAAGCCGCAGCACGTGCAGGGTTCGTGCCTGCGCAGCTGACGTTCGCGGCTGATCCGAACTCGGTCGTGGGCGGTTCAACGGACATGCTGCGAAATCCAGAAGCCGTTTCCACTTATCGCCGTAAGGCAGTCGGCGGAAATGTGGACGCCCTACAAATGCTGGCAAGGAGCTACGCCAACGGCATTCTTGTCGATCGCAATCCGATAAGAGCGTACGCCTACTACCTCGCGTCTGAACGCGCCGCGAGAAGCGTTATTCCGCCGAGTCTGGCGGACACAGTGCGAGCCAAGTACGCCGCCGGTCTTTCGGCAAGTGAGATGAAAAGCGCGGACCAACTAGGAAGAGAGATCTATCAAGATTGCTGTGCGCCATAGAAGAATCATTGGTGAAGATCGTCCCGCTTCGCAGAACGGCGTCGTTTGGCGCCGTTCTACGTCAAAGACATGGTGAAAGAATCACCACATTGATTCCGGGCTAGTAGGAGCCGGCCGTGCAGCGTCTTGCCGAAGGGTTGTGCTCAGACTTGTCCACAGGATCTGTGGACAATCTGGGTAGGTGATTCGTCACCCCGTTGGAACCGCGCGCGTCTGGTGTATTTAAGGTGCGTCCTATATCGCTGAAGCCTCGCGCCGGGTATCTATCGGGTTCAATCTGAAAGAAGGACCCTCGCAGTGATGCTTCTGAGCCTAGTCGACGACTTGGCGGCAGCGGCTTCGCGCGAAACCGCAGGCAGCGGGAACACGTTCTCCTACGGCAACAGCGCCGACGCCGCCAACAACATGGCATCGAAGGTGCTGGAGCAGACGGTCAACATCCCTCCGACGCTCTACAAGGAGCAAGGCGGACGGCTCAACATCTTTGTCGCGCGCGATCTCGACTTCGGAGGGGTCTATGGCCACCGACCCGAATAAAGTCGCGCTGATCGACAAGGGCGCGTCCGTCAGGCACCTGATGACCCCGCTGATGGGCACCCTCAGTGGTCCGGGCGTCACCGAAGTGTGTGTGAATCGGCCGGGCGAGATCTGGTTTGAAGCGCAGTCGCGGTGGGAGCGCGTCGACGTGCCCATGCTTGACCTGCATTGGTTGAACTCGCTCGGAAAGGCCATCGCGAAGTTCTCGGACAACGATCTATCGGATACGCGGCCGCTGCTTTCTGCAGTCCTGCCGGGCGGCGAGCGCGTGCAGTACGTCCTTCCGCCCGCCTGCGAGGACGGCACTGTCTCCCTGACGATCCGCAAGCCCAGTCATGCCGTTCGCTCGATCGATCAGTATCAGCGTGAGGGCTTCTTCCAGCACATCCGGCCCGCATCGAATGGTCTAACGCCTCAGGAGCATGAGCTCCTCCAGCTGAAGGAATCAGGTGACATCGCGACGTTCCTACGGCGCGCGGTGGAACTGGAAAAAGTGATCGTGATTGCCGGCGAAACGGGCTCGGGAAAGACGGCGTTCATGAAAGGCCTGATGCAGCTCATTCGCAAGGATGCACGCATCATCACCATCGAGGACGTTCCTGAACTGTTCCTTCCCGAACATCCCAATCATGTACACCTGTTTTACAAGAGCGAGGCTGCGCAGGAACGCGGGGCCATCGTGACGCCAGCATCGCTTCTGCGTAGCTGTCTGCGCATGAAGCCAGACCGCATCCTGCTCGCGGAGCTCCGTGGGGCAGAAACGTTTGATTTCATCAACGTGTGCTCGTCCGGACATGGCGGCGGCATCACGAGCCTGCATGCGGGCTCCGCCGAAATGGCGTTCGATCGCCTGGCCTTGATGGTCCTGCAGAACGAGCAGGGCAGGGCGCTGCCCTATGACGTGATCCGCCGTCTGCTTTACACCGTTATCGACGTCGTCGTGCATGTGCATAACGACACCAGCGGCCTCCACGGGAGGCATATCACGGGTGTCTGGTTCGATCCCGCTCGCAAGCGCGAGCTAGGCTGATCTGTTCGTACTCTCAATGGAGGTTCTTCGTGGCAAAGAATTGCAAGAGTGCCTGGAGTGTCAAGTGCTGCAGTGATTGCAGGCACAACCCGGACAACCACGTCGAAGTGGCTACACGAGACATCAAGCCGACGGTCAGGCCCGAGCGCGGTTGTCCCATGTGGGGCCCCATCGAGGCCGGGAGCAAGCAGCCGTGATGCGGCTCTCCGTCGGGGATCAGTGGCGTGCCGCCCAACTGGGTGGAGCGCAGAGACTCAGAACGCCCGAGGAGGCGCGCACCGTATTTGAAGCCACGTTCCTGACCGGCTCGGCGCGCATCGACGCTTCGCGGTTCTTCTGGGCGGCGTACTACGGCCGACCGATGCCCGCGCTCGATGGACCGATCAAATGAGCACGCCCGCGAAGAAGCGCGTCGCCATGGCCGCGTTCGCGCTTAACGGGCTGACGGTCGCTACCGTGGCCCGGTTGCACCTTGCCGGGTTCTTCTATCTGGCACTCGGCAAGGTCGATCCGATTAAGGCGGACCTTTTGACGTTCCGCCGGTACTGGCATCACTGGGGTCACCTAGCGGCGGTCAAGAAGCCTCTCATCGGTGGAGGTGGCATTGCGGCGTTCGTGACCGCAGTCATGCCTGCGCTCATGGCGCTGCTGGGGCCCCGCGCATCAGCGAGGATGTTGTAGATTCGGCGCTTGATCCGTTCACGCTGGAGCTGTGAAAGAAGCACTCCATTGCCGCGTTGTCGTGTCAGTTCGTCGGACACGCGCCGCCAAGAGTTCAACGACTTCTGCGCCAACATTACCCGCGACATTGCCGGTGAGACGGACGACCGCTACGCCATCACGAATCTGCAGGTCCTTCCGCTGAACATGAGCAAGCTTAAGGCGCGCGGCATCGACTTCGGCATGGACTACGCCTGGCATAACGTCTTCGGTGGCCGCTTGACGACGAAGCTGGAAGGAACCTATCTGAAGGAATCGCTCAGCTATCCCTTCCAGAGTTTCCCGGACGAAGTGGTGGATGAGCGCAGGACGTTGGGGACGCCCACGTGGAAGGGCATCCTGACGATTGGTTATGCGCGCGGTCCGTGGGACGTCAGTTTGCGAACCCGGTATGTCGACAGTCAGATTCTTGTGACGAACGAGCAGTACGCCAGCAACCCGGACATGCAGGATCCGATGAAGGTGGCGTCGATGACCTTTACGGATGGCCGGGTGGGTTACGACGCGACGGAACGCCTGAATCTCTACTTCGGGCTGCGCAACATGTTTGATCGGGAACCTCCGTACAACCTGTACGGGACAGGCGTTGGTAGCGCTCAGTACGACAACATCGGTCGGTTCCTCTACACCGGTGTGAACTATCGCTTCTGACGTTTCCTTTGCTGATGACAAGCCCCGCTCTGGCGGGGCTTTGTCATTTGGGGAGCGACGACGGGACCGTCGCAGGCGGTCCCAACGGCTTCAGAGTGGTCTATCCCGAACAAAGAACCAGCCTTGGGCTTAGCACTGTGGACAGGCCCGCATTCCGTCCTCATCTGTTGCACCACAAGTCGGGCGAGACAGGAGCGCAGGCTCAGAAGAGCGGACGCGAGAAGCTGCGCCAGTCGTTCCCCGGCATTCAACGATGCTGACGAAAAAGGAGTATTCGTGCGCCGCTATAAGATCGAGTCTTCGCTAATTCGCGTCGCCGCGAACTGAGGACAGGATGAACCTTCTAACCGCACCGCCGGCTGGAGCGGGCCTTTACGCTGCCGGTGTTCTTAATTTCCGCTTGGCTTTTCTTCCGAAGCCGACTGCAGCGATACGCAACTGGTTAATCGTTGCGGCGGCCGCAACGGTTACTCACCGTTAGCGGATCACGTGAATCGCCAATTGCGGCAAAGCGTCTACCGGTTAGTGTCCGCCGGAGCGGAGGCGAATCACGCTATCGCTGGTGGCCCGGGTCGGGCGAAAACTTGTTGGGGGCGGGATGAGAATGAAGGCAAGGAGGCCTGGATTGGGCCTGCGCGGATTCGGTCTGGCGACGATATGGGTGATTGGTGCACTCGCAAACGCGGCGCATGCACAGGCGATTCCGTCCTGGCACGACGAATACACAAAGCGCCTCAAGTATGAGGAAGTCACCTCGCCGCTCAAGGACGACCTGTTCGGCGACAACATCAGCCTTTACGACGGCACGGTCACCTTCACCGCGACCGACGTCTCACTGACGGGTAACAGCGCGCTGCCGGTGTCGATCGGGCGCACGTTCAGCGTGGGCGATCCGGGCAAGAATCTTCCGTTCGGCGACTGGGAACTCGACGTTCCCTTCCTAAGCGGCACCTTCGGCGCTGATCCGGCGACTGTGGCAGCGGGGTACTGGGCCCCTTCGGCACGATGCAGTGCAGGCGGTGCACCGCCGATCGTGACCGTCTGGAACTCGATGCACTCCCAGCAGATTGATTTCTATGCGATGGACTACTGGGATGGGAACCGCCTGTCGTTGCCCGGCGGTGGCGGCGGCGAACTGCTGATACCGGTGGCCGATGCCCGGCGTCAGTTCCCGCAGGACGGCCAGTCCTATCCGTTCGCTACCAAGGATGGTTGGCATTTCTCGTGCCTGGGTGCATTGCAGAGCGGACAGGCGGGCGAGGGTTTCATCGGCCACGCGCCGGATGGGACACGGTATTACTTCGACTGGATGGTGGTCCGCACTACGGACAACCCGGCGCACAAGCAGGAATACAGCGCCACGACCCATGGCGTGCTTCCGCGCAACAAGGTTCTCCTGTACCCCAGCCAGATCGTCGACCGTTTCGGCAACTGGGTACGTTACGAATGGAATGGCGCGCAACTGAAGCGCATCTACGCCAACGACGGCAGGCAGATATCCGTGACGTACGACGGTAATGGCCGCATCGCGACCGTTGCCGCGGGGACGCGCCAGTGGTCTTACGATTATGCGGCGAATCTTTCCCTGTCCACGGTGACGGTGCCGGACGGAAACCAGTGGGTTTTCGCCTTCAACGCATCGCCGATTAAGTACAAGTACCCCGTCGTGCAGGGGGAGCCTTGGACTAATTATCAGACGCAGTACGCGATCTGCACACGACTAAACAAATTCATCATGGAGGACCGGCTGCTCACCGTGACGCATCCGTCGGGAGCCTTTGGCGAATTCGTTTTCAGGCCGCAACGTCATGGTCGCATGGGCGTGCCGTTGGACTGCGTGGAGAATGGCGAAGAGGGCACGATGGCCAGCGGATGGAACCGCATTCCGCTCTTCAAGGATGCCCATTCGATCGCCATCAAGCGCATTTCCGGTGCGGGTCTGGAGACGCGCAGCTGGAGTTACGACTACAGCGGACTTGAAGGGCGCCATGACCGGGACACCGCCGCCGCAGGCATGCCCCTGTATCCCGTCGGCATCGCGCCCCACAAGTTCACAACGCTGCAGGAACCCGGAGGCAACCTGGTCGTGTACGAGTTCGGCAAGGAGGTCGGGTTCAATGACGGCCGCCTGCTGTCCACCGGGACTTACCGCGACGGCGTCGCGATCCGTCGCGAGGATACGGTCTATTACGCGAGCAGCGATGTCGATTCCGCGCCATTCGCCGACAGGGCCGGCACTTCGCTGGTCTACGGCGCCGACAACATGATGGCCGAGGCGATTCGGCCCGTGGTCCGCACGACGGTGGGCCAGGACGGCGCGAGCTTCGTCAACGAGGTTCTGCAGTTTGACGCCCATGCGCGAGCTGTGAAGGTGCGCAAGTCCAATTCCGTCGGATTCACCCGTACCGACACGATCACGCGCTACGACGACCTCTCGATCTGGCTGCTCGGCCAGGTGCAGCAGCAGGTCAACGACGACACTGGCCTCGAGTTCGCCCGCAGCGACTTCGACGCGACGCTCGACCTGCCAATCCGCTTCTACGAGTTCGGCCGACTCGTGCAGTCAGTGGGCTATAACAGCGACGGTACCGTGGCGACCGTGCGCGACGGCAAGAACAATATCATCACGCTGTCGAACTGGCGTTTCGGCATCCCGCAGAACGTCGGCTATCCGGCCACGCCCGACACGCCGAGCGGCAGCAGCGAATCGGTTGTGGTCAATGACAACGGGTGGATTGCCAGCCTGACCGACGAAGCCGGCTTCACAACGGGCTACGGCTACGACTCGATGGGGCGCATCAGTTCGGTCGCGTTTCCGACCGGCGACTCTGTGCCGTGGAACGGCATCAGCAGTCCTTCCAGAAGATCGGGACCGCCGAGCGTGGATTGCCCGCGGGCCACTGGCGCCTCAGCCGCACGCAGGGCAACCGCGGCACCTATGTCTACTTCGACGCGCTCTGGCAGCCGGTGTTGACGGAAAGCATCGACCTTTCCACCGGCGATGTGCAGACGCAGGTGGCCAAGCGTTACGACGTGGACGGGCTGCGTGTGTTCGAGTCTTACCCGGCTCGCAACATCAGCGATTTCCGACAGGCGCTGCCGGGAACCACGACCGCCTATGACGGGCTCGGGCGTGTTCGCAGCGTCCGTCAGGATTCCGAGTTGGGCGTGCTGACGACCAGCACCGACTACTTGGGCGGACTGCAGTCGCGCGTGACCAATCCCCGCCTGCAGGCGACGACGACGACTTACCAGGCCTTCGATGAGCCGCGGTACGAAACACCGCTGACGATCGCGCGACCGGAAGGGCAGAACATCCAGATCGCCCGCGACGTGTTCGGCAAGCCGACTGCCTTGCGCCAGTACGGACCGTTGGCCGACGTGACGCGTTCGTTCGTCTACGACGATTACCAGCAGCTGTGCAAGCGTCTCGAGCCGGAGACCGGGGCGACGGTGTTCGAGTACGACGCTGCAGGCAACGTGCTGTGGACGGCAGCCGGCATCGCCGCCCCGGCCACCAACGACTGCAGCCGGACGACGGCGGGCTCGTCCGGTCGCGTGGCGAGTCGCGCGTATGACGCGCGCAACCGGCTTCGCACTTTAACGTTCCCCGACGGTCGCGGCGACCAGTCGTGGTCGTACACGGCCGACGGCTTGGCGAAGTCCGTCACGACCAACAACGACGGCATCGGTCTGGGGCAGGTGGTTAACAGCTACCAGTACAACAGGCGGCGGTTGCTCACCTCCGAGACCATGACCCTGTCGACGGGCCTGGTCTGGTCCATTGGCTATCAGTACGACGAGAATGCCGCGCCGTTGGGCCACACGTTGCCGGACGGCCTGCAGGTCAACTACTCGCCTGACGCGATGGGTCGCCCGACACAGGCTGGCAGCTACGCCACCGGCGTGACCTACCACGCCAATGGCGGTATGGCGGGCTTCACCTACGGCAACGGCATCGTCCACAGTTTGGAACAGAACGCGCGTGGCTTGCCGGATCGCAGCCGCGACCTGAACGGGGGGAGCGTGGTGCTGGACGACGGCTACGACTACGACCCCAACGGCAATGTGGCGGCGATCAGCGACGGCGTGTCCGGCAATCGCGGCAACCGCACGATGGGCTACGACGGACTGGATCGCCTGACCTCGACGATCTCGCCGATGTTCAGCCCGGCGGCCTACACCTACGACGGCGTCGACAACCTGCGCTCGGTCCGCATCGCCGGGCGCGACCACGCCTACGATTACGATGGAAGCAACCGGCTCACCAACGTGCGCGACGTCTCGGGCGGGGCCACGGTGGTCGGACTGGGTTACGACGTGCAGGGCAATCTGAGCAACAAGAACGGCGTCGTGCACCAGTTCGACTACGGCAACCGCCTGCGCGAGGTGAATGGGCGCGAGAAGTACCGCTACGACGCCCACGGCCGGCGCGTGTGGGCCAGCAGTTCGACGCAGGGCGACATCTACTCGATGTACGGCCAGGACGGCGTGCTGCGCTTCCAGCGCGACGAGCGCAAGCAGAAGGACATCGGTTACGTCACCCTCAACGGCAGCCTGGTCGCGCAGGTATCGAAGGCGGCCGTGCCCGCCGTGCCGGTGATGACGGTGCCGTCGTACCTGACCCAAGGCACCTTCACCGTGTCCTGGACCGCGGTCGCCATGGCCGCGCGCTACGAGCTGGAGGAATCCGCGAACGGTGCTGCATGGCAGGCGAAGTACAGCGGCACCGCGTTGAGCACCGCGATCTCCGGCAAGACCACCGGCAGCTATGCCTATCGCGTACGTGCCTGCGCCACGCTGGTATGCGGCAGCTGGAGCGCGAATGCTTCGGTGTCCATCGAGCTTCCGCCGGGGAGTGCGCCCGCGCTGAACTTGCCGTCCAACGGCTACAACGGTGCTTACCGCGTGCAGTGGGGCAGTGTTTCCGGCGCCATCAGCTACCAGCTGGAGCAGAGTTTCAACGGCGACGGCTGGACGAGCGCCTACTCCGGCACCGCCCTGTTGGCCGACTTCAGCGGTCGCGCGGCGGGCAACTATGGCTACCGCGTACGCGGCTGCAACCCGATCGGCTGCGGGCCGTACTCGGCGACGGGCACGGTGCAGGTCATCTATCCACCGGGTGTGGTCGCGACGCCCTCGGCGCCCGCCTTGAGCAACGGCAGCTACATAGTGTCATGGGCCGGAGTGAGCGGCACCACGAGTTACCAGCTGGAGGAGAACGCTAACGGCGCAGGCTTGCTGCTGCTGCAGAACACGTCCGCGACCAGCCGTGGCGTCAGCGGCAAGAGCGCGGGCACCTACCAGTACCGCGCACGTGCCTGCAACGACGCAGGGTGCGGTGGCTATTCGGGGGTGGTCACTGTCAGCGTCGTTTTGCCGCCCACGACCGGACCGTCAATCTCGGGACCGTCGCTGAGTCCGAATGGCAGCTATTCCGTGACTTGGACCGGCGTGGCGACGGCGACTTACTACCGTCTGGACGAAAGCGCTAATGGCGCCGGCTGGAGCAACGTCTACACCGGCGGAGGCGGCAGTTATTCAGTGTCCGGCCGTGGTAACTCGTCGTACAGTATCGCGTGCAGGCGTGCAACGACGGAGGTTGCGGACCCTACTCGGGCCTGCTGTCCGTGCAGGTGGTGCTGCCGCCGCCGACTCCGCCCAGCCCGCACATGCTCTGGGAAACTTGGAGGTCGCCCGGCCAACCCATCCGCTCCAGTTGTTCCGGTTGGTGGAGCAGCACGCCGACCGCGACCAGCTATGAGGTCAACACCTGGGGAACCGGTCTCGGAAAGCTCGTCTACAGCGGCCCGAATACATCGATGGGGCCGGACTCGAATGCCTGCGGGTACCAGTACGTGGTGCGCGCCTGCAACGCCAGTGGGTGCTCCGCCTACAGCGCGCCGGCCGACGTCACCAAGATCGACTACAACGACGAGTTCTAAGAGTCGTCATGACCATCACGAAAAGCTGGATTCTCAAGTGTCCGCTGGTATTGCTGGCGGCAAACCTAGGCATTGCGGAAAGTCGCGCTCAGTCCGTCGAGTACATCCACACCGACGCCCTCGGCTCGGTCGTGGCGATTACCGACGCCGCCGGCAACGTGATCGAGCGCAACGAGTATGAACCGTACGGCTCCGACCTGACCGGTGCGAAGGATGGGCCGGGTTATACCGGCCATGTCAGTGATGCTGCGACTGGTTTGAGCTATATGCAGCAGCGCTACTACGACGCTCAAATCGGAAGGTTTCTTAGCGTCGATCCGGTGACTGCCGACAGTGCAACTGGTGCGAACTTCAACCGGTACTGGTACGCCAATAACAACCCGTACAAGTTCAACGATCCGGATGGGCGTCTTGCGAATTTCGTGATCGGCGCCGGAATTGGCGCAGGTATTGAGATCGTGACACAGCTTGCGACTAAAGGGACCGTCGACAACTGGACGGCTGTTGGCGTGTCAGCTGCAGTAGGGGCGCTGACAGGTGGTGTTGCAAGCATTGCTGGTAAGGCCGCTGTCTCGGGTGCTATTACAGCCAGAACCGCGGTGGCCGCTACTGCTGCGACAGGTGGTATCGCCAGCGGGACTGGCAAGGTCGTTGAAGGAGCTTTGACCGGAGAGCCTGCGAGCGGCAAAGAAGTCGCAGTTGCAACGTTGGCTGGTGTGGCAGGTAGCGGAGCCGGTGCAAAGATAGGTTTGAACGCGGTGGCTAAGCTCGAAACAATGGCGGCAACAGCATCGCCGGTCACGTTGGACGAACCACGCAAGCCGCAGTCCAACAAGCGGAAAGATCACGGAGGCTAGTACCTCCGCAACGCAAAAGGCCGCGCAGGTCACTGCTGACGCTGCGGCTTCCTATTCAGAGAAGAAGATAAATAAGTAGTCGTCGGCGAGGGCCATATGGGTCAGCTTTCAAGTTATAGGTACTTTGCTTCTCGAATGATACTTGTGAGCCTGCTGCCAGCTTTGATGTACTGGATCGGTTCCGGGCCCTGGGTGGCTCTGAAGATTTTTCTTGGTATTTCACTTGTGACGCAGTTGGCTGCGCTGTGGATTTACCGGAAAGACTTGATCTCCGCTCTTAGACGGCCGCGTCGCTAGAGACAGAGCAACAAGCCCGCCGTTCGGTGGGCCTGTTGTTTGGGCGCCTCCAACCTAGTGAGGCCATCGAAAATACGGCGGCCCTACTTTCGATCGAAAACCTGATAAGGAGGGCAGGATATGGTCTTGCGTAGCAGCTGGTGCCGGTCGTGGTCGATCGGTTCTATCCGAGCAGCCAGACCTGTTCGGCATGCGGTGTGGTTAATGCCACGCTGACGCTGCGCGATCGGCAGTGGACGTGTGCCTGCGGCGCCGAGCACCACCGCGATCGCAATGCAGCGATCAACCTGGCGCGCGAAGGCATGCGCCAGTGGAACGAACAACGTACCCCGGGGAGCGGGGGAAGTGACGCGCGGGGAGAGGATGTGTGCGCATCGGTCAGTGCATCGACCGATGGACAGCCGACCTCGTTGAACCGCGAACTGATCTATCGTGCGGCCAAGCCGCGCCCCACTCGAAGAGCCGGTAAGGAACCGGCGCTACGGGTGGAGGGATGAGACTCCAAAGCTGTCATTCGTCCGCGGCTACTCGATAAATTTGCTGAATCTGGCGCATCGAGTCCCGAATTAGACTTAGCATGCGATCAACGCGCGACGTCGCGGCTCTTCCTTGCTTGCCTATTGGAAGGGCGCGAAGTCAGGTGCAAGTGGCGGCGGGGCCGCCCACAAGGACGAAGGGGAACTAGCGTGCACACGCATATCGGAATGACTCGTCGCTTTTGCGCGGGCTTGCTATTGGTGTCGATCTGTGGCCAAGCCGCAGCGATCGAGGTTTACCAGGAATATCGCAAACGAATCGAGTCCGCGCAGAACCTAACTGCGTTGAAGAACGACCTGTTTGGCGAGAGTGTCAGCCTCTATAACGGCAAAACTGACTTCAACGTTACCGACATTGATCTTCCTGGCAACAATGCGTTGCCGGTGCGTTTGCAGCGACGTTTCAACGTCGAGCTGCACCTGGCTGGCACGGCGGCGAACTTCAACTCGAACCTGGAGGGTGCCGGCGGCTGGGACATCGACGTTCCTCACATCTCCGGCATCTTCGCGCCAGTGGATGGTTGGGCGTCGAACCGATGCAGCGGTTCGATGGTGCCGAACGTCAACGGCAGTTTCAGCGTCAACGAGATCTGGCAAGGCAACACGATCCATATCCCGGGCGGTGGTGATCGCACCATGCTCGGCAAGCTTCCGGTGACGCCAGCCCCTACTGATGGAGTTACTCGCAAGTGGACGACAGCACAGCGGGATGCCATTGACTGCATCTCCATGAAGTCGGGGCTGGCTGGTGAGGAGGGCTATCGAGTCACAACGACGCAGGGCATACGCTACTACTTCGACGTGGCAGCGCAGCGCTACGCCGGCCAGATAACGAAGCGGGTGAGCCCAGACATGCCCGAGCGCACCGCGGGGCGTACGCGGGTTTTCCTGCTAGCTTCCAAGATCGAGGACCGCTTCGGTAATACCGTCGAGTATCAGTACGACAGCAACGGACATCCTACGCGCATATGGTCTTCGGACGGTCGTGAGATCAATCTTGGTTATAACGGCGCCAATATTGTCTCGGCCAGCACACCCGGCCGCACATGGAATTACGAGTACGTCGCTGTTGAAGGTCAGACACGGCTATCCCGGGTGGTTCTGCCGGATGGGTCCAACTGGCGATACAGTTACTCCAACGCGCTAAGTCCCAGCTTTATTCCGTGGGACGGAAACTCAACGGCTAACTGCGCTGAGCAACCGCCTGAGGTTCCCGCGGACTTTACGCTTACAGTGGAGCACCCGAGTGGTGCGAGCGGTTCGTTCTACTTTGCCAATGCTCGCCACTATCGCAGTGGCATTCACATGAGTCAGTGCGTACGTCGGCTCGGTTCGGGCGAGTGGGGTAGCACCGTCTATTACGAACTGATGACGCCGGACTTTTTCGACATCATGTCGCTGTACTCCAAGACGGTAAGTGGTCCCGGCGTGCCTCAGCCACTCACCTGGGGCTATGCTTACGGCAGCGGCGGGGGCGGACTTTGGGGGAGTTCCGGGTCCGCTGCGGCGTATCCCTGCACTAGTTGCCAGTCGGAAAAGACAGTTACCGTCACGAACCCCGACGGTACAAAGACTCAGTACCAGTACGGCTCCCTGTACGCATTGAACGAAGGGAGGTTGCTCGGTAGTTCAGTTGTGGATCGGAACGGAAAGATAGTTCGCACCGAGTCGACGCAGTACATGTCGACGTCCGAGGCGAACTCGCAGCCATTCACGACCGCAACCTACGGCGCGATCCACGGCCTCATCTACAACGGCGACGATCCGAGCACGGCGCAGATCCGGCCGGTCATTGGGACGACGATCACGCAGGATGGCGCGACGTTCGCTTCTACCCGCAGCGGTTTCGACGTGTTTGCGCGCCCGAGCACGGTCACTCGTGCCAGCCCCTGGTTCAGCCGCACCGATGTCACCGAGTATTACGACGACACCACCCGCTGGGTACTTGAGCAGGTCGCGAAGGTGACCAACGCCAACACCGGCAAGGTTGTCTCACAGACCAGCTACGACGCATTGGCGCTGCCTCACCAGCTGTGGTCGTTCGACAAGCTGCAGCAGACGATCACGTACCACGGTGACGGTACAGCCGCTACTGTAAAGGACGGTCGGGACAACACCACCTCGCTGTCCTCGTGGAAGCGTGGCATCCCCCAGTCGATCGTTTATGCGGACCAGACCTCGCAGTCGGCAGTTGTAGACGATCGTGGCTGGATTACCTCGATCACGGATGAGAACGGGGCTGCGACCAGCTACGGCTATGACTCGATGGGACGCATTGCCAGCATTACATACCCGGCTGAGAATGGGTTCGTCTGGAACTCGACGGCGCAGACCTTCGACCAGGTCTGGGGCGTTGAGTTCGGCGTCGGGGCAGGGCATTGGCGTCAGACGGTAACGACCGGCAACGCTCGCAAGGAGACGTACTTCGACGCATTCTGGCGGCCGGTCGTCACCCGCGAATACGACGCTACGTCGGTCGGGGCGACCCAACGTTTCCAGCGGTACGCGTATGACCATGATGGCCGCACTGTGTTTTCGTCATATGCTGGGAGCACTGATGCTCTGTCGGCAGGCGTGTGGACCGACTACGACGCACTTGGTCGGCCGGTTTCAGCCTCGACAGACAGCGAGCTCGGTCTTCTCACGACGCTGACGCAGTATCTGAATGGCAACCAGACCCTGGTCACCAATCCACGGAGCCTGCCGACCCTTACCGGCTACCAAATTTTCGACCAACCCAGCAATGACGCCCCTGTCTGGATCCAGCATCCGGAAGGCGCATTCTCGGATATTGCTCGCGATGTGTTCGGAAAGCCCAAGTCGATCACCCGTCGCAATGCGGATGGTACCGAGACCGTAACGCGCAGCTATGTTTATGACGGCAATGAGCAGCTGTGCAAGACAATCGAGCCCGAGACCGGCGCGACGATCACTCAGTACGACGCGGCGGGCAATACTGCTTGGACTGCGAGCGGGTTGCCCCTACCCAGCACTGCATCTTGCGACACGCAGGTGGCATACGACTCTGGGCAACGCATCGATCGTACTTACGACGCGCGTAATCGCGTTAAAACGCTGACGTTCCCAGACAGGAACGGCAACCAGGTCTGGAACTACACGAACGACGGTAAGGCATCCTATGTCACGACGGAGAATGATGCGGGTGGTTCCCAGGTCGTCAATGAGTACAGCTACTTCCGGCGCGGTCTGCTGAAGGAGGAGCGCGTCCAGCAGACAAGCGAGTCTGTTTGGACGCTGGGATACCAATACGACGCAAACGGCGCGCTAGCGGGTCACACCTATCCGAGCGGCCTCACGGTGGGCTACTCACCGAATGCCCTGGGGCAGCCAACGGGTGCAGGCACGTTCGCTACTGGGGTGGCTTACTGGCCAAATTCGGGAATGAGGCAATTCACGTACGGGAACGGAATCGTACATTCGATGGTTCAGAACGCTCGCCAGCTGCCTGCGCGTGTGAACGACGGCGGCGTGCTCGACGATGCGTACTCGTACGACCAGAACGGGAATGTCACCAACATTACAGACTCGGTCACGCCGGCTTACTCGCGTTCGATGGAATACGACGGACTCGACAGGCTCGCGAAAGCGACGTCCTCAGCCTTCGGGGGTGACGGAATTTACAACTATACGTATGACGCGTTGGACAATATTCGGAGCGCGAAGCTCGCTGGGAAGCGCGAGCACAACTACTGGTACGACGCGAGCAACCGTCTTCAGAACATTCGGAATGATGCTAACGGAACTATCGGCGCGATCTTCTACGACGACCGGGGCAATGTGGCAACCAAAAGCCTCGCAATGGCCCCGTCGCAGGACTTCGTATTCGATAAAGGCAACCGCCTTCGGTCTGCGGTCGGCAAGGAAGCTTATCGCTACGACGCGCACGGCCGTCGGGTGCGGGCCAGCACACCCTCGAACGCCGCCATTGTGTCGTTTTACGATCAAGCAGGTGTGCTGCGTCGCCAGGACAATCGCCGCGAAGGCAAGAACTACGAGTACATCACCCTCAATGGAAGCTTGATTGCACGGGTCACCACGGTGGTCGCTCCGATGGCACCGGCACTAACGGTGGCTCCCAGCTTCAGCTCCGATGGCGTGTACACGGCAAGCTGGACCCCGGCAGATCTCGCAGCGCGGTACGAGCTCGCTGCCTTTGACGCTGCGGGGTCGCCTACCACCGTCTACTCAGGCACCGCGCTTAGCAAGGCCTTTTCTGGTATGCCGGCCGGAAACTATGTTTACAAAGTGCGGGCATGCCGGGATGGGACCGCGTTGTACTGCAGCGTCTGGAGTACCTCGGCCGGAGTCGCCGTTAAGTTCCCGCCACAGTCATCACCCGCGCCAAGAAATCCCAATGAGGCGCCAGGTGGTAGTTATGCGGTTACTTGGGATGAAGTAGCCGGCGCTGAACGCTACGAACTGAAGGAAAGTTTGAACAACGGCGGCTGGTCGACCATCCCGCACGCGGATCCGCGTTCCGTATCGTTCTCCGGCAAACCAGCCGGTTCCTACCGATATCAGGTAATCGCCTGCAATGAAACTTGCGCAGCGCCAGCTACCGGGGCTACCTCCACGCGCGTGTACTACAAGCCTACGGGCGTACCGACCATCAATCCCGTAGCTGACCCGGCCAACTGGGGGACCTACACGTTGACATGGAGCAAGATCGACGACGCCGACTCGTATCTGCTTGAAGAAAGCACGGATTGGGTGAACTGGAGGCAGTTCAAGCCCGCAATCAACTCCCAGTCGTTCAACGGCAAGCCTACGGGTAGTTACATCTATCGGGTTGCTGCGTGTAACGGAGCCGGGTGCAACTCCAGCTACTCTCCGGCCATTGTAGTTAATGCCCTACAGCCGCCTGCTAGCACCTGGATCAGCGTTCCCGGGAGCAGCACGTCGGGCAGCTACTCCATCTCGTGGGGTGGGGTGGACCATGTTAGTTACTACGCGTTCGAAGAGAACAACGGTTCGGGTTGGGTGAGGCTCTCGTCCGATTTGCGGACGAGCTACCCATTTGACAACAAGCCGACAGGTACCTACTGGTACCGCGTGATTCCTTGCAATTCCACGGCATGTGCGTCTGCGTGGGCGGAGACGAACCCAATCGTCGTTACGCGCCCGCCAGCGCAGCCGACGATCACCCTTGATTCGCAAATCCGCGCGTTGGACTCTCGTGGACGCACCAAGATTGCGTGTTCCGTGAGCTGGACTAGCATGCCGTCTGCTGATCGGTACGAGCTCTGGTCGTATAGCAACGGCGTCTATTATCAGAAGCAGTACGACGGCGCGGCGACATCTGTTGGCACCACACTCAATCAGAACGTATCCACGTACTGCGCGCCTACCCACGTGGTGAAGGCCTGTAACGTTGCTGGCTGTACCGTTTCCGCGCCTGTGAATCAGGAAATTACGACGCTGGACGGTGAGGTGATCCCGTGAGAAGCGATTCGATGATTACGTCGATCAAGTATGTCGCTGCGCTAGCTGCTGCCATTTTCGTCGGCCCAGTTTCGGCGCAGACAGTGGAGTACATGCACACCGATGCGCTAGGTTCGGTGGTGGCTATCACCGACAGCAGTGGCGCGGTGGTCGAGCGGAACCAATTCGAGCCGTATGGTGACGACCTCACGGGCATCAAGGACGGGCCGGGTTTTACAGGTCACGTTAGTGATGCTGCAACTGGTTTGAGCTACATGCAGCAGAGGTACTACGATCCCCAAATTGGGCGCTTTCTGAGCGTAGATCCAGTCACGGCTGACGGTGCTAGCGGAGGAAACTTCAATCGCTATTGGTATGGCAATAACAATCCATACCTCTTTACAGATCCCGATGGGCGCCAGTCTAGGGAGTTCAATTGGGAGAACCGACGACTTGGGATCAAACCGCCGGGACGGAGCGACAAGGACTGGCTAGGACGGCCGCTTGGTTACGCTTTGGGCGGAGTGTTAGCAGCCCCAGCTGCTGGTTACGCTCTTACAACTGCGTACGGCCATGGCGCAGGCCTCTTTGCTGCCGATCTCGCCATGGGCGATGCGCTTGGCGGAGCCTCATTGGCGACTGGGACCACGCTACTTTACAGAGTGGTCGATCAGGCGGAGCTGGCGGACATTATGAAGACGGGCCACTTTTCTCCAAGCCCTAATGGCGACGAGGTGAAGAGGTTTCTCGACAATCTTCCAGATGCTGAAGCTCTGCAGAAGAGGTTTGTTGACTTCTGGGGTGGGGAACAAACCATCGTCGAAGGCGCTGCACCAAAGGAAGTCATGGAATCAGTGACGAGGACGCCATTCAGTGATGTCCCGGGAAGGGCGATGGAGTCGGTTAACGTCCCGAGCAGCAAGGTGCAAAAGGTTAGCTGCACTGGAACCAACATCAAGCAGGTCAGTTGCTAATGGCATGGGGGTGAATGGGTGGATGAGAGAATTATGGTAAGCGCCGTGCTTCGTCTAGACGAGGTTCAATCGAACGGCGCGCCGGGTACGCCAATCGAAACTTCGAGAGCGCGCTTGATGGCGCTATCCATGAAGAGTCCTAGCATGTGGTTCGGATTTGTGATTGACGGCGCAAAGGTCATCCTACCGGGCTCGGAAGTCGACGTCAGAGTCGCGTTCCTTGACCACGACGGGGCGCGCGCAGCTTTCGTCCCTGGTGCTTCCGTTCTTTTTGGTGACGGCGTGAGTTCAAGAGGAACGATAAGAATTAGCTTACCCAGCTGAATGGTTGTTCGCGTAGATTCTGGAGGTTTGACGCTATGAATAGCCTGAGGCGAAGTATCGGTTGAGTTCGTGACGGATTGCCACCCTCCCGCTGCCCTATAGGGAGCAGTCAGCCCCCCGGCGAAATCGCTCAGGTTTATTTTTGACGTCCCATCCCTCCACCCGTAGCGTCGGTTCCTTCCGGCTCTGCGAGTGGGGCGCGGCTTGGCCTCCGGCTTGGCTTGGTTCAGGCGTTAGACCTGTCCGCTTCTGGCGATAGCGGACGTTCGGCCGGACGAGGCCGCTTCGGCGGTGGTAGTGTCCGCTTTCGACCCAAAGCGGACGAAAGCGTGGCCGTGAATCTCACGATCTTCACCGATGGAAAAGAGGTCGAGATCACGGGGAGCCCGGCCGCTTTGCGTAGCGTCAGGCTTGCGATCCTCAAACTCCTGTCGTCGCCAATCGCCTCGATACGTCTGCCTGTTGCTGTACGTGATCCCGGTCCGTACACCTGCTCGCTAGCCGAGTTGGTCGTCGAGCGGGCAGAGGGGCCGAGTCTCGTGTCAGTGACGCAGGGCGCCTTGTCGATTACTGGGTGCGACGCTTCGTTGGCCAGGCTTGCCACCTGGTTCGATATCTCGACCTGCCACCACTCGCACTTCGAGCCCCTGCCGGATGATCCGCATCACTCCGCGGAATCGATCCCACTGATCATCGAAGCTTTTGCAGATTGATCGCGATCGGCATTCGACGTGCCTGACGTGTACAGCAGTAAACGTCCGCTTCTGGCCGATAGCGGACGCTTGCCCGGGACGGGCGGCAGCCGGGCTGCTAATGTCCGCTTTCAACCCATAGCGACATCCGGGGAACCCATGAGTACATACGAAGACATATTCGTGGGCGCTCCCGGCGACCTTGCCCTGCCTTCATTTGCGCAGACGGTGTTCCGCCTCATCGGCGTCGAGCGGTTCGAGGAGCGTGAGAGTGGGAACTACGTGGATGGCCAGTACTTCCGCTCCATTGGTTCCGCGGTAGAGATTACGGTGGCGCGCACGGATGACGCGGATCTGACGGGCTATCGCTTCTGGTTGAGTCTTAGCGCCGACGGGGTTGATCGACCTGATTCGTTGGACGCACCCAGGATCGCCCTAATCATCAGTAGTCATGGGTGGCGGTGTTTCATTCCGTCGAGCGATTGGGCTCGCACCACCTGGAGTGGTGCGGGTCGCATTTTTGAGGTCTCCTGACGGTCCGCAAGGTACTGCTTCCGGAAACGTCTGCTCCTGGCCGATAGCGGACGTTGAAGGCGGAGTGGGCGACCAGCAATGTTAATGTCCGCTTTTGAGGCGGTCACGCCGGCGTGTTGGCCGGACCCGGATTACGTACTCGCGCCAGAACCAAGGGGATGCGCCAGGTGTCGCAGTTGATCTATTTCGGCAGGCCGACACGCGCAAAGAACGCGCTGTTCGCTGTCCTCTGCTTTCTCCTGAGCGGCATGATGCTCTACTCCTGGGGCGCGTTCGATGGCATTCCAGCACGCGCGGATCTGCAGACCGCGTCCGGCCGTGTGTCTTGGGTTCAAGACGGAAGGTACGGCGTAAAGTTCGGCCTTGAGGGCGTTTCCGAGTCCTTTGACTACGCATCAAAAGGCAACGCCGTGGGCCTCGTCCACGACACATTGTCGCGTTCCGACCGCCCGGTAATCACCGTGCTCTACGATCCAGGCAACCCGGGTGGACCCATCTACTCAAACGACGTCTACTACGCAGTTTTCGAGCTTTCGGTTGCAGGTATACCGTTCCGGAGCCATGCCGATATCGCCGCAGCTTGGCAGTCGGACGAGGCGGTGGCCGTCTGGCTTGCCTCGTTCTTCGCTCTCGGCGGCATCTACCTGGGATGGACTGCTTTCCGCCATAGGTGTGCAACCTGAAGATTGCTCAGGCCGTGTACCAGACCGGCGGATCGTCGCAGGGACGCAAAGCATTCTTCAAGCGCCTGGTGATGCTGGAAGACATCCGCGAGCAGGCGCATTGTTTCCGGCCAGGCAACGGTCCTTCGGTAGTCGCTAGGCTTGCGGAACGGCCGCTCCTGGCCGAAAGCGGACGTCGCAGTCTAGGCCACACTTCGCTGGCGGCCCCGGGGAGAAAGCCTGATCCGCAGGGGCGTCCGGTAGGCGAAGACGAGTCGGGGGTTAAGCTCGAATCCCCGTGGACATTCTTTGCCCCGAGTCGGCATCCTAATGTCCGCTTTCGACCCGAAGCGGACGTTCGAGTGGCCGATCAGGGCGATACGAAACCGCGTCGTGGCTCACCCGGAGGACCCTTCCAGTCATGAAGCGCATTGGCCCTGCACAGCAGAAGTTCCTTGTCTCGCTCTACCGTGCCAGGAACGCGCGAGTTTCAATGGCGCGCGCGCTCTGGGAAAGCCGCTGGGCGTTCCTTCAGTGGTTTCTGGTATTTGCCATCTTTGCGATCTTCTTTGTGTCTGTGTACGGGCCCGACCATGTATCGAACATGCTGGCCGTCGCGTTCGGCGTAATGCTGGGGCTCTTGGTGCAGCTTAGGCACTCCGTGAGAGTGTGGCCGTGGCTGGCCGAGGTCGTGGACTGGGCCAAGGTGGAGAGGCACCTGTCGGACTCGTCCGACGAAGAGCAGGCCTCGTAGGGCGCAATAGGCCCCGCAGGGCGCAATAGCATTGCGCCGGCCTTCTTGACATGGCCACCGGTTCAATTCGCTTTGCTTATTGCACCCTACGGCCTGGATGAAATGTCCGCTCCTGGCCGATAGCGGACGTTCGACCGGGACGCCCGGCAGCCGGGCTGCTAATGTCCGCTTTCGACCCGAAGCGGACATTTGCCATGGGCTCATCTAATAGTTGGTTTGCTCTTCATGTTGAGTCTCCGAGATCAAGTCATTGAGTTTGCTGCAGTTGAGCGGGCAACAGGTCTTGCCGGGGATCTGGTCACGTACGTCGTGGCGCAAATACGCGGGAACTACCGCGCCGGGCCTGTGCCCGTAACCGTCAGATATCACTCCTACTTCCGCTACGAATCAGAGTGGCCCGATGAGCAAGGCAACCTGATTCAGGCGGTCCAGCGTGACTTCGATTCGCCTGGTGAGCGGGACGCATACAACAGCACTCATTTCACGGTTATTACCGGGCGCGGTTAGCGCGAAGTCACGCCAGCGCTGCTTCTCGTCGCGATTCGCTTCGGTACTGGCGAATCCGCTTCTGGCCGTTAGCGGACACAGCCCTGCGCAGCCAAGGTGCGGATGCAGATGTTCCAGGGGACGCTTATTCAAATGACTCATCACGATTTTGACGGGATAGATGTGGCATGGATGGCGGTCGATGTCCTCGGACAAGTTGCCATCTTCACCACGGGCGGCGTCGGACCAGTTCCGTCCACAGCCGTTGCATCGATCGATATCACCGAATCAGAGGTTGATTGGTTGCCTGAGACGTCTGGCGTCGACCTGCTGGTCAATCTGCCGCGCACGGATGATTTCGTTGGCTTCGCCAAACGTGGATTTTTCGCTTACGACTGGTCAGACGTCCATCGAGCAACTCGGCATCGTATCGACGGCTACGAGCTGCAAGCGCGGCCGCTGCGTCCGCTGACGCTCACAGACCTTCCAGCTTCGATGCAGATAGCCGCCGTGGCTGCCAAGCTGCCCAAGGTGTCGTTCGGCTCCTCCGTGATCCCAGCCGCAGCGCTGGTGAAGGCCTAGCGCACCGGATGTCTGCTTCTGGCCGATAGCGGACGCTCGGCCGGGACGCCCGCCAGCCGGGCTGCTAATGTCCGCTTTCGACCCAAAGCTGACGTTGTAGAGCCGTTAACTGCCGGCCTGATGCCGGTCAGTAGCGGCACCTAACGAGATCGCTTTAGCACTCGGCGTGAGCCGAAATGCATTCAAGCGCGCCACTGATTTGAGAGGTCGGCTCCGAGATAAGGTGGCCCAGAGGCAGACCATTTATGGTGATGACGTGCCGGAATTCTGGGACTACTTGGAAGAGGTGCAGATAGCGATCGTATTCAGCTATAAGGCCGTAGAGTCTCTTTGTAACGCGCTCATCCCGAGCGATTACGTTTATGAGTTGAAGGACAGCAGAGGCGTGGTCCAGCTCTTCGGCAAGGACCAAATCGAACGTTGGATCACCACGTCCGATAAGGTTACGAAGACCCGCGCACGATCGAACGCGCTTACCGCGTTCGGCTCAAGCCCAAGCCCGAGCAGACCCGCACGCTGCAACGCCTGCTGGGCGCGAAGCGGTTCGCGTGGAATTGGGCGCTGCACCGCAAGGACGACGCGTGGCGTGCGGACGGCAACAAGCTGAACGCCGTGGCGTTGTCTCGCGAGTTCACGGTGCTACGCCAGCAGCCGGAGACCGCATGGCTGGCCAGCCTGCCGCGCGAACCGTTCAACTAGGTCCTGCGCGACTTCGACCGCGCGTGGACCAACTTCTTCGCCGGTCGCGCCAAGCGTCCGCGCCGGAAGAAGCGCGGCACCGTCGATGCGGTGCGCTTCACCCTCGACCAGCGCCGCTAGCAGGTCGATCGCGAACGCGGCGTGGTCCAGCTGGACGGCGTCGGCAAGGTGCGCTTTCGCGTGAGTGAGGCGCTGGTGGGCCGACTGCGTTCGGTCACCGTGCGTCGTGATGCCGCCGGCCGCTGGTTCGCGACCTTCACCGCGGACGGTGTGCCGGTGCCGGCATCGACCGAGGTATCGGCAGCGGTGGTCGGCATCGACTTGGGCCTCAAGGACTCCGCGGCCCTGAGCACGGGCGAGGTCGTCGCGGCACCGAAGCATCTGGCGGCAAAGCTGGCCAAGTTGCGCCGGTATCAGCGCAGCTTCGCGCGCCAGCGCGATGCCGCCGCACGCCGGCAAGGCCTGGACCCAGCAAAGCCGCTGCCGAAGGGCACGCGCATCGAGGCGTCGCAGCGCATGCACAAGCGGCGTCGACAGATCGGTCGCCTGCACGCGCAGGTGGCCGATGCCCGCCGCGACCATCAGCACCAGTTGACGACTAAGGTGGTGGCCAGCGCCCGCGTGATCGCCATCGAAGACCTGGCGGTGAAGGCGATGGCCCGTGGCATGGGCCGCAGGGCATTCCGACGCAGCGTAGGCGATGCCGGCTTGGGCGAGATCCGCCGGCAGCTGACCTACAAAGCGGACTGGCACGGTCGCACGCTGGTGTGGTCGATCGGTTCTATCCGAGCAGCAAGACCTGTTCGGCGTGCGGTGCGGTGAACGCCGCGCTGACGCTGCGCGATCGGCAGTGGACGTGCGCCTGCGGCGCCGAGCACCATCGCGATCGCAATGCGGCGATCAACCTGGCGCGCGAAGGCCTGCGCCGGTTGAACGAACAACGTACCCCGGGGAGCGGGGGAAGTGACGCGCGGGGAGAGGATGCGTGCGCATCGGTCAGTGCATCGACCCATGGACAGCCGACCTCGTTGAACCGCGAACTGATCTATCGTGCGGCCAAGCCGCGCCCCTCGAAGAGCCGGTAAGGAACCGGCGCTACGGGTGGAGGGATGAGACTCCAAAGCCGTGGTTCTACTCGCTGCTTCCCTGAAGCCCTCATCGAAGATGCCCGTGCTTGGGGTATTCCTCGCGATCGGACTGGTGGTCGTTTGGTTTCTAGCCTTAACCGCCAATTTCGAGGCGTTCTTGAATGCAGCGCTTTCTGACAACGCCTTCTTGGGCGCGGAGAAGAAACGTCTAATCTTGACCGAGAGGAATTTTGCGAAACGCATATTCCTGATGCTGGCCACAACGTGGAAGCACAGCAAGATCACGTTCGTCGAGATCGTCCTGGCACTCGTGGTCGTCTACGGCGCGATGTGCTGCGTAATGATCGGCGCATGGGGTGCAGCGCTGAAGTTCGTGCCAACCACGGTCGAAGAAGCCGCGCACCCAAACCGGCCCTAGACCATTAGGGGCCGGAATAGGGCGCTCGCCGGGTGACTCAGCTGGCGCGTCCTGGCCACGGTGAGGGCCGTTCATCATCCAGTGATTCGACGCAAACAGATTCTCTCTGCATTTGGTGAAATCTCGATCTGCGAGTCGGCCATGGCATCTGCACCGAGGATCACGGCGGGCAGATCACCCAACCCGAGGAGCGTGAAGATGCTCAGTGCGCTGATCCGCACCTCGAGATCATCACGCTGCCAACCGAACGTCGAGATTGTGGACAGGTCGTACAACCACGTCGGGGCAGGCGCGCCACCAAGACCTTGCGTGCCCTCTTTTCGCACGCGGAGCCGCGCGTCGCTTCCATCCATCCGGAGGCCGAGACGCCGAGCCGCTTCGCCATTGAGGATCGTCTGAGCCGCCCCGGTGTCGATAAGCGCGATGGCTTCGACTTTGGTGGCTCCCAGCGTCATCTTTATGAAGCCAAAGTCTTGGAGCCCTGGCCTGCGCGTTGGCAGTGCATTGGCCTGACATTCGTCAAGGTCTGACACCGAGGCTGCAGGAAACAGTTGCAACTGTCCGTTGGCAAAGTCCCACCGTGTACGCCAGCGTCGCGTAATATCGTTGCCAATAATGCCATCGATCGCGGGATCGTCGCCCTTGGACAGCCCGCTTAGATCCGTTTGCATTGGAGCGAAGCGGAGCTTCATGTCCCCAAGCCGCCACTCGGTTTCACGGGTATTGCGCATGCCGGTCGCAATCCCATTCGCGCCTGCACCGCTAACCGCTGCCGCGCCCTCAACTTCGATTGCGATCCTGCGGGCGACACGTTCGTCCACCAAGCTGCCAGCAGCAGCGCTGTCCACAACAAATCGAAGCGGCTCGGCACTGCCCGCTAGCCTAACTTCGATCGCCGGATGACCGCCTTGGATCCACATCGGCATGATGTGGGCCCGTGGTTCCTCGGAGCAACTCGCAACAAGGCAGGTGAGCAGGGGTACAAGGAGCGGACGCATTTGGAATACTCGCTGCTTTCCGCGACGTGCGGCACGCCAACGGCGAAAAAAAGGCGCTCCGGCAAGGACCGGGCGCCAATCGATTTGAACCGCCACGTTTTCAAATAGTGCGTCTGTGGCGCTTCAAGCATCCGCGCTGACAGGCTTTCAGTCGATAGGACCGGCCCCAAATCCGCATGGACGTCGTTATGAAGCGCGACGAACCCTGATTCAGTCCACCGGAACACTGATAAGCGTGAGACCGTCAACTTCGCCCATGATGACGCCGTTGTGCTTATCGACGATTCGTCGTGCAGCGGAGCTCGCGACGCTGCCCGGGCAGCCAACGACGCGTCGGCTAACGCCAGATTGGCCCGCCGCCAGTTGGCCTACCGTACGCTTGATTGCATGGCACAGGTCACCCGCGCTGGGAAACCCGTCATCGTCGGTTGGGAGATAGGTGGGCCACGCGAATGGAGTGAGCCTTGCCTTCGGGTTGGAAGCGCACGCCGTGGCCGAAGCAGCTATGACGAGCCCGAGAACAATATTCAAACGATCGTTTGACATAATCTGCGTTATACGACGTAACACATTGATTTTGCAACCTTTTTTATCGTAACCCCTCGACCACCCCCAGCGACCTAGATGTCCGCTATCGGCCAGAAGCGGACATTGGTTGGTGCAGCAGTTACGCCCCTTCTTTTGGGTAGATCCGTCGCTTGCGCTTGAGAGGCCGCGCCCGCCCTTCCAGGTACTCGACTATTCCCAGGCATATTGCCTTATGAAGGATTGGCCGAGCAGGATCGCAATAATGCTCAAAGGCGAGAACGCCAATGGCTGCAATAGCTTCGTGATCGAGCAGCAAGAGCTGCTTGGCGGCGTCCATCTCTCCGTAGGCGACTAACTCCCTGACGAGATCGCGCGGGTTGAAGTGCACGGTGGAGTGAGCACTTAGAGGGACTTCGTAGGGCATGCTGTTACCTATCGCGAGTACGGCAGAACTCGCCCGTCAGCGGGTGCTTGTGGTTAGGTCGATAATTGGACCGTCGTTGCGTAACCGTGGCGAGCAACGCTATCTCGACAACCACCTCAGCAAATCCGTCCACCATTGAATGTCCGCTTCGGGTCGAAAGCGGACATTAGCAGCCCGTCCGCCGCCTTCCTCGTCAGCTCCGTTGAATGCCGGGGAACGACTGGCGCAGTTTTTCGCGCCCGCTCTTTTGAGCCTGCGCTCCTGTCTCGCCCTGTTGCAGAACCTGGATCTCTCCGCCTCGCGCGAGAAATTCGTCTACGGTTTCGCAGACGGGTGGTTGCGGGTGTGTGAAGCGTGGGACGGGGTTGTTCGAGCCGGGCTTGCGTAGTGCGGACATATCGGTGGAGCCTTGTTAGACAACATGGAGATTGGCTGGATCGTCCCGACGGCACTATCGGACTCGCCTGAATTCGAACGAAGCTCTTGGAAGCGGAGCGACGAGCGGCTCTCACAGGTATTTTGATTGGTGGGAGGATCATGCGATGGTCAAGCAGCCCCTGCCCTCCGCCGTATGCCCCGTCTGCGGCACGCCTGGTCGAGTCGAGCGGGCCGGCAAGCCCTGCAGCCGGATCGCCGGCCATCGGAAATGTAAGGGCGTCTTCCAAAGTGCCGTGGGCGTCAACGACTGGGCTGAATGCCCCACTTGTGGTGCAACAGGTGAGGACGGAATGCGGGCCTGTCCGCAGTGCCAAGGCCAAGGCTGGTTCTTTGTTCGGGATAGACCACTCTGAAGCCGTTGGGGCCGCCTGCGACGGTCCTGTAGTCAACTCCCCAAATGACAAAGCCCCGCCAGAGCGGGGCTTTGTCATCAGCAAGAGAGACTTCAGAAGCGGTAGTTCACACCGGTGTAGAGGAACCGACCGATGTTGTCGTACTGAGCGCTGCCAACGCCTGTCCCGTACGGTAGGCCCCCGGTTGTGGATATCTTGTAGGGATGATGGATGTGCGCTGGTATCCTGTTCAGCCCCGGTGAGGGGCGCAGAAACGCCCGCACCACAAGATATAGGGGCTCGACACCCTGTCGAGCCCCCCAGATGTTGTAGGGTCGCCAGATGAGCCAACTCAAACTCCCCTTGGAGGACCCCGTGTCGGGCGAGAATTTCGCCCTATGGACGCCTCGCGACATCTGGGGGCGGATCGAGCAGCCCCTGATGGCGCACTTCGCGGAGGATCGGCGGCTTGATTACAAGCGGGCGGACAAAGTCGACTTCGAGGATCTGGCAAAGTACTACAGCGCATTCGCCAACACCCCCGAAGGCGGAGTGTTGGTTCTAGGCGCGACCAGCAAAGGGGTGGCGACGGGCTGTTCTGGCTTGGCGCCTCGCCAACTGAACAAGATTGAAGACTTCCATCTTCAGATGTGCCCGATGTCACGTCCCGAAGTGCGGCGCTTCGAGGTAAGCGTCAACGGGCGCATGGACTTCTGTATCGCCATCTATGTCCCCTACCAGAACAAGCTAGTAGAAACGAACAAGGGCGAGGCGTGGGCGCGTTACGGGGACAGCCTTCACCGGATGAGCGATGAAGAAAAGCGCGACTTCCGCTCAACTCGAGGGGAACTGGCGTTCGAACTCGATCCCGCCCATTCGTACACGTTCCCAGGTGATTTTGATGACGAAATCATCGACGAGTTCGTAACCGAGTTCCGCGAACGACACAACAAGAGCGACTGGTCGGACGTGGAGATCCTTGTCGACCGAAACCTCGGCCAATTGCTCAACAGCAAATTCGTTCCACACGTGAACCTCGTCCTGCTTGCGGCCAAGAATCCACGTCGGTTGATTCCCGGCTGCAGGGTTCGAATTCAGCGCTTCCAAGACGTTACGGAAGGCGTCGGCGACACCTATAGCCCGGTAAAGGATCGTTGGGTTGAAGGCAATGTCGTGAACATGATTCGCGATGCGCAGGCAGTCATCGACGAGACCATCTACAACGTGACATGGCTCAATCGCGACGGGAAGTTCGTGACGACCCCGGAGTACCCCCGCCACGCTTGGCTGGAGGCGCTTGTCAATGCTTGCGTACATAGGTCGTACAGCTTCAGCGGTACTGAAGTGACAGTTAAGTTCTTCCCGGACCGCCTTGAGATCGAGAGCCCGGGTGGCTTCGTCCCGCCGGTCAACGAGAAGACGATTTACGCGGCCCGTGCCGCGCGAAACGTGCACTTGATGGACGCGCTCCGCTACCTGGGCTACGTGCAGATGGCACGCGAGGGAACCAGGCGCATTCGCGAGAGCATGCTGCAATGGAACCTTCCGGCGCCCTCCTTCGCCCAGGAGGCCATCCACGGCGTCATTGTTCGCGTTGTCCTGCAGAACGATCACGAGACCCGAAAGCGCTCCACGAACCGCGAGGTGGCCGCTTTTTACGGGGCAGAGGTGTGGAAGGCGCTGCCAGAGCACGAGTTGAAAATTCTCTCACACGTCTTCAACAACCGAACGATCCAGGTGTCCGAGGCGGCCCGTCTGACCGGTCGAACGTGGGCGACGAGCAAGAAGGATCTGACGAAGCTGGTAGATCGTGGTTTCCTGGACTACATCCCCGGTCAATACAGCCGTGACCCTTCCGCGATCTATGTATTGAGGGATCCGAAGCAGAAGCGGGGTGGTGAGGTGGGCTCCAAGTAGTCGGCGTGGTGACCCTAAACTGACCCCGCGCCGTCGCCATGTGCCTGATTTCAAAAGATCAGGAAGGAACTCGCGCGACTCAGTCTTGTCGCCATTGATCTTCCCTGACCTTGACATGGTAGGGGCCAAGCGCCCGCACCCGCCTCTGAATGTCCGCTATCGGCCAGAAGCGGCCGTGATCATGACGCATCTGCGGACGCTTCGATGATCAGTGGGATCGCTCATCGCCGCCGTGCACGTCCGTTCGGAGACAGCACGGCTGCGCTCCATCGGGCGCTGGTCGATGGGGTTGTCAGCTTCCTGCTTCCGTCAAGGCTACAAGTCGATGCTCTGATCGTTCCATGTTAGCGAAACTTTTGGCCCGGGCAGACAAGGCCGTCATCGACTCATGCGCACGGCCGCGCCGTTAGCGCGAGTGGATTGGGCGTAGTCCTATTCTCAGAGACTAGGCGAGCCAGCTATCTGTTGGCTCCCTATCGCTGGAAGCGCCCTAATGAATCGATCAAGCGGACCGCCGCGATGGGCGCGGGTGCTCCTTCGAAGCTGTCGCCGTAGGCGACATGCGGTGTTCCAGGTGTACGCGCTCCTGTTCTCGATGCTTCTCCTCGCGCTGATGCGAGATGCCCTTGGGCTTTCCATCGCGGTGCCAGTGCTAGTGGGCCTGTGGACTATCGCAGTGCTAGCGGCCATTGCGGAATTTGACCGCCATCGCGTGTGGCAGCAGGCCGGACGGTGAACCGCGACGCGGATGGCCGCATTTTGCGAGCCGGCCTCGGGACAGAGGGGAACCGGCCCGCTAAGGCGGGCCGGCGCCTTTTGTTAATCGATAGCCGCGAAGATCGCCGTAGCTTCCCCATGCGCTGCCGCGTAGTCCCTAAGCAGGTGGTAGCCCTCGACCAGCAGGAGCAGGCCGTCCTGGAGCTGGTCAACGAACAGCAGGCCCTCGAGCGGCAAGCCAAGTCCATTCGGCGCGGCATCGCGCAGATGGAGCAGTCGCTACAGGAGCTGCCGGCGCAACGCGCCGCTCAGGTCGCAGCGACGGACCGGGACCGGGCATTAATCCACCAGGAGCGTATCCAGCAGGAGACCAGCGGCGAACTGCTGGTCAAGGCCCCCGTCGCTGGCTTGGTGGGCAGCCGCTTGATAGAACCCGGACAAGCAGTTAAAGCCGGGCAGCCATTACTAAGTCTGCTTCCGGAAGACTCGACCCTGCAGGCGCAGCTGTTAGTGCCGAGCCGAGCGATTGGATTTGTCGAGCCCGGCAACACGGTCCTGCTGCGCTACCAAGCCTATCCGTACCAGAAGTTCGGCCACCAGGTGGGGCGTGTTCTTCGGGTATCGAGAAGTGCGGTCAACCCTGGCGAGCCAGCATCAGTCGGAAGCGGCCAGGCATCGGAGCCTTATTACCGCGTCTTGGTAGCGCTCGACGCGCAAACGGTGACCGCCTATGGAAAGCCCGAGCCCCTGCGTCCCGGAATGCTGGTCGAAGCCGACATCCTGAGCGAGCGTCGCAAGCTCTACGAATGGCTGCTTGAGCCTTTGTATTCCCTGCGGGGCACGGTGGGTACGCAATAAATCCGCATGGGCTGCATGGCGTAAGAATCGTTGAGAAGGAGCACGACGTGATGACAATTGAACCCCAGACTGGCGAATCGTTCCGCGAAAAAGTCCGGCGTCTACGCAGTGACATGGCGGCCCGCGGAGAGGATCTCAGCTTGGCGGCGCCGCCAATGTGGCGGCTGGCATGGCGACTTGGCTGCACGTGGAAGCCGCCGTTGTTCGTGGGTTTCTGGGCGAATGCTTTCGTCATGGGCGCCGCGTGGGGGCTGAGCATGCTTGTGATTTCGTGGATCGGACTCCCTTACATCTCACGCCCAGTGAACGGTTCGGTCGCCGTGATCACCCTGCTGGGTGGCGCCTTCTTCGGGCTGTTCATGGCTGCCGTTCTCCGCTCTAGAGCAAGGCGCCTGCGGTTGCCGCCTTGGAGCGAGTACTGAACCCCCTTTGATGCTCCCCTTGGCTGACGGGGAGCAGTGCTCCGACACACAACGTGGAGAGTTTTATGCAGTTTGGTAGACCGCTACTCGCCGGCATTCTGGTGATGACCACCTTGCTGGTAATGCCCGCCGCTCGCGCAGTCGATGTGCAGGCCTTCGTCAAGAAGGACCGGTTCAATGACATCAAGCTGTCCCCTAACGGGGACTATTACGCTGCCACCGTAGCGTTTGAAGATCAGACCGCCCTGGTGATCATTCGACGGGCGGACAATGCGGTGACGGGCAATTTCCGCCTGGGCAAGAACACCCACGTTGCAGACTTCTGGTGGGTCAACCCGGAGCGCGTGCTGATCAGCATCGCGGAGAAGCTGGGCTCGCTGGATCAACCGCAGCTGACGGGCGAGCTGTATGCCATCAATGCCGATGGCAGTAAGACCGAATTTCTGGTCGGCCAGCGTCTGCGCACGGAAGCGGCTCGCTCTGGCAAGAAGGCCGAGACCGTTGCGGCGTTCCTGGTCGACGTTCTGCCGAACGACGATAGGAACGTGGTCATCTCCGTTCGGCCGTTCAACGCTGATCCGTACACGCGCGCCGAACGCCTCGATGTCTACACAGGACGCCGCGCTCCGCTCGCGCGTGCTCCGGTGCGCAACGCCGACTTCGTGACCGATCACTCGGGCGTAGTGCGCTTCGCCGTTGGCGCCGGCACCGACATCAACAGCAAGTTGTATTACCGGGCAGGCGATGGCGCCCAGTGGCAACTGATCAATGACGAGGCCGTCACCCAGCGCGCAGAGCGGCCAATTGGATTCTCCGGCGATGGCAAGACGGCTTACCTCGTAGCCGAACAGAACCAGGGCCCCAATGCCATCGTGGCCTATGACGCTGTCACCGGCAGCCGAAAGGTGGCTTTGCAGGATGACGATACGGATCCAGGCCGCGTCATCTACAGCAATGGAACCGCCGTGCCGATCGGCGCCTTCTTCATGGACGGCAAGCCGCGGACGGCCTTCTTCGACACCAGTGCGCCGGAGGCGCGCTTGTATCGAAGTCTCGAAGGTGCGTTTGGCGGCGATCCAGTGCGCATCACGTCCCAGACCAAGGATGGAAAGTTGGCACTCGTGCTGGTCGCCAGCGATCGCAATCCCGGCGATTACTACGTCTTCGATACGGCGGCCAAGAAGGCCGAGCATCTGCTGAGTCGCCGTGACTGGTTCGATCCGGAGCGGATGGCGATCCAGCAGCCCATCCAGCTAACCGCTCGGGATGGGCTGATCTTGCACGGATACCTGACCACACCTAAGGGCGCCGGCAGCAAGAAGCTGCCGATGGTGGTGATGCCGCACGGGGGGCCGTTCGGCGTTCGGGACGACTGGGGGTTCGACAATGACGTGCAACTGCTCAGCCAAGCGGGCTATGCCGTGCTGCAGGTCAACTTCCGCGGGTCCGGTGGGTACGGCCGTGCTTTCACTCACGCCGGCATGCGCCAATGGGGCGGCACGATGCAGGACGATCTTACGGATGCGACACGTTGGGCGATTCAGCAAGGCTATGCCGATAACGAACGCATCTGCCTATACGGAGCCAGTTACGGCGGTTATGCCGCACTGATGGGCGTGGCCAAGGAGCCGGCCTTGTACCGCTGTGCTGCAGGCTATGTTGGCGTGTATGACCTTCCGACCATGCACACCCAGGGTGACATCCAGCAGCGCGGCTCGGGTGAAACCTTCCTTCGCGAATGGATCGGTTCGCGCGACGAGTTGGCCGCAACCTCGCCCAATCGAATGGCCGAGCGCATCAGGGTCCCGGTTTTCCTGGCCGCCGGCGGCGAGGACAAGCGCGCACCTATTGAGCACAGCCGGATGATGGAGCGGGCATTGCGGTCAGCAGGTGTGCCGGTGGAGACTCTGTACTACGACACGGAAGGGCACGGGTTCTACGTCGAGGCCCATCAGCGCGAGTACTACACGCGCCTACTGGCGTTTCTGGCTAAGAACCTCGGCGGAAGCGTGGCCACGGCCAGTGCTGGCGACGCCAAAGCGGCGAAGTGATATGCACCTCACGCTCTGCGACGATGAGCTCGCGGTGGAGTTGCGTCTCCCGATCAAGCCGGAGACCGCCGAGGTGCTGCGCATTCATCAAACGATCGTTTGACATGATCCGCGGCACAGTGCACACAGCCGCGAGAGTTGCTCTCGCCCGCGTTATTCAGCGGGTAAGATGGCGTCGGGGCAGTCGCACCTCCGGCCGCTCGAGTTTCGAGAAGCTCCACTTGGGAGAAGTGACGCAGGGCGCGGTGCGCGCCATTAGGAGGCTCTGAGCCCCAGCTTCTTGGAGGCGATCATCGACGGTGCGATGGTGGGGGGCGGCTTGCTACGCGGGTCGTGGCGGCTCGACTTGCGCCACGAGCTGACAGCAGCTCCTACGAGGGCAGCTACTGCAAATTGAATCGCGCCCTGCGGGACTCAATCTCGCGGAGCACTGAATAGAACACGTTGATCGAGGCGGAGGCGGAATCCACGCTCTCCGACAACCTACGTATCTCATCTTCATATAGATCGAGTTGGGCTGGAGTTGCCAAGGCAATCGCGCGAGCTAAGCAGGTCATGACTGCTCCGAAAACTTCAAGCATTGAGTCGTCACTGACCTGATCCTGGCCACTGATCTCACTCTTACTACCAAACTTGGGCATCGATGGGCGTCTCGGGCGAATGTCGTTTGAGTGCAAGCTTCTGATCGTTCCAGCGCGACTCAAAGCGAGCAGGAGGTGGAGTGCGGAGAATGTACCCCGCAGAAGCGCCGTGTGCCATGCGAGAACGTTGAGCGTAGTGGGGGGGCAGGCTGTCAGCCAAGGGCTAACGCTGCTCTACGCACGTCAGACTAGCCGTCGATCCTGTGCTGCGTAGTAGATGGCCACGTCTCCGCGTGCCCGAAGCAGCTGGGCAAGCTCTGACCTGTATCGATTTACGGTCTGGCGGCTCAGGCCCAGTTGGTACGCCAGTTCTTTGATGCTCAATCCCTCCACCAAGCCAACGAGAACTTGTCGCTGGCGACGTGTGAGAAGTGGGCTTTCACTGGGGGTTTCCGTGTCGAGATCGGAGGGGCGCCGAGAGGGTAAGAGCTTCAGCGCCGTTGCGGCCTTCACTATCGAGACATTGCTCTTGACTCCGAGCTTTCTGCCAAGCACTACGCGGTGCCGAAGTACGGTCTTTGGGGAGAGCCCAAGCTCATGTGCAATCTGCTTTGGTACGAAGCCGAGTGCGAGGCGCTCGAGGACCTTTTGCTCAATATCGGTTAGCCTGGCTTGAAGTCTTTGCGACACCGGACGCTGCGCCACATAGCCACGCGCTTCGGAAATAAGCACCCTGATCACTCCAGACTCGACCTTTGGAGTAGAGAATCGGCGCCGGCCCAGCTGCAATCTATAGGACTGGACGTATAAGCATCGCAATCTTTGAGCGGAAAAGCCCACAAGGGATCTAATGCGCCCCTTCTGGATTTGCTGCGTATTCCGGTCTAGTTGACCTCCAGGTCCGGTTTTACTATGGCTATGTCAAACAATTTGTGCTGGTGTTGACATCGATTTCGGTGCTGACCACCAATTGGATGCGACGGTTTCGATCTGCCCCATGCAAGGCTCAGAAGCGCTGCTAGCAGCGGAGGTATGTACAAGCCAAGGGCATAGCGTCGAGCGACTTCCCGCCGGCGCAAATACGTGTGAACTCCATAAGGGATGAAGCGTCCCGCCGAAGTTCAAGAAGAGAATCAGCTTATGGGTGGAGCAGGTACACCACGTGTCTTCGTGTCGCTCATCGGCATGGTCCTTGCGGGAGATCTAAGACGAGTGCCCGGTCGCGTGAGTGCCAGACAAGGTTGTTCCGTGCGGAAATCAGCCTTGTCCAATTCCTACAAATGGGCCGTCCGGGCAGGCTCGGGTGCATGATCGCAATCAGCCCAACCCAAGACACAAGTTCCAACGAACCCCCGCCGGTTCGCCTAGGTAGATCGCCTGAGTCGAACAAGGGCGAATCGGATTTGCCTCGTCCAGGACAAGGCCGGGAAGGGGCGGCGATCTTCTTGCTGCATGAATGGGGCGAACGAGTCTGCAGACAGCTATCTCGGGCTCTACGCACTCGGTTCCAACTGAGGGCTAACGAGATAAAGGTGCTTCTGGCCGTACACCGCTCGCCCGGAATCTCTGCGAAGCACATTGCCGAACAGACATCCTTGGATAAGGTAGTCGTCAGTCGCGCCGTTAGAACCCTTACCACCGCCGGTCACGTGCGACGTACGCCAAGTGAGGCGGACTATCGCTGCACCGAACTGTGGCTCTCCGAAGCAGGCGCCCGCGCTCAAGCGGAAATCGCGCTTATTCTGCCGCAGTTGCTGACTGACCGATTGTCTGGCTTGGATCAGTGCGAACATGAAGTCCTATGCAAGATCCTCAAGAACCTCGGTCGGCTTTTGTAGCCGACTGGTCGTTCCTTGCACTAAGTGAGCGGACGGGATGCCGAATACCGTCGTCGGATGCGAATCGAGTTCCAGTCAACGTAGCTACCAGCGCGTTGATTCGCAGCGTTGTTGGCGAACTTGAACTGTCCGGGCCTTGGGGCCGAGCTGAATGACCCGGCAGCCATAATCTAAAATTAACTTGCATTTCATGGCCGGAAATGTAATTTAATTTGCATGGCAAAGCGCACGCCACCCAGCCACCCCCGCACGCAACGCCAGATCAAGGCGCTGGGTGAACGTCTGCGCGCGGCACGGATGCGCCGGAAGATGACCCAAGGCGTGCTGGCGGAGCGGGTGGGCGTCAGCGTCCCCACTATCGGCAAGCTCGAGGCCGGCGACGCATCGACCAGCCTGTCCACGGTTCTGCGCGTGCTGGCGGCACTGGGGTTGAGCGACAGCATCGATCTGCTGGCGGCCGACGACGAGCTGGGGCGCGAGCTGCAGGATAGCGACCTGCGACGGACGAACAAGCGCGCGGGCACGCCGCGCACGCCATCGCGCCTCCCCCGCGGCCCGGTGCGCGGTAGGTCATGAACCAGGTTGACGTCTGGATTGAGGACGAAAGCCTTGGGCCGTCCACATTGGTCGGCCGGCTCTCGAAGGCGGCCAGCCGCACGGGCGACACGGTGTCGTTCGAATACGACGGCGACTGGCTCGGCGGCACGTCGCCCGTGGCAGTTTTCCCCCTAGATCCGGAGCTGCAACTCGCCGGTGGGCCGCATTTCGCGCGCGCTGGCGCCAACGCGCTGACCGGCGCCTTCATCGACTGTTGCCCCGACCGGTGGGGCAAGCGCCTGATGGATCGCCGCGAAGCGATCGAGGCGCGGCAGGAGGGACGCCCGCGGCGGAACCTGCGCGACTGGGACTACCTCGTCGGCGTGCACGATGAGGGGCGCATGGGCGCGCTGCGCCTGATCAACCCCGCCACCGGGCACTGCGTCGACGACCGCGCGCTTGCGGCGCCGCCGATCACCGCGCTGCGGGAGCTGGAAGCGATCGCCGACCAGGTGGAGCGGGGCGAGATCGCTGACGACGCGCCGGAGATGGTGCAGTGGGTCCGGCGGCTCGTCGCGCCCGGCGCCTCTCTCGGCGGCGCGCGCCCGAAAGCGAGCTTCCGCGATCCCGATGGCCAACTGTGGCTAGCCAAGTTCCCTTCGGCCGACGACAGCGTCGACGTCGGACTCTGGGAGTTCCTGACCTACCAGCTGTCCATCGACGCCGGCATCAATATGCCGGAGGCACGGCTCCTGTCCCTGTCGCAGCGCGGCCACACGTACGCGGTGCGCCGGTTCGACCGCACGCCGCAGTCGCGCCGCGCCTATGCGTCGGCGATGACCGTGCTGGACCGCACCGAGAGCGATGGGGCCAGTTACCTGGACCTGATCGAGGCGATCGAGGTGGTCGGCGCCTCCACGCGTATCGGCGCAGACTTGGAGCAGCTGTTCCGGCGCGTGCTCTTCAACATTCTGATCGGCAATCGCGACGATCACCTGCGCAATCACGGCTTCCTCCGCGAGGGCGACGGCTGGCAGCTATCCCCCGCCTTTGACGTGAACCCGAACCCTCACAAGGACGAGCATGTGCTGGCGATCGATGAAGCCGACACCGCGCCGGATTCGGGCGTGCTGTTGGTCACGGCCGATTTCTACCGCCTGACCCGGCACACGCTGGGGCCCGTAGTGGAACAGGTGCGCGCGGCGGTGCGCGGCTGGCAGGAACGCGCGCGCGCGCTCGATGCGCGCGGCGACGAAATCGCGGTGATGCAGGCCGTCATCGACCCGGATCGATAGTACCGCCCGATCGCAACGACGAACGGGGTCGTGGGGTTGGCGACGATCACGTCCAGCCATCACTTCGCAGCGGTGGCCCGCGTCCATTCGAGTCGCCTTCGTCGCGCAAACGAATAGCTGCACGATCTTGCCGCGCACGAGCACAAACACGAACGTGGCCGTACGACGAACATGCCCATGTCCGCTCCATGGAACCCGGTGCAGGTGCGGGCGAACCTTCGCACTGTTCGCGATTAAGTGTTCGCCTGGCGAGTGCATGCGGTATAAGACGAAGCAGTTGACCGAAACGTCCGTTTTCTGGCCGTCGACGTTTGACACTGGTTCTTCCATCTGTTTCCTGCGCGCGGTGGCACTGGCCTAAACGACGGCATTGGCTTGCTGTGCTGTTATCGCAGGCCTTCCGTGAAGTTGCGGAGGCGCGCGAAATCGCCAACGCGAGATTCCGGCCGACCAAGGTCTGCTACTAGGCAACGGTGCGCGACATCCCGCCCAACGCACAGGCCGTCGACGGGCAGCGCACGTCGTACACCGACTATTTGCACACCGGCGTCACGCCTTGTTGACCGACGGCGGCTGAGCTGTTTTCGCGAGCACGCGTAGAACCCCCGCAGTGACGAGAAGAGGTACCATTTGCTCCATCCCGGAGCATTGCGCACTCATGAGGAGCACCCGCCAATTCAGCATCACGGTCCCTAATGAAATGGCCGACATGGTGGAGGCCAGGGTCGCCAGCGGAATGTACCCGACGGAAAGCGAGGTCTTCCGGGCTGGCCTGCGCGCGCTCGACGCGCAAGAGCATGCGATCGAGGCGTGGCTGCGGGATCAGGTCGTGCCCGCTCTGGTTGCCGTCAAGGCCGATCCGGGTCGCGTCATAAGTGCGGAGGACGTCCTCGTTCGACTGCTAAGGCCGGGAGGCCGCTAAGGCTCGGTAGCCTGCCTACCTTCGAACCTGATGAAGAGCGGCAGCGCATCGAAGTAGCACTTGGTCGCTGGTCGGATGGAAGGCGCCAAATATCTCCGTTCAGGAATGCGCGGCGGCACCTTTAAGGATCCAAGATGCTGGTCGCTCCGGTTCCATGCCGGACAGAAACTTGGATTCGGTTCGATACGGGACTAGAGTTCGTCGCCTGAGGTGGCCTATGTACGCCGAACCGATCGCCCCAGCCGTAAACGTCACCACGCCGGAAGCCGGCGAGGCCGCGCTGCGGATCTTCTTCCGCATCGCCGATGCCTGGAAGCTGTCCAATACAGAGCAGATGACGCTGCTCGGCGTGAGCCGCACAAAGTTCTTTAGCTGGAAGGCCGGCACGCTCCGCGGTGGCCTGGACAAGGGCACCATCGAGCGCCTGTCGCTGATCTTCGGCATCTACTCCGCCCTGCAGGTCTTGCTGCCGATCCCGGAGCGGGCAGACGCTTGGATCTCCAAACCCAACACCGCGCCACTATTCGGCGGCGAGTGCGCGCTAGCGCGCATGCTGGGCGGCCAGGTGTCGGATCTGTACGTTGTGCGGCAGTACCTCGACGCGCAGCGCAATGGCTGGTCCTGATGCCGACTGCCGACTGCCGACTGCCGACTGCCGATGTCCGGTGGTCGGCGTCCTTCCGCCTGACTCCCAGGCGCTTTCCGCCGGCGAGTCTGTATGAGCGCGTTGCGGATCCAGCCGTGTTGGAAACGGCGTTCGCGTTCGAGGTGCTGAGCAACCCGCGCGTACGGCAAAGAACGGTGATCTGAGCCTGGTGCCGCGCGAGCAGCGTCTAGCTGGCCCGGGCACCACGCGGATCATGGCGGCCTTCACGCACCTCAACCCCCGAGGGGTCGCGATTTAGCGACGGCACGTGGGGTGTCTACTACGCCGGCGAGTCTCTGGAAACGGCCGTGGCCGAAGTGAGCCACCACCGCGAGCGGTTCCTCGCGCGTACGGGCGAGTTTGCGATCGACATGCGCTGCTTTCGGGTGGAGATCCGCGCGCCGCTAGACGACGTGCGCGGCGATCTCGCGCCGGCCGGCGTCATGGCCCCCCACGATTACGGCGCCTCGCAAATTTGCGCACGACGGCGGCGCGACACCGGCAGCATGGGCATCGTGTATCACAGCGTGCGTCGGCTAGGTGGCCAGTGCGTCGCCTTCTTCAACCCACTCGCGATGGTGCCGCGGGCGCAGCAGACCGAACACATCACGCTGTGCTGGAACGGCGAGCGCATCGATCACTGGTACCGCAAGTCCTACGAGCGGCGGGTCTTACACGACAGCGGCAACGACGGGAAGCCATATCGTGCAAAGTTAACCCATTGCACACGCTGGCAATGGAGCTCGCGTATTCGGAACACCCCTCCAGCTGAATCGCCTAGATACGGCATGTTCAGCCGCCCGCTGTTGAGCGATAGCACCTAGGCCGTTGGATTAACTAAGGCCAGTCTGATAGCTCTACTAAGTAAATGCGGTCAGTCTCCAATGTCGGCCCACGGCCACAGGAACAGGGGACCAAAAAGAGTGCCCACGTCTCGTCCGAGAAGCGCAACGCGTTCGGGCGAGCGTCCAGATTGCCGAGATGGGACGAACTGGCGCCCCCGCGACCTGTTGCATTTGGAGATGCGCCGCGATGGCGAATTGATCGATTCGCTGAAGGTATTCCCTCCGCGTTAACCCGCGGTGGCCTGCCTTCCTAAGCACTACTAAGGACGTTGCCATGCCCGTGAACAACCGCGTTACTTTTACCGTCTACCCGCTCTGGATGTTGTGGCTGGGCCGCGGCCTACTGTATGTGGCGCTGCTAGCACTGCCGGCGGTGCTGACAGCTTGGCTGGCCGAGCAGGCTTCGGTTTCGATGAAGTGGGTGGCGCAGATCGCGGCGAACGTAGTGTTGCTGCCGATGCTGTACGCAGGCTTGTACTGGCTGTTGCGTCATTGGGGCGCGCGTGCCCAGAACTTCATCTGGCTGGTGATCGTCTTTTTTGGGTTCCTCACGTGGAGCCAGTGGCGCAAGGCCACCACGGTCGGCGACTGGACCCATTGGCTTGGCGCGGGACTGGGCGCGCTCTACGTCGTCTGTTTTGCCGTGCTGGCCGTCTGGGGCTGGCGCCGCAACCGTCGTGACCGACAGACGTCGTGGACGGCGGAACGACAAGCCCAGATCGACCTGCGCGCCGAGGCCATTCTGCGCGCCCAGGAACTTGATCGGCAGCGAGTGCAATCCGCATCCGAGCCACAGGATCGGTTGGGCTGAGGCCGCAACGTGACGACCCTGTTACTGAGCCGCCGCATCGGTGAACGGTTCTCGCCGTAGAGCGATCGTCATAACGCAGTCATGCGCTTCCGCGCTGCAGGGCGAACGGTGGGTATAAGCATTTGGGTCATCGCTGTGAACACCTCGGCGGCTATGCACTTGACAGAGACGGCGGACAGGAGCAACTTCGGTTGAGCTACGAGGGCTCGATGGATACGATGCAGTCCAACCCGAGTGCTCAGTATGGGACGGCATGCTAGCGTTCCATGCTAGGCACTGCGTTCAAGGGGCGCCAGCCGCCTCTATACCCTTCTTCCCCCCCCCGAATCTGTCTACCTTGACGCCGCGTCCCGCGCTGTCGTGGAGGCACTGCCCACCGCGATTCACCGGTGAACACCCGTGACGCGCAAGCGCCGAAATATCACCGACCGCGACGTCGATCGGTGGATCGGCCAAGGATTCGGTCAAGGGGAAGGTGACCATTACCGAGCTTGGTTCAAAGTAAGGGACGTGCCCTCGGAAGGGCGCTCGAGCCGTTACGGCGCCTTGCGTCATAAGCGTACACATCAGCTCCTATCTGACGTTGAGAGCGGCCACTTCTTGCTGGCCGATTTCCAACCCGGGGTTGTGGAAATACGGGAGCAGATCGCGCTGCTACCGCGGGACGATACGGTACGTATCGCCAACGAGTTGGGTGTGAAGCACCCGACCTACAGGGGGACCCGTACACCTGTTGTGATGACAAGTGACCTTTGGGTGGATCGCAATGCTGTGCGGATGACCCCCTTCGTGCTTTGCGTAAAGCACGAGTCGTCACTGTTGCCGGGCGCGAAGGCACTCAAGCGAACAATTGAGAAGCTGGCAATCGAGCGCCGATACTGGCGTGAGCGGGGCGTTTCTTGGCGCTTGGTCACACAAGCCGACCTCGACCACAAAGTGACAACGAACTTGACACTCCTCCGGCCTCGCAGGAGTAGTTGGCGAAGCGCGTTGGCGTGTAAGCACGCCCAATCGATTGCGGAAGCGGTTCAAGGATCAAGCCGCCGAGGCTGGACATTTCGCGAAACGCTCGTGCGATGCGCCCGGCTGGAGGAAGCTTTCGACGCTTTCGGATTGGCCGTCTGGAAGCACATGATTGCGCTCGACCTTAGATCTGAGTTGCGTTGGGAGGCACCCATCCGCCTGATTAACGGGGGCAGGCTGTGATCCAGGAGAACTCACTCCTTGTCCCCAGCGCAAAAGGCGTACCGTGGCTTCCTTGTCGCGGAAGGTTCCTCGGGCTTAATGCGGCTGGCTTAGCGGTCATCGTGCCAATGGATCGTCACAACCTCGGTCCGTTAGAGATCGAGATGAGTGTGATCGAGCAAGCGATCGAATCAGACGATTTGGCCATCTTGCCTTCGTCATCTGTGCCCTTACGTGCGCCTGGTGACCTATCGACGAAGGCTAAGGCAATGTACGACTTCTGGCGACCACACTTCGAGTCGCTGCTCAAAGGGCGGGCTCGGGAGAATCTGCTGGAAGCGTCATATCGTGTTCGTGCGATCGAACGAATCGCCGCAGAAACCAAAAAGCCGGAACTCACCGTACGTCGCTGGATGTACAGCGTGTTGCGGGCAGGTTGTAGCCTGCTCGGCCTATGTCCTCGTCTGCATGATCGGGGTGGGCGCGGAAAGTTTCAGAGGAAGGGAACCGCTAAACGCGGCCGGAAAGCACTGCCGGGAAGTATCGAGTCTGCTGTGCCGCTACCAGAGGTGCGCGCGATACTCGAAGCGGCGGTTCGCGGCCATGTCATCAAGGACAAGGAGCCGGTCGACAAAGCATACCGCAAGATGATTGCTGAGAGCTTCGTTCGTACGAGCACGCAGACCAATGGGGCGGTTAGGATTTTGCCGTTTGATGAGTCGGAACGGCCGACGTTAGCCCAGTTTCGGCGAGTTTCGAAACAAGTTCTCGGGGGCAACTGTTCACGTGCCAAAGGGCCTGCCAGGAGGGCGACACCAGGCCGTGCCAAAGACGGTGTGCCCGGGCCCGCGTACCGATACGAAATCGATGCGACTGGTGGGCGGCTTGAGCTGGTGTCCGAGTTTGATCTCTCACAGCCCATCGGCGTGGCAAACGCGTACGCGGTGATCGATGTCGCGACCACCGTTTGCGTTGGGGGGGCCATGGGCGTGTTCCATGCCGGATGGCGCGGGGCGCAAATCAGCCTGTTCAACACCTTCACGTCAAAGCGTGATTTGTGCGCTCGGTGGGATATCGATATCCCCGAGGAAGCGTGGCCCTGTTCGCACCTGCCTCGTTTGTTGACGTCGGATCGCGGCGAGTTGGTCGGGGATGCGGCGGAAGCGATGCCTGAGGAACTTGGTATTGCGGTCGAGACAGCGCCGCCATACAGACCGGAGGCGAAGGGAACAGTTGAGGGGTGGTTCTCGCATCTCAAGGCCGGCGACATCCGTAGTGTTGTTGGCTTTGGAAGGAAGGAAAAGCGCGGTGAGAGGAATCCACGCGACCAAGCAGCTCTGACACGGTATGACGCAATGCGCCTATGGATTCTCTCGGCGATGAAGCACAACCATCAGCCGGCGCCTCAGGGGGCAATCCCGCCCGAGATGCTAGAGGCGGGTTTCCAAACTATTTCGCGCATCACCTTATGGCACTGGCTGATGAACAATAGGGTCACTGGTGCGAGGATTGCTGATCCAAGGCTCATCTACACTTCACTACTTAGAAAGTGTGACGCGAAGATCCGGCATGATGGCCTGTATGTCGAAGGCGTTCGTTACATCTCACCGGAGCTCCGTGAGAATGGCCTGCTGCAGCGGGCCGCGCAATTTGGGCCCACAGAAGTCGAAGCGACCGTGGACGACTTTGCGGCAAGGACGGTTTGGTATCGCGTGGACATGGACGCGGTGTGGGTGCCCGCCTATCTGGCGGACCAGCAGCTCAAGGACTTCGACGCTACATTTGAAGAGTTGCGCGAACACTACCGCCGTTGCAGAACGGTTCAGGGTCGGACACACATCGAAAGCGCAGTCTACGACCGTTCGGTTGAACCCGAATTTGGCCGCATATCATCTGACGCCATTGCTCGGCAGAAGTCAGGCGTGACAGGTCGAAAGAAGACTGCGAACGTTCGAGCATCACGCGCGGTGGATGCTGCGGACGAGCTGCGCGAGCATGGCTCGAAAGTGCTTGCGTCACACCTCACACAACAGAACGCGGGGGAGAAACGGAAGGCACACGCTGCAGGTCCAAGGGATGCCGCCGATGGGCGTAAGTTGTCGCGGCTCAACCTGGCGCGGGCTGCCTTCTTGAAGCCGGGAGAAGGATCCAAATGATGACCGCGACCTATACCCCGGCACCGTTGAGTGAGTATGCCGGAAACCCGCTGATTGAGGCGCTTCCGCCAATTGTCCGATCAGATGAGGACGTGATGAAGGCCATGGCCGTGATGCCGCAATTCTCTGAATCGGAGCGCTCCTTGGCGCCGGCCATAAGACGAGAAATCGTGCTGCGTCTGAAATCCCTTTTCATTCCGTTGCCGACTCATTTTGACTTGTATGAGCGGCTGGCAACATGCGTGCGTCGTAGTTACACGTGGCGCAATCCTCTTTCACCCGCCACTCAAACGCACTTGCACCGCGCTGGACAAGGACTGTCCGCGGAGACGATGTCTGCACGCGCGGCGGCGGGCTCCGTTCTGTTCGTGAAGGGCATTTCTGGTGTCGGCAAGAGCACGGGGCTCGAAGCGTGCTTGCGAGCCCTGGGGCCAAATGTAATTCAGCATGTGCGCTACGGCGATGTGCCGCTTCTTGAGAAGCAGATTGTGTGGCTCAAGATCAGCTGTCCAGAGGACAGATCCACGAAATCGCTGTGTATTGAGATCTTGAGTCAAATTGACATCGCACTCGGTGGGGAGACGTCTTACATCGCGGAGTGGCTTGACAATCCGCGCGCCACCATTGGAAGTCTAAAACGCGTGGTTATGCAGGCACTGGCGGCGCATCACATCGGAGTCCTTGTCGTCGATGAATTGCAGAACCTTTTTGGGGCCAAGGGGCAGCCCGCCTCCGAGCTGTTGAACTTTCTGCTGCGCGTGCGCGACGAAAGCGGTGTCTGCCTGACTTTGAGCGGGACCTATGCGTCGCTACATCTCCTCCAAAGCAAGTTTCGGCTTGGTAGGCGCGTTGCCGCCGATGGGGTGATGGAGATGCTTCGCCCGGCGCGGCCCAATGATTTTGAGTGGGAAAGCTTCTGCGAAATTCTGTGGGGCTATCAGTGGGTAGGAAAGCCGATCCCGTACAAGAATACGTTGGCGGCGACGCTCTTCCGCTTGACTGTTGGTATTCGAGGGTTGGCGGTCCCACTCATGATGCGTGCGCAGGTGGACGCTATCGCAGGAGGTAGTGACCACATCGATGCGGCATGCCTGAGGAGAACGTGGCATACCCACTTCAGTAGTCTGGATCGGCCGCTGGCCGCTTTACGCTCCAACGATCCTAAAGCTCTTGCTGAATGGGATGACCTCTGCGACTCGGCAGCGCTCAAGGAAATCCATACTTTGGGTGGCGGTCGAGCATCAGGTCGAGCCACGAACGTGCCCCGTGTAGCCGCTCCAAACAAAGCGACGCGAACTGCGGCCGCTGCTCCTCGTGGCGTCGCTGGCATGGTGGCGGGGCCGGCAGATGCAGACCTAGAGAAATTGCATGATCCGGACGGACTCAAAACGTTGCGCAAGATGGGCGTAGTTGGGGTGGAGTAGAAGATAAATGTCACTTCCGGTACCGCTGCCTGGTGAAACGACCCATAGCTTCATCACCAGAATTATGCTGCGGGCCGGAGCGATGTCCGCCCAATCCGTGTTGAGACGCATGGGCATACGTTGGCGCCTAGCAATGGCGTCGCCTTTAGGAAACGGAATCGGAAGTATCTACGATGCGCACCCCGAGTTGGCAGCCGCTTTGTCACCAGCGGAGATGATCTGGTCGCACACGTTGGCGCCTTTGTTTGCCGTGCTTGGGCCTGCGGTTGAGTCTCCCGAGGCCATTTCAGGTTTTGCTGACGCGGTTCTGTTAAAAGGGGCATGGCGGGCCCGGAATCCGGTTTGCGGCAACCTCAAAGCAACAGGTCTCCGTGAGTGCAGCGCATGCCGCGAAGCAGATATTCGAGAATACGGAGTTTCGTACTGGCACCGCGAACATCAGATCAGCCCGGTGTCCGTATGTTGGCGCCACGGTACGAGATTGCAACAACACTCATGGCACCCAGGTGCGGGATTTGAGTTTGAACTCCCTGGGTTCGGCCGGTATGCGCAACGCGCGCACGAGGTCCAGTATCCCGGCAAGCTGAGTCAAGACCTTGAGATGTGGATCGCACAGTCCTTTGTTGAACTTCTCGACAATGCCCGAGACGTCGACAGTGTTGCCGTTCACGCGCAACTTTGCGAAATGGCATGCGCGCGAGGGTTGATGCCAAGGTCTCGACCGTCACGGCGAGGCGTCTTTGAACAGATAATCAGTGCTTACGGCCCCCTATACCTCGAACACCTTGGATTGCCGACGGTGTTTTCGATGCCCGTTGCGTTGAGGTACGTTCGGCCCTTGAGGCTCGAGGCGCCTCAAGACGTGGTGGTGACGGTGCTCCTAGCTGGAGCGCTCGGAAGGTCGGTCGCTTGGCTAGCAAAGACCCCTGCGGAGGAACGAGAAGAACAAGCCAGCGCACATGTCGCAGCGAATGGACGTGACGCTGAACTCGAAGCATGCCTGGAAAGGGCCGGCTACATCTTTAACCGTGCCCAAGTGGCACTTGGAATCAATCGGCATCAGCTCATTCAGCGCATACTTCGCGCAGGGATCGTCTGCCCCATCGCGTTCGGGTCCAACGCAAAGTTTGATGAAGCTGGCGTACGCCAAATGATTCAGGACTTGCGATCCGGAAAGTCGAGGCAGGATGTCGCAACGGCCTATGAATGCTCGCCCTCGTTCATTGATCAGCTCGTGATCTATGACCCCGAGCTGCGTCAGATCATGAAGCAGCACCGCCATGGTAGTGCGACGGTAGCTAACCGGCATGCCTTCGAACAGTACGTGAGAGAAACGGCCGGCGTAACGCGCTCAGGAATTCGAAAAGATTTGCCGGGACCCATGTCCTACCTGAAAAGGAACGATGGCCCATGGTTGAAAGAGCGGTTAGCGAAAATTCCTCGCCAAGTGGGGATGGCTCCCGGGGCCGCTGCCGGGCGCGGGCGGGTGCTCGACGAAGAAACCGATCAGTCCGTCCTATCTAAGCTCCGTGAAGCCATGCGACTGTTGAACGCACTAACTCCACCTCGTCGATGCACGCCCACGCTTATGCTCCGCCTGGCAGGAGTACGCTTGTCCATGTTTGTCAAGCTCTCAGCGGGCAGGCTGCCGCTTACCCAAGCACTGTTGGAGGAGGTGACCGAATCCGAGCTCGCGTTTGTGCGCCGTAGGATCGAGTATGCGGTCACAGGCATGGCCCAGGAGCGGTGCGCCTTAACGGCGGATGCCCTTCGGCGGGCCAGCGGTCTTGCGTTGCCCAAGCTTAAAGAGTACCGGGCGCTCGTCCGGGACGTGGCAGCTGCCCACCACATGCCGATTAGTCACCAAGCCGCGCCATGGCTGGCGAAGCCTTGATGGCTCGAGTTATTAGGATTTCGTGGACAGCTGAGCGGCCGGGCCGATGTGCCGCTTCCGAACTCAATGGGGCTAACGCCACCTAAGTAGCTGTGCGGGTATTCCGGTCGGCCAAGACGTTGTGCGAGACGGCCGTCACTCTCCGGGTGCTCCGGTCCATTCGCGAGGTAGGTCTTCCCCGGGCCACGCTGCCGGACATCGCCATCGGGAGGCATTGTGGGAAGATCATAAACGCCGATGCAGCGATAGAGGGTTGTTCCTTCGCCGCACCCAACAGGCGGCATAGCCGCCGTAGCTGGCTCCGTATAGACAGATGCGCTCGCTGTCGCTCATCGGTACGCACCCCTCGTCATTTTGCAGACGCGCCCCCTCCCTTGATACTCGCGCGGCAAAGCTCATTGCGCTTCGACCTCAAGAGCGCGCGAGCTGGGCACTTTTGAGGAAAGTCCTATATATCGCCCACTGATGACCCACTAGCCTGAGGATGAGCAAGCCTCATGTTCGCTTGTCATGTGAAATTGCGCGGGACCGTCATTGTGATGGCGTCATCGGGAGATCGGCGTTCGCGAAAAATGGTTTGGCGGTTGCCAGCGTGGGCGACACACTCAGCCGCGATAGCGGCCTGCAGCAGAGCAACGGTGACCTCACGGTCAGCGCCAGCGGCACCCTCGACAACACGGGCGGCACTATCGATGGAGCAGGGCGCGGTTCGCTCATGGCCGCGACCATCGATAACGTGCGCGGCCAGGTATTGGCGGGCGGGGTCACTGACGAAACGGCGCTGACCGTGGGCACCTCCGTCCTCAACAACCAGGGCGGCACGCTCGGCAACCGTGACGGCGACCTGGCGCTAACGTCGCTACCGTGAGTCAGGCCGCACAGTCCTACGTACCCGACCGCGTGGGGCAGGGTATTGCGCAGGGGGCGCAGATCTAGCTGGAGGCGCGCAATCAGTTCTACGGCGCGATCCTGTCGAGCTTTTGTGGGTTGCTCGGTGCGTTCCAGCCGACGGCAGGCGGATCTACGCCCACGGTTGGGCACGTCGCGCTCTGCGGCCGGCGGGTTGTTGGCATCCCGGGCCTGTCGATCATGCGATGGACAAGGCCGTCGACCAGACGCGCAATGTATTCAGTCCAGCGAAGTTCGCACAGGCCCTGGAGCGCGTTGGCAAAGCGCAAGAGGCGTTCTTCCGCGGTACCGCCAGGCAGGAGATCGAAGGCTTTAGCAGGCTGATGCGCCACATCGAGCAGGCAGGTCAGTACGCGGCCAATCCGCCGACCGGGCAGCGCACCATTCCGTGGTGCTCGGTCATGCCGCAGCGTCAATGTGCCGTTGGCGGCCAAGGTGGCGGCCCTCTCCGGTGCCACGAAAGCGCTCCTGACCACCGAGTCGGGCTAACGCCTGCTGTTGGAGTCGTCGAAGCTGGGCGTGGACTCGCCGGCCATGGCGACGCTGCTGCAGCGGCAGGAGCGGGTCATGCCAGGCATTGCGGGTGCGCATGCGGCCGAGAACATCACGACAGCCGCTGACGCAGTACCAAACAGCCAAGAGCAGTAGTAGCTGCCCAATGCCGAGCCCTGACGCGCGCCATCATGACGAGAACTCGGCGGTGATTCTGCGCGCCCCCACTTCGGTGGGGCGCTTTGTTGTGTGGCGCGTCAGGATTCCTACGTGTTATCGGGTTGCAGCCCGATCCCGCTGCGCCAATTCCTGCGCGATGCTGGCGCGCCGGAATGTGCGTACTGTCCAGTCGTCTCGACGCACACGAACCGATCTGAGGCAACGGTTCGGCTGTCATACCGGGTGTGCCTCCCCGACATTTTAAGACTTGTCTGATATCACCCCTCGCATCAAGCCGTTAACTTGGATGATGCGAAGAACCGTGCACCGGTTGTTTTTTCGGACAAATCCTATATCTCCCTCGGTTGCCGATCACTAGGCTGATCGCGGGAGTCGTGCGTCTGCTCGTTCGTGCGAACGACGGCGCTCACCGTAATGACGAACACAGGAACAGGGCGTAATGGAAGTACGCAGTGGGTGGTGCCGTGGCAGAAGTCGCAGTGGGCAATGGATGGGTGTTCTTGGCGGGTGGCTCGCGCCGCTATCACTGGTGATGGCGCATGTGGCGCCGGACAACCAGGAGTTGCTGCGTCAGCAGGAGCGCGAGCGTGCGCTGCGCGAACAACAGGAGCAGGCGCCGGACGTCCGGTTGAAGCGCACGCCCGCGCCGGTGTCCGAGCGTCTGCCGACCAGCGAGTTGCCGTGCTTTCCGATCGACAGCATTGTGCTCGATGGCGAGGATGCGCGCCGTTTCGGTTGGGCGGCGAAGGCGGCCGATCTGGAGGATGATCCGGCGCTTGGAACCTGCCTGGGGACCGGCGGCATCAACGTCGTGATCAAGCGCGTACAGAACGCGATTATCGCCAAAGGTTATGTGACCACGCGGGTTTCGGCCGCCGAGCAGGACGTGAAATCCACTCGCAAGTTGACGTTGACGGTGGTGCCAGGGCGCATCCGCGTGATCCGCTTTGCCGAAGGAACCCATCCACGCACCACGCTCTGGAACACGGTACCCCTCCACGCTGGCGATCTGCTCAATATCCGAGACGTTGAGCAAGCGCTGGAGAACCTGCAGCGATCGCCGACCCTGTCGGCCGACGTCCAGATCGTGCCGGCGGCCGGCAATGAGGCGAAGCCAGGCGAAAGCGATCTGGTGGTCACGTTTCAGCAACGCGCGGTGCTGCGCACCAACGTAACCCTCGACGACTCGGGCAGCGAGGCTACCGGCAAACTGCAGGCCGGCGCCACCGTGTCGATCGACGATGCACTGGGCTGGGGCGAGTTGTTCTACGCCAACTACGGCCACGACGTATTCAACGCTCGAGGCAAGGGCACCGAAAGCTGGACGCTGCATGGCGATGTGCCGGTGGGCTACTGGCTGCTGGGCGCGACCGCCAGCGCCTACGACTACCACCAAGCCGTCGCCGGGCCGTACCAGACCTACGTTTATAGCGGTAGCAGCCACAACGCCGACGTGCGAGCCGCGCGGCTGCTGTTCCGCAACGCCACGACCAAGCTCGGCGTGTACGGACGCGGCTGGTGGAAGGAGTCGGACAACTTCATCGACGACACCGAGATCGAAGTGCAGCGACGCCGTACTGCCGGTTGGGAAGTGGGGGTCACCCACAAGCAGTTCCTGGGGCCGGCCACCTTGGACGGCAGCGTCGCATACCGCCGCGGTACCGGTGCGTTCGACGCGCTCTCGTCACCGGAAGAGGTCGCGCACGCGTTCGATCCGTCGATCTTGTTGGAAGGCACCTCGCGCATGAAGGTCATCACCGCCGACGCGCAGCTCGCGGTGCCGTTCAAAGTGGGCAACCAGGCGTTGCGCTACAACGCGAACTGGCGTGCGCAATGGAACGACACGCCGCTGTCGCCGCAGGACCGCTTCGCCATCGGCGGGCGTTTCACGGTGCGCGGTTTCGACGGCGAGGTCTCGCTCACCGGCGAACGTGGCTGGCTGATCCGCAACGATTTCAGCCTGGCGCTGGGTGGCGGGCAGGAGCTGTACCTCGGTGCCGATTACGGCCACGTCGGCGGGCCGTCGACCCAGTGGCAGCTGGGCGCCCACCTGGCCGGTGCCGTGATCGGCCTGCGCGGCGGCTGGCATGGCCTGGCGTGGGACTGGTTCATCGGCGCGCCGATTTCCATGCCTGACTACTTCCCAACTGCGTACACGACCACCGGTTTCAGCCTCAGCGCGTCGTTCTAGACGCGCTGCACGAGGTTGTTTCATCGATAAGCAAGAACAACGCAGCAAAGCACAACAGGAACCCGCGTTATGAACCACGTGTACCGCCTTGTCTTCAACCGCGCGCTCGGCGTGCTGCAAGTGGTCTCGGAGATCGCACGCCGCGTTTGCGGTGGACCGGCCTCGGGTGGCGGGACGGTGACGGCGACGCTCCCGCGGTTGCGCTTCGCGATGTGGTGCGCGTTGGGTTTTGTCGGCTTGGCCGCGACCCTGGACACTTCGCCGGTGTATGCGCAGCAGGCGCAAGGCCGCATCACCGGTGATGCCAGCGCGCCGGGCAGCCAGCGTCCGACCGTGCTCGACAACGGCAGCGGCGTACCGGTGGTGAACATCACCACGCCATCAGCGGCCGGTGTGTCACGGAACACGTATTCGCAGTTCGACGTCGGCACGCAGGGCGCGATTCTCAATAACTCGCGTGGTAACGCCACCACGCAACTCGGTGGACAGATTGCCGGCAATCCGTGGCTGGCCACTGGCAGCGCCAAGGTCATCCTCAACGAGGTCAACGGTCCGGCGAGTCAGCTCAACGGGTACGTTGAAGTCGCCGGGCAGCGCGCCGAAGTGGTGATCGCGAATCCCGCCGGCATCCAGGTGAACGGCGGTGGTTTCATCAACGCCAGCCAGGCGACGTTGACCACTGGCACGCCGGTGTTCAATGGCGGCTCGCTTGATCATTACCGGGTGACGGGCGGCGCGATCCGCATCCACGGCAACGGCTTCAATACCCGCGGCACCGACGGCAATGGTGCCGACTACACCGATCTGATCGCGCGCTCGGTGGAAGTGAACGCCGGCCTGTGGGCGAACGATCTGCGCATCACCACCGGCACGAACACCGTCAGCGCGGATCACACGCAGGTCACGGCGCAAACGCCGTCCGCCGCGGCCCCGCAGTTCGCGCTGGACGTCAGCGCGCTGGGCGGTATGTACGCGAACAAGATCGCCTTGGTCGGCACCGAGGACGGGGTTGGCGTGCGCAACGCCGGCACGATCGGCGCGCAAGCTGGGGAGCTGACGCTAAAGGTGGATGGACGCATCCAGAACACCGGCGCGCTGCAGGCGCAGACGAACACCCGCGTCGATGCGAACGGTGGCGTCGCCAACGCCGGCACCGTCAGTGCCGGACGCGAATTGACGATCACCACGCCGGCCGATCTCGACAACAGCGGCGGCACGGTCAATGCCCAGCGCATCGACGTTAACGCCAGTGCCTTGGCAAACCGCGGTGGCACGATCGAACAGACCGGCGCACAGGGCCTGGCGCTCAACGCGCACAGCGTGAGCAACCGCGACGGCGGCCGCATCGGCCTGGCTGCGCCGGCGGCCGGTGGCGGTGCGGGTGGCGGCAACACCGGCGGCGGTAATGCCGGTGGCGACACGGGCGATTCGAACGGCGGCGAGACGGGCGGCGAAGTGGTCCTTCCGCCGCTGCCGGAACCGCTGCCCGACGGTGTACTCAACATCGCCGGCACGCTCAACAACGACGGTGGTCGCATCAACGCCGGCGGCGGCGTGCAGCTGAACACCGCGACCGGTCTGTCCAACGACGGCGGCCACCTGGGTCTGCGCGAGCTGGCGATCACCCAAGGCGATCTGAGCAATGACGGCGGCGAACTGACGGTGACCGGCGATGCGCGCGTGCATGCCGGGCGCATCGGCAATGATGCCGGCCGCCTGGAAGTGGGCGGTGCGCTGGATCTGGACGCGCAGATCATCAGCAACCGTGCCGGCACGATCAGCCACAGCGGCACGACCGATGCGCGCGTGCATGCCGGCACCTTCGATAATACCGACGGCACCTTGGCGAACAATGCCAACGCGCTGGACGTCAGCGGCGATGTCATCGTCAACGAGCGCGGCCGCATCGAGCATGCCGGCGCCGGCAGTCTGAGCCTCACCGCGAACACCTTGCGTGGAGCGGAAGGCGTCCTGGTCACCAACGGCGCGGCCACGCTTGCACTCGGTAACGCCGATCATCGCGGCGCGACTGTGAGCACGACGCAGCTGACGCTCAACGCGGCGGGCTTCGACAACCGCGGCGGCCAGATTTTTGCCACCGGCACGGACGCGAACACGCTAAATGTCACCGGCACGCTCGATAACGGCGACGAAGGCCTGATCGCTAGCGCCGGCGAGCTCTCGATCACCGCCGGTATCCTTGGTAACGCCGGCGGCACCGTGCAACAGGCCGGGGCCGGCATCCTCGCCATCGACGCGACCACGCTCTACGGCGCCGGCGGCACCCTGGCCAGCAACGGCGCGCTTACCCTCAAGGGCAACACCACCGACCTGCGCGGCGGCACGACGTCCGCCCAGTCCGTCGGCGTCGACACCGGTACGCTGGTCACCGCCGGCGGCACGCTCACGTCGGCCGGCACCGACGCGCTGCAGATCACGGCGCGCGATCGCCTCGACAACACCGCCGGCACCATCGCGACCGGCGGGACGCTGCAGGTCACGGCCGGCGCGCTGACGAACGTGGACGGCACATTGCATTCGGCCGGCGCTGACGCCGCAAAGGTGACCGTCGCCGGTACGCTCGACAACACGCGCGGCCTGGTGGCCGGCAACGGCGCATTCGATATTGGCGCCGGCACGCTGGTCAATCGCGACACGCGTACCGATGGGAAGGGCGTGTGGGCCGAGCAGCTCACCGTCAACGCCAACCATGTGGACAACGCGAGCGGTCAACTCGGCGCGAATGACGTGCTGACGGTGACCACTGCCGCGCTGGACAACACCGGCGGTTCGATCACGGCGGCGAACGCGCTGATCGTCGATGCCACCACGCTCACGGGTGCGAACGGCACGATCGGCACCAACGGGACGTTGGCGCTGCGCGGTGAAACCACCGATTTGCGCGGAGGCACCACCACCGCGAATACGATCGAGTTGGACACCGGCGCGCTGACCACGGCTGGCGGCAGCCTGATCGCGACCGGTACTGACGCGCTGGATCTGCGTGTGCGCGACGCGCTCGACAACGCGGCCGGCACGATCGCGACGAACGGTGCGCTGCAGCTCGCCGCCGGCACGCTGGGGAACCAGGGCGGCACGATCAGCGCAGCCGGTACCGATGCCACCGACGTGCGCGTAGCCAACGCGTTCGACAACACCGACGGTACGCTTGTGGCGGCCGGCGCACTGGATGTCCACGCCGGCGAGTTCGTGAACACGAACGGCGTGTTGCAGTCGGCCGGAGATGCCGGTCTGACCGTCACCGCCGACGGGCGTCTGGTCAACGACGGCGGCACCATCGCCAGCAACGGCGGCATCGCGCTGAACGCGCGTTCGATGACGAACGCCGGTGGCACGGTGCAGACGCAGCGGGCGGTGACCGCTAATGTCGCGGGCACGCTCGACAACAGCGGCGGCATCGTCGTCGCTGGGGGCGACCTGACGGTCGCGGCGGGCACGCTGCTCAACCGCGACACCTTCGACGCGTCGGCGACCGATCCGAGCGCGCAGAAGGGGCTGCATGGCCCCCGCGTGGATCTCAGCGCCGATACGATCGACAACACGCGTGGCCAGGTCCACGCGCCCGATGCACTGACCCTGCGCGGTCGCACGCAGCCTGGCACCGCGCTGACCAACGCCGGCGGCGCCATCGACGGCACCGGTGCCGTCAGCGTCGCGGCGACGGCATTCGACAACGCCGCCGGTACCCTGATCCAACGTGGCACCGACGGTGCGTTGACGTTGAACGTCGACGGCATGCTGTCGAACACCGATTCCGGCCTCATCGGCGCCGAAGGCCGGGCCGATGTGCAGGCGGGCACGCTCGACAACAGCGCCGGCACGCTCTTCGCCAAATCCGCGCTGGTCATCACGACCGCTGGCGATCTGCTCAACCGCAACGCCGGCCTGCTGCAGAGCAACGGCGAGGTCACGGTCAACGCCGGCGGCGCGCTCGACAACACTGACGGCGCGATCGACGCGACCGGTCGCGGCACCCTCACCGCCGGTCGCATCGACAATGTGCGCGGTCAGATCCTCGCCGGCGGCGCCGACGCCACGGCGCTGACCGTCAACACCGCTGCGCTGAACAACCAGGGCGGCACTGTCGGCACGCGCGATGGCGATCTGGCGCTGAACGTCGCGAACGTCGACAACAGCGCAGGCGGCAGGCTCGTCGCGCAGCGCGACATCACGTTTGCCACGAACACGCTCAACAACGCGGGCGCCACCGTCTTCGCCAATCGTGCCGTGTCCTACGAGAACGCGGCGGGTGCGCTGAATAATGCCGGCGGCCAGTTCGGTGCGGGCGAGTCCGCACACCTGACGCTGGCGAACCTCAGCAACACCAATGCGGGCCGCATCCAGGCGGGTGCCGTATGGTTGAACACGCCGACCCTCGATCTGGGCGGCAACGGCGAGATCGTCGGCAACGAGGTCCACGCCCAACTTGCCATGTTGACTGGCGACGGTCGCCTGTACGGCACGCAGCGGCTGGATGTCGATATCAGCGGCGACTTCACGTACGGCAACGGCCCGCGACTGGAAAGCGACGTGCTGCTGGACTTGGCCGTCGCGGGACGATTCACCAACCAGGGCACGCTACAAACCGCGGGTGAACTGGCGCTATCGGCAACGGACGTCATCAACGAAAGTGTGATCAACGGCAGTGATACCGCCCGCATTACCGCGAGTGGCACCATCGACAACCGTGCCGGCGCCGGCATCGAAGGCGACACGGTGGCGCTGACCGCGCGCGATGTGATCAACTCCAGCCGCGAGGGCATCATCGGCGACAGCGTTACCATCACCGCCGACACGCTGACCAATGGCCGCGACCTGGGTACCGCCAAGGCCGCCGTCGATTACGGCGAGGGTTTCATCGGCGCAGCAGACTATCTGGATCTGCGTATCGGCCATCGCCTGTCGAACCTGGACGGCGACATCTACAGCGGCGGCGACATGAGTATTGCCGGCCGCACGGACGGCACGCGCGTGGCGTCGCTGGACAACGTCTCCGGTCGCATCCAGGCCGAAGGCAACGCGACCATCGCAGCGGAGCGCCTGGACAACCGCCGGCGCATGGTCGGTGTGGAAACCTACACGCTCACGCCGGACGAGCAGTACGCACTGGGCTCGCAGCGCCAGTTCGACGAAGCGATGGCGGCGATGACGCCGGCCGAACGTCAGCGCCTGCAGTACCTCAATAGTCGCGGCGCCGCCAATCTGTCCGCGGCGGAAATCCTCGAGAAGAAGGCGCTCAACCACAAGGTCGGCTGGCAGACCGTCGACCACGTCAGCGACGCGATGCTCGCGGCGATCAATACCTGGTACCGCACCATCGGTGCGGCAGGCTACGGCGCTTCCGATGGCTACGTCATTGACAACGCCGCCACGCCGGACGACAACCCCGGCGCGGAGGTCATCCAGCGCGACACGTACACCACCGGTCAGCGGCTGGTGGATGCGCAGACCAGCGCCGCCAGCCAGATCACCACCGGTGGCGACCTGACGATCGACGCCGGTCAGCGCGTGCGCAACTACGCCTCGCAGATTGCGGCGGGCGGCTACCTGACGATTGCCGGCCAGAGCTACAGCGGCACCGGCGAAGGCTCCGATGCGGCGATCGAGAACATCGCGGTCGCTGGCCAGCTCAGCGGTGAACGCGAAACGCAGGCGTGGGTTTACCCGGAAATTCCCGCGATGTACCTGGGGCCGAACGGTTGGCGCCAGACGATCGCCGAACTGCAAGGGTTCATGCACGAGGACATCACGGCCGACGGTCCGACGCTGGCCAAGGCCAGCATCACGGCGGGTCAGGGGCTGTCGATCTCGGCGGGGGATGTCACCAACACCTCGGTCAGTGCCGGCAGTGGCCTGTCGAACATGGGCGGCGGCGATCTCAATGGTGCAGGCAGCACCGGCTTGGGCAATGCCGCCGGTGCGAGCGCAGGTAGTGCGGGTTCGGTCGGTGGTGCGCAGGCCGTGGCGGTCGGTAGTCGTGAGGGTCAGGGCAGTACGTCCGGCCAGGTGATCGGCACGCCGGAGCGACCGTTGCCGGGCCTGGTGGCGTCGGACAACGGCATGTTTGATCTGCACGCCGATCCGAACAGTCCGTTCCTGATGACCACGGCGCCGCGTTTTGCCAAGGGCGACGGCACCGGCTCGAATTACCTGCTGAACCGGCTCGGTGTGACGACCGATCTGCACAAGCGCTTGGGCGACGGCTATTACGAGCAGCGCCTGGTGCTGGAGCAGATCCTGGCCCTGACCGGTCGTCGTAGCCTGACCGGCAACGGTGACGGTTTTGAGCAGTACCGCGTGCTGATGGACCATGCCGCCGATGAAGCCGGCCGGCTGGGCCTCACGTTGGGCGCACCGTTGACCAGCGCGCAGATCGGCGCGTTGAACCAGGACATCGTCTGGCTGGTCGAGCAGGAAGTGAACGGCCAGAAGGTACTGGTACCGGTGGTGTACCTGTCCAAGGCCACCGCCGACAAGATGAAGGCCGAAGGCGCGCTGATGGCGGCCGACACGGTCGACATCCAGTCCACTGGCAAGGTTCATAACGACGGCTCGGTCGACAGCACGCGCGGCACCTGGCTCAGCGCCGACACGCTGATCAACGACGGCGCGATACGCAGCGAAGGCCGCGTCGACATCGCCACCGTCGGCGACACGCATAACCGCGGCCAGATCAAGGCGAACACCGTCGCCATCGATGCCGGCGGCGACATGATCAACACCGTGCGCTTCGACGGCCTCAAGACCAGCGGCGGCGTCATCGCCGCCGGCCCCGGTGGCCTGTCGGTCAGTGCCGGACGCGATGTCGTCAACCAAGGCACGATGAGCAGCGATGCCCATGCCGTCGTCAGCGTGGGCCGCGATTTCGTGCAGAACGCGGCGACGGCGAACACGACGGCGGGCGGCATCAAGGCCCCGGCCGGCAGCCTGAGCGCCGGCGGCAGCGCCGTGGTCAGTGCCGGCCGCGACGCCGTGCTAACTCAGTCCAGCATCGACGCCGGCCAGCACGCCGTCATCGACGCCGGTCGCGATGCGAAGTTCATCGCCAGCGACGTGACCGCCGGTGGCAGCATCGCCGTGACCGCCGGTCACGACATCGTCAGTGAAACGGTGACCGACACCAGCACCTACCGCCACTACGAGTCGGTCAAGGAAGGCAAGAAGAAGACCACGACGACGACCACCACCGTCGACGAGACGGTGCGCGGCAGCAACTTCCACGCCGGTGGTGACGTCGCGATGGTCGCCGATAACGACATCACGCTGACCTCGGCGACGGTACGCAGCGACAACGGCGGCATCGCGCTGGCCGCCGGGAACAACCTGACGCTTAACACTGAGCAGGAAAACCACAGCGTCGTCGTCGACAGCACGTCCAAGAAGAAGAACACGCTATCGAAGACCACCACGACGACCCACAGCGAGGTCAACGACAGCTACGCCATCGGCACCACGCTGTCGGGCGAGCGTGTCGACCTGTCGGCCGGCAATGACATGCTACTGCAGGGTGCGCTGGTGGCTGGAGACAAGGGCGTCACGGCAGTGGCCGGTGGCAACATCACCATCGAGACCGGCGTGAACACACATACCGAGTCCAGCCGCACCGACAGCAAGAAGTCCGGTGCGTTCGGCAACGGCGGCATCGGGTTCACGGTTGGCACACGCAAGACCGGCAATACGCTGGAACTGCAGGAGACGACCCACACCGGCACGCTGATCGGGTCCAGCGAGGGCCGCGTCGACATCGTCGCTGGCAAGGACGTGACGATCACCGGTTCGGACGTCCTGTCCAACACCGGCACGCTGATCAGCGGCGAGAACGTCACCATCCAGCACGCCGAAAACACGTTGGACGTAACGCAGACGCAGTACGCCAAGCAGGGTGGCCTCAACGTCAGCGTCAAGGGCGGCGTGGCCGATGTCGCGATGACCGTCTACGACAGCGCCAAGCGTGCCGATGAAGTCGAGGACGATCGTTTGAAGGGCCTGTACGCGGCCAAGGCTGGACAGGCACTGTTCTCCGATGCGGCCGGCCGGGATGGAATGGACGGCATCGATCAGTTCAAGGATCTGAAGAACTTCGATCCCACGATGGTGGACGGCAAGCCAAAAAACGCCGGCGGCATGAGTCTGCGCATCGGCATCGGCAGCAGTTCCAGCGAAAGCGGAGTCACCACCCACGAGATCACCGCCCAGGGCAGCAACATCCGCAGCAACGGCGACATTGCCGTCATCGCCCGCACCGGCAACCTAACGGTTACCGGCAGTCATATTGAAGGCGAGAACGTCGGTCTGGCGGCGGCCAAGGACATCCTGCTGCGGAGCGCGAAGGAAACCACCGAGCAGCGCGAGCGGAGCCAGGCCCGGAGCGGCGAGATTGGCGTCACCGTCGGCACCGAGGCCGGCATCGGCGTGTACGTCAGCGCCAGCGCCGCCAGCGGCAAGGGCGAAGGCGCCAGCACCAGCCACGCCGAGACGGTGGTCAAGGGCAACCAGAGCGTGTCCTTCGTCAGCGGCGGCAACACCACGCTGGAAGGCGCGCAGATCATCGCCGAACGTGTGGCCGGCAGCGTTGGCGGCGACTTCACCGTCCGCAGCCAGCAGGACACCGACACGTATAAGCGCAAGGACCAGAGCGGCGGTGTCGATGCCGCGGTGGGCATCGGCGGTGGCCAAGTAGCCGTCAACTACGCGCAGACCAAGATCAACAGCGACTACACCAGCGCGCGCGAGCAGTCGGGCATCCAGGCCGGTAGCGGTGGTTTCCAGATCGACGTGAAGGGCCACACGCAGCTAGACGGCGGCGCGATTGCCAGCACGGCCGATCCGTCGAAGAACTACTTCAGCACCGGCAGCCTGGGCTTCACCGATCTGAAGAATGAAGCCGAGTACAAGGCCACCAGCGTCAGCGTGAGCGCTAGTGGCGGGACCGGCGGTGGCGGCGTGAGTGGCGGCATTTCGCCGCCGCAGAACGAGAAGAGCAGCAGCACGACCAAGGCTGGCATCGCCGACGGCACGTTGATCGTGAAGGACGGCAGTGGCTCTGACATCGCCAAGGGTGTGACTGAGCTGCAGCAAGATGGCCTGAAGGCGATCTACGACGCGCAGAAAGTCGCCGAGCGCATGGAGATCGGTCAGGTCGCCGGCCAGGTCGGCATGACCGCCGCGGGCGATCTGGCCAAGCAGATGGGCTGGGCCGAGGGCAGCAAGGAGAAGGCTATCCTACACGGTGTGGTCGGTGCCGGCATTGCCGCGTTGAGCGGTGGCGATGTGGTCGGCGGCCTGACCGGTGCGGCAGCGAATCAGCTGGCGTTCAACGCCGTTGCCGCCGGTCTCGACAAGATGGGAATCAAGGAAGGCACGCCGGAATTCGACTCGTACATGAGCTTGGCCAGTATCGCGATCGGTGCGGCGGTCGGTGGCGGAAGTGGGGCCAGCACGGCATTTGCCGGTGACCTATACAACCGGCAACTGCATCCGGACGAAATCAAGTTCCTGCAGAACGACAAGGTCGTTGCCGACTACATCGAGTACATGGCGGCCAACGGCGTGACGCTGACTGAGGATCAAGCCCGTATTAGCCTGGATCGTTACGGCGCAGCCGGCGAAGACGCGCATCGTGCAGCGGTCAACGGCAGGGACCCTTTGACCGAAGCCTTCTTGGACAAGGAGTCCAAGGGGCGTGCCTACACCGATTCGAACGGAAATCAGCACGCGTATTTCCAGAGTACGAAGGACGAGTACAAGGACGAGACCATCAATCTCAATGCACTCTATGGAAATCGCTTTGATCCCGCTGTTCGAACATTCTTGGACAACAACAGGGCGGGTAACGGCGGTGCCTCGGCGCAGAATGAGGCGCTGTACTACCAAGGGCAGCAACTAGGCTATGCGGAAGCCGATCGTGAGGCTGGTTGGCTCAATGATCTGCTGACGATGGGCAAGGGCACGCTTGGACTCGCGGGTTCCGTGATTAACAGCGGCAGTAGCGATCAAGTCGGCCCGATCGACGAGCTGAAGGCGAAAAACTACTACCAGATGCTCCTCAAAGATGAGGGGCGCTGGGATGAGGCTGGCTACGTCGATGCGGTGGACTGGGCGACAGCGCAGCGCCTGACGTGGGTCGGCCTCGCCGCAGCCGAGTTGGGTGGTACCGCCTTGGGGCAAGCCGCCAAGGCGATCAAGGGAGGAGGGGCTCCTAAGCCGGTCGTTGTTGCTGAGGCCGAAGTCGGCGGTTCAATCTTTAAGGACACGAACCAAAGTGCTCGCCCACCGGCGCAGGCCGACGCTAACCAGCCTACGTTGATCTCAGATCGCGTTGCTAGCAAGGTCGAAGCAGACGGCAAGCCAAAACCGAACGGAAACATGGCAGATGCACATGCAGAGGTTGGGACTATTCAGCAAGCATTTGAAGCTGGAAAAACTCAAGGCTCCGAAATGTCGATGACCGTTAAAGGGGAGCCGGTATGTGGCTTCTGCAGAGGCGATATTGCGGCAATGGCTGAAAAGGCCGGACTAAAATCCCTTGTTATCAAGGAAGAAAAAACGGGCAAGACGCTATATTGGCAGCCAGGAATGAGAACTTTGAAGGAGAAGCGATAATGCTCGAATTTACGTTGTCGTGGACCTGTGGGGTTGGCGAATCGGGCACAGGTGGGCATGAGTTCGCTCGTGCCTGGTCTGATGTCGAAGCTTGCTTGGCCAAGATAGAGGGAGGGCAAGGATCCGTGACTCTGGAAGTGTGCGATAGAGACGTCGGGCCTCTCGTTCTGCAGGTGCTCGCTGATAGTGACGCCTACCTCCTCACACTGGGTGTTGACGATGGGGTGGACTACAGCGTCAGAAGTTACTCAGGTGATCATGAGTCGGAAGAGATGGTGAATATTCTTGGGAACTACTGGAGTAGAAAGTTAATCTGCAATAATTTTGACGTAGTGCGTTATGCATTCCGCGAATTCTTGTCGTCCGGCGACGTATCCGAGGAAATTCTCAAGTAGTCGGCCTTGTGTCGCATCGCCGAGATAGGTCGCTATGGGGCTTTCACTTCGCATCGGGTGGGGTGGGAGATGACTCCATATCGCGCCAAGCAAGCGGAAGACTTTTGACTGCACCAGTCAGGGAGCGGGATGAAGCGAATAGCGTCTACAGCCGTGGCCATCGTTGGCGCGAATCCGAGGAGTGGTCTATGAAGATGATCAAGTTAATGCCGGACTATCAGTGCCACCCTCTCTGGAACGTCTCGCCTGGAGAGTATGGTGACATCGACCCTCTGATCTTCCGATCTCAGAAGAGCTGAAGCAGGGATTGGCCGAATGGGCGGCAATTTATGACTCCACACTCAATATGGATGATCCGGCCAGCTCCGGTTTCCCATCTGAGCAGGCTGAAGTCGAATTCAAAGTCCAGGGTGAGCGCTTGGGCGATTTACTGAGGCGTGAGCTTGGCGATGGATACTCCGTAGAGGTCCGCATCCTTTGACTTAGATCCACCACGTCGTGGCACAGTGGCCTGGGCTTCACCGCCCGAAGAACGAAGCCGAGGAGTCTCGTCTTGGTCATCCTCCGCGCAGCGGTTGACGAAGTGAGATGTCTTGATGCCCCGCGATCGAGTTTTTGTTTTGAGACTGATACTTGTGTCGGGCGGATTTTCAGTGCTTGCTGCGTGGCCCCCCCGCCGGGTTGCGAGCAGCTCTCATGCTGAAGAGCATGATCGGCAATCCGTTCGCTCTGGTGGTGCCATGGTTGCTGTTCTGGGCCGTATTTCTGCTGCTGTGCAGGGCCAGATCCGGGCGGGCATGTAAGTAAGGAGTTTTTCGTGCAAGTTGGTAAACAGAACAGATACAAGTTCGGACGTGCCACTCGTCGCCCGACGGCAGTGATCATGGTTATGCTCACCCAAGTCCTTCTGTCGGGCTGCTTTGTCAAAAGCACGATCAAGAGTGAGCTCTCCGCCTACGCCGAGCCGACCGACGGGGCGCTAGCCCACATCCGGCTAATCGGATCGCGCAACGTCAAGGTCTATCCCAATAGCACCTGTGCCGCCTGCACCGTGTCCGGCAGTGGATACCCAGCCGGCCCGCAAATGGGCGGCCAGCGCAAGCGCGACCTCGGCATGCCCAAGCCGGGATCGATGCCCAAACACTTCGTCGAGATGGCTGCTCGGGCGGATGAGCCCATCACGGCCAGCTTTTCCTACTACAGCGAGCTGACCATTCCAGGTGCTGCGGGCACGGGGGCGCCCAGCACGCGGCGCTCGTCCTTTTGCTACGTGGCACGCAGCTTCGTCCCGCAGAGCGGGCGGAACTACGAGATGACGGCCAACTGGTTGTCGGCGGGCCTGTGCTCCGTGCAGGTATTCGAGATCGTCGCCGAAGGAGCGGGCTACACGCGCAGGCCCGTTCCGAGTCGGATAGCCGAAGGTTGCGCTGCACCTAACGAAACATCGAATTGATTCTTCATGGGAGTAATGAGGTGCACAGGGAATCCATTATGGCGCTGCTCGCGCTTGTCCTTTCCGTTTCCAGCGCGCAGGCCGCTGCAGCGGACGCTGTATCCATCGACGCGTTGCGCACGAATGGCCTGACCTTCGAGCCGATCAAGGGCGCCAAGAACGTGGCGGTCAAGACCAAGGGGCAGCGCATGGCCGCCTTCGGCATCGGCATGCTGGTCGGGAGTGCGATGGGCAGCGGTGCGGCCAATCCGCAGGAGGGGATGGAAATCGCCCAGCAGGCCGGCAATCTGACCCAGCAGGCCATCAATGACTTCGGCCACCAGCGCGTAGGCTTGCTGGGCCCGGCGCCGGTCATGCAGGAGGCACTGCAGAAGCGGCTGGGCGAAATGGGCGTACCACTGCATGCGACTGACGCCGCGAAGGGCTATCGCCTGTTGGTCCAGCAGAAGCTGTGGTCGCTGGAGTACGAAGGCATGTTCAAGGACGACTACCACCTGGCGTATGCCATCGAAGTGTCGATGAAGTCGCCCCATGGCAAGAAGGCGGGAAAAGCGTCGTGCGCGGGTCAGTTCCCGGACCTGCATCCACTGCCCGAGTGGCAGGCGGACGAACACGCCAAAGTAGTCGATGCAGCGACTGCCATCGGTGCCGAGTGCGCAGAGCTGGTCGCGCACGTCCTCAATCTCAGCAGTGAAGCCTGATTCGGTGGTCCCATGATGCGACTCAATCCTTGTGGCTGATCATGAGTTTGCACGTCGATGTAAAAGCAAGTGTGATCAGTTAGGAGGCGGTTCTTGAAGCTCTAGGCGATACCCGCTCTGATGCAGCCGCCCGCTGCCCTTCCCACAGCAGCGGCGGATTGATCGCCAGATCCTGCAACCGCAGGTGCTCGGGTAACGTCCCGTTGAGGATGGCCGCCACGATGTCCGGTGCTAGCGCGGTCAGGTTGAGCATCCGTCCCACGTAGCTACGGTCCTCGCCTTCGCGTTCGACAATGTCGAGGATCGAGGCTGCATCAGAGCATGCGCTTCGAGGCCGGCTTGCTGCGTGGCTTCGCGGTGCAAGGTGTTCGCGGACCAAGTCATGGCGCCCTGGAGTGTGGGTGCTTCGTCCCACGCCGTCGATGGGCCATTCCATCATGTCTCTGGCCGTCGCAGCGCCTGAGATTCACATTCTCTAGCCTCCAATCAAGCGAGCAGGAGGTGTCCGCATGAGCGTTTGGTCAATGCCCCCCGTCGACATGCAGCCTGGCGCCCAGCTGGCCCGATGGCGGGTCTACCGCTTCGTGCTCGGCGATCAGCGTTGGGATGTGTTGAGTGGCTGGGACGTAGCCAATGGGTGCGGGCGCTGCAGCACGCCCGTGATTGCGTTTGAACCGGCCGCACGAACGGTAAGAACGCGAAGCGGCCGCCTCTACGTTCTGGAGGCCGAACCTGGCGACGACGACGATGCGCGGTACGTCTTCGAGTCACGCTATGGCACTGCCCTTCCCGAGGGATTCCGCCTCATAGACGCGACTGGGGAATATCAGGATTCAATCGCGAAGCAAGCGATACGTCCCATCGCGCCGGTGCAGCGATCACTTGGATTGCGCGCCATCACCGTTAAGGCGGAAACGGCGTTTGGGGATGCGGACAAGGCGGCGCGGTGGCTGATGTCGCATAGTCCCTTCTTGGCGGCCACCCCCCTTTCGCTGGTTGGGTCGAAATCCGGGAGGCGTCTTGTCTACGACGAACTCTTGAGGATCGAGTCGGGCGATTTTTGTTGATCATGACGCCAGGCGCTGGGCCTGAGGCCGGCCGTGGCAGCGGCGCTTCGCGTGTGCCAGCAAGGCGCGATCCCCAAGCAATCTAACGTCCGCGGGTGCAATAGCGTCTCAAGCAGCTATGACGTCCCTACAGGAAGAACGAGGGCGCTAATGCCGAGCGCCTGGACATCGGAGATCGAGGGGGATGCGCGGCGTCACCATTAAGGATCCAAGGCGCTGATGGCTCCGGTTCCATGCCGGATAGAAACTTGCGTTCGGACCGATACGGGACTAGATTCCGTCGCCTGGAGATGGCCCATGTACGCCGAACCGATGGCCCCAGCCGTAAAGGTCACCACGCCGGAACCCGGCGAGAGCGCGCTGCGGATCTTCTTCCGCATCGCCGATGCTTGGAAGCTGTCCAACACAGAGCAGATGACGCTGCTCGGCGTGAGCCGCACGAAGCTCTTCAGCTGGAAGGCCGGCAAGCTCCGCGTTGGACTGGACAAGGGCACCACGAGCGCCTCTCGCTGATCTTCGGCATCTACTCCGCACTGGGGGTTTTGCTGCCGATCCCGGAGCGGGCGGACGCTTGGATCTCTAAACGCAACACCGCGCCACTATTCGGCGGCAAGAGCGCGCTAGCGCGCATGCTGGGCGGCCAGGTGTCGGATCTGTACGTTGTGCGGCAGTACCTCGACGCGCAGCGTAATGGCTGGTCCTGATGCCGACTGCCGATGCCCGGTGGTCGGCGTCCTACCGCCTGATTCCCAGCCGCTTTCCGCCGGCGAGTCTATACGAGCGCGTTGCGGATCCAGCCGTGTTGGAAACGGCGTTCGCGTTCGAGGTGCTGAGCAACCCGCGCGTACGGCAAAGAACGGTGATCTGAGCCTGGTGCCGCGCGAGCAGCGTCTAGCGGCCCCCCGGCACCACGCCGATCATGGGGGCCTTCACGCACCTCAACCCCGAGGAGTCTAGATTCAGCCAGGGCACGTAGGGTGTCTACTACGCCGGCGGGTCTTTGGAAACGGCGTGGCGAAAGTGAGCCACTACCGCGTGCGGTTCCTGGCGCGCACGGAAGAGCCGGCGATCGACATCGACGTGCACTGCTTTCGGGTGGAAAGGGTGCCGAATCAACTCGCGTTTGTGCGCCGTAGGATTGAGCACGCGGTCGCAGGCCTAGCCTAGGACCGGTGCACCTAACGGCGGATGCCCCTCGACGGGCGAGCGGTCTAGCGTTTCCTAAGCTTAAAGGGATACCGGACGGTCGTCCGGGACTTCGCAGCCCACCACATTCCGTTAGTCACCGCGCCGCGCATGGCTGGCGGAGCCTTGAGATCCCACTCAAGGGGTTTGGTACCATACTGGGTACGGCCCCTTCCTCCTTGGCGCCTACTCGTGAGCAAAGTTATCAGAAACTTTTTCGCGTTCTCACTGACTTTTTTCGATTATCACTAACATTTACTACAAGGCAGGAAGGCACATCCCATGGCACGCGGCATCAATAAAGTGATCCTGGTCGGCAATCTTGGCGACGATCCCGAAACCAAGTACACCCAGGGCGGCATGGCCGTGACCAAGGCCCGCCTGGCCACGACCAGCGTGCGCAAGGACCGTGACGGCAACACCCAGGAGCGCACCGAATGGCACCGGGTGACCTTCTTCGGCAAGCTCGGCGAGATCGCCGGCGAGTACCTGCGCAAGGGCAGCCAGGTCTACGTCGAAGGTTCGATCCGCTACGACAAGTACACCGGCCAGGATGGCGTGGAGCGCTATTCCACCGACATCATCGCCGATGAGATGCAGATGCTTGGCGGCCGCGCGGGCGGTGAGGGCGGTGGCGGCGGAAACCGCAGCGAGTACCGCGGCGGTGGCGGTGGTGGTGGTGGCGAGCGTTCGTCGCGTCCGCCGCAGCGCCAGGAATCCGCGCCGCGTCGCGAAGCGCCTCCGGCCAAGTCGAGCAGCTTCAACGACGATTTCGCGGACGACGATATTCCGTTCTGAGCCGGACGCTCCGCATCCTTTCGGCTTTCCGGAAATCTGAGGAGTCCGCAGTGGCAACGTGGCTGGTAACCGGTGGCGCCGGCTTCATCGGCGGTAATTTCGTGCTGGATGCCATTCGCCGCGGCGTCCGCGTGGTGAACCTCGACGCACTTACCTATGCCGGCAATCTGGACACCCTGCGGGACGTCCAGGACAACCCGCATCACGTCTTCGTGCAGGGGGACATCGGCGATGCCGCACTGGTCGAGCGCCTGCTGCGCGAACATCGCCCCGATGCGGTGATCAACTTCGCCGCGGAAAGCCACGTCGACCGGTCCATCGACGGACCGGCGGCGTTCGTGCAGACCAACGTCGTGGGCACGCTCAATCTGCTGGAACGCTCGCGCGACTACTGGAAGTCGCTCGATCCTGCGCAGCGCGACGCATTCCGCTTCCTGCATGTCTCCACAGACGAGGTGTACGGCACGCTCGGCGAGACCGGCCGCTTCACCGAGCAGACCCCGTACGCGCCCAATTCTCCGTACTCCGCGTCCAAGGCGGCGTCGGATCACCTGGTGCGGGCGTTCCATCACACCTACGGCCTGCCGGTCCTCACGACGAACTGCTCGAACAATTACGGGCCGTTCCAGTTTCCGGAAAAGCTCATCCCGCTGGTGATTGCCAAGGCGCTCGCAGGCGAACCGCTTCCCGTCTACGGCGATGGCCGCAACGTGCGCGACTGGCTGTTCGTCGACGACCACTGCGCCGGGATCCGGCGCGTGCTCGAAGCCGGCCGGGTGGGCGAGACTTACAACGTCGGCGGCGACGCGGAGCGCGAGAACATCGCGGTGGTGAAGACGCTGTGCCGTCTCCTCGACGAGAGGCGCCCGCTCGCCGACGGCCGTTCGCGCGAGTCGCTGATCACTTTCGTCGCCGACCGCCCTGGCCATGACCGCCGTTACGCCATCGATGCGGAGAAGCTCAAGCGCGAACTCGGCTGGGCGCCTTCGGTCACGTTCGAAGAGGGCATGGCGCGAACGGTGGACTGGTATCTCGCGCACCAGCCCTGGGTACAGCGTGTCCTGGACGGCAGCTATCGACTGGAACGCATCGGCCACGCGTAAGGAGCAACGCATGAGTCGCAAGGGCATCATCCTCGCCGGCGGCACGGGCACGCGCCTGTATCCGATCACCAAGGGCGTCAGCAAGCAGCTGCTGCCGGTGTACGACAAACCGATGATCTATTACCCGCTGAGCGTGTTGATGCTCGCGGGTATCCGTGAAGTGCTGGTGATCAACACGCCGCACGAGCAGGCCCTGTTCAAGGCGCTGCTCGGCGACGGTTCGCAGTGGGGTATGCGCATCGAGTACGCCGTGCAGCCGAGCCCCGATGGCCTGGCGCAGGCGTTCCTGATCGGCCGCGAGTTCCTTGCCGGCGGTCCCAGCTGCCTGGTCCTTGGCGACAACATCTTCCACGGCCCCGGCCTGACGGCGATGCTCAAGCGCGCCGATGAGCGCGACACCGGCGCGACCGTGTTCGGTTACTGGGTCCGCGATCCGGAACGTTACGGCGTCGCCGAATTCGACGACGCGGGACGGGTGATCGGCCTCGAGGAAAAGCCCGTGCAGCCGCGTTCGAACTACGCGGTCACCGGCCTGTACTTCTACGACGGCCGCGCCAGCGATTTCGCCGCGCAGCTGCAGCCGTCGCAGCGCGGCGAGCTGGAGATCACCGACCTCAACCGTCGCTACCTCGAGGAAGGCTCGCTGCACCTGGAACAACTGGGCCGCGGCTACGCGTGGCTGGACACCGGCACGCACCAGTCGCTACTGGAGGCCTCGAACTACATCGAGACCATCGAGGCGCGCCAGGGCCTTCGCGTGTGCTGTCCGGAAGAGATCGCCTGGAACAACGGCTGGATCACCGCCGCGCAGCTCAACGAACTCGCGCGTCCGCTCGCGAAGAACGGTTACGGCGAATATCTGTTGAGCCTGGCCGAGCGAGGTCCGGTGCCGTGAAGATCATCGAAACCGACCTGCCGGGCTGCGTGGTGATCGAACCGCGCGTGTTCGGCGACGATCGCGGCTTCTTCTTCGAATCGTTCAACCTCGACAAGCTTGGCGATGCCGGCATCAAGCCGACCTTCGTGCAGGGCAACGTCTCGTCGTCGCGACGTGGCGTGCTGCGCGGCCTGCATTACCAGTGGCCCCGGCCGCAGGGCAAGTACGTCTCGGTGATCGAGGGCGAGGTGTGGGACGTGGCCGTCGACATCCGCCGCGGTTCGCCGACGTTCGGCCGCTGGACGGGCGTGCTGCTCAACGCCGAGAACAAGCGCCACTTCTGGATTCCCGAAGGCTTCGCGCACGGCTTCGTGACGCTCAGCGAGCGCGCGGTGTTCACCTACCTGTGCACCGAAACCTACGACGCTTCGGCCGATGCCGCCGTCCGCTGGAACGATGCGACGCTGACCGTCGACTGGCCCGTCTCGGACGTCTCGCTGTCGGACAAGGACGCGCGCGCGCCGTTCCTGGACGAGATTCCCGAAGACCGCCTGCCGGTCTACACGCCGTGAGGCTGCTGCTCGTCGGGGCGAACGGCCAGGTCGGCGATGCGCTCCGGCGCAGCCTGGCGCCGCTGGGCGAGGTGATCGCCACCACGCGCAGTGGGCGTCTGGATGACGATGCCGCATGCGAATCGCTGGATCTTGCCGACCTGGACGCGATCGCGCCGCTGGTCGCACGCGTTCGTCCCGATGTGGTCGTCAACGCAGCCGCATACACCGCGGTGGATCGCGCCGAGGACGAGGCCGAACTCGCGTTCCGCATCAACGCGCAGGCGGTGGAACGCCTCGCCGTCGCGTGCGCGGATGCCGGTATCCCGCTCGTGCATTACTCGACCGATTACGTGTTCGACGGTCGCGGCACGCGCCCGTATCGCGACGACGACCCGACCGCGCCGCTGGGCGTCTACGGTCAAAGCAAGCGCGATGGCGAACTGGCGATCGCCCGCAGCGGGGCGCGACACCTCATCCTGCGCACGGCATGGGTGTATGGCCTGCATGGCCACAACTTCCTGCGGACGATGCTGCGCGTCGGCGCCGAGCGCGACGAACTGCGCGTGGTCGCCGACCAGCACGGTTGTCCGACGCCGGCCTGGCTGATCGCCGACGTGACCGCCGCGATCCTGCGCAAGGGCATCGCGCAGTCCGGTATCCGCCACCTGGTCGCGAGCGGCCAGACGACGTGGCACGGCTTCGCCGATGCGATCTTCGATGAAGCCTCGCGGCGCGGCCTCATCGCACGCCGTCCGCGGGTGACGGCCATTGCGACCGCCGACTACCCGACGCGCGCGGAGCGCCCGGCGTATTCGGTGCTCGATACCGATCGGTTGCGCGCGGACTACGCGCTCGACCTTCCGCATTGGCGGGACGCGCTGACGCGGACGCTGGCAGGCTGATGAAGCCGCATTGCTACGCCCCGTAGCCCCGTAGCCCCGTAGCCCGGGTAAGCGAAGCGCACCCGGGGAAACGTCCCATCACCGCCAGCCCCGGGTGCGCTGCGCTTACCCGGGCTACGGGTCGCATTCCCTTCGGGCGAAGCCGCCTCCCTCCCGGCGGCGGCCTGCTCGCGCTAGTCTTGCGGTGCCGTCGGGCTGGGGAGCCCGGTGGCTCAACCAGGAAGGGGACCGATGAAGAAGCTTCTGCTCACGACTGCGCTCGCGGCGCTGTCGTTCAATACCGTGGCCGGCGGCGTCGATGTGTCGGCGTACACGCGCAAGGATCAGTTCGAGGACATCAAGATCTCGCCCACGGGCAAGTACTTCGCGGCGACGGTGCCGCTGGAGGATCGCACCGTGCTGGCGGTCGTCGAGCGCGGCACGAACAAACTGGCTGCAACCTTCAACATAGGTCGCTATACGACCATCCACGATTTCGCCTGGGCGACGCCGGACCGGCTGGTGATCGGCACCGCCGAGAAGTTCGGCGCCCTCGACAAGCCGCAGCTCACCGGCGAGCTGTACGCCATGAACGCCGACGGCAGCAAGCTGCAGATGCTGGTCGGCCAGCGAATCAGCGATGGCGGCGCGGGCACCACGATCAAGCCGAAGAAGGGCAACGACGGCGTCGCCGCGTTCCTTATCGATGCGCCGCCGACGGACACCCGGTCGGTGCTCGTGTCGACGGTGCCCTATGCCTACGGGCCGGCCGACCTGTTCACCACGGCCCAGCGCCTGGACATTTTCAACGGCCGGTTGACGCGCGTGGCGTCCGTCCCGGTGCGCAATGCGTCGTTCTTCCTCGACAACAAGGGGGCGGTACGCTTCGCGGTCGGTGCCAATTCGGACGGCTTCCGCAAGTTGTATTACCGCCCCGACGATGCGTCCGAGTGGGACCTGATGACGATCGAGAAGGACGGCCTGTTCGAAGTGCCGGTCGGCTTTTCCGCCGACGACAGGATCGCCTACCTGCAGGTCGAGCAGAAGACCGGTCCGGACGCGATCGTCGCGGTGGATTTGTCCACCCGCAAGCGCACGCAGGTCCTGCGCGACGACACGGTCGATCCGTCCGGCATCGTCTATCGCAACGGCACGCACGTGCCGGTCGGCGCGTACTTCGACGATGGCCGGCCGCGGTCGGAGTTCTTCGAGCCCGATGCCCCCGAGGCACGCCTGCAGAAGAGCCTGGAAGCGGCATTCCCCGACGATGGCGTCGTGATCACGTCGCAGACCAGCGATGGCGGCATCGCGTTGGTGGAGGTCGCCAGCGCGGAAAATCCGGGCGACTTCTACCTGTTCGACAACACCACGAAGAAGGCCGAACACGCACTGGCACGCCGTGGATGGTTCGATCCGGCGAAACAGTCGCCCATGCAGCCGATCCAGCTCGCCGCACGCGATGGCCTGCCGCTGCACGGTTACCTGACCTTGCCGCGCGGTGGCAGCGGCAAGAACCTGCCGCTGGTGGTGATGCCGCACGGCGGACCGTTCCAGGTGCGCGATGTGTGGACGTTCGACGACAACGTGCAGCTGCTCGCCGAAGCCGGTTACGCGGTGCTGCAGGTGAACTTCCGCGGATCGGGCGGTTACGGCGTGGCATTCGCCTCCGCCGGTGCGCGCGAGTGGGGCGGCAAGATGCAGGACGACGTGACCGACGCGACGCGATGGGCGATCCAGCAGGGCATCGCCGACAAGGGCCGCATCTGCATTTACGGTGGCAGTTATGGCGCTTATGCATCGCTGATGGGCGCGGCGAAGGAGCCCGACCTGTACAAGTGCGCCGTCGGCTATGTCGGCGTCTACGACCTGCCGACCATGCATACCGACGGCGACATCCAGCAACGCGGCTCGGGCGAAACCTACCTGCGAGAGTGGATCGGGTCGCGCGACGAACTCGGCGCCGTATCGCCGAACCGCATGGCAGATCGCATCAAGGTGCCGGTATTCCTGGCAGCGGGTGGACAGGATGAGCGTGCGCCGATCACGCACAGCCGCATGATGGAACAGGCGCTGCGAAAGGCCGGCGTGCCGGTGGAGACGTTGTATTACGACACCGAGGGCCATGGCTTCTACGTCGAAGCGCATCGCAAGGAGTTCTACACGCGCCTGCTCGCGTTCCTCTCGCGCAGCCTCGGCGGTGCGGTGGCGACTACCGGCGCCGGCGCAGGCGATGCGAAAGCGGCGAAGTAAACCGTTGCAGTGATCCATGCGAACGGCGCCTTCGGGCGCCGTTCTTCTTTCCAGCCGGCGCGATTACTTCACGCCGTGCATCAGCCGCCGCAGCAGCGGTGCGGCGATGAAGGCGAGCACGCCCCAGCCGATGCCGATGCCGGTCATCAGCCAGAACAGATCGGCGTACTTCGCGCCCGCCGCTGCGAAATCGAGCGTGGCACCTTCGGGCACGTCGATCGCGGCGAGCTTGCCGAACAGCGCCGCGAGCGTTTCGGAGAACGCGGTGGCAAGGAACCAGGTGCCCATCATCAGGCTCATCACGCTTTTCACCGACAGCTGCGTCACTGCCGCCAGACCGACCGGCGCCAGGCACATCTCGCCGATTTCCAGCACGAGATACGCGAGCACCAGCCACCACACGCTGGCGAGCTGGCCCGTCTCGCCCGCATGCTGCGCGGCCCACGCCATCGGCACGAAACTCAGTCCTGCGAACAGCAGGCCCAGCGCGGATTTCGCCGGCTTCGACGGATCCAGCCCGCGACGATCCAGTCCGTCCCACAACCGCGCAAACACCGGTGCCAGCAGCACCAGGAACAACGCGCCCAGGTACGTCAGCGAGCCCGCCGTCTGCGGCAGCACCACGCAGTCGCGCAGCAGGAAGACGAGCATCAGCACGATCGCGCCGGCGAACAGCAGCTTCGGCATCGCCGAATCGGGCTTGCGATCCGACAACGTCGCCGCCGCGACGAAGGCCAGCGGCGCCAGCACCAGCGACACCGTCGACCACGGCCACGGCGTGCCTTCGCGGATCACCAGCGACGGGAACACATCCTTGGTCAGCAAGCGATCGGTGAAGGTCACCCACGAACCGTACGTCTGCTCGTACAGCGTGAAATACACCAGCGCCATGAAGATCAGCGCCATCAGTGCGAGCATGCGATGGCGTTGCTCGCGCGTGCAGCGCACCTTGAGGAACCACGCGAACCACACCAGCACCGCGACCATCACCAGCATCATCAGCACCAGTGCGAGCGAGACCTCGCCACCGAGCGCGAAGCGCCCGTTCGCCACCGCCCACATCAGCGCCGCCAGCGGCACGAGCGCGAGCATCGCGCCGAGGTAGATCGCCCACTCGCGCGGCAGCCCGAACACGCGTTCGCGCAGGCGCGCCGGGTCCGGCGGTTCGGCGTGTCCGTGCAGGTATTTCTGGCCCCACAGGAACTGCGCCAGTCCGAGCAGCATGCCGATGCCCGCCGCGCCGAAGCCCCACTTCCATCCCAGCGTCTGACCCAGGTAACCGCACACCAGCGCCGAGAACAGCGCGCCGAGGTTGATGCCCGCGTAGAACAGCGAAAAGCCCGAATCGCGGCGCGGATCGTTTTCCGGATACAGGCGCCCGACGATGGTGGAAATGTTCGGCTTGAGGAAACCGACGCCGACGATGATCAGCGCCAGCGACAGATAGAACACACGCAGTGCGCCCTCATCGCGCACGACCACGCCGCCGCTCGACGTCGCCGCGTGGCCTTCCACCGCCATGCCCAGATGCCCGGCGACCAGCAGCAGTCCGCCGAACACCACGGCCTTGCGCATGCCCAGGAATCGGTCGGCGAGCAGGCCGCCGACCACCGGCAGGCAGTACACGAGCCCGCCGTACGCGCCGAGCACGTCCAGCCCCGGCCCGTCGCCGAAACGGTGGTGCTGGAGGAGGTAGAGCAGCAGCAGCGCCTTCATTCCATAGAAGGAGAAGCGCTCCCACATCTCGGTGAAGAAACAGACGTAGACGCCCTTTGGGTGGCCGAAGAGCTCGTCGCGCGGGTCGCGGGTGATGGGGAGTTCGATGGCGGCCACGACGGACTCCGTGGGAAGACGGGCGAGTATAGGAGCGGGGTGGGGCGGGGCGGAGGGAAAGGTTTCGCCGTCGCCCGGGCGACGGCCGGACGGGCGGTCACGCCATCAGCCTACTCACTCCGTCATCCCGGCTAAGGCCGGGACCCAGGCCCGAAGCCCTTCAGATCCCGCTCGTCATTCCAGCGAAAGCTGGAACCCATCTTGATCTTGAGCCAGGGTGCCAGCCACGAAAGTCAAAATGGCAGCTTTCGCTGGAATGACGGAGATGAAAGGCTGATCGCGTGACAGCCTGGGTCCCGGCCTTCGCCGGGATGACGGGATGAGGGAACGACCGGAAGTGGATGCGGAAAACGCGGTTTGGACTGCGCAGAGCCCACTTCGATACCACCGCGTATCGCTGCACCGCCGCATGTTTGCCCCGTCCTGTCCATTCGTGACAGGGTTTTTACAGGCGCGCCTGCCGGATGCGATGATCCGGACGCTTTGTCCGTTCCGCCCCGACTTCCGCCCCCGACTTCACTCCGCCTGGAGCTGCCGATGGCCTCGCCCGCGACGCCGCAATTGACCTTCCGCGCTGTACTGCTGGCCGTCGTGCTGGCGGTGATCCTCTCCGCCGCCAATGCCTACCTGGGCCT